>Ga0209188_1000212_pt1 | contig 64502 bp, 47 predicted proteins | sample C_130625_EF_Meta_FD_187307 | JGI IMG/M metagenome (GOLD analysis project Ga0209188, IMG submission 187307) | Freshwater microbial communities from Lake Croche, Canada to study carbon cycling - C_130625_EF_MetaG (SPAdes) (version 2) | ecosystem: Environmental > Aquatic > Freshwater > Lake...
ATTACTCCAGGATTTTTAATTTCGGCAATACGATTAGCCATCCATTCCAAAGATTTCTTGGACATCATTTTTGCATCCTCAGGCCGACTGTTTGCTAGTTTTGTAAGTTGAGATTCCATAAGATTATTTAGTTACAGTCCTAAATGTTCTTCTGTCATCACACGAAATTCCCAGCCACGATCTAAACAGTATTCTGTTGCGGCCTGCCATTTTGCTTGGTTAACACCATATGTTACTACCTCATTTACAAATTGTTTAGTAATTCGTTTTTTAGGTTCTGGTGGCAAAGTTTGTTTTTTAGGTTTAACCTCTATAAGTATTGTTTTAAACTTACCATCTTTTGTTTTGACTTTAACAAGAAAGTCTGGAAAGTATCTGTGGAATCGATTATCCGCTGGTGATTTATAAGGAATGATAAGTTCCTCTGATGCCCATGATATAACACTATCGTTTCGATCAAGCCAATCCATCACTTTGCATTCCCAGCTTGACCTGTAGACTATGTTATTGTAATCCCCAATATATTTTTGTGGATTTTTAGGGGTAAACTTTCCAGAATATGCCATAAATAGTAGTATAATTAATTAATTAAAGAGAATTTCAATGGCCATTATTTCTATTCCATCGTCAATTGGTGGTGTATCTATACCCGGTGCTATTTTTAAAGGACCACTAGGTGCATTATTTGGTAACAAATATAACCCTTCATTTTTACAATATCCGAGAGATTTGAGTTCTTCCACCAAAGGTCATGTGGTCCAGTTCTCAATTAATGAAATAGAACCTATCAGTTATCAAGAAGGCAATGATTATAATATTGTTGGCTTACAAAAAGATACAACTGGTGGTGATATTGCCAATAAAATATTTAATACTGCTGCTAATGTTCTTGATACAGCAAAAAGTATCAATCTTGAACTTAAGCCTAAAAAGAAAAGAAAAGTTGCAACTATCTCTTTATATATTCCTGATACCCTTAACTTTACTTATGCTTCTTCTTATGGTAATTTGAGTTTACAAGATGTGGCAAATGAAATTGCTGGCGGTATATCTGATAAAAAAAATCCAATATTATCAAAATTAAATCCAATAGGTAAAATAGCTTCATTAGGTTTATCTGCAGCCGAATCAAAAACATCTAAATTGTTATTGGCTACACAAGGTCTTGCTATTAACCCACAACAACAATTATTATTTGATGGTATTGATTTTAGAACCTATCAAATGGCTTTTACATTTACTCCTTATTCTAAAGAAGAATCAGACACAGTTAATAAAATAATTCAATTATTTAAATATCACGCAGCACCACAAATTACCACTTCTGGTGCAGGTATGTTTTTTATTCCGCCATCAACTTTTGATGTTGATTTTTTATTTAATGGAGCTAAAAATCAAAACATAAATCGAGTTGCTGAAAGTGTTATTGAGAGTGTTGATGTTAATTATTCACCTAATGGTTGGGCTGCACACGATGATGGTGCACCAGTTCAAACAACATTAACAATTAACTTCAAAGAAATCGAACTCATTGATAAAACAAAAATTAAAGATGGATATTAAAAATGCAATATTTTGATACATTACCAAAATTATTACAATATGACAATACTGGCACCGGTAGAATTTTTACCAATTTGTTGGCTAGAGCTAGTGTTATTCCAGAACTATTAAAAAATCCAGCTCTTTATTATCAATATGATATACAAGATGGTGATACACCAGAAATTGTTGCTCATAAGTATTATGGTGACTCATATCGTTACTGGATTGTATTATTTGTAAATGAAATGTTAGATGCTCAATGGGATTGGCCACTATCACAAAAAGATTTTAATTCTTATATTAATAAAAAATATAATGGAAGTACCAGCATTTATACCGATGCACACCATTATGAAAAAATATTAACTCAATATGATTATAACACAAACATTACTACCACCAATAAAGTGATTGTGAACGAAACTACATATAATAGTATTGTTCCACAAACCAACATTTTTTCACTTCCTACTGGTCAAGTATCAATAACGGTAAATAAATCCGTAACTTCAATATATGATTATGAATTGGATTTAAATGAACAAAAAAGAAACATTAGATTGTTAAACACTGCTTATACTAATCAAGTAGAAGAAGAATTTAAAAAATTAATGGCTAATTAATTATGGCTGAAAATCAAGATTTAAATATTGAATCTCCTGGTGCTTATTACCCACAAGACTTTTCGTTAAAAACATTAAACTTTTTAACTGCCAGCGGTCAACGCATTGAAATTAAAAAACTATTAGTTGAATTATCTTATTTTGAGGACATTTATAGTTTTGTAACTTCTGGATATATTACAATAGTTGACGCTCAAGGATTTATTGAATTGATGAGGTTAACAGGTAATGAATTTATTGAAGTTAATTTTGGTAAAGTTAAAGATGGAAAAAACAAAACTAACCAATTGTTTAGAATTTATAAATCTAGTGCCAGAAAACCTAGTGGAAATCAAAATAGTGAAGTATATACATTATACTTTTGTTCCGAAGAATTGTTATTATCTGAGCAAAGTAAAATAAGCAAATCATTTAAAGGTAATAAAATATCCAAAATTATTGATAATATATTAACCGATAAATTAAAAGTAAAAAATAGTAAAATTGATAAAATAGAAGAAACTACAGGCATATACGATTTTATTATACCAAATATGAAACCTTTTGAAGCAATTAGTTGGATGTCAACATATGCGAGACCAACTACATATCCTGGTGCTGATATGTTATTTTTTGAAACGAAAAATGGATTTAATTTTAGGTCATTACAATCTATGTTTAAAGATGATGTATATGCCACATACAAATATGAGGCAAAAAACATTGATGATAAAATTCAAAGTTTTCAAGAAAAAACAATTGCAATCTTAGATTATGAAATTAGTAAACCTTTTGATGCTTTAAATGAAATTAATTCTGGTACTATTGCCAATAGATTAATTTCTATTGACCCATTAACAAGAACTTATAAAAAAACAGATTTTGATTATGATAAATTTAAATCTCAATCAGAATCATTAAATTCTGGTGGTGTACAAGACACTCTACAAAATAGATTAGGTAAAAAATCAAATGAATCTTATGATGGAGTATTGAAGTTGGTTTCTGGAAACTCAAACCAACAAAATGTTCCTTACATTAAACAACAAGGTGGTGTTGCAAAAGATATTTTTATTGAAACTTATGTTCCCAATAGAACCGCTCAAATATCTTTGGCTAATTATACAATAGTCAAAGCCACTATACCTGGAGATCCTGGTATTACTGCTGGTAGAACAATTAACTTTAATTTATTAAGTTTAAAGCCTGGTCAAGAAAGAGATTTAGATAAATTTTATTCAGGTAAATATTTGGTAACAGCAGTTCGGCATATCATACAATCACAAGGTGTTTATCAAACAGTTTTGGAAATTGTTAAAGATAGTACAACAACATCATATCCAACTATTAACAATAATAGTTCGGAGTGGAAAGAAGCAGTAAATGAATAATTTTATAGGTAAAGATGGATTTATATGGTGGGTTGGGGTAGTAGAAACAAGAGTTGATCCGTTGGCTCTTGGTAGATGCCAATGTAGAATATTTGGTTGGCACACCACAAATGAAATGGAATTACCAACTAAAGAATTACCGTGGGCCAGTCCTATGTACCCAATAAATAATTCAAAATCTTTTTCATCACCACAAATAGGTGATTGGATTGTAGGATTTTTCATGGATGGTCAATCAGCTCAAGCACCAGTTATGATGGGTGTATTACCAGGAATTAAAAAATGACAGATACAGTTAAACCAAATTTTGCAACAACTAATGCTGATGGCACAGAAAAGAACAGTCCAAAACCAATAAACTCTGGTGATTTGGCAACTTCTGGACAACCATCCACAGCACCAACCGCTACAGGAAATTTAAAAAACACTACATTAGCTAAGATGAATGAAAGTTTGGCTCATGTGTGTGATATTGCAGGACCTATGGTATATGGTATTGCTTGGGCTGCATATAAAATTGGTGAAGCTATTCAATCAATCAGAACATTTTTGGAAGGTTTATGGAATTCTGCCGCAAATACTCCGTTTGGTGATGCAGTTAGAGGATCAATTAAATTTATTAAAGCTAAAATTGCTTTAGCAATAAAATTTATTAAAGATGTTAAAGAAGCTGTTGCAGCTGTACAACAATTTGTCAATCAAATGATAGAATTAATTGCTTTAATCGCCACATATCCAGCAAAAATTGCAGCCATTTTAATTGGTTGTGTAAAAGAAGCTACTGCCAATATTGCTTTATCTGAAGAAAATAAAAAATTACTTGAAACTGCGCAAAAGTCGGGTGCAGCAAAAATAGCAACAGACACCGTAAAATCAACTGAAACTAATTTGACGGCGGTTGAAAATAGTTCAACATCTACAATAGTTCCACAATTTCAGATAGCATAATGGCAAATTTATCATGGACCGAACCGGAATCAGCAGCTAATACTGATTACCCTCCACAATATCCGTACAACAATGTACAACAAACTGAAGGCGGTCACACATTCGAAATGGATGACACTCCAGGTCGAGAACGAGTTCGGTTACAACACCGATATGGATCATTCATAGAACTTCATCCTAATGGTGATGAGGTTCATAAAATTGTGGGTAAAGGTTATGAGATTATTGCCTCTGATAAGAATGTATTAATTAAAGGTGTTTGTAATATTACCATTGAAGGTGATTCTGTATTACATGTTAAAGGTGATTCATATAATCAAATAGATGGTACAGCATATCAAACTGTTAATGGTTCAGTCAAGCAATTAGTTAATGGTAATTGTCAACAAACTATTGATGGTGATTATGATATGAATGTTTCAGGTGACGTAAATATTAATGCCACCAATGTTAATTTAAATGCTGATTTGAATGTTCGTGGAGATATTGGCAGTACACAATCTATTTCAGCAGACGGAAATATTAATGCCAAATTATCTGTGTCGGCAATTAAAAGTGTTGAAACTACAGGTTATATGATTGCTGGTACCACAATGGTTGCTGGTGTTTCTGTATATGGTCCTATGGTTTCTGATATTTTTAGTTCAATGGAAATGTTTAGACTGAAAGTTGACCAACATGTACATATTGGTAACAAAGGATTCCCAACATCGCCACCTACGGCACCAATGGAATAATAGATGAGTGTATACGGCCGATTAGGTTATAACTTCGATAGCACACAATTTAATGGTGCAGACAAACTTTCTCAAGGAGTTTTAAACTATCTTGGTAATACATCAACACAACTATCTTCTTGGCAAATTGATGATATGTCAAATAGTACAGTTGGTGGATATTATCAAAACCCACTTCAATATAACTTAGCATCTCTTTCTATCTATCTTGATGCAATTTATACAACAGCTAATACAGCCAATTTAACATATTTGTATGCATCAGTTACTTCAAGTGCATTATTACCTTTGTTGACTTCCACATCACCATCAATTATTAGTTTTACAACACACACCAACAATTTGTCTGGTGTAACAAGATCATCTAATACTGCACTTTATCCCGATTTAGGTTCGGCATTAGCAATAGGTCGACAAATATTAAATATCACGAATACAACAGATTCAATTCAAAATAATATACCAATACTTGGCAATTTTACTAGTCTATATACAGGTAACACATTAAGTTCATTAAATATATCAATTATCAATGATTATATTACTTTAAATAATAGCATTTCAATTGTGAGTGGGAATGCCGTAAGTAATATCAGTAATTCAAAAATGAATACAATAATTAGTGATATACAAAATTTACAAACATTAATGGACACAAGAAGAACAGGTGATTGGACGTTCTATCAAAATTCTTTGAATGTAATGCAAGATTATCAATCCGTTTTACAATTTTCAAATATTGGTGCAACACAAAATTCACTTATTACATTAATAGGTACACCAAAATTACATAGTCGGTTAGGATATTAATGCCATCACAATTTAATTTACCTTTAGATCCGACAATAGTACAGTCTGTTGTACAAACTAATATTCCAACTTCAAATGTAATTGGAACTTTAGGAGATTCTATTTTTATTAAAAATAATGAATTTCAAAAAGCAAATGATGCATTAAATGTAGCTTTTAGTGCATGGAATACAGCAAATGTGGGTAATACTTTTGTTAATAATGGAGGCACAATAAAAGGTAGTGTAGTTATAACAGGTAATTTATCTGTACTAGGTAATTCAACATCGATTACTACATCTTCATTAGAAACTAATGATTCATTAATTTTATTATCGACAGGCAATTATTATTCGGATACAATAGATATTGGTATTGTTGGACATTACAATGCAGGTTCAAATGCTCATTCAGGAATTATTAGAGATCCTAGTTTGAAAGAATGGATTTTCTTTCAAGGATATACACCTGAAATTAGTTCCAATAATTTAATCAATATTAATCATTCTTCTTTTGCTTATGCTAATGTATATGCAAACACATTTAAAGGTAATCTAATTGCTACCACAGCAGTTATTAATGGACTAGAACTTTATAATTATTCTAGAGCTGCTTACAATCAAGCAAACGTAACTGTCGGTGGTTTGATTACTGCTAATGCCAACGGTGTTTCTACTGATGGTAAAATGCAATCAGCATATAATCAAGCTAATACAGGAACAGTTCTTGCTCAAGCAGCTTTTAATTCCGCTAACAACGTTGCACCACAAGTTCAACCAGCATTTAATCAAGCAAATACTGGATTAGTTCTTGCTCAAGCATCATTTGATTATGCCAATTCAAGACAAAATATACAAACATCAGCAAGTCCAACATTTAATGGATTAACATTAACTAATGCTTTAGCAATCAATCAAGGTGGTACGGGTGCAACATCACAAGGTTCAGCTCTTACTGCTTTGTTACCCTCAGGAACATCCGCTGGTTATGTATTAACTACTGGTGGTCCGGGAAGTTTTTATTGGGCTGCAGGTGGAAGTGGCGGAAGTGGTGGTGTAACACCAGGAACAACTATTGCTTCAACAAGAGTGACTGCTACAGGAAATGGATCTGGAATAGCATATTCAACTCCTGTTTATGTTGCTGGTACTTCTCAGTTAAGAGTTTATATTAATGGCGTAAGGCAGTTTGCTTCCGAATATACTGAAACAAGCGGTAATACTGCTGGATCAGGTATTGTTACTTTTTCAACTTCACCAGCTTCAGGCTCAGCAATATTATTTGAAGTTGATGGTTACACCAATAATCCATATTATGCAAACAATATTGCATACACTATTAATTCTACAATTGGTTTAACGGCAAATACAATTCAATTAGCCCTTGACGGACTTGCAAGTATTTCTGCATTAAAATCAGGATCATCTTTTACTGGTCCGGTAATGGGTCCTACAGCTGACATTAGCGTTGCAAATACACAACTAGCTACTACTGCATATGTTAAAAATTTAGCAAATTCTGGTATCACTTTTTCTCATAATATTTCAGGTTCTGCTACTACTGCTGGTTCTGCTACTACTGCTGGTTCTGCTACTACTGCTGGTTCTGTTGCTAATACTGGTATTGTTGGTTTAATTGCGCCAGCTCAAATTTCTCCAAGTTATAGTGAATTTGTTTCGGGTACCGCCTTGTTATTTCAACAAACTACAGCACCAACCGGTTGGACAAAACGAATCACACATAATGATAAAGCATTAAGAGTTGTAAGTGGTACTGCTGGTTCTGGAGGATCGGTAGCTTTTTCAACTGCTTTTGCCTCACAAACACCAAGTGGTTCAGTTGGTGTTACTGGTTCAGTTGGTGTTAGTGGTACCGTAGGAGGTACCAGTTTGTCTGTAGCACAATTACCAAGCCACACACACCAAGATAGAATGACAATTGGTACGGACGACCTTAACATGACTAACGGACAAGACGTTGCTATTAACCTCCGTTCTTCATCAGATGTGCCTCGTCTTGATTATTATGGAACAACCGAAGCTACGGGTTCTGGAGAATCTCACACTCATAGCTTTTCGGGATCCGGATCATTCTCTGGATCGGGCACTTTTACCGGAACTGCCATTAATTTAGCTGTAAATTATGTTGATGTTATTATTGCAACCAAAGATTGATAGGAGATTATAATGGAATTAAAAGCAAAAAACGGATGCCCGATAGATAATTTTGAACCTTGTAGGCAACTGGATTGTGCATGGTTCACGAAACTGAGAGGTATGGATCCTAATACCGGTAAAGATATTGATGAATGGGGGTGTGCAATTGCATGGATGCCAGTATTGATGATTGAAAATAGCCAACAACAAAGAAGTACTGGTGCAGCTGTCGAATCTTTTAGAAATGAAATGGTAAAAGCCAATGAAATTGGTCAAAAAGTTTTATTAGCCACAGTACAAGCACCACAAGAAAAACAAACGTTAATAATGGATAAAGAATGAAAATAACAATTATTCGAGAAGATGGTGCAATTTACCAAGATGGTGTGCCTTGCTCTGGCTTAGACTTATCATTTATTCCATCGGACGTTCATGCTTTACAATGGAATAACGATAAAGGTTGGATTGAATATTCTGAAGATTCTGATGGAAATAAGCCAAACAACTATAAAATTGATATTTTACCAGAGTGGGCTAACACAGCAATTAGTTCTTGGATTACTGCAAATACAGAATTTTTATCAGCAAACGGATTAAATACATTAAGTGATTAAAAAATGACAACTAAAGTATCTTCAAATGAACTATCAAATACTGGTGTAACCGCAGGAACCTATGGCGGAACAACACAACATTCAGTTATTACAACTGATGCTCAAGGTCGAATCATATCTGCTGCAAATGCAACTCCAAGTATTGCTACATCACAATTAACAGGTACTTTTCCAACAACATCGTTAAGTGGTACAATTACTGGCGCTCAATTAGCTTCCGGTGCAGCCAATACAAATTTAGGATTTACTCCATACAATTCTACAAATCCTGCAGGATATATTACTAGTTCAGGTACAGCAGCTGCTATTTCTGGAACAATTCCAACATCTCAATTGACTGGAACAATTCCAACATCTCAAGGAGGAACTGGATTAACTTCTTCTGGAGGTTCTGGTGGAGTATTAATTTCAGATGGGTCTACTTGGACAACATCAGTAATTACTGGTAAAGTTTCATATTTTGCAATGTCAACTGCACCAACTGGTTGGATTAAAGCAAATGGAGCGGCAATTTCAAGAACAACTTATGATACACTTTTTGCAGCTATTGGTACATATTACGGTGCTGGTGATGGTAGCACAACATTTAATATTCCCGATTTGCGTGGAGAATTTTTAAGGGGGTGGGATGATGGCAGAGGCCTCGATTCTGGAAGAAGTTTTGGCACAGTACAGGGTCAAGACTGGAAGACATTATATTTACAAGATGCAGGACAAGCCTCATCATCAAATTATACACATGATGTAATTGGAATTAAAGGATTAAGTAAAATTGGTGTCAATGATGGTACTCTTAATTTGTTTATGGGAAATTGGGCCAATCCTTCGGCACACCTTAATGGTTATTGGGGTGGTGAAGAAATTAGACCTCGTAACGTATCCCTTTTAGCTTGCATAAAATTTTAAGGTAATTATAATATGAAACGTGTAATTCAATTAAACGAAGATGGTTATGTAATAGGTTTTAGTATTGCCGATGAATCGCCTTTAGAACCAGGAGTATATCATATTCCAAGAAATTGTATAGATGCAGAATTACCAAACATACCAGCTAACAAAAATGCAAAATGGAATGGTTCTGAATTTATATTTGAGGATGTTGTTGAACCTATTGAACCGGAACCTATACCTTTAACATATAAAGAACTTAGATTCAATGAATATCCAGATTTTAAAGATTACTTGGATGGTATTGTTAAAGGTGATCAAGAACAAATACAAAAGTACATTGATGACTGTTTAGCGGTCAAACAAAAGTACCCCAAACCATTATAAATAATACATGGCCACACTAAGCAAAATCTACTCCGATATCGATTTTACCTTTACCAAGAAACCGGTAGTGGGTGACGTAGCTCTTAGTTACGATGCTCAATCAGTTATTCGTTCGGTTCGTAATATTCTATTGACAAGGCACTATGAAAAGCCTTTCAATCCAGATTTTGGTTCTAATATAGATGCTATATTATTTGAATTGGTTTCACCACTTTCAGCCACAGCCTTAGAAAGAGAAATAAGAACATCCATAGAAAACTATGAACCTAGAGCAAGATTGAGTGAAATTATAGTAAATCCTCAACCGGACAACAATTCTTATAGTGTTTCATTGTCTTTTTACATAGAAAATGCTACATTACCAACCACAGTAACACTCATTTTAGAGAGAAATAGATAAAATGGCAGGAGCTAATAGCCAAATCCAAATGACAGATTTGGATTTTAATAATATTAAAACCAATCTAAAAAAGTATCTACAATCACAAGATACACTAAAAGATTATAATTATGAAGGTTCTGCACTTTCTACTCTTTTAGATGTTCTTGCTTATAATACACAATATAACTCATATTATCTTAATCAAGTGGCCAATGAAATGTTCTTGGACACGGCAATCCAGCGTGGTTCTGTTGTTTCTCAGGCTAAAGTATTGGGATATGTACCTAAATCGGCCATTGCACCATCTGCTGAAATTAACTTAAATTTTACTGGTGTTACTGATTCTTCTTTAACATTACCAAAATTTACTACGTTTATGTCGGAAGCAATCGATGGTATAAACTATAATTTTGTTTCAACTAATTCACAAACAGTTAATGTTTCCGGTGGTACGGCTACATTTAATAATGTTGTACTCAAACAAGGTATTCCAGCAACAGTATCATACACAGTAAATTCTATTACAAATCCAAGTTACACATTTAAAATACCAGAAACTAATGTAGATACTACTACCATTTCTGTTGTTGTTCAACAATCCTCTAGTAATACAACAAATCAAGTTTATAATTTGGCATCAAATTATTTAACTTTAAATCAAAACGATAATGTATACTTCTTACAAGAAAGTATTACAGGAACTTATGAAATTTATTTTGGTGACGGAGTATTGGGTAAACTATTAACAGATGGCAATATTGTGTTTATTTCTTATATTGTTACTCAGGGTAGCACTGCTGCTGGTGCCAATAATTTTGTATTGATGGATTCTGTTGCAGGTTATTCAACATATACATTAACACCAGTTGTTGAAGCTTCTCAAGGTGGCACAAAAGAATCTATTAGTTCTATTAAATTTCAAGCACCAAAAGCTTATGCAGCTCAAGGTCGTGCTGTCAGTAAAAACGATTACATTACCGCCATACAACAAAATACACTAGGTTATTCTTTTGATGCCGTGAATGTTTGGGGTGGAGAAGAAAATGACCCACCAATATATGGCCAAGTGTTTATTAGTTTGAAACCTACCGGTGCTTATAATTTAACCACTACACAAAAACAAAGAATTATTGGTGAGGTAATTAAACCAATTTCCGTTTTAACTGTTACTCCGACAATCATAGATCCTGATTATACCTATATTAAATTAACCGTTAATTTGGTATATGATCCTACCAAAACCACACAAACATCTACACAAATTCAATCTGGTGTAACACAAGCTATTCGTAATTTTGGTACAAAAACTTTGAATACATTTAATTCAACATTCAATTCGTTTGATTTATTAAATACCATTCAAAATTATAGCAACTCAATTGTTACATCTGAATTTCAATTACAACTTCAGAAAAAATTCTTACCTAGTTTGACTACTACAACAACGTACAATTTAAATTTTAATACGCCACTTCAAGCAAACAAATATACTACTGGAACATCTTCTTCACCATCAATGCAGTTTAGAGATCCAGCCAATTTAGCTAATATTGTTGATGGCATATTAATTGAAGAAGTTCCAACAACGACAAATTCAGTAGAATCTGTTTCAATAATTAATCCTGGTTTTGGATATACTTCTACACCTACTGTTACAATTAATGGTGATGGAACTGGAGCTACGGCTCATGCAGTTTTGACTGGTTCTGGCACCATTTCTAAAATTGTTGTAGATAATGGTGGTAACGGATACACAGCTGCTATCTTAACAATTACTCCGGCTGCAGGAGATTCAACCGGCCAACTTGGTGCTGCTATACCAAATTTATCCGGACGCTACGGTGTATTAAGATCCTATTACAATAATTATAACAAAGTTAAAACAATATTTAATTCAAATATTGGTTCTATAGATTATCAAAACGGTTCTGTTATATTAAAAGCTTTTAATCCTTACAATGTAAACGATGAGTTAGGTATACTTTCTTTAACTGTAACTCCAAAATCTTCTATTATATCTTCATCATATAATAAAATTATTACAATTGATCCTTATGATGCAAATGCTATTATTGTTAATGCTGTTGCTAAAAATACATGATAGATAACGGTCAAAAAACTTCATTATTAATTCCTTCACAACTTCCTGAATTTGTTCGGGACGAACCATCTTATGCAAATTTTGTATTATTTGTACAAGCATACTATGAATGGCTGGAACAAAATAATAATGCTACAGATAGAACAAAAAATCTTTTAAATTATAAAGATATTGATAAAACTACATCTGAATTTTTAGATTATTTTATTAATGATTTTCTTTCTTATTTTCCAAAAGAAATATTGGCTGATGAAAAGAAAGTTATTAAGATTGCTAAAGAGTTATATCAATCTAAAGGAACACCAGCTTCTTATAAATTCCTCTTTAAAGTACTTTATGGTACAGATGTGGATTTTTTCTATACAAAAGATGCAGTATTAAAAGCTTCTGCTGGTAAATGGTATGTTGCCAAAAGTCTTAAATTATCAAGTATTGATCCAAATTTTTTAAACATTCAAAATTTAAGAGTTTTTGGTGAAACAACAAAATCTATAGCCACAGTAGAAACTTCTGTCGTTGCTGGTACAAAAACAGAAGTTTTTATTTCAAATATTGAAAGGCTGTTTCAATCTGGCGAATTTATTCGTGTTGTTGATGGAAATAATCAAGATGTTCTTTTTAATGGCGTTCCACTTAGAGCAAAAGTTGTGGGTCAAATTAGTCAAATTAAAATTGACCCCATCAATAGAGGATTACTATATCAACCTGGAGATCCGGTTGTTGTATATGGAGGATTAAATTCGGATCAAGGTATTGGTGCATCAGCTACAGTAGGCACAACGACCACAGGTTCAATTCAACGTGTATCCGTTACTAATGGAGGTTTTGGGTATCGTGCTGATCCATATTCAAAATTGTCGGTAACTAATGCACCTGGTGCCACTTTAAAAATTGGTAGTGTGAGTCCTGCTGCAGCAAATACGGTTATTGCAACTTATATTCCAATTGATTATATTGGCAAAAAACAACTTCTGTATATTGGAAATGTTTATTCTCAAGGAGTAACTTATTCATCCGGTAACAACACTCGGGATCCAAGGAACCAATCAGGTGGAGTAAATTGGACTGGAGATCCATATGTGTTTGCAAACAACTTAACTGCCAATGCCAACACAACTTTAGCAGCTGCTTTTTCGTTTACATCATTTACAACGTATCCAATTTCTTCCGTTTTAGTGACCAACGGTGGCGGAGGAATTTCTGTACCTCCAGTAGTTTCAGCCAATTCAATATATTATTCCGAAGATGATGCTGTTTTGGGTGACTTAGCTAGTTTGGGTATACTAGCACCAATACAAATTGTTTCAAGTGGTACCTATTACCGTGCAAATGATAGAATTAATATTGTTGGAGGTTCAGGATACGGTGCGTATGCCAATGTAACAAATGTTGGTACAAACGGAGAAATTTTAACAGTATCATATGTTTATCCTCAAGGAGATGCACCACATCATTATCCACTAGGTGGTATGGGTTATCGTTTACAGGGATTACCTACAGCAAACGTGATTTCTTCAAATGTTACTGCTAGTAATGCTGTTTTATCTATTACAGGAATTCTTGGTGCCGGAGCAGAATTTGGAGTTGCTGTTGACCGTGTAGGATCAATTAGTACGATCAACATTGAAAATTATGGTGAAGATTATATTACAACACCAAATGTATCTTTAAAAGTGCAAGATATTGTTGTTTCAAATGTTTCATTGACAAATATTCCACAAACAGGAGATATTGTTTATCAAGGTACCAATTTTGCCAATTCTTCATATAAAGCTATAGTTAGTAAAGCTACTATTACAACTTCTTATGCTGATCCAATACAATCTATTTGGACAATTAGAGTTTATAATTATAACTCAACGCCATCTAAAACGTTAACTTTAAAAACAAACAATAAAAATATTGTAATGCCGGTTAACAGTTATAAAACGTATGGTGATGGCACCGCAAAAGCAAAAGCAATTTTCTTAAATGGATTAACAATTTCAGAAGGCCAGTATCTTGATACTACTGGACAATTAAGTGCATATGATGTCTTACAAAGTGAAATATACAATAATTACACTTATGAAATTACTTTAGAAAAAGAAATTGAAAAATATCGAACAACTTTACTAAACTTATTACATCCAACAGGAATGAAGGTTCTTGGAAGATATGCTTTAAAATCAAATACGGCTCACAAGTTTTCTGCCTTAAATTTGTTGGAAGCAGGTCACACATTAGGATTCTATACTGGTGATGCTGGATCGTATGCAACCATGACCACCGATTGGACAAACCAAAGTAATAACATTATTCAACTTAATGCGTTAGTTGGTGCCAATATTGAAACATTTATAGCTTCTAATAGTTCAATAACATTGACAACCGCTAACGGATTCACTATACATTCAGAAGTTGCAAATGTTAAAGGTGGTTCAGCTAATACGGTAACACTTAAAGATAATGTATGGACCACCTTTGCAAATGTTGCCTATGTGAGAGCAAACTCTGGTACTAACATCATAAATATAACGAGTTTAACCAATTCATATAATATCGTAAACAATGGAGTATACAGTAATACTGCCTATCCGTTGAAAGATATTGTTTATGCTGGTGATTATGTTTTGGTGGCTAATAATACAGAAAAACAAGTACAAGCTGTTAATTATACCAGTGGTATTATATACCTAAATGGTACTTTAAGTAGTCCTGCTAATTCTTTGATGTCTGTCAGAAGGACGATATCAACAAATATTGTCAGAATTGACGGATTCTTAGGAACAGTATACTATCCATCACTAACGGATGAATTAGGAAACGTATTAACAACAGAAGATGGCGTTGTCATCTTATTAGGATAAAAAATGTCAACAGTAAAAATATCAGAACTTCCATTAATAAGTCAAATTAATGCCAACACTGCAAACACTTTATTTGCTGGTGTAGATATTCCAACAAGTGCAACATTTAGAATGACTGCAAAGACTTTGGCACAAGGTCTATATTCTAATGAAATTTTAAATGTTGGAACAAATCAACAAAATTTGCCTAATACGGTTGCTCAATTTGCTTTAAGTGGACAATCTTATATTCAAACGAATTTGGTTAACACCAATGATGGTGGTTCTGCTGACATTGTAGTAACGGCTAATACTGGTTCGGGTGGTACAGATTCCGCCAACTTTATCGATATGGGTTATGCTAACAAGTATTATCAGCCAGGTTTAGAGTTTAATAATATTGGTAATGCAATTTATCCATTAGATGGTTATTTGTATGTTCAAGGTACCGCATCTTCAAATGGTGGTAACTTAGTTATTGGTACAACAACATCAGGCACCAATTTAAGATTTATTGTTGGTGGAGGAACTGCAAAGAACGTTGTTGCCAAAATGACTTCTACTGGTTTGACAATGAATACTGGTACAAGTATTACTTTTGCTGATGGTTCTGTTCAAACTGTTGCTTCTAATCCTGCCGCCTATTCTACTGCTGCTTATACTCAAGCTAACGTAACTATTGGTGTTGATGCTAGTCAAAATGCTAGAATGACCATTATTGAAGGTGTAGATGCAAGTCAAAATAATAGTATTTCATACATTAATGGAGTCAATTTAAGTCAGAATAATCAAGTAACAATTATTCAAGGTGTTGATACTACTCAAAATACAGCCATTGCTGCTACAGATGGTAAAATGCAATCGGCTTACAATACTGCCAATAATGCTCTGGCAAACACATCAGGAACATTTGCTGGTAATTTAACAATTACTGGTTCTGTTACGGCTAATACAGGAAATATTGGTGCTATAGTAATATCAAATAATACAATATATTCAAGTTTAACAAATGTTGATATGGTAATTGGCCAAGCATTAGCTACAGCCAATTTAGTTATTAATAGAACAACAAACATTATTAAAGACCTTAATATAACTGCAAATTTAACTACTGGTGGTGCACTTATTGATTTTAATAATTCAACATTTAATTCAAATATAGCTTTTGTTCAGATAACAGGAAGTAATAATGCTGTAACTGTTGCACCATCAAATACCAATTATATGTTACAGGTTACAGGTAAAGCCAATTCTGTAACCAGAGTGGTAATAGATAGTTTTGGTCAAAATACATATCCAGTTGTTGTTGGTCGTATGGGTCGTGGTTCAGCGGACTTACCAACAGCTATAGCAAATGGTGATGTAATGATGCGTATTGTAGGTAATGGTTATACAGGCACACAATTTCCTTCATCTTCACCTACAAAAATTGATTTTGTTGCTGATGAAAATTTTAGTGATACCAATAGAGGTACGCAGATTCAATTTTGGAATACTGCAACAGGTTCAAATACAATTCAAAAAGTTGCTACATTTAATGCAAATTCAGCAACATTTATTGGCACAGTTAATCCAACTAAAGGATTCATTTATACTCCATTCGTGTATCCAAATGCACAAACAGCAATTACGATTGACTTTGCAAACAACTCAATGGTACGAGCACAAACTTCAACAGGATTAGTTGTGTCAATGAGTAATTATACTGTTGGTAAAATGGTTGAATTGTGGATTACAAATTTAGCTGGTACTAACCAAACCTATACGACTGGAGTTCCTGCTATTAACTCAACATTAAATGCTACCACATACACCATACCAGGAACATCAACTGTTTGTGCAAGGTATTTCTGTGTTGATGGTACTTTAGCGAATACTCTAGTTTCCGTTGTACACGCTTGATAAATACATACTATGGCAAATAAAAATCTTCTTACATATAATGCAAAAGTAACTCAAGTTGAACAGGCATACTTTTCACCTGTTGCGGTATTGCCTCCACCTTTTGGTACTTCTATTAGTACAACATATTGCTTTCTATCACATAATCTTCCTTGGCCGGATGAAAATAATCCACCACAACCAACTCAAGACCAAAAGTACATAAAAGATATATTCAAAAGTATATTTGTAGTTAAACAGATATATTCTAGTGATATTTCTCCAGTAATTCAAAGAATTGATTGGACTTCCGGTACAACATATGATTATTATCGTGATGATGTGAATATGTTTGTGGTAGATGGTGCCGGAACATTGCAATTAAATTTTTATGTTCGTAATAGATATGACCAAGTATTTAAATGTCTTTGGAATAATAACGGAACAGCATCCACTCAAGAACCGTTCTTCCAACCAGGTTCTTATGGAACAAACGACATTTATGTTGGATCAGATGGTTACAAGTGGAAATACATATACACGATTGATACCGGTTTAAAACGTAAATTTATGGATTCCAAATGGATTCCTGTTCCAGTAAGCAAAAATACACCAAATGCTCTTCAAACGGCTGCCGGTTTCGGTGATATTGAGGTTATCAATGTTACCAATAAAGGAAGCGGATACGATTCAGCAAATGCCATTATTACAGTTACGATAACAGGAGATGGTACTGGTGCTAAAGCTGTAGCAGAAACTTCTGCTGGGCAAATTACCAATATTGTTGTAAACAACACAGGTGCAAATTATACATATGCTAATGTGTCTATCACTTCTTTACTTGGTTCAGGCGCAGTGGCCGTTGCCCCAACCTCTCCTATTGGTGGCCATGGGTTTGATGCTGTAGATGAGTTGGGTTGTTTCAATGTAATGTTTACCTGTGAATTTGATGGTAGTGAAGGTGGTAAAATACCAGTTGATATTGATTATCGACAAGTTGGATTAATTGTTAATCCTGTATCACTAAGCTCCTACCCAAATATAGCTTCAGGCGCAGCTTATAAAACAACTACTGATTTTGTTGTTGCTCCAGGTTTTGGTGCTTATGTACCGGATGAAACCATTTACCAAGGTGCTAGTTTGGACACATCTACATTTTCTGCTTCCGTTTTAAGTTTTGATACGGCAAGCAATGTAATTTACTTGATAAATAAAGTAGGAACACCAACATTGAATGCTCCGGTTTATGCATCTTCTTCAGGAACCGTCAGAACACTATTGAGTGTTAGTTATCCAGATTTTCAAACTTTTTCAGGTTACCTTTCTTATGTTGAAAATAGGTCTGGTATAACAAGAAGCTCCGATGGTAAAGAACAATTTAGATTTGTCTTAGGATATTAAAGGAATAAAATGCCGCTGAATTTTAACGTTGACCCCTACTATGATGATTTCGATGCAGCGAAAAATTATCACCGTATTCTCTTTAAACCTGGATATGCTGTTCAAGCAAGAGAATTAACTCAGGCTCAAACAATTCTTCAAAATCAAGTAACAAGTTTTGCGGATAACATTTTTAAACAAAATTCTCCTGTGACGGGTGGTCAAGTTACTACCAATTTTAATTGTTCTTATATTAAATTGCAAACAACTTATAATGGCGCTACAGTTGATATTGACCAACTTAAAAACCGGCTAATACAAAATGCTACGGGTAGTATTGTTGCACAAGTTGTTGCTGCACTTCCTGCTACTGGTGGTGATCCACCCACATTGATTGTTACTTATAAAACTGGAACACAGTTTACAGACAATGATTTAATATATTGTCCGTCTACAAATTATTCAGCTCAAGCAATTTCTCTTTTATCTACAGGATTAAGTTCTGTAGCTTCTATTGCACAAGGTGTTTTTTACGTTAATGGTATTTTTGTTTCAGTAGCAGAAACAACAATACCCGTAGACAAATACAATAACACTCCATCTAAACGTATTGGTTTAAATATTACAGAAACTATTACAGATTATATTAACGATAGTACTTTGTTGGATCCGGCAGTTAACGCTTCAAACTTTCAAGCACCAGGTGCCGACCGTTATACAATTTATTTGTCTTTAGAAACTCGTCCATTGGATTTTGGTGATGATGATGGATTTATTGAATTGGTTCGTGTCACTAACGGAAACATTCAAAAATTAGTAGACGGTTCTGTATATAATGTAATTGATGATTATTTTGCAAAACGTGATTATGAAACTAATGGTGACTACATCGTTAACGATTTCAAATTAACACCAAAAGCTAATGTACTAAATTCAGCAGTCTACACCATGAGTGTTGGCAAAGGCCTTGCGTATGTTCACGGATATCGTGTTGATAGTCAAGTACCTACAGATATTACAACAAATCGTGCAAGAACATCAGCATCAGCAAACAATACTGCTATTGTTATGGACTATGGTTCATATTTTTATGTAGATACAGTTAATGGTGCGAATGGATCATTTTTTGATACTACCACCTACGGTGCAATCGATTTACATTGTGTATCATTTGGTGCCGTGTCAGTTGCAAATGCTGCGGCTTATGGTGCAACTGTTGTTGCTTCTGGAAATGTTCGTTCTTTAGTTTACTCATCCGATTCTACTACTGCAAATAGTTATGTTTATAAGATGTATGTTTCCGATTTACAAATGGCAGCACCAAGTGCAAATGCAGTAACTGCCACTACAAACAGTATTACATTTCCAAGTTATTTTTCACAAATAAACAATGCTTATAATGGTGTTGGAATTTCAATTAACAAAGGTACTGATGCTGGAGATTTTAGAACCATTGTTGCTTACAATGGTACAACCAGAGTTGCAACTCTTAATCAAAACTGGACAGTAACACCAGATACTACTTCTGTATTTTCTTTAAATTTTGCTGTTAAAGATGTTGAATCTGTTATGACGGCAGGAAAATCTTCTTATCCTGCTACAATTAATGGATTTGCAAGTATTAATACTGCAAGTCGTGCTAATACAGTTTCAACCGGAGATGCCGTTTTAATAAATCCAGTAGTGCCTGAATTATTGTTTAATGTGGGCAATCCTTATGTGTCAGGATTAACAGGAACATCTTACACAACTCAAGTTTTGTTTAGAGATGTTCAATTTAGTGCTGGATCATATATTCTTGATTTGAGTACATTTGGAACATCAATGACACATTTTGGTTCGGCTGGTTTGGCTGTAGGTTCAGATTTAGTAAAACAAAATTTTACTGTTATTGTGACCAACAAAGGCACAAACTCAATTAACGTTGGCGATTTATTAAGTTTTACAACAGGTTCACGTTCAATTACACTTAGTTCAAATAAACTATCAGCAACATTAACCGCTCCAGATTTAAGCAATACTTTTAGAGCAAGTATTGTTGTTAAAACATTTGTTAATAATGCAGATGATGCTAAAATTTTAAAATCTAAAACATTAATTAATGCAAATACAACAGTAGTTAATAGTAGTAATACACAAGTAGCTACATATACTTTTGTCGATAACACTACAACAACATCAACAGGCCAAATTTATATTCAAAATGCTGGACTGGTAGCTCCTGGCACTAAACAAAGTTTGTATTTGTCTGACGTTAAAAATATTGTTAAAATTTTAGATACCGGTTCTTCTGCAACATCAGCAGTAACATCAGGTTTATCTTCTTATACAGATATTACCACTTATTATACTTTTGATAATGGTCAAAGAGATAACTATTATGACCACGCAAGTATCACATTAAGACCAGGTGCACCACAACCTTTAGGTAATATTTTGGTGTTTGTAAACTATTACCAACATATTGGTAGTGGTGATGGATATTTTAGTAAAGTTTCTTATACTAACGAATCTTATCAACAAATTCCAAAGTATACTAGTAAACATGGTACAACATATGCTTTAAGAGATTCTTTGGATTTCCGTCCAGCAAGATTGAATGCACAAACAGCGTTCACATTTAAAATTAATAATCTTTCTGCAACGTCTGCTGGTGTTTTATTACCTGTTGATTTGAGTCAATTCGGTGTAAATACATTTACATATTATCTTGGCCGTAAAGATAAACTTATTTTAACTAAAGATAAGAGTTTTAAGATGATTGAGGGTACTCCTTCAATCAATCCAATCTTCCCATCTGAACCCGATGGTTCTTTGGTAATTGCTGAACTTACACACAATCCATATACTGGTTATATTCCAACAGAAGCGCCTAATGGATATGTTTCAGACCTATCAATTCAAAAAGTTAAACACAAGCGTTACACTATGCAAGATATTGCTGGTTTGGAACAACGCATTAACAATATTGAATATTATACTTCATTGAGTTTGTTGGAACAAAAAGCAAGTTCATTACAAATTTCTGATGCTTACGGATTGAATCGTTTCAAAAATGGTATTTTGGTTGATGATTTTAGTTCATATGCAGCTGCTGATACGTTGAATAATGATTATAATGCAACTATTAATCGTAGAACTCGACAGTTAACTGCCACTCAAAATGTTAAAAATTTCCCATTAAAATCTTTAGCACTTGCTTACAATATGGGATTACCATCTTCTGCAACATCCGCTGCCTTAGGTTATTCAATTAATTCTGATGGTTATGTAAATTATTTTAGTTTACCAATTACATCTACTGTTAATGTGGCTACACAAAAGTTTGCTTCAAGAACAGTTAATGTAAATCCATTTTCATTCTCAACACAAGAAGGTACATTATCGTTATCACCAAACGTTGATAACTGGGTAGATACAAATTATGCGCCGGCTTTGTTGATTACAGATCCAAATTTACAAGTATTTCGTGCAAACGCAGGAGCTTTAAATGTATTGTCTGCTGGAGATTGGCAAACAATTTCAGGAACATCAACTTCGTCTACAACCAACACAATTGGCCACGGAATTAATCCAAGTCCTTATGGATTTGTTGGTTATGCTGCAACTACTACAACAACTGCACAAGTACAAGCACAAAGTAATATTATTGGTGCTTACGACAAGATTGGTAATACATATTCTTTAAATAATGGATACATTACTGATATTTCTGTATTACCATATATCAGGCCTCAACAAGTTGTTGTTCGTTCTAAAAATATGTTGTTTAGTGCTTATGTTGAAAATATTTTTGATAATATTGTTGTTGATAAGTATGTTCGTAAAACTAATATAATAGAATTAACTGGTGTTACAGGTAAATTTAATGAAGATGATGTAATTGGTAATTATTCTGCTCCAATATTTACCGCCACCGGTCGTGTAGTTGGTGTTTATGTTTATCCTGGTACTACTAATGTAAGATTATATGTTGCTGCTGACATTTCTGGCGTAAGTAGTTATGCTCCAACCGGAACATTTCAAAATGCTTTCTTTGATGCGGCAGGAAATTATTCGGCAACTACTGCTTCAGGAACGATTGCAAGCACTATACATTATGGTGGTAGAGTTGTTACAGCAAGTGTTACTCAACTTCAATTATCACCTTTGGCATCTTCAACGGACATCTATTCAGGTAAAACTATTTACATCTGTACAGGCTCGGGCGCAGGTCAATCTGCAACTATTTCTTCATATGACGGATCTACGAAAGTCGTAACTTTATCTACATCTGTTTCTGCTGTACCAGGAGATGTTTACTCAATTGGTTCGTTTACAACAAATGAAGAAGGTTCTTATTATGCAATTTTCAATATTCCGCCAAATACTTTCCATACAGGACAAAGAGTATTCCGTATCGACAACGGTGTAAATGGTAATCAAACTACCGCAACAACATATGCACAAGCATCATATTATGCTGAAGGTTTACAAACCACGTCACAACAAGTTGATTTTGGTGCTTCTCCCGCAGGTGCTAAAAATACATTTACTCAAGTAAATACTCAAGCAACTACAGCTGTTGTAACATCTACAAGTCCATGGGATCCTGTTGCTCAAACATTAATTGTTTCTTCTGATAATTATCCAAATGGTATTTTCTTAAATGACATCAAGTTGTTTTTTAGAACTAAACCATCAGATAATTCTCCAATCACATTATCAATTGTTGGTACATTAAATGGATATCCAAACGGATCAACATTAGATCATTCAATTGTATCAATGACTTCTGATGATGTAAAAATTTCAGAAAATCCACAATACTTAGATTCAACATCATATACACAATTTACATTCAATGCACCAGTATATTTACAACCAAATGTATTATATGCGTTTATTGTAAAAACCAATAGTAAAGAGTACACATTGTGGACAGGAGCTAACGGAGATACAGCTTTACCTTCTTCCGTTTCAAATGTTCCACCTAAAAATTCTGATGGCACAAATAATCCAGCATACGCTGTGCCAGCAGTAATTACTAAAATTGGTTCAGCACCTTATGTTGGTGCTTTATTTGTGTCACAAAACTCACAAACATGGACAGCAGATCAAAATCAAAGTTTGATGTTTGTTGCTAACCGTTGTGTTTTTAATACGGCCGCTACACCATCACTACAATTTGTTATTCCTAAAAAATTACCACAAAGAACGTTGGTTGACCAATCAATCAATTACTTCTTAAATGCAAATACGGTATCAACTTCACTAGATTCGATATCGAATACAAGTATATTGGTAGATGCATTTAATGTTACAACTACTGATTTTGTTCCAACAACCACAGGTATTAATTATAGTTATTCCGCAACATTGAATTCTGGCGGTACTTCTGGAATAACAAATATTACTCCTGGTAAATATGGAACATCTGCATCTGATAATCTTTATTTAAATGATGGATATGGTGAGCGTTTATTGGATGCAAATTCAACAACATCATTTTCATTGTTCACACAATTAAGCTCTGGAGATAATGCAGTTTCTCCAATTATTTCTGACGCTGGATTAACCGCATATTCAATTACTTGGAATATCAATAATTGTTCATTATCCAATAGTTTAATTACTTTGGTTAGTGGTGGTACAGGATATAGTAATAATACTTCTAGTAATACTAGAGTTACAATTTCAGCTCCAACTGGCGCAAGTGGTACACAAGCATATGCAACAGCAAATGTTGTAAGTGGAGTTATTAAAAATATTTACATTACTACACCAGGATCTGGATATATTACAACACCAACAATTACAATTTCTGATGCTAACACTTCACCAGGTACCGGTGCTTCTGCAAATATTGCTGGTGAAACTTCTGCTTCTGGTGGTCCTGCTTTAGTTAAATATGTAACCAAAAAAGTTGTATTGGATGCCGGATTCGATTCAGGTGATATTAATGTATACTTAACTGCTTACAGACCAGTTAATACCGATATTAATGTTTATTACAAAATTTTAAATCGTAATGATACACAAACATTTGAAACTGGTAATTGGCAGTTAATGACAAAAACCAATAGTTGTGATACATTGTATTCACAAACTAGAGGTGATACTTATGAATACAGTTTTGCTCCTGGTACTACCGGAGTTGACCAAGGTTATGTAACTTACACAAGTTCAACAGGACAAGTATACACAACATTTAGCCAATTTGCTGTTAAGGTTGTTTTAACAACTACAGATAATACTGCTGTACCTTTTGTTAGTGATTTACGAGCACTTGCTCTTCCTTCTAACGTAAATACAACGGTATAATATGTTAATTCAAATACCAGACACTTCTTTTGTTCGTGATACTAGTTCAATGGCTTTGATTAACAAAGATCAAAATGGATTAAATGAGTATATAAAAAAAAGACAATTGTTAGCTTCTCAAAAAGGTGAAATAAATATGATGAAGTCTGATATTAATGAATTAAAATCTGATATTCAAGAAATTAAACAATTATTAGTGCAATTAATAGGCAAAGAAAATAATCATGGCTAATACAGTATCCCTTCTCAGTTACGCAAACACTTTTGGTGATTGGGTAGTCACAACCAATGCTTTAACAAAAGAAAATAATAATCTTGCTGCAAACAATTATATAAAATCAACAGGAACATTATATTTAAGTGATCCTTCATTAGGTTTACAGGTAGCACAAGGTGCTATTTTTGGTGGACAATTACAAGTTCAAGGTATTGGTTCTTCTGCTTATATTCAAAATAATCTTCGTGTTGATACACAAGTATATTTTCAAAATACCACATTAGGTCTAACTAATTCTGGCCAAGCAATTATTGGAGGATTGTTATTAGCAAACGGATCATCAATTGGCCTTGCTGTTGCAAATAACACAACAATTGGTGGATATTTAAGAGTAACTGGTAATTCTTCAATTACTGGAGTAACTGCGTTAGGAAATACACTATCTGTTGTTGGTGCTACAACTTTAAGTAATACTTTAGGGGTTACTGGTGCTACAACTTTAGGCAGTACTTTAGGTGTTACTGGTGCTACAACTTTAGGCAGTACTTTAGGTGTTACTAGTACTGCAACAATGAGTAGTACTCTTAATGTTGTAGATAGTATTACAGGAAATAACAATTTAACCATAACAAATCTTTCAAATACTGGAACTTTAATTGTTAGAGGTGCTGGTTCTGTGGGTGGTGCGTTATCTGTAGGTGGTGAATTATCCGTTTCCGGTTCTTCATATCAAAATAATATTACAGCAAATAGCACAGTTTATACTCCAATTTTAAACGCTTCAAATTATGCTACAGTAAATGGACTAACATCCAACACTATCATTAGAACAACATCATTAAATGTATCCGGTACAGAATATGTTGACACAATTGTTGCAAATTCTTCTATAAGTACGAATAGTTTAGTTGTGTCAACATCAGTTAATGCTTGTAATGCAACTTTAACTGCAAATACCATAACTGTTGGTACTGGTGGACTAAGCGTTATTGGTAATTTTACCATCAACGGTACTACAATTTATAATACGCCATTATTTACATTAAGTGCTTTAACTCCTAATCAAAATTCATTTTTAAATGTTTATAGAAATCCTGGCGCCAATGCTTCTCTTAAATGGGATAATTCAAACGTTGCTTGGTATGTTGCTGACGTTAATGTTGGAGCAAATAATTATTACTATAAAGTTTTATCAGCACAACAACTGACAGATTCTATAATTACAGCAAATTCAACTCTTGTTGCCTCTGCAACGGCTGTTAAGACTGTACAAGATAATATGACTACTGCTAATACTTCTATGAAGTCTTATGTAGATAATGCCAATACATCATTAAAGTCTTATGTCGATAATGCCAATACATCATTAAAGTCCTATACTGATATTACAATCATTGCAGCCAACACTTCATTAAAGTCTTATGTAGATAATGCCAATACATCTATGAAGTCTTATGTGGATACTGCTAATACATCATTGAAGTCTTATGTGGATAATAGTGATTTAGTATTAACAAATAGAATAAATGCTGCAAACACTAATGCTTCAGATGCCTCATATTTAACAGTAGGAACAATACCTGCAGCTAGATTACCTGCGTCTGGTGTATCCTCTGGTTATTGGGGTGGTACAACACAAATTCCAGTATTAAATATTGATTCTACCGGTCGTGTAACATCGGCTGCAAACGTAGCCGTATCTTCAACATTGTCCACAGCAGGTTCAAGTGGTACAGGTAGTGTATCATTAATTAATCAATCATTAACTGTAACTTCATCTAATACAAGCATAGTTACTGTTGTTGGTTCAGGACAATCATTAACTATTACACCACAAACTTCAGGTGTTTCTGCTGGTTCTTATGGCTCAGGTAGTGCTATTCCTGTAGTTACTGTTGATTCATATGGTAGAGTTACTAATTTATCAACTAGTGCTGTATCAACAACAATTACACTTGCTGGTGGATCTGGTTCGGGTTCTGTTTCTGGTGGTGGAACATTAACATTAAGTGGTGGTACAGGTATTACGACTTCAGTAGCTACTGGAACATTTACAATTACTAACTCTGGTGTTACTGGTTTAACAGGAACAACGAATCAAATTACCGCTTCAGCTGCTACAGGATCCGTAACACTATCTTTACCACAATCAATTAACACAGGAGCTTCTGTTCAATTTGGTTCGTTTGGTGTTGGTACTGCTGCTTCGGGTACAGCAGGTGAAATTCGTGCAGTAAATAACATTACTGCTTATTACTCAGATGATAGATTAAAAACTAGATTTGGAAACATTCAAAATGCTTTGGCCAAAGTAAATTCATTAAATGGTTTTCATTATGAAGCTAATAAAACCGCTCAAGATTTAGGGTATAAGGCCAAACCAGAAATTGGTCTTTCTGCTCAAGAAGTACAAGCAATATTACCAGAAATAGTTGTTCCAGCGCCAATTGATGACAAATATTTAACAATTCACTATGAGAAAGTTGTTCCTTTGTTGGTTGAGGCTATTAAAGAATTGAGTCGTGAAATAGAAGAATTAAAGAAAAAGTAAAATTTCGATTTTTTGCGTTCCGGCTCAAGAATTTTTTTGACGCAATCCCAGATTCCAAAAAGCGCATTTACTTTTAATCTCAGGTTGGTATTGACATAAATATCCAATAAGAATAATGACTTCAGGAATTCAAAATGCCAGCAGCCTACTCCAATTTGTACTTAGAACAAGGTTCCACCTTCAATACCACAATTACCTTAGATGATGTCTATGGTGATAATTACGACTTGACTGGATATACTGCCAATAGTCAAATGCGTAAATCTTATTATTCATCCAACGCAACTGCTACATTTGTCGCTTCTATTAGTGTTGCAAACGCAACCATTTCTTTAGCATTATCGTCAGCAATAACAGCAAATATTGCTCCAGGTCGTTATGTTTACGATACAACGATTACAGATACAAACAAAAACAAAACAAGAATTTTAGAAGGTATTATTGACGTTTCTCCTTGTGTGACGAGGTAATTTATGGCAAATGCTACTGTATTACCTCCATCAACAATTAGTGTTAGAGTAGGTTCAGTAAATCCTCCTGTGGCCACAGCTATTTCTTATGGTGGTGGTGGAGGTGCAAGTGGTGTAAGTCAATTAAAAAATCTTACTGACGTTAACATGTCTGGTGCTCAAGACTATGATGTGGTTACCTATGTTGCGGCTACTGATTCTTTTGTTATTGCTCCTGCTGAAAATTCACGATTAATTATAGATAACGGATTCTTTTAATGGCAGTAGCAAATTCAACAAATATCTCCACAATACAGATATTACGTTCATATGCCAATTCAACACCATCTACACTAGCCGATGGCCAATTAGCATATTCTTTTGTATCAAATACTCTTTTTATTGGTTCAAATACTGGCGTAATTAGTATTGGTGATCCTTCTACGGCAGTTATTGCAAGATCAGCTCAAGCAAACACTATCTATACTCAAGGTGTAGATACTACTCAAAATACAGCCATTGCTGCTACTGATGGCAAGATGCAGTCTGCTTATAATCAGGCTAATGTAACTGCTGGTGGACTTATAACTGCAAATGCCAATACTGTTTATATTCAAGCAGGTTTAAATTCAGCTAATGCCAATATATCACTATTATTTGCTACTAATGTAAACCAAAATGCTAATATTGTTTTATTACAAGCTGGTCTTAATACTGTTAACGCAAATACTGTTTATATTCAAGCAGGTCTTAATACGGCTAATGCTAATACAGTATATTTAAGTGGTGCTTTAGCTACAGCCAACGCTAATACTGTTTATCTAACTGGTGGATTAAATTCAGCGAATGCTAACGTAACAGTTTTATATGGTATTGAATTAAGCCAAAACGCCAACATTGTTTTATTACAAACCGGTTTAAATACTGTTAATGCTAACACAGTTTATATTCAAGCAGGTTTAAATTCAGCAAATGCCAATATAGCCTTATTACAAGCAGGATTAAATACTGCCAACGCCAACGGAGTTGCTACCGATGGTAAAATGCAGTCAGCATATAATCAAGCTAACGTAACTGCTGGTGGACTCATTACAGCAAATGCTAATAGTTTTTATATACAGTCTGGATTAAATTCTGCTAACGCTAATATATCATTGTTGTTTGCTACTAATGCAATACAAAATACCAACATTCAATATGCTTCAGATAAAGCAAACACAGCAAACAATCTTGCTCAAGCGGCTTTTGATTATGCCAATAACATTATTGTTGTTGGTAACACTATAACATTAGGAACAAATACAACAGGACTTTTAGTAAGTAATGCTGTCACTTTAACCACATCAACAACAGTTACAAATGGTCTTGCATCTATTAATCAAATTTTAGGTAAATTAGTACCACCATCGCCTGCTGCATTTCCAGGAAGTTATGGAACTTTAACAATTAATACTTTACTTGGTCCTTTTAGAATGACCAACTTTACTCAGCAAGATAATACAGGGTTATCTACAACTCCTGTTGTTGCTGGCGGTACTTCTGTTTCTCCATTAAGAACTTCTACATACACAACATCAACCATATTTCTGATTAACACTCAGGTTGGTGATGTAATGACTGTATATAAGAACAATGCATCATTTGGCACTAGAACAATGACGGCTGGTGCCACTAATGCTGGTTCTTATGGTGACTTACGAATTATTACTAATGTGGATTATGCCTCTACTGGTGCAATTAGTTATGCAAATTTTTGGTATTCTGCCAATGTTAATGCTACAGGTACAGTAGCCAACGGATGGAACACAGTATACATTACAGATACAGGCGGAGTAAAAACAGCAAACGCCACATGGTACTATGATAACTCTGCACCAGGTACACCAACATTTGCGTCACCAAGTATTGTTCCATTAGTACCTTCACTAACATATTCAAGTACAGTACCACACTATAATAGTTCATCAACATTTAGATTAGGTGTTGATGTTAGTAAGTTGAGTGGTGATATGTACCCAGCAAGTGATACTTTCTTTACTGGAACTGCTGGTGGTGCTTTTGGTGCTCCAACAAGTAATACATATACTGCTGTTGGTATTACCACACCTGTAGTCAGAAACTTATATGTTACTTCTGGTTCAGCCACAGTAAATTCAACATCAACAATAATTGCTGGTTTTGGTTCAAGTGCAACAGGTCCTTCTGTTACTGTTGATAATAGTTACTCTACTGCTTCACAAGTATTTACAACTGCATTAGCTAATACTGTACTATACAAAACCGGTACGGCAAGTGCAATGGAAGAAACTTCTGTTACTTTTGGTACTACTGTTGGTACAGGTTCAGGACTAGCAGCAAGAATTATAAATCCAGGAACTACCGATACACCAACATATACTGCAAGTGCAGCTTTATTCAATAGTCAATCAAGTACATTGACTGCAAACGATGCCACAATAGTTGCATCTACATTAAAACACGACCAAACAAACTATTCAACAGCATATTTACCTGCTGGTCCAAATTTAAGTACAGGTAGAACAGGTAGTCAATACTTTACATTTAAATTTGTAAGAACTTCTGTATCTAAATTTGATGTTAAATTTACAGGAACAATTGCTGGCCTTTGGGTTGCATTACCGGGAAGTGTTATCGATTCAACCTCAAGTATCAACGGATGGATGGACATGAGTACTGCATATGCCGGTTCAGGACATCCAGGTGTTAATACTGGCGGTAACGGAAGTAACGGATGTGCATTGGGTGGTAATGCTGTCCTAAATACTTTGGTCACTAACGGAAGTTATACTTGTACATTTGGTGATGTATCTAGTTCCTCTACGGCAACTAATGAAATATATGTACGAATTAAATTAACATCAGGCCAAACAGTTTCAGCTTTGACCTTACAAACAGCGAGTCACTAAATGGCAATTTCTGATTCACAAAAAGTTGACCTACTATACAAAAAACTTTTTGGAGTTGCTAAATCCGATACCGCAACAAATAAAAGTCCTAGTAACGAAGCTACTTCTAGTCCTTTTATTAATCGTGGTGATAAAGTTTGGGTTCAAGCAAATAGTATTCCTTCTACAGCAGCTTCTACTGCTGGAATAGTACAAGCATATCAAACAACATCTGCGGTTCAAACTACTGCTGATAATACCACAACTCCTGTTGGCGGAGTATATCCTACTTGGAAAACAAGTTTAACTGATTGGATTCCTCCAGAATTTGGTGCAACTTATTTTATTTCTGCTTATGCAGGAACAACAGGACTATCCGATCCAACAACAAGTGTTGGTGCAACAAAGATTTTTGATTCTGGTTCAGGTGGTACTGGCGAATGGTTCTTTGATTATCAGGCTGGTGTATTAAACTTTATTGGTACAACAATACCTGCACCATTAACTTCAGCAAATACAGTTTACATTACCGGTTATCGTTACATTGGCCAAATAGGTATTTCTTCTATAGCAGCCAACACAATCTATACTCAAGGTGTAGATGCTAGCCAAAATGCTAGGATGACTATCATTGAAGGTACTGATGTTACACAAAACACCAATATTACATTATTACAAGGCGCAGTAACATCAGCTAATGCTAACATAGCTTTATTACAATCTGGACTTAATACTGCTAATGCCAATGGTGTTTCTACTGATGGCAAAATGCAATCAGCTTATAACCAAGCAAACGTAACTGCTGGTGGTTTGATTACTGTTAATGCCAATAGTTTTTATATTCAATCAGGACTTAATAGTGCAAATGCCAATATAGCAATATTATTTGGCACAGATGCTAGCCAAAATGTAAGATTGGATTACAGTAACTCCACAATAACTATTATTCAAGGTGTTGATTCTGGCCAAAATGCTAGAATGACCATCATCGAAGGTGTTGATGCAACTCAAAACACCAACATATCAAATAAGTTAAATTTAACCGGATCCCTTAACCAAACCGTATCCGGTAATGTAACAATTGGCCAAGACCTTATTGTTTCTGGTAACTTAATACTTACCGGTAACATCAGCTCTCAAAACGTACAACAGTTGGCAGTTGCTGACCCGTTAATTGTTTTGGGTATTGGTAATTATGTAAGTGATACTAAAGATATTGGTTTTGCAGCACACTATAATGATGGCACTAATGCACACGCTGGATTTATTCGTGACTCTGCCACTAAAGAATTTTATGTATTCCAAGGATACACTCCCGAATTAGATGCTAATAATAACGTTGATATTAATCATGCATCATTTCAACAAGCTAAACTAAATGCTCTTGAATTTCATGGAAATGTAATTGCTAATACAGTAGTTGTTAACGGTGTAAATTTAGTTACTGTAAATGATACACAAAACACTTGGATTACTAGTACTGATGGTAAGATGCAGTCTGCTTACACACAAGCAAACGTAACTGCTGGTGGATTAGTATCAGCTAATGCTAATATAGCCGTATTATATGGTATTGCAACCACACAGAATAGCAATATTCAATTGGCATGGAATACTGCTAATAGTGCATTACCAAATACTGGTTCATTAATCACAGTAAATTCTACATCAAGATTGTATGTTTCAAACACAACAACAAGTACAAGTAATACTACTGGTGCTTTAACTGTTGCTGGTGGTGTTGGTATTTCTGGTAATTTATATGTTGGTGGCACAAATATTACAATAGGTGAAGGATCTGGAAATGCAACAGTTAATATTGCATCAGGTGGATTAACAGGTAATACTATTGTAGTTAACATTGGAACTCCAACTGGAGCATATCAATATCCAATAACGTACACTAATATTTTTGGAGCAGCAACTGTTGGGGGTAACCTCACAGTTCAAGGTGGATATAATCAAATTGGTAATGGTAATTATACCACCTATGTGTATTTGGGTAATGGTTATTCATTAGCAGGTGTTATTAAAACTGTTGAAATTGGTACGAATGCTTTTATTGGTTCAAATACTAATATAGCAATTGGTACATCAGGCGGTGGAAATACAACAGTAAAATTTGGTAGTAACACAATTACCAATTTTACAAATACGGCCATATCAACATCGAATACTACTGGTGTTTTAACTGTTGCTGGTGGTGTTGGTGTAAAAGGTAATGTGTATGCTGATGCTGTTTATTCCAATAATGCTTTAGTTTTAACTTCTGAACCTATTGGTATTTCTGCTGCAGCAAATACAGTATATTTACAAGGCGGTCTTAATACCGCTAATGCCAATGGTGTTGCTACTGATGGTAAGATGCAATCAGCATATAATCAGGCCAATGTTACATCTGGTGGATTAATTACTGCTAATGCTAACAGTTTTTATATTCAATCTGGATTAAATTCAGCAAACGCCAACATAGCAATATTATTTGGTACTGATGCTAGCCAAAATGTAAGATTGGATTACAGTAACTCAGCTATCACTATTATACAGGGTGTTGACACTACACAAAATACTAGGTTAACTGTAATAGAGAACACAGATTTAAGCCAGAACGTTTCAATCGCAACACAAAATAGTTTTATTAGTATTATTCAAGGTGTTGATTCTAGCCAAAATGCTAGGATGGCCATTATCGAAGGTACAGATTTAAGTCAAAATGCTAATACCACACTTTTACAAGGTGCAATGGCGTCAGCAAATGCTAATGTAGTGGTATTGTTTGGTACTAATGCTAGCCAGAATGTTCGTTTAGATTATAGTAATAGTGCCATAACAATTATACAAGGCGTAGATGTAACTCAAAACACCAGATTATCAGTAATAGAAAATACTGATGTTAGCCAAAACGTAAGGCTAGATTACAGTAACTCAGCTATTACGATTGTACAGGGTGTAGACCTTACACAAAATAATAGTATAACTTTATTACAAGGTGGTCTTAATACTGCTAACGCTAACATATCTTATATTTTAGGTGTTGACCTTGCACAAAATACTTACGCACAATCTGTAAACACTTATGCTTATGCCGCTTTCTCTAAAGCAAATACATCGATTCAAACTTCTGGTGGAACGATCACCGGCAATCTTAATATTACAGGCAATCTAATTGTTAATGGTAGTAATACTTTCTTAGGCAATATTGCCAATGTACATATTGTTGGTGGTAATACTGGACAATTCTTAACAACAGATGGTACAGGTAATTTAAACTTTATTGATTTACCAACAACAAATACAATTACATATTTGGCCAATACAATATCATTAACAAATGGTGTTTATGTTTCGGGTTCTGTTACAGATGTTCAGGTATTAAATGATGGTAATTCTTATCAAATTACTGACGGAAGTAATACCGGTCCTGCATGGATTATTACATGTACATTCACCGGTGTAACTTCATTTAATCGTGTTGTTACAAACATTGATTATACAGCAGCATCTGGTCACACAATTTATTTTCAACTTTATAATAATAATACATTAGTTTGGGATAATATTGGTTCATATTCTGGTGCTTCCGGTTATTCTCAATATGCACTTGAAGTATTAGGATATGCTTCTTATATTTCTGGTGGTACAGTACAAGCTCGTTTATACCATAGTAATACCGGCAACGTAGCGCATGCAACAAAATTAGATTACTTTGCGCTTGAAAAATCCACACAAGGTGCTCAAGGACCTAGAGGTGCTACTGGTGCTACAGGAGCCACGGGTGCAACGGGGCCAGTCGATCCATCCGCATTTGACAAAGCAAACTCAGCAAATACATTAGCACAATCAGCTTATGATAAAGCCAATACTGCATCAAATACCACAGTTTATTTGAGTGGCGCTTTAGATTCTGCTAACGCTAACATCATTGCAATACAAACTCAAGCAAATACATTATTACCAAATACTGGTTCTTTAATTACAGTAAACTCAGCATCACGATTGTATGTTTCTAATACAACGACAAGCACTTCAAATTCTACTGGTGCTTTGGTTGTTGCTGGTGGTTTAGCGGTACAAGGTCCAATTTATGGTAGTGCTACAACTACTGTAGGAGATTTAGCAAGTAATAGTGCTTTTTCTTTTTATGCTAATAGACCATTGAATTTAATTGGAACAAACGCAACAATGCGCATTGTTCGTCCTCCATTTACCGGAAGCCCAGCAGTTGAGTTGATTGAAACACTTGCTGATGGAACTCAACAAGGTTGGTGGGATTTTTATCTTGCTAGCGATATTTTTACTTTACGCCGCAGGAGTTATGGTGCAGCAAATCTTGTATTTCAAGCTTCACAAACTTCATTTACTGTTCCATTAACTACACCATCTACAAGTAATACTACAGGTGCTTTAATAGTTTCTGGTGGTTTAGGGGTTTCAGGTAATGTGTATGTTGGTAATACTAGTTCTTATTCAACTACTAATGCAGCATTAACTGTTGCTGGTTCTGTTGGTGTTGCTAACTCAATCTATGTTGGTAATCGAGTAGGTTTTGCGAATTCAAATAACATTTCAGTAATGTATCAAGTATATAACCCGGCTACGAGCAGCTTTGATATTGTTTTAGGTTAAACGATAATGGCCAATACATTATCTAAACTGACGACAGCCGGTAACTTATACACCACAGGTATATTGGATGAAGCAACATTTAATCCTAATTCTGGATATACAAAAAATCTAGCAACATACTCACAAACAGGAAGTCAATGGAGAATTAGTAATAGTAGTCCATTAGCAATAATCGTATCAACTACTGAATTGGCACCAGACGGAACAAACACTGCTGTTAGGGTTAGGCCTGCGGTACAATATGCCGGAATACAAACACCAAATGCTTGTTGGATATCCAAAACACTCATTACGGTTAGTGCTTGGTTACGAGTAGATTCAGGAACAAGGCAAATTGGTTTTGGTAGTAATGGAGGTGCTGTAGCCGGATCTCAGAATACTGTAACATCAACATGGCAAAGATTCTCACTTACTTATACAACATCAGTATCATTTAATGATTTTTTTGTTGTATATGAACCTAATACATCAGGTTTTGTTGATTATCTTGTGTGGGGATTACAAGTTGAAAAAGGAACTACTGCAACCATTTATGAAGCCACAGGAGCCAATGCAATACCTTTAGCCAATTCTTTATCCAAATTAGATTCAAGTGGAAATTATTATACTAAAGGAACGATTGATGAAGTAACATTTAATCCTACACAAACTGGTTATAGAAAAAACCTATTTGATTATAGTAATTTAAATCCAACTTTTTGGACATTTTCAAATGGTACTATTACACAAAATACTAACATTGCACCCGATGGCACAAATACTGCTACAACACTAACAGGATCAACTTCAACAGTTCCATTTTTTGGAAGTGTCGAATTAATTACTCAAGGTGTTACATATACATTTTCAATATATGCAAAAGCAGGTACACAATCAAGAGTTATGATGTTGTTATATGGTGTAAATTTTAATAACAATGGTGCCAATCCAAGTGTTACATTTGATTTATCATTAGGTACAGTTATTACGACCTCTGGTAGTCCACAAAGTTATGGTATACAATTTGTTGGTAACGGGTGGTATAGAATATATATTACAGGAACGGCAACGAGTTCAGCAGCAGACAATTCACAGATAATTAGATTTCAAGATGGAATCTATGTGTCGGGAAATTATGCTTATGTTTGGGGTCCTCAATGTGAAGTTGGTTTGTCACCAACTATCTATAATCCTACAAATTTTGGTCGACCATCATCCAACAATCTATCCAAATTAGATACTACAGGCAGTCATTATCTTTTAGGAACATATGATGAAGTAACTTATAATCCTAATTCGGGTTATATACAAAATTTAATAAGTTATTCACAAAATTTTGAAAATGGAGTATGGGGATCTCCTGCATATGTTATAACTAATGCAACAATTAGTCCTAAAGGAGATAATACAGGACAAAAATTATATAGCACACCAGCAATAAATGGATCATCAGTACAAAGAATTTCAACTTTTATTAATTTTATTGCAGGAAAAACTTATACATATTCTGTTTATGCTAAATTAGCAGAATATTCACAATTTAATTTATTTTCTGAACAAGCTTCAAGAATAGGCATTAGATTTAATTTAAGTACTAATTCCTTCACCGTTTATGGTGGTTCACCAACAAACACATTTATTAATTCTGTGGGTAATGGATGGTATCGTGTAGGTTATACTTTTATTGCTCCAGCAACTGAAACAGTATTAATTGATATTCAAATGATTAATAATGCTGGTGTTGGAACATTTATTGGCGATGGTTCTTCGGGAATGTATTTTTGGGGTGCTCAACTTGAAAAAGAAAGTGGTCCAACAACTTATGTGGCAACTGGTGCCGGTGGCATACCTCTCGGACAATAACGAATAAATAGATAACCATGGCAAAACTAACTAATTCGACAATATACGGCTCAGCAAATATCACAGGTAACGTAGTTTCTACGGGACAAGTATTTGATATTTCTGCTAACTCCGGTATTAACATTTCACAAGCAAATACAATAACTGGTGTTGTTATAACTGTTATTGGTGCTGGATATCAATCAGTTCCTTCTGTATTATTTTCAAACACTACAACCGGCGGTGTTACAGCAAATGCTAATGCTGTAATGAGAATATCTACTGCTGCTGTTATTGGTAACGTAGGTGTTGGATATGCTAATGGTGACGTGTTATATGCAAACAACGTCAATGGTTTATCAAATGCTTTTTTTACAGTTACCGATAACACTGCAACAACTTTTGGTACAGGTGGCATTAAAACACTCACCGTTAATAATGCAGGTTTATTTTTTACAGTACCAAACTATTATAATACCGGCAACGTTCTCAATACAGGTGCACCGGCATATTTACAAATAACGGGTACAACATCATTAACGGGTAATGGTGCAAACGTTAATATATCGGCATCAGGATTCTTAGTTAACAATCTTTATTTTTCCAACTATGGATCAGGATATGTTGAGCCTCCTACAATAACATTCTCTGGTGGTTCACCAACATCAGCAGCTGTAGCATATCCATTGGTTGGTGTCAATTCAAAAATTCAAAATTTATCAAGTACTCTTGATTTTTATGGTGCAAACAATGTAAATATTCTTAGATTGTTTTCAAATAATACTACAAGTTTTGCAACAAACGGAAATATTCCTGCTTTATCCATAATGCCTCCACAAAACAATTATGGAGCAACAACATTAGCAGCATCATCAGGATTACAGTTTATTTCTGGAGCATCTGGATCATCAATAATTGCTTTTTTAACTGGCGCAAGCAGTCCTACAATAACCGGAACTAATTTTGGTGTACAACAATTTGCTATATCTCATATATCATCAGCAGTAAATTATTTAAATGTAACAGGTAACACCACAACTAATGGTCCAACATTATCGGCTCAAGGTTCTGATGCAAATATTGATATTAATATTGTTACTAAAGGATCAGGAAATACGAATATTCAAAGTGCTAACGGCATAGTAATTAAAACTGTAGATCGTGGTGGTGCTCAAGATTCTCCATTTGTCTTTAGAGCAGGACTTGCAGGTACTCAAGGTGGTGGATTAACATTACCAGTAACGCCAACTCTGCAGACGCCTGATGGAAGCGGAATGTATTTTGCTACAAATGCAGGATCTACTGGTTCTATTGGTGGTAATAGGCAATTTTTAATAAACCATATAGCTTCAGCTGTAAATTATTTACAAGTTGCGGGCAACACAACAAGTAATGCTCCAACAATATCGTCAATAGGTTCTGATACTAATATTAGTATGAATTTTGTTCCCAAAGGAACAGGAAATGTTAATCTTATTGCTGCAAATACAGTTGTTTCTGGTAATTTATATGCAAATGCTGGAATCACTTTTGCTGATGGTACCAGACAAACAACTGCTGGTTCTTCAACTGCTAACACCATTTATTTACAAGGTGGATTAGATGCAGTTAATGCCAGAATAACCATTGTTGAAGGTGTTGATGCAACTCAAAACACCAATATATCAAACAAATTAAATTTAACCGGTTCACTCAATCAAACTGTATCTGGTAATGTAACCATTGGCCAAGATTTGATTGTTTCTGGTAACTTAATTATTACTGGTAATGTCAATTCACAAAACGTACAACAATTGGCTGTAGCCGATCCATTAATTGTTTTAGGTGTTGGTAACTATATTAGTGACGCTAAAGATATTGGTTTTGCAGCACACTATAATGATGGCGTTAATGCTCATGCTGGTATTATTAGAGATTCCGGTACTAAAGAATTTTATGTATTCAAAGGATACACACCAGAAGTAGATGCAGTTAACAACATAGATATTAATGATGCATCATTTTCCAAAGCAAACTTAAATGCTGGTTATGTAAAATCAAATTTAATTGCTACCACAGCAGTTGTTAATGGTATAGATTTAAGTTCTTATTCTTCTTCTGCTTATGCGCAAGCTAACGTAACTGTTGGAGTTGATACTACACAGAATACCAGGTTGACAGTAATAGAAGGTACTGATGTAACTCAAAATACCAGACTTACTGTTATTGAAAGTACTGATGTTAGTCAGAATGTAAGGTTAGATTATAGTAATGCTGTAGTTACTATTATTCAAGGAGTAGACCTTACTCAGAACACCAATATTTCTTCTACTGACGGTAAAATGCAGTCCGCATACAATCAGGCCAATGTAACTTCTGGTGGATTAAATTCAGCTAATGCAAATATTATTTCATTACAAGTGTTAGCTAACACCGATTATACTACATTAACTGCAACTGCTGGTGTATATGGTAACACAACTTATGTTCCTGTAATTACTCTTGCAGCAAATGGTCGTATAACATCGATTGTTAATACTGCTATTACAGGTACTGGTGGTATTACTGCTTCTGGTTACTTAGCAAACTCCGTAATTTTTGCCAATACTACTGGTTATCTTTCCAATACCAATGGCATATCTTTTTATAATGCTAACAACACATTAGTTGTTGCCAATATTTCGATACCAACAATATACACAACATTGAGTGGTATAGTATTCCCCGATGGTACAACACAATCAACTGCGGCTTCTGGTGCAGCAACAGATGCTTCAGCAAGAGCAAATACTGTATACACACAAGGTGTAGATGTTACTCAAAATAGTCGCATGACTATTATAGAAAATACAGATTCAAGCCAAAATGTTAGACTCGATTATAGTAATAGCGCTATTACTATTATTCAAGGTGTTGATACAACTCAAAACACCAGATTAACTGTAATAGAAAATACAGATTTAAGCCAAAACGTAAGATTAGATTATAGCAACACGGCTATTGCCATAATTCAAGGTACAGATACTAGCCAAAATGCTAGGATGACCATTATAGAAGGTGTAGATGTAAGTCAAAACGCTAATACTATATTGTTACAAGGTGCGATGGCTTCAGCTAATGCTAACGTAGTAGTATTATTTGGTATTGAAGCGAGCCAAAACACTAGTATGGCTGCTACCGATGGTAAAATGTCATCTGCTTATAATCAAGCTAACACAGGTACCGTATTAGCACAAGCTGCATTCGATAAAGCAAATACTGGAGCTTCTGCTGTTTTATATACTGCAAATAGTATTATATTTGCCAATGCTTCTGGTTATTTGAGTAATAGCAATGTTTACTTTACTGCTTCTAATAATACATTGGCAACTTCTAATGTGTATGTAAGTAACCGTTTTGGTTTTGCCAATGCCAATAATATTTTAGTAGTCTATCAGGTATATAACGCAAACACAAATTCTCTTGACACAATTTTTGGATAATGAATGCCTACAGTAACTCGATTAACTTCTAACGGAGTATTTCAATCATCAGGTGGTTTTGATGAAGTGAGCCTTAATTCTGGAAGTGTTGCGTTTAATCGCACAGCAGCAACAGATTATTTTGATGTGGCCAAAACCAATATTGGAAATTTAACAGGTAATCCATTTACCATTGAATGCTGGGTTTATTTAACACGATATGGTTATGTTTCCAGTGGTTTTTATACAGCTGAAATATTTTCAAGTCATGCTACTAGTGGAGTTGGAAGTAATAATGGATTTGAATTTCAATTAACAGGAACAATATCTTCTTGGACTGGGGCTCGTATTTATGCCAACAATGGTGCATTAGATATTACATTTTCATACGCTTTTTCTTTAAACACTTGGTATCATGTTGCTGTTACTAGAACATCTGCTGGAGTATTTACAATTTATGTTAATGGTAATAGTATTGGAACAACAACCAATGCAACTGGTTGGACAGATTATACACCTTATGGAATAGCTCACTCAAATTTAGTTACTTATAATTATTATCTTCCTGGATATATTTCTAATTATAGAATAGTGGTTGGTTCAAGTATATACGATAATAATTTTATTCCTCCTACTGCTCCACTAACTGCTATAGCAAATACTAAATTATTATTATTAACAAATTCACAAAATCCTTTTGGTGATTCTAGTGGAAATAATAATACAATACTCAGAACTGGTACACCAACATTTAATACACTTGGTCCATTTTATTTTCCAGGAAACACTTCAATTAATTTAGCAAACACCAATAATAATCCTGTATTAGGAAGTAACACAAATATTATTACTAGCACAACAAGTAATGGTGTCGTAATGATTTCTAATGGATTTGATGAAGTGAGTATGAGTTCTCAAAGCTTAAAATTTAATGGAAGTGGTGGTTATTTAACCGTACCTTATAGTACTGGTTTTGATTTTATTGCTGGTACTCCAATGTGTGCTGAAGCTTGGATTAATCCAACAAATTTAACTAATGCGTTTGTTATTGCCGATAGAAATTGGGCTTATGGTTCAACTGGACCAACTTGGGCATTTAATCTTAGTGCTGGTGGCGCCAATTTACAATGGGGAATGGCATCTTTATCTGGCGGACAATCTGCTTATTTAATAATAAATTATACTTTAAACAATTTTATAAATGGACCTATAAAAACAGGCACTTGGACACATTTAGCATTTACTAGAGATAGTAGCAATGTATGTAGAGCTTTTGTTAACGGAGTTTTAGCTAGTTCACAAACTTATGCAACTTCTTTAAGTTCTGGTTCTGGAAATATATATATGGGTATTGCAAGTAATTTAAATGCTTCAACATATACTAACGGCAATATTTCAAATTTAAGAATAATTAATGGTTCAATACCGACAGCTTATCAAACATCCAGTACTACGGCGAATACAGTAGTTTTTACTCCCCCAACAGGTCCATTGCCAACAGTAGCAAATACAGTATTACTATTAAATAATTTTGCAGCAGAACCTTTTGTGGATAACAGTAGTAATAATAATACAATTACAGTAACAGGTGGCGTAACATTAAATACATCTACTCCATTTAGTACTGCGCCACAAAAAGTTTTGAATACTGGTAATATATTGGTCAATCAATTTGATGAAGTTTCTTCCATTACATAACATAAATATCCAAATTAAAAGAATAATTTAAAAATGGCAAAACTACTAACAGGAACAAGAGTATACGGTACCGCAAACGTTGATAATATATTGACGGTGGGTAATATTACGCCTGTAAATTCTACAAGTAACACAACAGGTTCCTTGGTGGTTATTGGTGGAGTTGGAATTCTTGGTAATACTTACACAGGAAACCTGGTAATTTCTGGATCATCCGCAGCTGGTAATGGTATTACTTTTGCTGATGGTACCAGACAAACTACTGCTGGTTCTTCTGTAGCAAATACAATATATCTTCAAGGTGCTTTAGCTTCTGAAAATGCCAATTCAACTTTATTATTTTCTTATGTAATCACTGCTAACGCCAATAGTGCATATCTTCAAGGCGGATTAAATACCGCTAATGCCAATATTGTTTATATTCAAGGTGGTCTTAATACTGCTAATGCTAATACCATATACACACAAGGTGTAGATGTTACTCAAAATGCTCGTATGACCATCATCGAAGGTACAGATGTAAGTCAAAATAGTCGCATGACTATTATCGAAGGTACTGATACTAGCCAAAACGTAAGATTGGATTACAGTAATTCGGCTATAACTATTGTACAAGGTGTTGATACTAGCCAAAATGCTCGTATGACCATCATTGAAGGTGTGGACTTAACCCAGAACACCAATATTAATAATAAGTTATCTTTAACTGGTGCTCAAAATCAAACTGTATCCGGTAACGTAACAATCAGTCAAGACCTTATTGTTTCTGGTAATCTAATCATTACAGGAAATATTGGTTCACAAAATGTACAACAGTTAGCCGTAGCCGATCCATTAATTGTTTTGGGTATTGGTAATTACACAAGTGATACTAAAGATATTGGATTTGCTGCACATTATAACGATGGTGTGGTTAATGCTCATTCTGGTATCATAAGAGATTCCGTCACCAAAGAATTTTATGTATTCAAAGGATATACTCCTGAAGTTGACGTAACTAATAACGTTGATATTAATGATGCATCATTTGCTAAAGCAAACTTAAATGCTAGTTATTTCAAAGGTAACTTAATTGCTACCACGGCAGTTGTTAATGGATTAGAACTTTATAATTATTCTACTGCTGCATATGCACAAGCAAACGTAACTGCTGGTGGACTGATTACTGCCAATGCTAATGGTGTTGCTACCGATGGTAAAATGCAATCGGCATATAATCAAGCCAATGTAACTGCTGGTGGACTTATAACTGCTAATGCCAATTCTGCTTATTTACAAGCAGGATTAAATTCAGCAAACGCTAACGTAGTAATTCTATTTGGTACTGATGTTAGCCAAAACGTAAGGTTGGATTATAGCAACACCGCTATTACGATTGTACAAGGTGTGGATGTAAGTCAGAATTCTAGAATGACCATCATCGAAGGTACGGATGTAAGTCAAAATGGTCGAATGACGATTATAGAAAATACTGATTTAAGCCAAAACGTAAGGTTAGATTTCAGTAATACTCGTATGACCATTTCAGATGGTGTTAATGCAAGTCAAAATGCCAATATTGTTTCTGTTCAAGCATTAGCTAACACCGATGTAACATATACTACACCAATAGCAGGTTCTTATGGTAGTTCAACATTGGTTCCTGTTGTTACTGTAGCATCTAATGGTCGTATAACTAGTATTACAACTGCTGCTGTTTCTGGTTCCGGTTCTTCATCCAATAGTTTTTCCACAATTAAAGTTTCTGGTCAACCAGATTTAATTGCAAATACTTCCATATCACCATTAACTTTGGTTGCTGGATCGGGTATTACTTTATCAACAGTTGGTACATCTAATACATTAACAATTGCTTCTACTGGTGGTTTCTCTGGTGGTTCAATTGCAAATCAATTAATTGTTGCTAATACATATTCGTCATATTCAAACTCTAATAATGCTCTACAAGTTTCTGGTGGAGTTGGAGTGGCCAATAGTGTGTATGTGGGTAACAGAGTTGGATTTGGAAACACATCAACAAGTTTAGCATACACAACTTATAACTCAACATTAAATAGTATCGATACATATTTTGGATAAATTATGGCTAATTTAGTGAGCAGGCTTACATCAACAGGTATACAATATGTCCAAGGACAATTTGATGAAGTTAATTTATCGGGAGTTCCACAAAGATTATTAAGTACTGGTACTCTACAAGTTTCAAATTATTTTGATGAAGTTAATTTATCGGGAGTTCCACAAAGATTATTAAGTACTGGTACTCTACAAGTTTCAAATTATTTTGATGAAATTACTTTAAATTTAGTAGTAACCTCAGGATTAGTATTATATTTAAATGCTACAAATCCTAGTAATTATAACCTTTCAAGTAATACTTGGTATGATATAAGTGGTAGTGGTTATAACGCCAATTTTACCAGTAATGGAACAAATTCGGTATCACCAAGATTTAATTCTGCAAATACAGGGTATTTTGATTTTAGTGGTTCACCAACATATGCGGCCAATACTGGATACACTCAGCCAATCTATACAAGTACAACTTCATTTACATGGAATATTTGGATAAAATCAAACAGTTTTGGTTACACAGCTTGTGCGGTAGGAAATAGAGGAAGTATATTAGATTTTGTTAAACTAGATCAAAATTTTACTTTTGAATATTTTTTGTCTGGCGGCCAAACTTCAATGTTACCTACCGGTCTTACAACTGGAGTTTGGTACAATATTTGCATTGTTAAAAATAATTCAAATTTTTATTATTATGTTAATGGTGTATTGAATACTACTATGACAAATTCAGGTTCTTTAGCAGCACAACATCCTTTTTATGTTGGTGGTGATCCTGTTGCATCAGAATGGTTTCCTGGTAGTATTTCTATAGTTGGTGTATACAACAGAGCATTATCATTGGACGAAATTACTCAAAACTTCAATGCACTTAAATCTCCATATGGTTATTAAACGAGAATAAATAAGATACTATGGCACTATTAAAATCAAATACTCAAATTTACGGAACGGCTAACGTACAAAGCGTTTTAGTTGTGGGTAATATTACGCCTAATAATGCTACCAGTAATGTAACTGGTTCTTTACAAGTTATTGGTGGTGCAGGAATTACAGGTAATCTTTATTCAGGTAATATGGTTATTACTGGTTCAGGTAATGGTATAACTTTTGTTGATGGCACAAAACAATTAACCGCTGGTGCACCCACAAGTGGTTATTTACCCAATACAATTATTGTTGCAAATACTTCCGGTAATTTAAGTAATACAATCAACTTACAATTCTTTGCTTCTAATAACACATTAGTTGTTTCTAATGCTATATCAGTTGGCACTTCTGGTATTACAGCAGCCAATAGCATATATGTTTCTGGTCGTGTTGGTTTTGCCAATGCAAATAATATTTCTGTAGTGTATACAACATACAACTCAACATTCAATAGTTTTGATTTAATTTTTGGATAATTATGGCTAATAATATAGTGAGCAGGATTACTTCGGCAGGAACATATTTTACAGGTTTACCAACTAAGATTCCTGATAATGTTGTTACCAATGGATTGATTTTATATTTAAATGCTAATAATCCTGCCAGCTATCCTGGCACAGGAAATACTTGGTATGATTTAAGTGGTCAATGTGCTCACGGTACAATCAATGGAAACGTATCTTTTGTTAGTGCTGGTACACAAAGTTATTTTAATTTTGCCATAGCATCCGATTTAAATTATATTGGTTCAACAGCATCACAGGACTATCAAGATGTTACAATACTGTTTCAACCAGATTATGGTTATATATCAGGTTTAGTTGGACTTATTTCTACAGGTAATGCAGCATCATCATTGGATCGTTCATTAAGATTTAATGCAGGACAAATTCCATGGAATCTTGCCGATACTGGAAATAATAACGATTGGGCCAATGGTAGTTTGCCGGCTTCAGGAACCGGAGTTGTTAATTATTACAATAACAATACTTTATACACAAGCACTTTTAATATTCCGGCCGGCTGGAATGTATTGGGTGGTGCTAAGAATTCTTCATCGGCGAGTTGGCCAACAAACTGGTCTTATTTCTTGGGTTCTGGTGGATATCCAGGTGGTCGTGGTTTTCAAGGTAAAATTGCTGCAGTACTAATGTACAACCGAACATTAACGGCTGCAGAGCAACGACAAAATGCTAATGCGTTATTGGACAGATTTAATTTTGCAAGTAATTCGGCCCAATTTGATGAAGTGAGTTATAATCCTTCAAGTGGTGGTGCTATTGCATATTCTACTACAACAAAAAGTTCTAATCCAAATTTATTAATTTCTTCTAGTGATTATTCAAATCCTAGTAATTGGCCAAAAAATAATTGTTCAACAACATTCACAACAGCAACAACTGCACCTGACGGCACTTATACTGCACAAAAATTTATTGAAGATTCTACAACTGCAGAACATTGGTTTTCACAATACCGTTCTGTATTTACCGCTGGACAAACTGCAACATTTAGTTTTTATGCCAAGGCGGCCGAAAGGTCTCAATTAAATTTAAGATTTATTGGGGCAGTAAATTTGGTTTCTGTTAATATAAATTTAATTACAGGTGTAACATCTAGTGTAAATACAAATCCAAATGGATTAGGTTATAGTGTTACTCCGGCTGGTAATGGTTGGTGGAGAATAGCTGCATCCGGATCTGCTGACCAATCAACTTTATTAGGTACTTTATTTTTAATTCAAGATAGTCCATATGCCACAAATTATACAGGTAATGGTACTTCGGGAGTGTATTTGTGGGGTCAACAACTAGAATATGGTTTATCAGCCAGTAATTATGTTGCAACAGATTCAATTGGACCAATCAATCGAGCAAACACACAACTCCATAGATACACATCAGATTGGAATAATGCCAATTGGAGTCATAGTTATACGGGAGGAAATAATTCTGTAACATTAACATCAGCAACTACTGCTCCCGATGGTTCAATGACTGCATATAAGTTTGTTGCAAATACAGGTGCTAATCCTAATATAACTAATAGTGAATTATTATCACAACAAAATGGTTATGGACAAATTACTCAAGGATTTGTATATACTCAATCATTGTTTTTTAAACCGGCAGAATTTAATACTCTTAGAATTCGAAATAATGCTGATGGAACAATTTTTGATTTTGTAGCAGGTACAACACCAGTACAAACAGGAGTTGTTTTAAGACCACTATTACAAAATGTAGGTAACGGTTGGTACAGAGCATCTTGGAGTTTTGTTGCACAATCAATTGGTGGCGGTGGTGGTCGTTCAGATAACTGGTCATATCGATTAGCAAACACAGGAGATGGAACTTCTGGAATTTATATTTGGGGTCCACAATTACAATTAGGTAATACTTTAAGTCCTTTTATTGCAACTTCTACACCTAATACTGCAATCAATTTATTTAATACTCGCACAGACAATTCAGGTGATGTGTTAACTATTAATAATTTTGATGAAGTAACTTATGTTAATACTAATAAAAATTTATTAATAAATTCTCAACAATTTAATTTATCTCCTTGGGGTTTAGTAAGTTCAATACTAACAACAAATACAATTATTGCTCCTAATGGATCATCGACCGCAACAAAATTGCAAGAAACGGCAGGTTCACCTACCACATTTTATGGAGTTGCTCAAAATCCAAGTTCTTTTATTCCTAACCAAATGTATACATTATCCGTATATGCCAAAGCCGGTGAAAGAAATGCACTTACATTAAATGTAGCTGGTAGTAGTGCATATGCTCAATTTAATTTAGTAAGCGGTACAGTACAATATAGTTCGGTAGGAACTCCTTCAATAATTTCAGTTGGTAATGGATGGTATAGATGCAGTATCACTTTTAAAACACTCAATACAGGAAGTAACCTTCTTTATCATGTAATAATTATTAATAATTCTGGATCAGACCAATATGCTGGAACTCCAGGTTATGGAATATACATTTGGGGCGCTCAGTTAGAATATAATACGACTACAACTTCGTATGCTCCCAATCCAAATAAAAATTTATTTGTAAGTACAGAAAATCTTACAGTATCTCCTTGGATTATAAATGGTGCTAATGTAATATCAACAACAGAATTAGATCCTAATGGAAATTATACAGCAAGTAAATTTGCATATAATGCAATATATCCTAATATAAAACAAAATTCAATTCCTGTTACTCCTAATACAAATTATACAATATCAATTTCAGCTAAAGGAACGGATGTTCCGGGAATAGCCATGGTATCAGGTAATAACACATTCTTTCCAAACGATGCTACACAATTTACAAATTTTAATTTTGGTACTGGTCAAACCTTTGCTGGAGTTTTTCCAAATTACATATATGCTACCATGATACCAGAAAATAATGGTTATTATAGATGTAGTGCTACTTTACTTACCGATGCAACGCAAAATGCAATATCCATAGCTTTTTGGCAAGGGGGTTATGGATATGGAAAAGCAGGTAATACAATGACTCTTTTTGGTCCACAATTAGAACTTGGAAATACTGCAACGACATATACAGCAAATACGATTAATTTATTAAGCTCAAAAACACTTAATGGTGGTACAATTGCAGTTACCAATGAGTTTGATGAAGTCACTTGGAATCCACCAATCGTTACGGCAAATTTAACATTACATCTTGATGCAGCCAATCCTGCTAGTTATAATGGTGGTAATACTTGGTATGATACTAGTGGTAAAGGAAATCATGGAACTCTTAATGGTAATGTTGCCGTTTCATCAAGTAATTATGGATCTATGACTTTTGATGGAACTACTTCTCCAACTGAAACGTCTATTAAATTTAATACAGCAACCGGCAATTCTGTAGGAATGTATCAGAGTGATTTTACAGTAGAGGCTTGGGTGAATGGTGCAAATACTGGAGCAGCTACACCGAGCGGATTTCCAAATTATCAAATATTTGATTTACTAGGATCTACACCAACAGCAGGCAGTAGTTATGGTATGGGATATATGCAAGGATATCTTGTTGTTGGATTTTATGCGTCTGGTCATTATGCTTTTCAACCAAATACAAACACTTGGTATCAAATTGTACACACTTATAATTATACAACAAAATCTTCAAAAATATATTCCAACGGAGTATTAAAAGATACAATAACAATGGGTACAGATTTAAATGCTAATGCAGCTGTAGCACCAGTTGCAGTTGGTTGGGGATATTGGGGTGGAGGTCCTTGGCAAGGATCTATTCCTGTTGTCCGAGTGTACAACAAAGAACTCTCTCAATCAGAAATTAACCAAAACTACAATGCTTTAGCCTACAGATACAACCTATAACGAGAATAAATAGAACACCATGGCAAAACTACAAACAGGAACTCGAATATTTGGTACCGCTAACGTTGACTCTACGTTGGTGGTGGGTAGCGTTTCTCCACAATCTCCATCAGTTTCTTCTGCTTCAGGAACACTTCAAGTTGGATCAAGATTAACATTCTCTGATACAGGAATTGTTGCATCTTTCCAAAGCAATACCAATAGTTATTCTCAGATTGTTAATCAAAACTCCAATAACGGTACACAGTCATCAACTGATTACATCTTAAATAATGACTTAGGTTCTGCTTCATTAATTTATGGTGACTTTGGTATTAATTCTTCAAAATTTATTAATACTGGTGGTCCTTTTGATGTGGCCAACGGAACTTATTTGTATTCTTCTGGTGGTCAACTAGCGCAAGGAACAAAAGACGCATATGACTATTTGTTAGCAGTAAATAGTCAAGTAGTTCTAACAGCCAATGCTACAACGGGTAATGTTGTAGTTGCCAATACTTTAGTGGCTGGACAATTAAAACAAACAAGTAGTAACGTTGCTATTGGTTACCAAGCTGGTCAAGGAGTAACAATTACAACAACATATCTTGGATCAACACCATATAGTGGTTCGCCAAATCCAGACACATGGTTATACATTGCAGGAAATGTAACTTCTACGTTGCGTGTAGGAATGAAAGTTATTATGCCTGGACTCAATAGTGGCCAAACGATTGATACGATTGGTGCTTATGATGGAACAGGTACAATAATAATAATTTCAGCATTGCCTGATGTTGCATTAATAGACGACACACTCATAACTTTTCAAAAATTACAAGAAATATCAGCAGTTGCCATTGGTGATAGCAGCGGAAAATCTTTTCAAGGTATTTCAGCAGTTGCTATTGGAAAAGAAGCAGGTAACGATTCACAAAATACAAATTCTGTAGCTATTGGTTCTCAAGCTGGCAAACAATATCAAGGCGCTTCAGCAGTTGCAGTTGGATTCGGTGCAGGTAATATTGGCCAAAGTGAAGGAGGTGTTGCCGTTGGAGCTGGCGCAGGATATACTTCACAAGGATATGTTTCTGTTGCAATTGGTGATCAAGCAGGATTCAATAATCAAAAAGATTACGCTGTTGCAATAGGACCTTATGCTGGCGCAAGCACACAAGGAACTGAAGCTGTAGCAATTGGTGACTATGCAGGCAATTCAGGCCAAGGAGCTGAATCTGTAGCAATTGGCCATATGGCAGGCCAATTGAATCAACAAATAAAATCTGTTGCAATTGGTTTTAATGCAGGCAATGATAGTCAAGGTAATAATTCCATAGCATTAGGTTCAAATGCTGGAACATTAAATCAACCAGCAAATTCAATAATTATTAATGCTTCACCAGATAATTTAAATGGCATTAATCAAGGATTATACATTAATCCTGTTCGTAGAGATACCGCAAACACATCAAATGTTATTTACTATAACGCTTCAACAAAAGAATTAACATATGCTACAGCAAGTAGTGGTGCATCAATAGACCAAATTGCTAGAAATACCGGTAACACCGCCAATGTTTTAGCACAAGCTGCTTACAATCAAGCTAACGTAACTATTGGTGTTGATGCTAGTCAAAACGTAAGATTGAATTTTAGTAATACTAGGATGGATATAAGTGATGGTGTTGATACATCACAAAACTCCAGGATGACCATTATTGAGGGTACTGATGTAAGTCAGAACATAAGGCTGGATTATAGTAATACTGCTATAACATCAAATCAAATTTATTCCCAAGCATCTTTTGCTAAAGCTAATAACGCTGTAGCCAACATTGGTCCAGTAATCACAGTTAACTCTGCTGGTTATTTGTTAGTTTCCAATACAACAACGTCAACATCAACCACATTAGGTGCTTTGGTTGTTTCTGGTGGTGCAGGTATTGCTGGTAACGTATATATTGGCGGTACAGCCAACTTAGCCGCCGGTACGACAACAACCCATCCAATTGGACTCATTACTGGTTCATTATTAACAACACAAAAAACCGGAGTAATTGAGTATGACGGTGCGGCTGCATACTTTACTCCTGATTCGGTGATTGGCCGTGGATTTATTCCTTCCACCTCTACTTTCCGATTGCTTGTTGCGGGTAATGCAATTACTGGTACTCAAGCCAACTTCTTTGGTACAACATCTAATATTCCATTAGTAGCCAATGCGTTTTATGAAATCGATATCTATGCACTTGGTTTAAAAGGTTCTACTGCCGGTGCAGTTACTTGGCAATTTACTAACTCCGCAGCGCCAACTTTAATGGTGGTAGATTATGAACAATCGCCTTTGTCTGGTATTGCTGCGCCTCCTGGTTCGGTTACCGCTTTAACTAACATTAACTTTAGAGGCACGACCACTACAACTTCTGCTACCTATAACTTTGCTACTGGTTCTCTAGCGGCATCTGTAACTCATTACTTTAGATTTAAATTGTTACTAAGAAACGGTACAGGAACCAGTTTGCAAATTCTAATGACCGCTGCTAACGGTAACGGTGCGGTTACACCACAAGCAGGTTCAGTATGGTTTGCTCGTAGATTACCAGGTGCCAATACAGGTACATTTGCGGCTTAATTTATCGGCCATTAAAAATAACTTAAATGGAGCAAGGTATAAATACTCCATTATTAGGAGATATTCATGCCAGCCGTAACCAGTAGAGCCAGTTTAAAGGATTATTGTTTAAGAAGATTGGGTTTTCCTGTCATTGAAATCAACGTTGATGATGACCAGTTGGAAGACCGAATCGATGACGCCATTCAATATTGGCAAGATTATCATTTTGATGGTCTACAAAAAGTCTATTATATCAAGCGTCTAGATGCCACAGACATCAATCACAAATATATTGATTTAACAAATGTAGTAGATTCAGCAAATGTTCCATTAGACATTGTTGGTATTACTCGCATATTTCCACTTCAGGATTCTCAGGCAACTATTAATATGTTTGACCTTAGATATCAACTACGTCTAAACGAACTCTACGACTTCACCTCCGCATCATACGTCAATTATACTTTGACACAACAGCATTTACGTTCATTAGAGATGATGTTTACTGGAGAAGTTCCTATTCGTTTTAATCGTCATATGAAAAAACTATTTATTGATTGGGCCTGGGGAGCTTCTGAAGCACCATCTGGTACAATTGTAGTTGCCGAAGCTTATGCCTGTATTGATGCTGGATTATACAATAGGGTTTGGAATGACCGTTGGATTAAAGAATATGCCACAGCATTAATCAAAAGAACGTGGGCTAACAATCTTAAAAAATTCTCAGGATTACAATTGCCGGGTGGTGTAACACTTAATGGTGATAAAATTTATGAAGAAGCGGTATCTGAAATTGAAAAGTTGGAAGAACAAATGGAAACACAATACGGTGCTCCATTAGAATTTTTCCTAAACTAGAAAGATAGGTACTTAAAATTCCTACCAGTGTATATTTTAATAACTACAACTCTAATGCCGAACAAAGGGTAGTTGAGGATTTAATTGTAGAATCCATGAAAATCATGGGATTTGATGCGTTCTACTGCCCTAACGATAATGATCTTGCTCGTGATTTATTATATGGTGAAGATCCAGTTAAGAAATTTAAATCGGCATTTCCTTTGGAGATGTATCTTTCTTCTGATCCTTTAGATTACCAAGGTCAACAAGAATTTTTCTCCAAATTTGGTTTAGAAATTAAAGACGTTGTTAAAGTAATGGTATCAAGAAGGTCTTTTTCACAGAGAGTACCACAAAATACATTCAATCGTCCAAGAGAAGGCGATTTAGTTTATGTACCTTTTCTAAATGGTACTGGTGAATTGTATGAGATTACATTTACCGAACAGTCAAAAGATATGCACATGCTTGGAAGAAAGCAACCATATTTTTATGAACTTAGATTAGAGAAATTTAAATACTCACAAGAAATTATTGATACCGGTATTGAAGATATTGACCATGTTGTTAATGATTCTGCTTATATGATTAAGTTGAATACTACAGGTGGTAATGGAGCCAATTATACTATACATGAAATTTGTTACCAAGCAGCAGATTCTACACAAGCCAATGCTACGGCCGTTGCTGTTGTACAAACTTGGGGTAGAGCAAACAATGAATTAATGGTAAGTAATATTGCTGGTGAATTTATTAATGGTCAAGTAATTATTGGTGCTTCAAGTAATGCACGATATGCATTAGCTAACTATGATTCGTTGTTAGATAATTCATTCAATGAAACTTATAGTAATAAACTTTTACAAACAGAAGGCAATTCAATTATTGACTTCTCAGAAGAAAATCCTTTTGGTACAATATAATGTCCACACCAACATACAATAGAGTTATTCGAAAATTAGTTGTAGGTTTTGGTAATCTTTTTAAGAATCTTACCTTGGTTCGTTACAACCCTAATTTTACCGAAGCTGAAAGAGTTTTGGTACCTATTGTCTATGCAACAAAAGAATTCTATGTAAGGCGTTTGGAAGATGATCCAGATTTAAGTAAAAAAATTCAAACAGCACTACCAAGAATGTCTTTTGAAATGTCCGGCCTTACTTACGATGCATCAAGAAAACAAAATACTAATTTTAAACAGTTTGCTAAAACATCAACTGGTGTAGTATCCCAATATAATCCCGTACCATATAATTTTGATTTTAATCTTTACATTTATGTTCGTAATGTAGAAGATGGTACACAATTAATTGAACATATACTTTCTTATTTTACACCAGATTATACTATTAAATTAAATTTAATTCCGGAAATGGGGATTGTTAAAGAAGTTCCCATTATTTTAAATTCTTCCACTTCAGATATTATGTATGAAGGTGATAAAGAATCTGAAATAAGAATGATTATTTGGACTTTAAACTTTACAGTTAAAGGGTTTATATTTGGTAAAATTAGTGAAACAAATTTAATTCAAACTTCTATTACAAATATATTAAATCAAATTTCTTCTACGGATATTGTTGTATTTAATATGGCAGAATCAGGAATAGGAACATATCAAACAGGTGAACTTGTATATCAAGGATATTCACCAGGTACAGCAACGGCAACAGGAAAAGTTGTTGTATGGAATAATAATATTTTACATTTAACCAACATTAATGGTAATTTTATTTCTTCTTTGCCTGTTTGGGGAATGATATCAAATGCTAATTATAATTTTACTGGATATAATTTAACATCAACAACACCGGTTAACTTAGCACAAATTGTTGTTGTTAGTAATCCAACAGATGCAAATGTAAATACGGCATATACATATACTGCAACAGTAACAGAACTACCAAATATTGATACTACTGTTATTAATTCTAACGGATTTAATACTGACATAAGTTTAAATGTATTTGGTGTAGATGATTTAAATACTCAACAAGATACAAACCCAATCGATTTAGGACCATAAAATGTCAAGAACATTACAATTTAAACGATATGCAAATACAATAATTTCTGGCATTACAGGTGCAGAAGGTGAAATTATTATTGATACAACCAATAAACTTTTAACAATTCATGACGGTGTAACACCTGGTGGATTTGGTAGTTCATTTGATTCTGTTGCAAGATCATCAGCTGCTACGGCACAAGCAAAAGCACAAGCTGCATATAATTATGCCAATACAATTGTTTCAGATACACAGATTGACCAGTCTGCTAGAACAACTGCAAACACGGCATCTAATAATATTATTATAATTCAAGGTGTTGATGTAAGTCAAAATGCTAGAATGACTGTTATAGAAAGTACTGATGTAAGCCAGAATACTAGAATGGCTATTATAGAAGGCGTGAATGCAACCCAAAATACAAACATTTCGGCAGCTGCGCAGACAGTTCCACAAAATGCTCAAACAACAAATTATACATTACAGTTAACTGATGCAGGCAAGCACATTTATTATACACAATCATCAAATACAACATTGTATATTCCAACAACATCAAATGTAGTATTTTCAAATGGTTCGACCATTATGATTATTTCTAGAACATCATTGAGCGCTAATGTAACTGTATTTCCAAACACAGGTGTATCAATGTATCTTGCTGGTAATACAATAAGCGCTTCAAGAAATGTTACTACATATGGTATGGCTACACTAATTCAGGTTGCAGCAAACACATGGTTTATTTCTGGAACAGGAATTTTTTAACTTAAATATTAAACCATGAATAATTTTGAAAAATCTATGTCGGAAGTTTTTGATGTAACTCCTACAATCGTTGAAGAAAAGAAAAAAGAAACTTTGCCTGCGGCCAAAGAAGCCAAAGAACAGGAACTTCAACAAGACTTAACTGACGCCTACGAACAGTCAAAAGAAAATCTTCAAGGTATTATTGACCAAGGTAAAGAAGCCATGGGAGAAATACTGGAGATTGCCAAAGCAGGCCAGCACCCAAGAGCATTTGAGGTGTATGGAACTCTACTTAAAAATATGGTAGATGCTAATAAAGAACTTCTTGCCATTCAAAAACAAATTCGTGAAATGGAAGGCATTAAAAAAGATAATGCTTCCACAAATATTGATAAAGCCATTTTTATTGGTTCTACAAATGAATTAAATAAATTACTTAAAGGTAAAGAGTAATGGTTACAAAAACCAATGATTCTTATCGTGATAATCCGCTCTTAAAAAAAGTAGGCGTTGAACATAAATTTACAGAAGAAGAAGTAAAAGAATATATTAAGTGTTCGAAAGATCCTGTTTATTTTTGTATGAATTATATTAAGATTGTAAACGTAGATGAAGGTTTAATTCCATTTAGAATGTGGGATTTCCAAAAAGAGATGTTAGGACTCTTTAAAGATAATCGATTTGTTATCACCAAATGTCCACGTCAGGTAGGTAAAACTACTACCACGGTTGGTTATCTACTTTGGGCTACCATATTTACTGATGCTCAAAACGTAGCTGTTCTGGCAAATAAAGGTTCACTTGCTCGTGACATTCTTGCCAAATACCAACTGGCATATGAGAATTTGCCACAATGGTTGCAGCAAGGCGTGGTGACATGGAATAAGGGTAACGTAGAACTAGAGAACGGGTCTAAGGTTATTGCGGCCTCCACATCATCCTCAGCAATCCGAGGTGGTTCTTTTAACATTGTGTTTCTTGATGAGTTCGCTTTCGTACCGGGTAATATTGCCAATGAGTTCTTTAACTCAGTTTATCCTGTAATCTCCTCCGGTAAATCTTCTAAGATTATTATTGTTTCGACTCCAAATGGTATGAATTTATTCTATAAACTATGGATGGATTCAATTGAAGGTAGAAACAATTATAAGAATTTTGAGATTCATTGGTCTATGGTACCAGGTCGTGATGAGAAATGGAAAGAAGAAACTATTCGTAATACTTCTCAACGACAGTTCTCACAAGAGTTTGAAACCGAATTCTTGGGTTCTTCTAATACTTTGATTTCTGGTTACAAATTACAGCAATTAAGATATATTGATCCTGTTGCTCAACACGATAAGATGAAGATTTATGAACATCCTATCAAAGAAAATGGTGAAGATATTAAAGCAGACCATTTATATTGTATGTCGGTTGATGTATCAGAAGGTAAAAATTTAGACTCCTCAACATTTTCTATATTTGATATATCGACCACACCATATAAACAGGTGGCTACTTATTCTAGTTCATCCATATCGCCTATTCTATTTCCAACGGTGATTGTGAATGCTGCTAGAATGTATAATGATGCTTATGTTTTGGTAGAAATAAATAACAATCCACAGGTGGCAGACTTTATACATGCAGATTTAGAGTATGAGAATCTTTTGAAAGTGTTTACCGGTAACAAAAAGCCACAGCAATTATCGGCTGGATTTGCTCGTGGTATTCAAATGGGACTGAAAATGTCCACTCAGGTTAAACAAGTTGGTTGTTCAAACCTGAAAACTTTGATTGAAGGTGATAAACTTTTAATCAACGACTTTGATACTTATTCAGAGTTAACCACATTTGAACAACACAAAACATCATTTGCAGCTGCTGAAGGTGCCAATGATGACATGGCCATGACTTTGGTTATTTTTGCTTGGGCAACCACACAAAAGTACTTTAGAGAAATTGTTAACCATGATATTCGTAAACAGATTCAATTGGAAAACATGAATCAGTATGACGAAGAAGTATTACCCGCACCTATCATTGAAACTGGTTTGGAAAAAGATTATGAAATTATTGATGGTGATTTGTGGGAAGCAGCAGACGGTTCGGATGTTTATTCGGGTTTAATGAAAGATGTTATGAGGAATCTCTAAATATGGCCTTACATAAATATTCGTATGGTATCTTAATTACCAAAATAACATCATATCCAAGGAGATAACAAAATGGCATTTCAAATCTCTCCAGGCGTAAACGTATCTGAAGTCGACCTTACCACAGTCGTTCCTTCAGTACTAACTACGGCCGGTGCATTTGTTGGAAACTTTCAATGGGGTCCAGTAAACAAAAGAATTCAAGTAAGTAGTGAAATTACACTTGTTAACCGTTTCGGTGAACCCGATACAAACACAGCAACTTCTTTTTTCACGGCTTCATCATTTCTTTCTTATGGAAATAATCTTCAAGTGGTTCGTTCTGCCAACTTACTAAGCTATAATTCTAGTTCTGGTGCAACAAAATCTCAAATTGCTAACGAAGATGTATTTCAAGCTTCACTTTTAAATACAAATAACGGAAATATTTACGGTGCCTTTATGGCTCGTTATCCTGGATCTTTGGGTAATTCATTAACCATTTCTCTTATTGATGGCGGTGTAGCATCTTTTTCTAGTTGGAATATTAGTGGAGTTGGTGTATCTAGTTTATTCAATGGAGCTCCAGGAACTTCAGCACAAATTTCTGGTGCTGGTGGTTCTAATGATGAAATGCACATTGTAGTTATGGATACAGGCGGTTTATTTACTGGTGTTAAAAATACAGTATTAGAAGTATTTCCATATGTTTCAAAAGCTTTAGATTCGACAGATTCTTTAGGTAATTCAAATTACTACAAAAACGTTATTTTTAATAACTCAAAATATGTTTACGCTGTTGATCCTGTAAATTATTCTTCCAACTTTGCTACATGGGGTGGTGTGAGTACTACAACATTTACCACATTAACATCCAGTGTAGATTCTGTTTTGTCTGGTGGAACATCTGTTTTTGCTAGTGTTGCAGAACAACAAATATCATATGATTTATTTAAAAACGCAGATGAGGTTGATATATCTTTAGTGTTGACTGGTGGTGCTACCATTCCAGTACAACAATATGTAATTGATAATATTGCTAACTCTCGTAAAGATTGTATTGCTTTTGTTTCTCCTCCATCAGCCAATGTTATTAATCAATCCGGTAATGAAACAACAAACATCGCTGCTTGGAATACAGCATTGGCTCGTTCAACATCTTATGCTGTTGCTGATTCTGGTTGGAAATACATGTTTGATAAGTACAACAACGTATATCGTTGGGTGCCGTTAAACGGTGATATTGCCGGCCTATGTGTAAATACCGACAATGTTCGTGATCCATGGTTCTCACCTGCTGGTTTTAATCGTGGTAACTTAAAGAATGTTGTTAAGTTAGCATGGAATCCAAACAAAACACAAAGAGATACATTGTACGCTCAAGGTGTTAATCCTGTTGGAACTTTTCCAGGTAATGGCACAGTATTGTATGGTGACAAAACATTACAAACTAAGCCTTCTGCATTTGACCGTATCAATGTTCGTAGATTGTTTATTGTTTTGGAAAAAGCAATTGCAAATGCTGCTAAGTATTCATTATTTGAATTCAATGACGAAACAACAAGAGCTCAGTTTATTGGTTTGGTAACACCGTTCCTTAGAGATATTCAGGGTCGCCGTGGTATCTATGACTTCCGTGTTGTTTGTGATACTACAAATAATACTTCACAAGTTATTGATTCTAATCAATTTGTTGGTGATATTTACATTAAGCCTGCTCGTTCAATTAATTTCATTCAGTTGAACTTTGTTGCCGTCAGAACTGGTGTTGACTTTACAGAAGTCGTTGGTAAGTTCTAATAAATAACCACGATAATAGGAGAAAACAATGGCATTCAACGTAGCAGAATTTAGAGCCAATATGATTGGTGACGGAGCTCGTCCCAATCTATTTCAGGTTACTTTAAACTTCCCAACAATCGCTGCAAATGGTGTAGCTGCCGGACAAAAGGCCACTTTTATGGCCAAGTCAGCACAGTTACCTGGTTCAACAATTGGTACAGTTCCAGTTTATTACTTTGGTCGTGAACTAAAGTTTGCTGGTAATCGTTCCTTTACAGATTGGACATTACAGATTATTAATGATGAAGATTTCACGATTCGTAAAGCAATTGAATCTTGGATGAACGGCATTAATAGTCATGCTGGTAATGTTCGTACTGATGCTGCTAAGTCACCTACAGGTTATACTGTAGACGCTGAAGTAACTCAGTATGGAAAAACTGGCGACACATTGAAAACTTATAAATTTGTTGGATTATATCCTCTTGATTTGGCACCAATTGATTTAGATTGGTCATCAAACGACACTATTGAAGAATATGGCGTAACATTCGCCTATCAATGGTGGGAAACAGATACAACAAGTTAATTTATATAATTATACGGAGAGGACTACGGTTCTCTCCATCATGCTTTTTTGAATTGGAATAACACACTATGGCAAACAAATTCTCTCTTTTCGGTTTTACGATTGCTCGGGACAAGCAGGAAGATTCTGCGGAAGTTCAGCAATCATTTTCAGCACCAGCTAATGAAGATGGCGCACTTACTATTACCTCTGCCGCTTATTATGGAACTTATGTTGATCTTGACGGCACCGCTAAAAATGATGTAGAACTTATTTCTCGTTATCGTGAAATGGCAATGCAACCAGAAATTGAATCAGCTATTGATGATATTGTTGGTGAAGCTATTTGTCAAGATGATGATGGTAAGATTATTGAAATCGTTTTGGACGATTTAAAACAACCAGAAAAAATTAAAAAAGCCATCAAAGATGAGTTTGAAACGGTAATGCGTTTACTCAACTATAAGAATATGGCACAAGATATTTTCCGTAGGTACTATGTCGATGGTAGAATGTACTACCATGTTATCGTAGATCAAACAAAACCAATGGAAGGCATTAAAGAGCTTCGTTATATTGACCCTCGTAAGTTGCGTAAGATTCGTGAAATGAAAAAAACGAAAGATGAACGTACCGGTGTAGAAGTGATGAAAGTTATTAACGAATACTACTTGTTTAACGATAAAGTTACTACAGGCAGTTCATCAAATTTTGGTCCAGTAGGCGTAAGAATTACAACAGATTCTATTCTTGCTTGTGTTTCTGGACTCATGGATTCACGCCGTGCAGTAGTATTATCTTATCTACACAAAGCAATCAAACCACTCAACCAATTAAGGATGATTGAAGATGCTACAGTCATTTATCGTATCAGTCGTGCTCCCGAGCGCCGCATTTTTTATATTGATGTGGGTAACCTTCCTAAATTAAAAGCAGAACAATACCTCCGTGACATCATGGTAAAGTACAAGAATAAACTTGTATATGATGCTAACACAGGTGAAGTTCGTGATGACCGTAAGTTTTTATCCATGATGGAAGATTTTTGGTTACCTCGCCGTGAAGGTGGAAAAGGCACAGAAATCACCACACTACCAGGTGGACAGAACCTAGGTGAGTTGGAGGACGTTAAATACTTTGAGAAGAAGTTATACAAAGCCTTGAATGTTCCAGTCTCCAGGTTGAATCCTGAAACTTCTGGATTCTCTTTGGGTAGAAGTACAGAGATTACCCGTGATGAGGTTAAGTTTTCCAAGTTTGTAGAAAGATTAAGAAACAAATTTGCTGACCTGTTTGAACAAGCACTCCGTGTACAATGTGTATTAAAAGGTATTTGTACCGATGGTGAATGGGAAGAATTTAAAAATTACATCCATTTTGACTTCATTAAAGATAATAACTTTACAGAACTCAGAGATGCGGAGTTAATGAAAGAAAGATTATCTTTGTTAGGTTCTGTTGATCCATACACAGGTCGTTATTTTTCACAAGCTTGGATTCAAAGAAATGTATTACGTTTAACTGACGATGAAATCAAAGAGATGGATTCTGAAATAGAAACAGAAAAAGAAGAAGGTCTTGGACTACCAGTTGGTGTTATGAATGACGTAGCACAACAACAAATGATGGCACAAGTACCACAACAACCTATGAATCCGGCTGACCAAGAACATGAAGCAAATATGGCACAACAAGCAACAAAAGCAAGCGCTAAGAAAGAAGAAGTTAGTGCTACATTATTGAAACTTAAACAAATATTATAAATATTATGAATGGAGATTAAAATGGATACAAGATCAATTATCGATTACGCACAAGATGACAACGGTGTAGAGTTTAGAAACGCTCTATATGCCAGTATTCATGACCGTGTAGCTTCACATATTGAAGCCAAAAAGCAAGAAATTGCACAAAATTTAATTTCACCACAAGCTGAAGTTGAACAAGAAGATTCACAACAGGACTCAGAAGTTGAAAACACTTAAACAGTTTATGTCTGAGGCAAAAAAACCATCGGTAAATCCGATGGATCCTCCAGCTGTTTTGTTAATGAAAAGAAAATCGGTTAGACAGTTTCCTGATGGTCAAAGAGTGGCATTATACTATGTGGAAAAATTAGATAAATATGTAACCGTACCATATACTGCAATGCAGTGGTCTATAACAGTACCACCAGAATTTAAATAGGATAAAAAATGGCAACCTCAAATACTATACAAACACTTGTCGATACAAACAGTAGAACTGTTATTAAACGTATTGGAATTTTTGATATTGCTGGTGGTGACGAAAATGAAACAGTTATCATCGAACCATTGAAATTGTTTGGAGCTTTGAATGCCAATGGTGCTTACTATCAGACAGGTAATACAACTCCTGCTGGTTTAGCCAATTCTGCTTTTACTATTTCTAGGGTTCTTGTTCATGTTGATGCAGAAGTTGGACACCTACAATTAAAGTGGCAAGGAACAACAGCTTCAGCTACAATTTTGGCGGCTGGTGTTGGAACATTTGATTCGAATCCACAATATCAATTTCCATCAACTCCAAACAACGCAACTGGTCCTACAGGTAATGTAACAATTAAAACTGTTGGTACAACTGCTAACGCAGCGTACACAGTTATTATTGAATTACACAAAAATGGTGCTTACTATGATAGAGGTCAATTAACCGATCCAGCAGCATTTAATTATGGTGCATACGCAATAAAACCATAATGAAAGATTTTGTTTCTAAACTTCTTGCCGGTAGTCTGGTAGAAGCCAGGGAACTGTTAGAGAATAGATTAGACCAGTTAATTGAAGAACGGTTAACTGAAGAAAAAGCTAAGATCGCTTTAGAAATGTTTGACCTTGAAGAAGGCAACATTCAAAGAATGGGTAGAATGAAACTGGTTCGAGTAAGAATCAGAAAAGGAAAAGTTCAAAGGCGTAAGAAAGTTTCCGCAGTAAAAGGTTTTACAATGCGTGGTGGTAGAATGATAAGAATGTCACCAATGGAACGCAGGCACCGTAAAATGGCAGCCAGAAGAAGTAAGTTTAAAAGACGTGCTAAGTTGGGACAAGCACTAAGAAAAAGAAAAATGTCCTTACGCAGAAGAAATTCAATGGGATTATAAATGAAACTCATTAAAGAAATACACGAAACGGTTAATTATTTGGTTGAAGATGCTAATGGTAATAAATCATTACACATCGAAGGACCATTTCTTGTTGCCGAAAAGAAAAACCGTAATGGTCGCCTTTACGAAGCACATACTCTTAGAAAAGAAGTAGACCGTTATACAGAAGAATACATCAACAAGCATCGTGCTTTTGGTGAATTAGGCCATCCAGAAACACCATCTATTAATTTGGATCGTGTATCACATATGATTACGTCTTTAAAAGAGGATGGTAATGTGTGGATTGGCAAAGCAAAGATTTTAGATACACCAATGGGATTGATTGCCAAAAGCCTTATCGAAGGTGGCGCTCAATTAGGTGTATCTTCAAGAGGCATGGGCTCATTGAAAAATGTTAACGGTGTTAATGTTGTTCAGCCCGATTTCTATCTGGCCACAGCGGCGGATATAGTAGCAGACCCTTCAGCCCCTGGCGCTTTTGTGCAAGGTATTATGGAAGGTAAAGAGTGGATGTTAGTCAATGGTGTATGGACAGAACAAGACCAATCTCAAGCGATTCAACAGATTCGTAAGGCTTCACGCCAGGAGATTGAAGAGGTAAGTCTACACATATTTGAAAACTTCATGAAAAAACTTTAAATATAAATATATCCAATAAATCAAGGAGATTTTTCAAAATGAAAAAATTTAATCTGTCCGAAGCCGCTCAA
>Ga0209188_1000213_pt1 | contig 64307 bp, 56 predicted proteins | sample C_130625_EF_Meta_FD_187307 | JGI IMG/M metagenome (GOLD analysis project Ga0209188, IMG submission 187307) | Freshwater microbial communities from Lake Croche, Canada to study carbon cycling - C_130625_EF_MetaG (SPAdes) (version 2) | ecosystem: Environmental > Aquatic > Freshwater > Lake...
TACTTCTTGGAAGGGTTTGTTCTTCCATGCCTTTACAAGCGTGTACAGCCGGGATTTCGGGCTCATCAGCATTCTCCAATCGGTGACTGTCCAGTCTAGGCAGGACGGATTGGAGCGGTAAGGGCTTAAGGCTGATTTATCTGTAGGAAAAGACCTACCAGCCCGTCCCAATTATAAAAAGGGTCTAAATCCTTAAAGAATTTATGGTGATCCGCCCTTGAAATACCAAGAATCAGACCTATATAATCAGCACTCCCTACACGCGAGTGCTAAAACAGCTAGTTTTTAGGTAAACTAGCCTTAGTTTGCGTGTAAGAGAATATAAATCATTGATTTATATAGTTTATTTAAATAGTTAATACTTACTAACATAGGAGAAGAGATGAATTTGCGTCCCTTACATGATCGCGTAATCATCAAGCGTTTAGATCAAGAATCAAAAACTGCTTCCGGCATCATCATTCCTGACGCTGCTGCAGAAAAACCTGATCAAGGTGAAGTTTTGGCAGTTGGCCCGGGCAAGCGCGATGACAGCGGCAAATTAAACGCACCCGACGTCAAGGTAGGCGATCGCGTTTTGTTTGGCAAATACGCAGGTCAAACAGTGAAAGTTGACAGCGAAGAACTCATCGTGATGCGTGAAGACGACATCATGGCTGTTGTACAGAAGTAATTTCGGTATTTAAGAGAGGAATTTAATCATGGCAGCAAAAGACGTTGTATTTGGAGATAGTGCCCGTACCAAGATGGTCGAAGGCGTCAATATTCTTGCTAATGCGGTGAAAACCACTTTGGGACCAAAAGGTCGCAACGTAGTGATCGAGCGCTCATTTGGTGGACCAACAATCACTAAAGATGGTGTATCTGTTGCAAAAGAAATCGAACTCAAAGATAAGCTCCAGAACATGGGCGCGCAGATGGTGAAGGAAGTTGCTTCCAAAACTGCTGACATCGCTGGTGACGGTACAACTACCGCTACTGTTTTGGCACAGTCTATTGTTCGTGAAGGCATGAAGTATGTTGTTGCAGGCCATAATCCAATGGACTTGAAGCGCGGTATTGACAAGGCTGTTACAGCAGCAGTCGAAGAGCTCGCCAAAATCAGTAAGCCGTGCACAACTACTAAAGAAATCGCTCAAGTAGGCTCTATTTCTGCAAATAGTGACCATAGCATTGGTCAGCGCATTGCTGAAGCAATGGAAAAAGTGGGCAAAGAAGGCGTTATCACGGTTGAAGATGGTAAGTCTTTGGAAGATGAACTTGAAGTAGTTGAAGGTATGCAGTTTGACCGCGGTTACCTATCTCCATACTTCATCAATCAGCCTGAAAAGCAAGTTGCTGTTTTGGAAAGCCCATACGTTCTCTTGTTTGACAAGAAGATTGCTAACATCCGTGATTTGCTCCCAGTACTCGAGCAAGTAGCGAAATCTGGTCGTCCATTATTGATCATTGCAGAAGATGTTGAAGGCGAAGCCTTGGCAACTTTAGTTGTGAATAACATTCGCGGCATCATCAAGACTTGTGCTGTTAAGGCTCCAGGCTTTGGTGATCGTCGTAAAGCAATGTTGGAAGATATCGCGATTTTGACCGGCGGCACAGTCATTGCTGAAGAAATCGGCCTCACACTCGAGAAAACAACTCTTGAGCATTTAGGTCAAGCTAAGCGTATCGAAGTGGGTAAAGAAAACACTATCATCATTGACGGTGCTGGCGATGCAAAAGCGATAGAAGCGCGTGTGAAAAACATTCGTGTTCAGATCGAAGAAGCTACTAGCGACTACGATAAAGAAAAATTGCAAGAGCGTGTTGCGAAGTTGGCAGGCGGTGTTGCAGTAATTCGTGTTGGTGCTGCTACTGAAGTCGAAATGAAAGAGAAGAAGGCTCGTGTTGACGACGCATTGCATGCAACTCGTGCAGCTGTTGAAGAAGGCATTGTTCCTGGCGGTGGCGTAGCATTGATTCGTGCAATGCAGGGCATCAAGGGCTTGAAGGGCGACAATCCTGATCAAGACGCTGGGATCAGCATCGTACTGCGCGCGATGCAAGAGCCATTGCGTACTATCGTTAGCAACGCTGGTGAAGATGCTGGTGTGGTTGTTAACGCAGTCCAAGCAAGTACTGGTAATAACGGTTACAACGCGGCCACTGGTGAATATGGCGACCTCGTTGCACAAGGTGTGATTGACCCAACTAAGGTAACAAAAACTGCATTGGTAAATGCTGCTTCTGTTGCTGGCTTGTTGTTAACTACCGATTGCGCAATCTCCGAAGCACCAAAAGATGAGTCTGGTGCTGGTGGTATGCCTGATATGGGTGGCATGGGCGGTATGGGTGGAATGGGCGGCATGATGTAATAGCCCCACTCTTCAGCTATCTTGCTGTAGAAATAAAAAACGCCTGGTTCAAAAGACCAGGCGTTTTTTATTTAAGTCTTCTCGAATCAATCGGGCTGTATACCGCCATCCTTAATTACTTTTTTCATTTTTATCAGTCCTTGTGCAATCATTTCTTTTAAATGCTCCGGGCCAAGGGGGACAAATTCAAAGCCTTGCTGTATCAGTTGTTCACGCAGCTTTGGATCCCTTAGTGCCGTTGCTAAAGACTCATTGAGTTTTTCAACAATCACTGATGAAGTACCTTTAGGTGCTACAAGGGCGCCCCAGGTTGAGAATTCATAACCTTTTACACTCTCACCAATGGTTGGAGCATTAGGTAGCAAAGGAGATCGTGTTTTACTGGCTACGCCTAATACCTTTAGCTTCCCAGCACGAATATGGGGGAGTACAACTGATAAAGCGCTAATCATTACTGGAACTTGGCCAGCCATAACGTCAGTGACTGCAGCAGCAGCTCCACGATAAGGAATATGAACGATTGGAGCACCAGTGTATTGACGGAAGATTTCCATACCAATGTGCTGTGGTGAACCATTGCCCCCAGATGCATAGTCAATCCTACCTGGCTTTTCTTTCGCAATCCGCACTAAGTCTGCTGCGGTATTTCCAGGAAATGCTGGGTTGGCAACCATCACAAAAGTAATAGCAGCTACTTCAGAAATTGGAGTAAAACTTTGAATTGGATCGTAATCAACCTTTTTGTATAGATTGGGTAGCATCGTTAGGATACTGTCATTAAATGCACCTATGACATAGCCATCAGAAGGGCTTTGTGCAACCTTAGCTGCGCCAATTAATCCTGCGCCTCCTGGAATATTTTCTATGGTGATTGATTGACCTAGGCTTTCAGCCATTTTTTGGGCAACTGGGCGCATCAAGATATCAACGCCACTTCCTGCTTGAAGTGGCATGATTATTTGAATGGTCCGGTTGGGATAATTGCTTTGTGAGTTGGCTGATCCCGCCCAAAACATTCCGTAGATTGAAATGAGAAAAGTAAGGAATACTGATTTGAATTGCATATTGTCTCGACCTATTAAGTGACAAAGCATTCTGACGACGCTTCTAAGTCATATCTTAGCGCAATAAAAAACCGCCCGAAGGCGGTCTTTTATTTAAGGCTTGAGAGTTTACTCACTCAACAGCTTTTACCATGTCTTCAACAACCTTCTTCGCATCTCCGAAGACCATCATGGTTTTATCCATGTAAAAGAGTTCATTGTCTAGGCCAGCGTAACCAGCCGCCATTGAGCGCTTGTTCACAATAATAGTTTTAGCTTTGAACGCTTCCAAGATTGGCATACCAAAAATTGGACTACCTGGAGTACGAGCTGCTGGGTTAACAACGTCGTTCGCACCAAGTACTAACACTACGTCAGCCTGACCAAAGTCGCTATTGATATCTTCCATTTCGAACACTTGATCGTATGGAACTTCAGCTTCAGCCAACAGTACGTTCATATGACCAGGCATACGACCCGCTACTGGGTGAATCGCATATTTCACGGTCACGCCATGGTGGGTTAACTTTTCTGTTAATTCCTTTAAGGCGTGTTGCGCGCGAGCCACTGCCAAGCCATAACCAGGAACGATGATTACGGTGTCAGCATTTTCCATCAGGAAAGCGGCATCCTCTGGTGAGCCAGTTTTGTAGTTCTTAGGACCGCCATCATCAGCACCACCTGCAGCAGCTTCTGCACCAAAGCCGCCGAGCAATACCGCAATGATCGAACGATTCATCGCCTTACACATAATGTAAGACAGGATCGCTCCAGAAGAGCCTACGCAAGCACCAGCAATAATCAAAACTGGGTTATTCAATGTAAAGCCAATACCAGCAGCCGCCCAACCGGAATAACTATTGAGCATAGACACAACTACTGGCATGTCTGCACCGCCGATAGGGATGATTAAGGTAACGCCCAACACCAAAGCGATGGCACACATTGCCAAGAAGGCTGCGTGGCTATCACCCATGTAATAAGCAATACCAGCACCAACCATGGAGATTGCCAAAATCAAGTTCAGCAAATGTTGACCAGAGAAAGTAACTGGCTTACCGCTAACTTTGCCTGACAACTTACCGAAAGCAATCACAGACGCAGTAAAGGTGATCGCGCCAATAAATGCGCCAATAAAAAGCTCAATCTTCTGTGCACCTGTGTGAGCTTGTGCTGGGTTAAATACGGCGGCAATCGCAATCAAAACTGCTGATAAACCTACAAAGGAGTGCATCAAAGCAACTAACTCAGGCATCTTTGTCATTTGCACGCGCTTAGCAGCAAGCGTGCCAATGATAGCGCCACCCACAACTGCAACACCAATCAAAGAGAAGACTGGTTTGAAGTCAGGAATGAAGAAAGTGGTGATGACAGCTAGCAACATACCAATCATGCCGAAGGTATTGCCTTGGCGTGATGTGGTTGGTGAAGATAATCCACGCAAAGCGAGGATGAACAACACCGATGAAATGAGATAAGAAATGGCGGTTATGTTTGACATAGTTTTGGTCTCTGTATTGGTCTTGTTCTACTTATTTAGCAGCATCAGCCGCATTTGTCTTGGGCGCTTTTTTCTTGAACATTTCAAGCATGCGACGGGTAACCATAAAGCCACCAAAAATATTGATAGAGGCGAGGAATACCGCAACTGCACCAATGATGCTTGTCAGAGTGATTTCATCGCCACCAATCACTTCAGTTTGAAGTAAGGCACCAACAATGATGATTCCAGAGATCGCATTAGTAACGGCCATCAAAGGCGTATGCAATGCTGGGGTTACGTTCCAAACAACGTGGTAGCCAACAAAAATGGCTAATACAAATACGGTGATATTTTGAACGGTGAGGATGCTTTGAAAGGCAGCGAGATCCATAATGTTTCCTTAGTATTTTTACTATTAGTTTTTACGAATGGCTTGACCATCACGACACATTAAGCAAGCAGTAACGATGTCATCATCACTTGGGATAACTAACATCGCATCTTTATCAATAATGAGTTTCATGAAGTCGAGCAAGTTACGTGAGTAAAGTGCAGAAGCGTCAGCACCAACCATGCTAGCTAAATTGGTATAGCCAATAATCTTCACGCCATTCACATCAATCACTTTGTCTGCTTGTGTTAACGGACAGTTGCCTGAACCGTTATCACCTTTGCCCGCAGCCAAGTCGATTACGACTGAGCCTGGTTTCATATTAGCAACAGTGTCACTATGCAATAGAACTGGTGGTTTGCGTCCCGGAATCAGGGCAGTAGTGATTACGATGTCAGCTTGTTGGGCCCGCTCTGCAACTAAAGCGGCTTGGCGCTTCATCCAGGCTTCAGGCATTGGACGGGCATAGCCACCAACACCTTTGGCAATCTCACGTTCTTCATCGGTTTCGTAAGGAACGTCAACGAACTTCGCACCCAAAGATTCAATTTGTTCTTTAGCAGCAGGACGCACATCAGACGCTTCAATTACAGCACCAAGTCGCTTTGCGGTAGCAATGGCTTGCAAGCCTGCAACGCCAGCACCGAGAATCAATACACGAGCCGCCTTAACGGTACCAGCGGCTGTCATGAGCATTGGCATAAAGCGTTGGTATTCATTTGCGGCAACCATAACTGCTTTGTAACCAGCAATATTTGCTTGGGATGACAATACATCCATGCTTTGCGCGCGCGTTGTACGTGGCGCAGCTTCTAAGGAGAATGCAGTAACTCCTTGAGCGGCCATTGCTGCAATCATGTCATTATCAAATGGATCCAACATCCCCAGAAGAACGGCGCCAGATTTAATCTGCTGGAGTTCTGCAGCTTCAGGAGCGCGAACCTTCAGAACGATCTCAGCGCCAAATGCATCTGCAGCGCTACCAATGGTTGCGCCTACAGCTTCATATGCGGAGTCAGGTTGACTGGCTTTTAATCCGGCGTCTTTTTGCATGACGACGGTATGACCTTGACCGATGAATTTTTTAACAGTTTCTGGTGTTGCAGCTACTCGAGTTTCCCCGGGCCTTGTTTCCAGTGGTACTCCTATGCGCATGGCATGTCTCCAAAAGCAAAATTTATAAGAAATCTATTTTATAGATAAATAGGGTAGGTTTTACCTACTTATTGGGTCCCCAGGTCTGCCGGCTATGGTTTTGCCTAAAATCAAGCGAAGCCTGGTTGAGGCTTCTACAATGGGGTTATCTGTCTAGTAGTATTTTCGCATTTTTTTGATGACCCAACCTAAATCCTCCTCAATTCCATCTTCTAGACCCAAAAAAGTCGTTATTGGCATGTCTGGAGGGGTAGATTCATCGGTTGCTGCCTGGATACTCAAGGAACAAGGCTTTGAAGTGATTGGCCTTTTTATGAAAAATTGGGAGGATGACGACAACGATGAGTACTGTTCTGCTCGTCAGGACTGGCTAGATGTAGTTTCCGTGGCCGATATCATCGGTATTGACGTCGAGGCAGTCAATTTTGCTGCTGAATACCGCGAGCGCGTATTTGCTGATTTTTTGCGTGAATATGCTGCAGGGCGAACCCCTAATCCTGATGTTTTATGTAACGCTGAAATTAAGTTCAAGGCTTTCTTGGATCACGCGATGAGTTTGGGTGCAGATGCAATTGCCACAGGTCACTATGCACGTGTGCGTGATGAAGGTGGCAAAGTGCAGCTATTAAAAGCAGTTGATGCGAGCAAAGATCAAAGTTATTTCTTGCATCGCTTAACACAGCAACAATTAGCGAATGTTATGTTCCCGTTAGGAGAAATTCCAAAGACGGAAGTCAGGAAAATTGCTGAGCAAATTGGTTTGCACAATGCTAAAAAGAAAGACTCTACCGGTATCTGTTTTATTGGTGAGCGTCCTTTTAGAGAATTCTTAAATCGTTATTTACCGCGAGTACCAGGCCCGATTAAAACACCAGAGGGTAAAACTGTTGGTGAACATATGGGCTTAGCATTCTTTACATTAGGTCAACGCAAAGGCATTGGTTTAGGCGGTAGCCAAGACGGTAATGGTGATGCTTGGTATGTCGCACGAAAAGACGTTCCCAATAACACGCTATATGTGGCACAAGGCCACGAACACCCGTGGCTATTGGCCAATAAGCTAGCTGCAATGGATGCAAGTTGGGTGTCCGGCATTGCACCAGCGCCTGGAAACTACTCCGCTAAGACACGTTATCGTCAAGCTGATTCCGCTTGTGTATTGAGCGCAGGTAATGAAGTATTGGGTTTTGATTTAAGTTTTCCAGAAGCGCAGTGGGCTGTTACTCCAGGGCAATCTGCCGTCTTGTATGACGGAGATATTTGTTTAGGCGGTGGAATTATTTCTGCATAATCAAACTTCAATTCAGATTTAAATTTTCTGCTAGTAGATATAAAAAAGCCAATCATCTCGATTGGCTTTTTTAATGAAGCTCTCGCTTGATTAAGCAGCAGGGGGTTCTGTTTCCACAAAAGAAGGTCGCTGCAATAACTTTTGATACAAACGATCTAAGTTTGGATATTGTGTTTGCCATTTCACTTCTGGAAAGCGAAATAGTAAATATCCGATAGCGCAACCTACAGCGATATCTGCTAACGTCATTTGGTTGCCGTGACACCACGCATTCTCACCAAGTTGTTCAGACATTTGACGAAGGGCGGCATCAACCTTACCCATTTGACGGTCATACCAAGTCTGGCTTTGTTGCTCGGCTGGACGTAAGGTCCGCTCTAAACGAGCCAAAATACCGGCATCCATGATTCCATCGGCTAGGGCTTCCCAGGTTTTAACAGCTGCGCGATCACGGTTATCCGCAGGGATAAGCTTACTTACAGGGCTTAGTCCATCGGCGTATTCAGCAATAACACGAGAGTCGTAGATAGCCTCTCCATCCTCGGCAATTAGGCAGGGAACCTTGCCTAAAGGGTTTGTGGAGCCAATTTTGGTGTCTGCGGCCCAGACATTCTCCAATTGAAGGTCTACATCAACCTTTTTTTCGTTAAAAACAATGCGTACTTTACGTACATAGGGGCTGGTGAGGGATCCGATAAGTTTCATGGACTCAAGTATAGCTATCCTATTTGGGGTTTGCTGAAGCTCAGAACGCATTAAAATTAGTCTTTATTCACATATTCAATGCAAAGGCAATATTCGTGAGTCAGCCGCTTTCTACCTTAAATGCTCTTTCCCCTCTTGACGGGCGTTATGCCGGAAAACTGGATGCATTGCGCCCATGGCTTTCTGAGGCCGCATTTATGCGGCAACGTGTTTTTGTGGAAATTCATTGGCTCTTGGCACTGGCTGCGGCTGGTCTTCCAGATGTACCCAAAATTAATGCTGCTGATGAGGCCTTTTTGCTCTCGCTCTCGGAAAACTTCTCGGATGCCGATGCTCAGCGTATTAAAGATATCGAGGCAGTCACAAATCACGACGTTAAAGCGGTTGAGTACTTTTTAAAAGAAAAAGTTGCTGGACGCCCTGACTTATTAAAAGCAAGTGAGTTCATCCACTTTGCCTGCACTTCCGAGGACATTAACAATACTTCGCATGGTTTGATGTTGCGTGGCGCTCGTGATGAAGTGCTCTTGCCACAACTCAGAAAAGTACTTTCAGTATTGACAGATCTTGCACTTGAACACGCTAAAGTGCCTTTACTTTCTCGCACTCATGGCCAGCCAGCTTCACCAAGCACATTGGGAAAGGAGATTGCCAATATTGCTAAGCGTTTAGAGCGTGCAATTGATTCTATAGCCACCGCTCCATTACTGGGCAAGATGAATGGCGCAGTTGGTAATTACAACGCTCACATATCTGCTTATCCTGATTTTGACTGGGAAAATTTTTCTAAAAACGTGGTTGAGAAGCGTTTAGGACTCACTTTCAATCCATATACGATCCAGATTGAGCCGCACGATGGCATGGCGCAACTCTTTGATGCCATTGCTCGCGCCAATACGATCCTCTTGGATATGGACCGTGACTTCTGGGCTTATATTTCTGTTGGTTATTTCAAGCAACGTACTAAAGCAGGCGAGATTGGTTCATCCACTATGCCGCATAAAGTAAACCCAATTGATTTTGAAAACTCCGAAGGTAACTTAGGTGTGGCCAATGCATTACTACGTCATCTTGCAGAAAAATTACCGATTTCTCGTTGGCAACGTGATTTGACTGACTCTACTGTATTGCGTAACTTAGGCCCTGCATTTGGTCACAGTGTTTTGGCGTATGACAGCGCACTGCGTGGTCTTGGTAAGTTAGAGGTGAATCTTGCAGCGATTGCTGCAGACCTAGATGCCTGTTGGGAGGTGTTGGCTGAGCCAGTACAAACGGTAATGCGTCGTTATGGTATTGAGAATCCCTACGAGCAGTTAAAAGAATTGACTCGTGGCAAAGGTATTAATCAGGCAGATCTTCAAACTTTTATTCGTGGTTTGAAGATTCCTGAAGATGCTAAGGCACGTTTGCTCGAGATGACGCCATCTTCATACCTAGGTAAGGCGGTCGAGTTGACCGAACGTCTCAAAAAGTGAGTTTGACAACCAATTCAGAATACGGGGCGCGCCCTCGGATCTGGTTTGCTGCTTACCAACTGCTGTGGCATCTTTTATTGCCATTGGCTTTCATTCGTCTGGCATGGCGTGCACGCCATTCTTTCTCTTATTTGCATCACATCCCAGAACGTTTGGGCTTTGGCTATAGCAAGCCAATCACTCAAGGCTCCATTTGGATTCATGCAGTATCAGTTGGTGAGACTCGCGCAGCACAACCCTTGATTAAAGCTTATTTGGCTAGGGGTGAATCTATTTTGCTCACCCATATGACTTTGAATGGGCGTCGTACTGGTAAACAGTTATTTGCCAAAGAAATTGCTGCTGGGCGGATTAGACAAGTCTATTTACCATATGACCTTTGCTGGTCAGTAGAGCATTTTTTAAAGACCTTTAAACCAAGGTTTGGACTCTTTATGGAGACAGAGGCTTGGCCAACAGTGGTCTTCCGCTGTAAAGAAATTGGCTTGCCATTGTTTTTGGTGAACGCACGTTTATCTGAGAGAAGCGCTCGTCGCGTTAATCAATTTGGTCAAGCAGGGCGCGCATTATTTCAAGCCTTTGCTGGTATTTTGGCGCAGACCCAATTTGATGCCCAGCGTTATCACAGTCTAGGTGTTGAGAATGTCCAGATTGTGGGCAATATCAAGTTTGATGTAACTCTGGATCAGACCTTAGTGAAGCAAGGTAAACAGTGGCAACAAGATTTACATGCAGGTAAACGACTGATGGTCTGTGCAGCTAGTACCCGTGATGGCGAAGAAGCTATTGTTCTCAAGGCATGGAAAGATTTGCTTTTAAAGAATGCGTTTGCAGTCCCACCTTTACTTTGCTTGGTGCCTAGGCATCCCGAGCGCTTCACAGAAGTAGCAGAGCAAATAAATAGTGCTGGCTTAAAGTTTCGCCGTCGCAGCGAGTGGTCGGGTATTCCAAGTGAGTGCTCAGGATTAGATGTTGTTCTAGGCGACTCTATGGGTGAAATGCCAATGTATTACAGCGCCTCTGACTTGGTATTGATGGGTGGAAGCTTACTTCCCTTTGGTGGTCAGAATCTCATCGAAGCGTGCGCAGCTGGTTGCCCTGTTTTGCTGGGTGAGTATACCTATAACTTCCAGCAGGCAGCACTTGATGCAATTACGGCTGGTGCTGCAAAACGTATCGGTGGGGAGATCATTCTGGGCGAACCAATAGCCTTAATGGAGGCTTTAAAAGAGTTGCTATTGAATGCTACTGAGATGGCAAAGATGAGTGCGGCTGCTACGGCATACTCAGTTGAACATCAAGGTGCAACGAACAGAATCTTAGTTGCCCTTGATCACCAAACTAAATTACCTACTTAAACCCGTGCTCCGAAGTTAGGGTCATCGTTTCGAGCATTGTCATCAGGCTTTTTATCTCCCTTTACTAAATCTTCTCGTGTAACACCAAGCCACATGGCCAGTGCTGCAGCAACGAAGACGGAGGAGTAGACGCCAAACAAAATACCAATGGTTAACGCTAAGGCGAAATAGAACAATGTCGGACCACCGAAAATCAACATTGCTAAAACCATCATCTCAGTGCTGCCATGGGTAATGATGGTACGGCTGATAGTGCTGGTGATCGCGTTATCAATGATTTCACGGGTGTTCATCTTGCGGTACTTGCGGAAGTTCTCACGAATACGATCGAAGATCACTACGGATTCGTTGACTGAGTAGCCCAAAACTGCAAGGACTGCAGCTAATACGGAAAGAGAGAACTCCCACTGGAAGAAAGCAAAGAACCCCAGAATAATGACGATGTCATGTAAGTTCGCAATGATGCCTGCTACGGCAAATTTCCACTCAAAGCGGAAAGAGAGGTAAATCACAATACCGATGATGACAAATAGCAAGGCCATTAATCCATCTACCGCAAGCTCGCGTCCAACCTGTGGACCGACAAACTCCACACGCTGAAGCTTTACCCCAGTTGATGCGGGATCTAATACTTGCATCACTGCAGTACTTTGGTCAGCCGATGAAATTAATTTACCTTCAGTATCTTTTTGCAATGGCAGACGAATCATGACGTCGCGTGAGCTACCAAAGTTCTGAATCTGGGTATCTGCGTAGCCAAGTTTCTCAACTTTGCTACGAATAGATTCTAGTGGCGCAGTCTGTGGATAGCTCACCTCCATTACCGTACCACCGGTAAATTCAATCGATAGATGAAGGCCGTTATGCCAGAGGAAAAAGACTGCTGCTAAAAATGTAATTAAAGAAATCGCATTAAGCACCAATGCATGGCGCATAAATGGAATATCCTTTTTGATTCTGAAAAATTCCATAGCTTATTTCTCCTGTGGGCGCCAAACTTGGCCGATAGCGAGTTTTTGAATCTTCTTATGTCTACCGTACCAGAGATTAACGAGGCCACGTGAGAAGAAGACAGCCGAGAACATTGAAGTCAGAATACCTAGGCAATGAACTACTGCAAAGCCCTTAATAGGGCCCGATCCAAAGGCTAACAAAGCGAGACCAGCAATCAGAGTCGTTACGTTAGAGTCCAAAATAGTTGCCCAGGCTTTATCGAAACCGACTGAGATTGCCGTTTGTGGGGAGGCGCCATTGCGCAACTCTTCACGAATACGTTCATTGATCAACACGTTCGAGTCAATCGCCATACCCAGAGCCAAGGCCATCGCAGCAATACCTGGCAAGGTCAGGGTAGCTTGCAACATGGACAGCACAGAAATGAGCAAGAGCAAGTTCACTGCTAATGCTACAACAGAGAATGTACCAAACAATAAATAGTAAGCCATCATGAAAATCGCAATTGCAGTAAAGCCAATCAAAAGGGATTTGAACCCTTTTTCAATGTTTTCAGCACCAAGGCTTGGGCCGATTGTGCGTTCCTCAATGATTTCCATTGGCGCAGCTAATGAGCCCGCACGCAAGAGGAGGGCTAAGTCATTTGCGCTCTCAGTAGTTGGTTGGCCAGTGATCTGAAACTTGGAGCCAAATTCGCTTTGAATAGTAGCAATCGTGAGTACCTCACCTTTACCCTTTTCAAACAAGATCATGCCCATTGGCTTACCAATATTTTCACGAGTCACTTCTTGCATGACGCGACCGCCTGCAGCATCGAGAGAGATATTGACGGCTGGACGTTGGTTTTGATCAAAGCCTGCGCTTGCATCGGTAATGCGATCACCGCTGAAAATCACTGACTTTTTAAATACGCCTAAACGGTTTTCACCAAAACGGAAGGTATCCATGCCTGGAGGAGGTGTCTCGCCTAAGCCGATAGTTGAAACCAAAGGATCAGCTAAACGTGATTCTAGGGTTGCTGTGCGGCCAATAATATCCTTGGCTCGAGCTGTGTCTTGAACGCCTGGTAGCTGAACAACGATACGCTCAGCACCTTGCTGTTGAATTACTGGCTCTTTCACTGCCAACTCATTGACACGCTTATTCAGGGTGATGATGTTTTGTTTAACTGCGTTATCTTGAATTTCTTTCAAAGCAGTAGGCTTAAATTCGCCAACAACCTTTGGCGAAAGGCCGGTAGGCTTTACTTGCCAAATCAGTTCTGGCTGGGCAGTCATTAATAAGGAACGAGCTGCTTCAGCATCGGCAGTGCTACCAAAATTAATGGAGATGAAATCAGCGCCACGCTCAATCCCTTGATGACGAATGCTCTTGTCACGCAATTGGCTACGAATATCAGTTGCTAAAGAAGTTACTTTCTTTTGGACTGCGCCCTTCATATCCACTTGAAGTAAGAAGTAAACGCCACCACGTAGGTCAAGACCTAAAGGCATTGGCAATGCATTGATTGCATTAAGCCAACCTGGTGTATTGGATAAAAGATTGAGTGCAACGGTATAACTAGGTTCGTTTTGATCAATATTTAATTTCTGCTGCAAAAGATCTCGAGCACGTAATTGAATATCAGTGTTATTAAAACGAACCTTGATTGAACCTACATTTCCAACAAGCTCAAAGAAGATGCCGGTGTTATTAATACTGGCTTCAGTCAGAATTTTCTCTACACGAGCCTGTGTTGCCAAATCAACCTTGATGGTTGGTTTGGCAGACGAGACCTGAACCGCTGGAGCCTCACCATAGAAATTGGGTAATGAATATAGTCCGCCAATCAGCAATGCAGCGGCGATGACTAGATATTTCCAGAGAGGGTAGCGATTCATTTTAGATACTTTTAAACAGACGAATTAAGCAGACTTCAGAGTGCCTTTTGGCAATACTGTAGTGATGGCGCCTTTTTGCATTTGCACTTCAGTGCCAGCAGAGATTTCAACAGTAACAACTTGGTCTTTCAATGCAGTTACTTTGCCCATAATGCCGCCAACAGTCACCACTTCATCGCCAACGCTTAATGCTTCAAGCATGGCTTTAGTTTCCTTTTGACGCTTCATTTGTGGGCGAATCATGATGAAGTACAAAACTGCGAACATCAAAATTAAAGGGAGGAAGCTCATCAAGCCACCAGAATCTGCGCCCGCTGCAGGAGCTTGGGCAAAAGCGTTACTAATCCACATAAAAACCTCCATTAATTACTAATTAAAAAATGCTGAATTTTTCGACCTATAAGCCTAGGGCCGTAACCCGCAATTCTAAACTGTGTGGGGCTTTGGAGGTGATTTACAGGGGGTTTTACCACCTGTAGGGGTATTAGTCCTGTCCAGGTTCCACTCCGCGCTGGCGATTACTGTGAAATTCCTCACGATAAGCGCTAAAGCGGTCTTTACCAAGAGCCTCACGGACCTCCGTCATGAGTTGGAGGTAGTAAGACAGGTTATGGATGGTATTGAGTTGGGATCCCAGGATCTCATTAGCCTTTTGGAGGTGATTTAAGTAGGATCTGGTGAAGTTTTGGCAGGTGTAGCACTTGCAGGTAGGGTCAACCGGGCGATCATCATCTTTGTAGCCAGAGTTGCGAAGCTTCAGGTCACCAAAGCGGGTAAAGAGCCAGCCATTCCTAGCGTTACGAGTAGGCATGACGCAATCGAACATATCGATGCCTAAACTGACACCCAAAATGAGGTCCTCTGGGGTGCCAACGCCCATCAGGTAATGGGGCATATGTTCTGGCAGTTTTGGCGCTGTGAAATTCAAGATCCGCTCAAACTCGGGTTTTGGTTCGCCAACGGAGAGGCCGCCAATCGCAATACCATCAAAACCTTGCCGACTAACCGCATCCAATGAAAACTCACGAAGATTTTCAAACATACCGCCTTGAACAATTCCAAAAAGGCCGTTGCCGGTATTCAGTTCACGAAAACGTTTGAGTGAGCGATCACCCCAACGTAAAGACATTTCTAGTGAAGCCCGCGCCTTTTTTTCAGAAGTCGGTTGACCTTTGATTTCGTATGGAGTGCATTCATCAAACTGCATAGCGATATCACTATTGAGTACTGCCTGAATTTCCATCGACACTTCCGGTGACATAAATAATTTGTCACCATTAATCGGTGATGCAAAAGTCACACCCTCTTCAGAGATCTTCCGCAGGGCGCCTAAGCTAAATACTTGAAAGCCGCCTGAGTCTGTGAGAATCGGTTTATCCCAGCCCATGAAGCGATGTAAACCACCATGTTTCTGAATGACATCCAAGCCAGGTCTGAGCCAAAGATGAAAAGTGTTCCCCAAAATAATTTGTGCTTTGGCTTCATTCAGGTCACGTGGAGTCATGGCTTTTACGGTGCCATAAGTACCTACAGGCATAAAGATGGGCGTTTGCACACTGCCATGTGGAAGGTCAAGCTGACCAAGGCGTGCAGGGCTTTGTGAGTCACGCGCTAGGATATTGAAGTGAACGGGTTTGGTCATGGCTTTATATTCTCGAGTCGGCAAAGAAACATCGCATCTCCATAACTAAAGAAACGATACTTCTGATGAATGGCATGTTGATAGGCGGCACGAATGTTTTCCATTCCTGCAAAAGCGCTAACCAACATTAATAAGGTAGATTTTGGCAGATGGAAGTTAGTCAACAAGCAATCCACCGTTTTAAATTGATAGCCTGGTGTAATGAAAAGATTGGTCTCACCACTGCTTTGCCCACTAGCCGCCTGGCTCTCTAGGGCACGTAGGCTGGTGGTGCCTACTGCAATGACTCTACAGCCATTTTTCTTGGTGCCTGCAACGGCCTCCAAGGTTTCCTTAGGAATGGAGTACCACTCGTAGTGCATCTTGTGTTTAGAAAGATCTTCTTCCCGCACTGGCGTAAAGGTCCCAGCACCAACGTGTAGTGTGATGGCAGCTTGATTGATACCTAAGCCTTTTAACTTTTGCATTATCGCTTCATCAAAATGCAAGCCGGCTGTCGGGGCTGCAACTGCTCCTGGATTTTTAGCAACAACGGTTTGATAACGCTGAGCATCCTCGCCATCGGGTTGATGCTCAATGTAAGGGGGTAAAGGTAGTTCCCCAAATTGCTCTAACAAAGAAAAAATATTTTCAGGGAAGCGAACCTCATAAAAACGTCCGTCATAGCCAATCATCTCGACCGGAAATGATTTGCCTGCTTGATTATGGATGTGTACGATGCTGCCAATCTTGGGAACCTTAGATGCTCTTATTTGTACCCATGCCTGCTTCTCACCGCTAATCCGTTCGATGAGTAATTCAACTACGCCACCCGTCTCTTTTTTGCCATGAAGACGTGCCGGAATCACTTTCGTGTCATTAAAGACCAATAAGTCCCCGGGCTGAAGAAGGTTAAGAATGTCCTTAAACTGTCGATCTAGCAATTGAACGTGATTTACCCCGTCAGCCCTGATCTCTAAGAGGCGGCTATCGGTTCTATTCGCCAAAGGATGTTGGGCGATTAGTTCGGGTGGGAGTTCGTAATTAAAGTCGGAGAGTTGCATAGCATTACCATCAGGTATTAGATTTTAACGATGACTACTAAACAAGCGCCAAGTACACTCCAAAAGATGGGTTTAGAAAGCCCTATGGCCCTTGCTTTGCACTTGCCGTCTCGCTATGAGGATGAGACGGAGTTGCTCACCATTGAGGAGGCTCTTCATCAGGGCCGCTTTTCCTCGGCACAGACACAGGGTGTCGTCATCCGCAATCAGGTCTTATTTCGGCCTAGAAGGCAGATGGTCGTCACTATTGAGGATGAGACTGAGACCTTAAATCTCCGCTTTCTAAATTTCTATCCAAGTCAGCAAAAACAAATGGCAGTCGGGGTCAATATTCGAGTGCGTGGCGAAATCCGCGAAGGTTTTCAGGGTCCAGAAATGGTTCATCCTACTGTGCGAGCCATGGCTCCAGATGCACCTTTGCCAGCCAGTTTGACTCCTGTCTACCCAGCTAGTGTTGGCGTATCACAAGCCATTATTCGTAAAGCAGTGACACAGGCCTTACGTGAACCTAGTTTGCAAGACAGCTTGGCAGAGTTTCTACCAAAAAAGCTGATGGCAGAGTTATTACCAAGTCATGATTGGCCGAATTTACAAGCTGCAATTACTTACTTACATCAGCCGCCTGCCGATGCCAATACACAATCCTTGCTAGAGCGTACGCACCCAGCATGGAGACGCGTTCAGTTCGAAGAATTATTAGCTCAACAAATATCATTAAAGAGGGCGCATGCGATTCGTCGTGAGCGACATGCACCAAGCTTTATAAAAAATAAAAGCGAAGAAAAAGATAAAACTCATAGTAAAGATAAAAAGAAACCAAATCTTGAAGAAGGATTACTGAAAGTTTTACCTTTTAAGTTAACAAACGCACAAGAACGCGTCTGGTCAGAAATCAGTAATGATATTTCTAAGGCTTTTCCAATGAACCGACTCCTACAAGGGGATGTGGGTAGTGGCAAGACTGTTGTGGCTGCTATGGCGGCAGCTCGCGTAATGGATCACGGCTATCAAGCGGCCATCATGGCACCTACTGAGATTCTGGCTGAGCAGCACTACCTCAAGATGAAGGAGTGGTTTGAGCCCTTGGGAGTTCAGATTGCTTGGTTGTCTGGTAGCTTAAAAACTAAAGACAAAAAGCTTGCTCAAGAGATGATTGAGAGCGGGCAAGCTCAACTGATTATTGGTACGCATGCACTCATTCAGGAGAGCGTGAGCTTTGCTAAGTTAGGTTTGGCGGTAATTGATGAGCAACATCGATTTGGTGTGAGACAACGTTTAGAAATTCAGCAGCGGGTTGGGTCAGAATTGTTTTACTGTCATCAACTCATGATGTCAGCTACGCCGATTCCACGGACACTAGCCATGACTTATTACGCAGACTTAGATGTTTCCGTCATTGATGAGTTACCCCCAGGAAGAAAACCAGTTGCTACTAAAGTGGTGAAGGCAAGTCGGCGCGATGAAGTCATTGGCGGTTTACAAAGTTGGTTATCAAAGGGATTACAAGCCTATTGGGTTTGCCCTTTAATTGAAGAATCTGAAGTGTTGCAGTTACAAACTGCTGTCGAGAGTTTTGAACAGCTTACCCAGGCTTTACCTGACTTTAAAGTAGGCTTGGTTCATGGTCGATTAAAAGCCGAAGAAAAGGCCGCTGTGATGGCAGCCTTCAAAGCAAATGAGATTCAACTCTTGGTAGCTACTACCGTCATTGAAGTCGGGGTGGATGTCCCCAATGCAGCATTAATGGTCATTGAGCATGCTGAGCGCTTTGGTTATGCCCAGATTCATCAGCTGCGTGGGCGTGTTGGCAGGGGTTCGGCGGATTCTGTTTGTATTTTGATGTATGCCGAGCCACTTTCAATGGCTGCCAGGGAGCGCTTGCAGACTTTGCGTGAGACTTCAGATGGATTTGTGATTGCCGAACGTGATCTATCGCTCCGTGGCCCTGGTGAGTTGCTTGGCGCTAAGCAATCAGGTGATGCTATGTTGCGCTTTGTGGACTTGCAGCGCGATGCCTGGTTAATTGAGTTGGCTCAGCAAGCGGCTGATCGATTGCTTACTGAGCATACTGATCTAGTCGAGCGCCATTTAGAGCGCTGGCTTGGGTCTCGTGCGGAATTTCTAAAGGCTTGATAATTACCCCATGACTTTAAAAGAGCGTTTGATTTCTTATGGATACCTGATTAGGCTAGATAAGCCGATTGGTACGCTCTTGTTACTATGGCCTACACTGTGGGCCTTATGGTTAGCAAGTAGTGGGACACCCGATTTATCTATTCTGCTGATCTTTGCACTTGGTACATTTTTGATGCGCAGTGCTGGCTGTGCAATTAATGATTATGCCGATCGCGACTTTGATCGCCATGTGAAAAGAACGCATGGTCGTCCAGTGACGAGTGGAAAAATCTCTGGTAAAGAGGCTGTTGCTGTAGCTGGCATACTTGCCCTAATCGCTTTTTTGCTGATTCAACCCTTGAATGTATTTACAAAGCAATTGTCAGTACTTGCATTGTTGGTTGCTTTTATCTATCCCTTTACTAAGCGATTTTTTGCAATGCCCCAAGCTGTCTTAGGTATTGCCTTTGGCTTCGGTATCCCGATGGCATATGCAGCCATTCTGGATTTCATTCCCTTGGAGGCCTGGCTCCTATTTATTGGAAATATTTTTTGGGCAATTGCCTATGACACTGCCTACGCCATGGTTGATCGAGATGATGACTTGCGCTTAGGTCTGAAAACGTCGGCCATTACTTTCGGTCAGTACGATGTAGTCGCTATTGTAATCAGCTACGGGATGCTTTTTCTAAGTCAGCTATGGGTAGCGCAGTTGGCTAGCTTGAGTAATTATTTTTTATTAGGCTGGTTCACTGCGCTAGCCTGTGCAATTTATCACGTCAAGTTGGTATCGACTCGCACCCGAGAAAATTGCTTTAAAGCATTTCGCCACAATAATTGGCTGGGCGGATTTTTATTTCTGGGAATTGTGTTGGGCTTGAAGTTGAATTAGTTTTGCTGAACTATTTTTTAGTCCTGACTTAATTCATCGCCCATGGTTTTGCCGCGCTGACTAGCTGCGTCAATCGCTTTTTCTAAAATCTCATGCCAGCCTTGCTGTTTCATGACATCAAGAGCTGCTGCAGTAGTGCCACCTCTAGATGTCACTCTCGCGCGCAGAACACCAGCGTGTTCATCAGAGTTATGCGCTAGCTGCGTAGCGCCCTCAAGGGTTGCATAGGCTAGTTTGCGTGCTGTCTCTGTATCAAGGCCGAGCTTCTCACCAGCAGATTGCATTGCTTCTAAGAATGCAAAGACATAGGCAGGGCCACTACCAGAAACAGCAGTTACTGCATCCATGAGTTTTTCTTCAGAGACCCAGACTGCTTGACCAACTGCATTGCAAATAGTTTCGGCTAAAGTACGGTCAGATTTATCTACGGCCGCATCTGCAAATAGGCCGGTGATGCCTTTACCAATTAAGGCTGGAGTATTGGGCATAGCGCGTACACACCGCGTGTGATCAAGCCAGCGACTCATATCTTTTAGGCGAATGCCAGCGGCAATGCTCAGAATCAATGGGCCTTGTGCGCTGGCATGTTTTAACTTAGATGCCAAACCCTTAGCGACGACATTGAAATCCTGCGGCTTAATTGCCATCACGACAACATTATTTTTGGAGAAGTCAAAAGCAATTTGCTCTAGTGCAGCAATCCCCTGTACGCCAAAATCTTCATGCAACTTTAGAGCGGTTGCCGCGTTTGACTCTACAACTGAAATTTGATTTGGCTCAAATCCACTAGCTAGTAAGCCACTGATCAGAGCGCGCCCCATATTGCCACCACCGATAAAGGTTATGTGGGCGTTGCTATTATTTTGTGTCGAGTTTTGTGCAGTTTTATTTGTGCTCATTTGCTAATCTTATCGCGCCTCCCAAAAATGGCTGTACCAACTCGAACCATCGTACTGCCCTCGGCAATGGCGGCCTCTAAATCATCGGACATGCCCATCGAGAGGGTGTCAAAGAATTGGTAACCCAGCTCCACTGAGTGAGCAGTTTGGATTTTTCTGAAACAGTCTTTTACTGCTGCAAAAGCTTGGCGCTGCGCCGCTAAGTCTGGATTGGGTGCCGGAATCGCCATTAAGCCACGAAGAACCAGGTTTGGCATAGCGGTGATGGCATTGCATAATCCTTCTACCTCAGCCAGAGAAACACCACTTTTGCTATCTTCTTCACTCACATTAATTTGTACACAAACATGTAAAGGTGGCAAATCTGGGAACTCGCCGCGTTGAGCCGATAAGCGCTCTGCAATCTTGAGGCGATCCACACTGTGAACCCAGTCAAAGTGCTGCGCTACTTCTCGGGTTTTATTGCTTTGAAGTGGGCCAATGAAATGCCAGATTAACCAAGGGCGTAATTTGGTAAGTTTTTCAATCTTTTCCACACCCTCTTGAACATAGTTTTCACCAAAAGCAGATTGACCAGCATGCATCGCCTCTTCCACTGCGGAGGCAGGAAATGTTTTGCTGACCGCAAGCAGTTCAATTTCTTCAGGCTCGCGCTTTGCTGCCAAGGCAGCAAGTTCAATTCGCTGTCTGACTTGCATCAGATTGACAACAATAGAATTCATGCGGCCTTAGAAGATTTACTAAGAAGTTGGTCTACGATCTCAATCCAATGTACTACTGGAGTGTCATCTTGTTGTAAGTGTGTAATGCAGCCAATATTTCCAGAAACAATGACCTCCGCACCAGATTCTTCGCAAGCAGCATTGAGGTGAGTTAACTTGTTTTTACGCAGTTGCTCAGAGAGCTCAGGTTGGGTAACTGAATAAGTGCCTGCAGACCCACAACATAGATGGCTATCAGCGCATAAACGCACACCAATGCCAATACTAGACAATAGTCCCTCAACCTTGCCACGAATCTGCTGACCATGTTGCAAAGTGCACGGTGGGTGATACACCACGCCTGGCTTAGGTTCTGTTCCTACGAGTTGTACTAGTTCATTTTCCAGTGAAGGCAGAATCTCAGAAATATCTTTTGTTAATTCTGAAATCTTCTTTGCCTTAGCTGCGTAGTCAGGATCATTTGTAAAGAGATGACCATAGTCTTTGACCATAACGCCACATCCAGAAGCTGTCATCACAATGGCTTCAATACCACTTTCCACCAAAGGCCACCACGCATCAATATTTTGCTTGGCATTCTCTAAGCCACCGACTTGATCGTTGAGGTGATAGCGTAAGGCTCCACAACAAGTAGCGCTAGGAGCGCTAATCAGTTGAATCTTGAGGGCGTTGAGTACACGGGCTGTTGCTGAATTGATATTTGGCAACATGCCGGGCTGTACGCAACCTTCAAGTAACACCATTTTTCGCTGATGTGCTGCGGTAGGTCTTGCATAGGCTTCCGTGGCGCTAGCTAAAGCTTTATTAATTGTCAGGGGAATTTTGCGCTGGATACCGCTGGGCATCAATGGGCGTACTAAGCGACCTAAAGCCATCGCTGAATTAAATAAGGCAGGCTTAGTTAAGCATTCCTTTAATGCCCAACGAGTCAGCCGCTGGGAGATTGGACGCTCAGGCGTATTTTCTTCGGCCCACTTGCGACCAATATCAATAAGTTTGCCGTATTGCACACCACTTGGGCAGGTGCTTTCGCAATTGCGGCAAGTGAGGCAGCGATCTAAATGTAAGCGAGTCTTTTCTGTAGGTACTTGACCTTCAGCAATTTGCTTAATCAGATAGATGCGACCACGAGGACCATCCAGCTCGTCGCCTAGCAACTGATAAGTAGGGCAAGTAGCGGTACAAAAACCACAGTGAACACATTTACCCAGAATGCGGGCTGCCTCGACACCTTCCGGTGTGTTGGCAAATTGAGGGGCGAGTTGAGTTTGCATAGATTGCTTATGGAAGACGTTTAGTGGCGAATACACCGGCAGGATCAAAAGCCGATCTCAAGCGTTCTTGCACTGCCTCCAGGGCTTGGGAATGAGTTTGCTCTGAGAGTAATGTAAAGCGCTGATAGCTAGGGTCTACATTCTCACCCTGTCTAAAACGGGTTGCATGCCCACCGTGTGAAGTTGCTAGTACTTTGATTGTTTTAAAAGTAGCCTCATCTCCAGAAGCTTTCATCCAACGCTGTTGGCCGTGCCATTCCAAAATAATTTCATCTGTAGCACCAGGGATGGTAATTGGCCCACAGGCAGCCGGTAGCGCTAAACGATAGAGTGTTTGATCGGCGCCTAGATTTGCAAAGGCAGTAAGTTTTTGCTCGCGTAAATCATTCCAGAAATGTTCTGCCACTTCTTCATTCATCTCGCTAGCCATAACTGAAGAGCTCATGAGTGGGATGGCCGCCTTTACAGCGGCTGCAGCACCAGCGAGACGGAAAGTAAGCTCACCATCACCGCTCTTGCCTGAACCAATCCAGCAACTTGCTGAGAGTGGTAGCGGCTGACCAGCCCATTCATTAAGGACTTTGAGTGCTTTCTCTTGAGAGATTTGGCAACGTAAGGTTGCTGTGGCAGCGGGCTTGGGTAGCACCTTAACTGAAGCTTCCAATAAAAGCGCAAGCGTTCCCAAGGAGCCAGGCATTAAACGAGAGACGTCATATCCCGCTACGTTCTTCATTACCTTGCCACCAAAAGAGAGATCTTGCCCTTTGCCATCCAGAATGCGTGCACCTAAAACAAAGTCACGGAAGTTACCTACCGTGATGCGTCCGGGGCCAGCAAGGCCAGCAGCAATAGCACCGCCAAAAGTGGCGTTCTCACCAAAGTGAGGCGGCTCAAATGCGAGAACCTGATTTTTTTCTTTAAGGACTGCTTCGATTTCTTTTAGTGAAGTCCCTGCACAGGCCGTGATTACCAATTCTTCTGGCTGGTATTCCAAGATACCTGAGTAAGGGCATGTATCGAGCTTGGCGTAATTGTTAGGGTTGCCGTACCAAGATTTAGTGCCGCCACCTTCAATGGAGAGTGGAGTTTTATTTTTAGCTGCATTCAGAATTTGTTCGCGAAATGAATCAATTTGTGGATTGGAGTGACCCATTAAAAGCGCTCCAACTCTGGGTGAGGTAATTGACCACCACTAATACGCATACGACCATATTCTGCACAGCGACTTAAAGTTGGAATAGCTTTATCAGGATTGAGTAACTTCTCTGGATCAAAAGCGCTCTTCACACCCCAGAAAGATTCGCGTTCACCTTCACCAAACTGTACACACATGGAGTTAATTTTCTCGATACCAACACCATGTTCACCGGTAATGGTGCCGCCTAACTCTACACAGGCTTCCAAAATTTCAGTACCAAACTCTTCAGCACGATGCCACTCATCTTGATCAGCACCATTAAATAAAATCAGTGGATGCATATTGCCATCACCCGCATGAAATACGTTTAAGCAACCAAGGCCGTACTTTTTTTCCATACCCTGAATACGCTTTAATAATGTTGCAATGTGACGACGAGGAATAGTGCCATCCATACAGTAGTAATCAGCTGCTAAACGACCTGCGGCCGGGAAGGCATTCTTTCGACCACTCCAGAACTTGAGGCGCTCTGCCTCGTCTTTAGAGATCTGAATGCCAGTAGCACCCGCCCGCTCTAAAACTTTGGTCATACGCTCGATTTCTTCTGCAACTTCTTCGGGCGTGCCATCAGATTCGCAGAGCAAAATGGCTTCAGCCTCTAGGTCATAGCCGGCATTAACAAATTCTTCGACAGCCCGAGTAGTCGCCTTATCCATCATTTCTAAGCCAGCAGGAATAATGCCGGCAGCAATAATGGCAGCAACAGCATTGCCACCCTTTTCGATGTCATCAAAGCTTGCCATGATGACGCGAGCCAATTTTGGTTTAGCTACTAGTTTGACGGTAACCTCGGTAACGACTGCGAGCATGCCTTCGCTGCCCATCATGATGGCTAATAAATCGAGTCCAGGTGCATCGGGTGCTAGACCACCAAATTCCACAACCTCGCCATTCATCAGAATTGCGCGTACGCGCAGAACGTTGTGCAAAGTCAGACCATATTTAAGGCAATGCACGCCACCAGAATTTTCATTGACGTTACCGCCTATGGAGCAAGCAATTTGAGAAGAAGGGTCTGGGGCGTAGTACAAACCAAGATGAGCAACCGCTTCTGAGATGGCAAGATTGCGAACACCAGGCTGAACGACTGCAGTGCGTGTAAATGGATCAATACTGATAATTTTTTTCAACTTTGCCAGTGAAAGGACTAATCCCTGAGAAAGTGGCATTGCTCCACCAGAAAGGCCTGTGCCTGATCCACGAGGGACAACCGGAATTTCTAGGGCATAGCAAATCTTCAAAATTTGAGCGACTTGATCTTCCGTTTCGGGCAAAGCTACTGCCAAGGGCATACGTCTATAGGCTGCTAAACCATCGCATTCGTAGGGAATGGTGTCCTCTGGCTCCCATAAAAGGGCGTGTTCCGGGAGGATTGGGCGTAATGCCTTCACCAATTTGGACTGTAGGGCGCTAATAGCGGCTAAATCAGGGGGCGGGGTCACCATATTCATAGGAATCATTTTAGCCATTTACCTATAATTAAGCTTATGGGAAATCGACTATCAAAAATCACCACTAGAACGGGTGATGCAGGAATGACAGGCTTGGGCGACGGGAGCCGTGTAGAGAAGGATCACCTGCGAATTTGCGCCATGGGCGATATTGATGAGTTGAACTCGCAAATCGGTGTTTTGATGACTGAAGACATGCCTGCGCCTATCGCCCCTGAATTACATGAGCTCTTTCTGCAAGTGCAACATGATTTATTTGATTTGGGCGGTGAACTTTGTATCCCCAATTACAAGCTGCTAAAACCTGAACACGTTGCGCAACTCGATGTTTGGCTTGAAAAGTACAACAAAGAATTACCCCCGTTGACTGAATTCATTTTACCGGGTGGTACTCGTGCAGCAGCACAAGCTCATGTTTGTCGAACTGTATGTCGCAGGGCAGAGCGTTCTATTGTTCGCTTGGGCTGGGAGGAGCCTCTATACGATTCTCCTCGTCAATACGTTAATCGTTTATCTGACCTTTTATTTGTGCTTTCGCGCATTTTGAATCGTGCCGCTGGTGGTTCTGATGTTCTTTGGAAGCACGAAAAAAAAGAGACTAAATAAATTAGTCTCCTTCAGTAGGTTTATTTACACCTCAGAACTTAGGCATCCTCATTACTTTTTCTTGCTTCTGCGATTCCTTACGGCAGAAGCAAGACGTTCTAATACTTTCACAGAATCATCCCAGTTAATGCAGGCATCGGTAATACTCTTACCGTATTCCAGCTTACTTGGATCATCTTTTCCGGGCGTGAATTTCTGAGCGCCGTCATTTAAATGACTCTCAACCATGACGCCAAAAATCTGATGTGAGCCAGATTCAATTTGCTGGGCTACATCATCTGCAACCACGATTTGACGCTCATGTTTCTTGCTTGAATTAGCGTGCGACAAGTCCACCATCAAGCCAGCTGGAAGCTTGGCTGCTTCTAGCTCAGAGCAGGCTGCTTGTACAAATTTTGCTTCGTAGTTTGGCTCTTTGCCACCGCGCAAAATCACGTGGCAATCTTTATTACCCTTAGTTTCTACAACGGATACCTGGCCATTCTTATGAACGGATAAGAAGTGGTGCGGACGACCTGCTGCCTGAATAGCATCAGTAGCAATTTTGATATTGCCATCGGTACCATTTTTAAATCCGATTGGGGCAGATAAACCAGAGGCGAGCTCACGATGAACTTGACTTTCAGTAGTACGTGCACCAATTGCACCCCAAGAGATGAGGTCAGCAATATATTGCGGAGAAATGACGTCTAAAAATTCGCTGCCGGCTGGCATGCCAAGGCGATTGATTTCCATTAGCACTTGGCGAGCAAGACGAAGACCTTCCTCGATACGATAGCTCTCATCTAAGTAGGGATCGTTGATCAAACCTTTCCAACCAACTGTAGTTCGTGGCTTTTCAAAATACACGCGCATCACAATTTCTAATTCAGCAGCAAAACGCTCGCGCTCACTTAGGAGACGCTGGCAATATTCCAGCGCTGCTTTTGGATCATGAATAGAGCATGGTCCGATGATGACTAATAAGCGATCATCTTTGCCATGAATAATGTCACGGATTTTTTTGCGAGTTGTACTAATCAACGCTTCAGTTGGTGTTCCAGAAATCGGAAAGAAGCGAATTAAATGCTCTGGCGGAGGCAGAACAGAAATTTTGTCAATGCGTTGATCGTCAGTATCTGAAGTCTTATCGACAGCAGAGTACCAATTAGCGGGATTCGTATTTTGTTGGCTCATTTAACTATTTTAAGCCGTAATTAGCCGATATCAGGCAGTACCGCCTACAGTTAGGCTATCAATCCTCAGGGTGGGCTGGCCAACCCCGACCGGAACGCTCTGGCCTTCCTTGCCGCAAACGCCTACCCCATCATCTAATTTCAGGTCATTTCCGATCATAGAAACCTGTTTTAAGGATTCAGGACCGCTGCCAATAATGGTGGCGCCTTTAACTGGATATTGGATTTTGCCGTTTTCAACCCAATAGGCTTCTGATGCAGAAAAAACAAATTTGCCGCTAGTAATATCGACCTGACCACCACCAAAATTGACTGCATATAAACCGCGCTTAATACTCCCCACAATTTCTTGAGGATCATCTTTGCCAGCCAACATATAGGTATTGGTCATGCGAGGCATTGGTAGGGAGGCAAAGCTTTCGCGACGTCCATTGCCAGTCAGCGGCATATTCATGAGGCGCGCATTAAGGCTGTCTTGGATATAGCCCTTCAAAATACCATCTTCAATTAGGGTAGTGCATTGCGTAGGTGTACCTTCATCATCAATGTTTAAAGAGCCTCTGCGTCCAGATAGAGTGCCGTCATCAACTACAGTGACACCTTTAGCGGCCACACGTTGTCCAATACGTCCTGCAAAAGCGGAAGATCCCTTGCGATTAAAGTCGCCCTCGAGGCCATGACCTACGGCCTCATGTAATAGAACGCCAGGCCAGCCAGGCCCCATCACAACAGTCATTGGACCTGCAGGCGCTGGGCGAGATTCAAGATTAACGAGTGCGCCATCAACTGCTTCATCGACATAGCGATTAATGAGCTCCTCATCAAAGTAGAGGTAGTCGTGGCGGGCGCCACCACCCGAGGAGCCAGATTCACGGCGACCATTTTGTTCGGCGATAACATGTACTGAAACGCGTACCAGTGGGCGAACATCAGCAGCTAATAAACCATCTGCGCGGATGACTAATACAACATCAAATTCACCAGCTAAGCTTGCCATGACTTGAATGATGCGCGGATCACGCGCCTTGGCACGACGCTCAATGCTTTCTAGTAGCGCAATCTTTTCTTTAGGCTGCAAAGAGTCTAAGGGATTGATGTCTGAATAAAGCTTGTTAGAAACAGGATTAAATAGTTTGCTTGCAACCGCTTGCTTGCCGCCCTCAGGGCCAATCACTCGAGTAGCTTTTGCTGCTTTATTTAATGCTTCCAGATTAATTTCATCTGAGTAAGCAAAAGCAGTCTTATCGCCATAGATGGCACGAACGCCAACGCCTTGATCAATATTAAAACTCCCTGACTTAACGATCCCCTCCTCTAGACTCCAACTCTCGCTGCGAGTATGTTGGAAGTAAAGATCTGCATCGTCAAGGCGATGGGTAAATAGATTGCCAAAGGTGTTATGAAGATCTTGCTCGGAGAGTCCGGTTGGCTCTAGCAGGATAGATTTGGCTAATTTAATCAGGTCTGCTTGCTTTTTGGCTTTAGTCCAATTAGCAGGAAATAGTGCTTCTGGTGCATTCATGTGATTCGGCAGATCTTTCTTTAAAGCTTGCGATGTGTAAGTGCAGGTAACTTAGAGCGTACCTCGTTTAATTTATCTTTGCACAAGACTCCAGAAATAAAGCCTTCGCCCTCCGGTAGATTGGCTAAAACCTCACCCCAAGGATCAATCAACATACTATTGCCCCAAGTGCGGCGTTGATTTTGATGTTTGCCACCCTGCGCGGAAGCTAACACATAGCATTGGTTTTCAATAGCGCGAGCGCGTAATAGGATTTCCCAATGATCTTTGCCGGTGGTGTAGGTGAACGCAGCCGGGATGATGTGGCAGTCTACCTGGCCTAGTGCGCGATAGAGCTCCGGAAAGCGCAGGTCATAACAAATGCTTAAGCCAAAGGTCCAAGTAGTTTCATCGATGGCAATTTTTAGCAGGCCCGGTTTATTACCGGCTTCAATAGTTTCAGATTCTTGATAGCGCTCAGTTTCAGTTTGAAAACCAAACAAATGAATTTTGTCGTAACGATAAATTTGCCGACCAGTTGGATCAAAAACTAGAGTTGTATTGAGTACTTTGTTGGGATCATTGGCTTCCAATGGAATGGTTCCCGCTACCAAGTGAAGTTTATTTTCTTTGGCAATTTGGGAGAGTTGCTCTTGTATGGGGCCATTACCAAATCCTTCTCGAGCATGCACCTTATCCGTATCTTTAAGACCCATCAGACAAAAATATTCTGGCAAGACCGCTAACTGTGCACCATCAACTGCGGCAGCGGAGATCAGTCTGCTTGCTGTAGATAGGTTCTCCTGTAAATCAGGAGTAGAAACCATCTGAATTGATGCAATCTTAAGTTCAGTGCTTTTTGCTGATGTACTCATATTGTATTGGTGAGGCTTAGTTATGCTTAGTATTGCTTAATTAGAAGATTTGTTGGGGGCATCGGAATTACTTGGATTACTCTGTGGGCCCGAGTTGTTGCTTGGCTTACTTTGTTCTTTAAGTAAATCTTTGCTACGAATCGTATCTAAAGTTTTTAAGTCAATTGGCTGGCCCTTTTGATCCAAAGGAATGACCTCTGGATTATCCCAAGAGCCCTGCACCAAATAGTCAGATTGAAAATTGCGGTTTATTTGATTAGAAATGAGGTACTGACCAACTAATGCGCCAAGCCCAACAATAGGGTTGATGGCAAAGGCAGCTAGAGACCCAGCGGTAGCATCGATCGTTGGGAAGATGGTGACACGTAAATCTTGGGTTTGTTTAGGAATATTGATTTGCCCATTCATGGCAACACGAGCTTGATCTAGGCCCATCGTAAATTGCTTGGTTTGGGCTACACCATTACTAATATCAAAGGACGCATCAATCGAATTGAATGGGGTTCCCTTAGTAACAATATTACCAAGGCTGCCTTGGAGGTCTAAGGTAGCGAATCGAAATAAGCTTTGTAAGCTGAGTACATCCAGTATTTTAGCACCGCTGGTATTTACTTCTAGTAGGCGACCTTTCTCTAGATTTAGGGCTACTTTGCCAGAGAGGGTGTCATATTTTGGTCCGAAAGGCGATCCATCCCATTCTATGGAGCTACTTAATTTACCTTGGCCACCCTCTATGGACTTCTGACTTGTCCAGTGACCAATGATTTGGCCAGCACTTTTAATATCAAGAGCAATGTTTAAATTAGTGTGTGCAGGCGAATTTTGTGTGCTGCCAACCCAGCGTCCAGTAAGGCTTGAATTTCCTTGCGGATTATTAAATTGAATGGAGTCAATATTGAGAGTATTCCCATTGGTTTTAGTTTGAATTTTGATCTGACCAAGCTGAGCCTTATTCCAATCGAACTCGTCAATTGTTAAATCAATGCTTGGTATTGAACTTGGCTCAAGCTGACTTTTACTGGCTTCATCCTTTTGACTTGCTTTAACTTGGCCGGCAGATGCAGCTATTACTTCCGGAATCTTAAGGCGCGTGAGGTGACCGCTAATAATACCGTTGGTTTGAGTCTGACCTGCCAGCTGATATTGAATATTGCCAGCAATTTGAGGTGACCCTCTCAAGCGAATCTGCCAAGCAGCATTTTTATTGCTTGCCGTTAAATTGACGTCCTGCCATATGCGGTCAAATAGGGTTAATTGCTTCACTTGTGCAGAAGCTTGTATGTTATCGGTGGTGTTGACGTTCGAATTAGGCGTAGACTTTTTTTGGTTGTGACGACTCAAAAAATCTATCCAATCATCTAAGTTCAGTTCATTGCTTGCTAGATTTAGGCCGAAGCCTTGCTGAGGTGCAAGGGCAGGTGTCCCAATGCCAACCGAATGGCGAAGAGTGTCATCACTAGCTAGTTCGCCCTGAGAATAGAAAAGATCACCAATTTTCCCGTCCCAAGTGAAACGGTTTGTATTCAATTTATTTTTTTCAAATGTCCTCAGCGTGATTTGTCCAGCTAGGGCGGCGCCCATCTCCTTTTTGAATGGGGCTGGAGCTGCAATAGCCCAGTTACGCATATCAACCTTTAAGTTGGTTTCGCTAGCACCCTTGCTAAACTGAATAAGGCCTTGATATCGCGCTACACCACTCATGGTCTGTAAAATTGGGATGACCTGCATATCGACATCATTTGCAAAATAGTTTTTAATATAGCTGGCGCCAATATCCCCTGTAATGTTGTAGCTTTGCCCGCCCTGGTTTGGTGTTGCGCTTGAAATCTTGATGGCACCTCCAAGGAAATTAGCAGCGATATCTTCAAACTCTGGATTCTCTTCGGTTATACGAATTTTCCCTTTAAGGTTCTCAAAAGGTGGTAAGTCAGCCCATTGAGCTCGGTTTCCCAGGAAGCTCAGCTGAATATCTGTATTAGTGTCTCCATTTCCTGACAGTGGAATCTTGAGGCCCAAATTCAATTTGGTGGGCCCTGTTATTTTGAGGTTCCGCTCCATTGCGATTTGTTTTTTGCCAACGGGTGAAGCAAATAGGTAGTCAAGTAATTGTGGGGCATCACCTTGAGCATCACCTTTAACTGTAAGCAGCAATTGCTTGGCACTGACACTAGGAATTTCTGCGTGGAAATTACTAAGAGCAACTTGTTTATAACTTGCCCGATCGATATCGACAGTAAGGTTGGCATTTTGCATATTGATAACGCCATTGACCTTGTTAAAGGCAGGCCAAATACCTTGTACGGTTGATTGGCTTGGTACTGGGTTGAAGGTTGCGCCAGCGATAGGTAGGTTAAGTGTGAATTCTCCTGAGCCTGCTTTGGGGAATGGTACTTCATTGGGATCGCCTTTAATATGTAGGCGCCCCTTTTGAATGATTCCGGCATCAAAGGCTTTGCTCAAATAGGACTTTGCTTCGCTTCCCATCCCAACTGGCAAGTAACGATAGGCAGTTTTTAAATTAGCCTGGCCAAAATCCATATCCAAAGTCATAAGATCAGGACTTTTATCTCCACCGATGATGTAATTTATATTCAGCGTGGTTGAAATCTCCGGGTTGCTCAGCAAAAGCTGCTTAGCATTAATAACCCAGTTTCCTTTTTGTTTTGACCAAGAAATTTGACCGCTGGCTTGATCTAGTTTGATTTTAGGGTCGACCAATAAGTCATTAACATCAAGCTCAAGACCATTTGATTTGATAGAGAAGCTACCCTTGGTCTGGTCTGCTGTTAGGAAGCCTGAAAGCTTTGACACGGAGGGCATTGTCTTATTGATGCCAACAAAACTTAAGTTGATCAATTTTCCGCTGACAGTAAAGTCCAGCTTGTTGGACTTAAACCATCCGCCAGGAATATTGAGAGCCGACAGGGGTGACTTACTTTCGGACCAATTGATCTCTAAATCCTGTAACTCGCCATCTGCTTGTGATGCCTTAATCCATTGATGAACCTTCTTTGATAAAGGTAGGTTAAGGGCGAATAAGGCAATGTCTTCCACTAAAATTTTGGGAGAGGAAAATCCAAATTCCTTAATTTCCCCATCTCCAGTCGGAGGTCTCCAGCGAAAGGTCATTGGACTTAAATTTTCAAGCGGAGCAGATTTTGAGCTCTCAGCATCGCGCCAGGCAAATGTCTTAGTGGTGACCGATATGAAACCGCTGTCGGTTTCTTGGGATAGATTTGTTTCTAGTCTTCCAAGCGCAATCGCATCCTCACCTTTGGACAGTTGAATGGTGAGGTTGTCGGCTGCCAAATAAATCTCACCGCCATCAGGCTTGCCATTATCAATTTTTAGTTTTCCGTTTGAATTCAGAACTCCCTCGAGAGTATTAAAGGGTAGAGAAAAATCATTGGCTATTTGGGTGAGTTGCAGTTCATTTAGATTCCAGGAGATGGTGCCAATCCAGTCGCGCCAATTACCCGCTTGGCCGCCGATATGATGTACTAAATCTATGTTTAGCGCCAGGGGCCCTTTGTTCCATGGTGTGGTGGCACTCAGTGAGCCTTGATGGCTGCGAATACCGTTGCTAAGAGTAAGGCTTTGAATATCAATTGGGGCGCTTGTTTTTTTCTTCAGTTGATCATTCCAAAATAGTTTGACATTGCTAATGCGAATTTCATTCTGAGCAAATAGCCAATTCTCCGCGGAATAGCTATTTGAATTTCCGTCAATCGAGATGCCAGCAATAGTAACGACGCCATTATTACTACGTTGTGCGTAAATTTCTGCATTCTCAATATTAAGCTCATGAAAAAATGGCGCAAGGTGATAAAAGCTTGCCCAACTCAGTTGGCCATTAATTTTCTGAATGAATAAAAGTGGTCTTGATTTGTCTGGACCATTGAAGCGTAAGCCTTCAATTTCAAAATCGGGCCTAATGCCTGTCCATGAGACTTGTAGGACATCCATCGAAACTTCTGCGCCAATTCGAGCGCTAATCAGTCGTTCAACTGAGGCTTTAGATTTCTCAATTTGTGGCCAAAGGACAAAACGTATCCCAACATGTCCAATCACAAAAAGTGCTACCACAACACAAGCCAAAATCAGGGCACGCTTGCGCCAGGCCCCACTCGAACCTGGAGGACGTTTAGCAAGCACGCTCTTAAGGCGAGGCGGAATGAACTTTTGCAGCATGATCTCTATTATCCGTCAGCCTTAGTTTGATCGCCAAGCTTCTGGCTCGGATCTTGGGGTCGGATTAAGATGGGGAATGGATGATTTTTCCCGACAAATCGATTTTTTACAGCAACACTCCACTTATGCGCGGCGCTGGCTAAATGCTCGCCCCGAGTGGCTTGAGTGGCTTCGCACTCAGGGGCAGAAAAAAGTCGATATTCAGGGCATTAGAGAGCTATTAAAAGACTCTGGTATGGAATGCATAGCCGATCATCAAGATGAGGCCTTGTGGATGGCCAATCTACGTTTAGCAAGGCAGCGCTTGATGCTATGGATAGCATTTCGGGACTTAAACGGTATAGCTGACTTACATGAGGTTACCCATGCGCTTAGCCATTTTGCTGAGCTAGCTGTTTCTGCTTCCATTACCTTGATTCGCGAAGATCTTAAAAATCGTTTTGGTTTACCTTGGAGTAACTCAACGCAGTCTGAGATGCCCCTCATGGTTGTTGGAATGGGTAAGCTGGGCGGGCTAGAGTTAAATCTCTCATCTGATATTGACCTCATCTTTTTATATGAGCATGAGGGTGAAACCACTGGCGGTCCTAAGAGCCTATCTAATCACGAGTGGTTTACACGTATGGGTAAGCGCTTAATTAAGTTTCTTGCCGAGCATGATGCGAATGGTTTTGTATTTCGGGTAGATATGCGTCTTCGTCCGAATGGTGATTCTGGACCTTTGGTCTGCAGTCTCGATATGTTGGAAGAGTATCTACTGGTGCAGGGCAGGGAGTGGGAGCGTTACGCCTGGATTAAGGGTAGATTAATTGCCCCATTGCCAGACTCTCCATACTTTGTGCATTGCCAAAAAGAGCTGGAGCAACTGATTCGTCCTTTTGTCTATCGCCGGCATCTGGATTACGGTGTGATTGCCTCTATTCGGGACTTGCATGCGCAGATTCAGGCGGAGGCTGAAAAGAGATCCTCGGGCCATCAGGGTCGTTCACGCGATATTAAGTTGGGACGAGGCGGTATTCGAGAGATTGAGTTTCTGGCACAAATGTTTCAGCTCATGCGGGGTGGGACAGATCCTCGCTTTAGAGTGCGCCCAAGTCTAGAAGTTTTAGAGCTGATTAAGCAGTACGGTATTTTGCCTGCTGGCGAAGTCGAGTCTTTACAAGCAGCTTATGTTTTTTTAAGGCGTTTAGAGCATCGTATTCAGGTCTGGGATGACCAGCAAACACATTATTTGCCTGAGGATGAAGAGGCGCGCTCACGTTTGGCAATCTCAATGCAAGATCAAGATACTGATGCAAATGCTTTTATGGCTGAGCTAGAGCGTCATCAAAGTAATGTCGCGCATTTATTTGAGAAAGCATTCTTGCTAGACGATAGCGCACGTCTTGAGATTGCACCCTTAGCTCAGGGTTGGGCGCCAGATCAGACTACTTTCCCTGATTCCTATATTCGTTGGCAGGCCTGGGCAGATAGTCCAAAACAAAAACTATTACCTGAAAAAAGTCGATTAATTTTTGATCGCTTAATGTGCAAGGTAGCAGAGCGTTTGCAGAATGATGTCACTGTATCCCTCGTTGCTGATCAAACGCTGCTCCGTTTCTTTGATTTGCTTGAAGCGATTGCAAGACGTAGTGCCTATTTATCCATTTTGGCCGAGTATCCTGGGGCCTTATTCAACGTTCTCGATTTGCTTAAGGTATCCAAATGGGGCGCGCAATATTTGACGCGCCACCCCCATCTCTTGGACCACTTACTAAATGCTCAATCGGAGAGAGCTTTAATTGAGGATCCGGAAAAATATTGGACGGAGGTGCGTTCGAACCTCAATATGCGACTAGATGACGTGATGGCTGAAGGCGATGGCTCTGAGCAGGCGATGGATATTTTGCGAGTGACTCACCATAATGAAACATTTATAACGCTATTGACGGACTTAGGTATTGGTGTACAGCAGGCGCTTCCGGTAGAGCGGGTGAGCGACCATCTATCCGCACTGGCAGATTTAATTTTGCAAACTACTTTTGAGCGCGTTTGGCCGAGTGTAGCGAAAAAGTTTGACCTTCCCATTGAGGTTAATCCACCCTTTGCGATCATTTCTTATGGCAAGTTGGGTGGTAAAGAATTAGGTTACGCCTCTGACTTGGATATTGTATTTTTATACCAAGCAGATGAGTCTGATTATGCTCCGCAAGAAGTTTATGCTCTTTTAGCAAAGCGGATGATTAACTGGCTAACAGCGTTTACTTCAACCGGTAGTTTATTTGAAATTGATATTCGTCTTCGTCCGAATGGATCTGCTGGCTTCTTGGTAACCAATGCTGATGCCTTTAAAAAATATCAATTACGTGAAGGCGATAACGCCGCCTGGGTGTGGGAGCATCAAGCTCTGACTCGGGCGCGTTTTTCCGCAGGCAATTCGAGTGTGGGGGTATTTTTTGACTCCGTTCGCTCCGAGGTATTAAGTCAGGCGCGAGATATTGATCATCTTCGACTCGAGATTCTAGAGATGCGTCGTAAGGTGCATGCGGGCCATCCTAATGCTAACGTTGAATTTGATTTAAAGCATGATGCTGGCGGCATGGTTGATATCGAGTTTATTGTGCAGTTTTTGGTATTGGCTTATGCCCACAGGCATCCGCAACTTATTGGAAATCTGGGCAATATTGCCTTACTCCGCATTACTGGTGAAGTGGGTTTAATTTCACAGGAAACTGCCCAATCTGTTGGAGATGCCTATCGCCTCTTTAGGGCTCGTCAGCATCGCTTGCGTCTGGATGGAGCAGAAAAAACCCGCATTAATCTAGAAAATGAGCCTAAGCTCATTGCGTCAAAGAATGCGGTGCAAGCGCTTTGGCTTGAAATATTCAAAGCACCATCTAGTATTAGTTAGATGGATAAGTCTTAGTTTTGCTCTAGCAACTCGCGAGCATGACGACGAGTGGTATCTGTTATCGTTGCGCCGCCAAGCATGCGAGCTACTTCCTCAACGCGTTCGGCCCTACCTAAAATTTGCACTTGTGAAACTGTCTTCTCATTAGTTTGTGACTTGCTAACTTTGAGGTGATGGTTGCCTTGGGCGGCTACTTGCGGTAGGTGGGTTACGCACAAGATTTGATGGGACTGACCTAATTGATGCAAGAGTTTGCCAACAGTTTCAGCAACTGCGCCACCAATACCAGCATCTACCTCGTCGAATATCAGGGTTGGTGTGAATGACGCCTTACTGGTGATCACGCTGATTGCTAAGCTAATACGCGCTAACTCACCACCAGAAGCTACTTTTGCAAGTGAACGCGGAGTGCTTCCAGCGTGGCCTGCAACTAAAAATTCAATTTGCTCAAGACCGTGGGATCCACCTTCGCTAAGAGGCGTCAAGGCAATCTCTAGGCGACCGCCTGCCATAGATAGATCTTGCATTGCATCCGTTACCAATTGCCCAAGATCGGATGCTGCTTTGCCACGTTTTTGTGAAAGCTGTTTAGCCAGTTTTAAGTAAGCTGTCTCTTCCTGCTTGACCTGCTCTCGCAGTGCTTCAATATTTTGGGAAGCGGTTAAGGCATCAAGCCGCTCATTGGTAGTTTGTAGTAATGCTGGTAATTCATCTACTTCAGCGCGATATTTTTTAGCTGTGCTGTGTAACGCTTGCATACGCTCTTCCACTTGGGCAAGTCTTGCAGGATCTAAGTCAATCTTTTGTAGGTAACGATTGAGCCCATGTATGGCTTCATCCAGCTGAATGCTGGCGGACTCTAAGGCTTGATTGATATCGCCTAGCGCTGGATCATGATCGGCCAGGGCTCCCACAGTAGTACAAACTTTTGAGAGGGTGGATTCAAGAGAGTTATCGGCGTCACTCAAAATCTCAATTGCTTCTTGACAGCCGCCTATGAGCTTTGCACCATTTGCTAAGCGTGCATGCTCACTTTGAATGCTGGTCCACTCGCCTTCTTGCGGAGAAAGCTCAGTGAGCTCTTCAAGCTGCCACTCCAGACGCTCACGCTCGCGTTCTACATCCTGACCCGCATTTTCTGCTTGCTCAAGGCGACGACGGGAGTCAGTCAGTGTTTTGAATGCTTGTGCTACTTCTGTAGCCAGCGACAATAAACCAGCATGGTGATCTAAAAGTTCACGCTGCGCGCCACCCTTTAATAAAAGTTGGTGCGCATGTTGCCCGTGAATATCTACTAGTTGATCGCCCGCTTCGCGTAATTGCACTAGCGTAGCAACGCTGCCATTAATAAAGGCGCGACTTCGTCCATTACTTTCTACGGTTCTTTTGAGTAATAGACTTTGGCCATCATCTTCTAGCGGAAAGCCTTGGGCATCCAGCCACTGACTAAAAGATTGGACTAGCTCTGATTCAATTCGAAAGAGGGCAGAAATTTCCGCACGGTTGCTGCCTTCGCGTATTTGGCTGCTGTCGGCACGCTCACCCAGGACTAAACCAAGAGCATCTAGCAGAATCGATTTGCCGGCACCAGTTTCGCCAGTAAGCACAGTGAAGCCACTGGAAAAATCTAGCTCTAATTGATCGACAATGACGAAGTCACGAAGTGAGATGGTTTGAAGCATGTATTAGCGTAGCAAAAAACTCGACATTAGAAAGTCGATGGGTATTCATTCCAATGCAATTTCTCACGCAAAGTTTTGTAGTCGCTGTGATTGCTCGGGTGTAAAAGGGCGATTGTTTTATCGGATTGACGTACTTCTATCTTGTCGCCGCTCTGTAAGTTGGTTTGTGATTGCATATCAAAATTTACAATCACCTCAAGTCCATTCACTACTTCAATCACTGTGACGCTGTCCTGTGGTAAGACAATTGGCCGATTCGATAGTGAGTGTGGCGCTATGGGTACTAGCAAAATACCTGCAACGTGTGGATGCAAAATAGGGCCGCCAGCTGAAAGTGCATAAGCTGTTGAGCCAGTCGGTGTCGATACGATTAGACCGTCAGAGCGCTGGTTATACATAAAGGAGCCATTGACATGAACTGCCAACTCAACCATTCCAGAAATACCAGAACGATTCACAACGACGTCATTGAGTGCTAACGCACGATTTATTTCTTTGCCGTTACGCAGAACTATGGCAGCGAGCAAAGTGCGCGTATCTGCTTCGTATTCGCCAGCAATAATTCTGGGGAGGGTAGCTTGAACTGACTGAATCGGAATATCGGTCATGTAGCCAAGACGACCCATATTGATTCCGACCAGCGGGACATTACTGCCTGCAAGTTGACGGCCAATACCCAGCATCGTTCCATCACCACCTAAAACCACCACTAAATCAATTGCCCCAGCAAAATTTTCTGCAGTTTCGGTGGGAAAGTCTTTTAGGCCAACATGTTTGGCGGTAGCTGCCTCCAAAAATACCTCGCAACCCAGATTCTTAAGGAGTTTGGCCAGATCTCTGAGGTGTTCCTCGATGCCGTCTGCCTGGAATTTGCCGACAAGCGCAACCCGGCTAAATGCCTTCTTGGTGGAATTTGGGGATGGGCTTAACATATAACGATTAAACCATAGGCATAAAATCCCTTCCACCATGGATGAACGTTCTCGCGCACTACTCAAAACCCTCATCGAGCGCTATATCGAGGAGGGTCAGCCTATTGGCTCGCGCACGCTCTCTAGATTCTCGGGTTTGGACCTCTCGGCAGCCACCATCCGTAATGTTATGGCCGATCTAGAGGATATGGGGCTAGTTACCAGCCCTCACACTTCTGCCGGCCGCATTCCAACTCCACGGGGTTATCGCCTATTCGTGGACACCATGGTGACAGTCCGCCCTTTGGAGGCGATGGCTGCTCGAGAGGTTGAAAAAGGCCTTTTGCCAGATTCTCCGCAAAGGGTATTGAATTCAGCTGCACAGATTTTGTCTAACTTGACCCATTTTGCTGGGGTTGTTATGACTCCGAAGCGAGCTCAGGTTTTTAAACATATTGAGTTCTTGCGTTTGGGTGAGGGCAAGATTTTGCTCATCATGGTAACTCCAGAAGGGGATGTGCAGAATCGCATATTGCCTACAGCTCAGGATTACACGCCGAGTCAATTGACTGAAGCTGGCAATTTTATTAATGCCCAGTTTGCTGGAAAAAGTTTTGATCAAGTTCGTATGCACCTCAAATCCGACCTAGATAATTTGCGCGCTGATATTTCTGGATTAATGGCTTTGGCCTTGCAGACTAGTGTTACTGATTACGATATGGGTCGCGGCGATATGGTCTTATCAGGCGAAAAACGTTTGCTAAATGTTGGCGATCTTAGTTCTAACCTGGATAAGTTACGTAAGATGTTTGACATGTTGGAGCAAAAATCGGTACTGATGCAATTGCTTGATGTTTCAAGTCATGCTGACGGTATTCAGATCTTTATTGGCGGTGAGAGTGACTTATTGCCTTATGAGGATCTAGCTGTAATCAGTGCTCCGTATAGCGTAGATGGCCAAGTGGTTGGAACGCTTGGTGTCATAGGCCCAACCCGTATGGCGTATGACCGAGTTATCCCCATTGTGGATATCACCTCAAAATTATTGTCAGGCGCCCTAAGTTCATAATCACATTCCCCAATACATGAATTCATTAATACATACATATTTATTTACTAGAGATAAAATATCTTGAATCCGAATCCGCACCTACGTGCTTCCAAAACGGCAGTCTTACTACTCAATTTGGGAACGCCATCTGCTCCAACGCCAAAAGCAGTTCGCACCTATTTAAAAGAATTTCTTTCTGATCCACGCGTAGTAGAAATTCCGCGCATCATTTGGTGGTTCATTTTGAACGGCATTATTTTGCCAATCCGCAGTAGCGCATCTGCCAAAAAATACGCATCTATTTGGTTACCAAAATTAGGCTCCCCTTTAATGCATTACTCCCGCTTGCAAGCTAAAGAGCTTGGTGAAAAATTTGCCAACGAGGGTCATACCGTTTTAGTAGATTTGGCAATGCGCTATGGTGAGCCGTCAACTCAGGCCGTGCTTGAAGGCCTCAAGGCGCAAGGCATGGAGCGTTTATTGCTATTGCCACTGTACCCTCAGTATTCCGCCACCACAACAGCATCTAGCTTTGACGCGGTGTTTCGTGTTCTTAGCGCTTGGCGAGATCAACCAGAATTACGTCTAGTGAAACACTATCACGACAATCCCGCCTATATTTCTGCATTACGTGACCAGGTCCTCAGCAGTTGGGATAAAGATGGTCGTCCTGATTTTGCAAAAGGTGATCGTTTCGTAATGTCGTTTCATGGTTTGCCAAAGCGTAATCTCATGAAGGGCGACCCCTATCATTGCGAGTGCCTTAAATCTGGACGCTTGCTCGGCGAGTCCTTAGGCTTGGAGCCTGGCCAATATATTGTGACCTTCCAATCTCGCTTTGGTAAGGCAGAATGGTTAAAGCCGTATACAGCCCCAACCATTGAAAAGTTAGCCAAAGAAGGTTGTCAGCGCATCGATATTTTTTGCCCTGGATTCCCAGCAGATTGCTTGGAGACGCTTGAGGAGATTGCGATGGAAGCTCGCGAAATCTTCTTAGAGCACGGCGGCAAAGACTATTGCTATATTCCTTGCCTAAACAGCAATCCCAAGTGGATAGACGCTCTGGGCGATATTGCCCATCACCATCTTCAGGGCTGGTCTTTAGGAGTAGAGCCTGAGGCTGAGCTTGCAAAGCGCAATGAAAGAGCAGAAATCGCCGAAAGAATGAAGTCTTGAAATTGAATGAATTGACCCCATATTGCAAAGTAATAGCCATTTTTATAGAAAAGTAAAATAGCGTCCATGACACAAGAAAATCAAAATCCATCTTCAGACCAAGAGAATCCTGCAGTAGACCCAGCGGTTAATTCTGCTGCGGAAACTACGGCTGAAACTCCTGCTGTAAAAACACCTGAGCAAGAGATTGCTGAACTCAATCAAAAGATTGGCGAATTACAAGACAACTTCTTGCGCGCTAAGGCTGAGGGTGAAAATATTCGCCGTCGTGCTGTAGAAGATATTGCCAAAGCACATAAATTCGCTATTGAAAGTTTTGCAGAGCATTTGGTGCCAGTGACCGACAGTCTCTATGCAGCATTGAGTACTGACGCTGGGGATGCCAAAGCATTTAAAGAGGGTTTGGAAATCACTCTCAAACAACTACTATCGGCCTTCGAAAAAGGCCGTATGACTGAAATTAATCCAGCGGTTGGGGATAAATTTGACCCTCACCACCATCAGGCCATCGCTTCAGTTCCTTCTGAGCAAGAGTCCAACACCGTGGTTTCAGTGCTGCAGCGTGGCTATACCGTAGCGGATCGCGTTCTCAGACCTGCTTTGGTGACGGTGAGCGCCCCGAAATAAGTCAAAAAGAGGGCATAAACTCCGAAAAAAGTATAAAAAAGGCAGATTTCTGCCTTTTTTGCTCTTTATCCCCTTGAAATCCCCCTTTTAGACCCCATTTAGTGGGTATCGAAATATTCATTAGTACAACAAACAATTTAATTTTTTGGAGCAATTATGGGAAAGATTATCGGAATCGACTTAGGAACCACGAATTCATGCGTTTCAGTCGTTGAAAACAATGCACCTAAAGTTGTCGAGAATGCCGAAGGCGCTCGTACTACTCCCTCCATCATCGCTTACGTTGAAGATGGCGAAGTATTGGTTGGTGCGCCAGCAAAACGTCAATCAGTGACGAATCCTAAGAACACCATTTACGCAGTGAAGCGTTTAATGGGTCGTAAATTTACAGATCCTGAAGTGCAAAAAGATATTGGCTTGATGCCTTACTCAATTATTGCAGCTGATAACGGCGATGCTTGGGTTGAAGCACGTGACAAAAAAATGGCGCCACAGCAAGTCTCTGCTGAAATACTGCGCAAAATGAAGAAAACTGCTGAAGACTATCTTGGTGAGGAGGTTACAGAGGCGGTGATTACCGTTCCTGCTTACTTCAATGACAGCCAACGTCAAGCAACTAAAGATGCTGGCCGTATTGCTGGTTTAGATGTAAAGCGCATTATCAATGAGCCAACTGCTGCTGCATTGGCTTTCGGCTTGGACAAACAAGACAAGGTTGATCGCAAGATCGCTGTGTATGACTTGGGTGGCGGAACATTTGACGTATCCATCATCGAGATTGCTAACGTTGACGGTGAGAAGCAGTTTGAAGTGCTCTCTACCAACGGCGATACCTTCTTAGGTGGCGAAGACTTTGACCAACGCATCATTGATTGGATCATTGCTGAGTTCAAGAAAGAGCAAGGCGTGGATTTGAGCAAGGATGTATTGGCATTACAACGTTTGAAGGATGCTGCAGAAAAAGCCAAAATCGAATTGTCATCTGCACAGCAAACAGAAATCAACTTGCCTTATGTGACAGCGGACGCTAGTGGTCCTAAGCATTTGAACTTAAAGTTAACTCGTGCCAAGTTAGAGTCTTTGGTTGAAGAGTTAATTAAACGTACCGCCGGTCCTTGCTTAACTGCGATTAAAGATGCTGGCGTAAACGTATCTGACATTGACGACGTGATTTTGGTCGGTGGTCAAACTCGCATGCCTGCAGTTCAAGACAAAGTAAAAGAAATCTTTGGCAAAGAGCCACGCAAAGACGTTAATCCAGATGAAGCTGTGGCCGTTGGTGCTGCGATTCAGGGTTCCGTATTGTCAGGTGATCGTAAAGACGTGTTGCTCTTGGACGTTACCCCATTGTCACTAGGTATTGAGACGCTTGGTGGCGTGATGACCAAGATGATTCCTAAGAACACTACGATTCCTACGAAGCATTCTCAGGTTTATTCCACTGCGGAAGACAATCAGCCCGCTGTAACTATCAAGTGCTTCCAAGGTGAACGCGAAATGGCTGCCGCAAACAAGTTACTCGGTGAATTTAACCTCGAAGGTATCGCTCCAGCGCAACGTGGCATGCCACAAATTGAAGTGACCTTTGATATCGATGCCAACGGTATTTTGCATGTAACAGCAAAAGACAAAACTACTGGCAAAGAGAACAAGATCACCATCAAGGCAAACTCTGGCTTGACCGAAGAAGAAATTCAGCGCATGGTTAAAGATGCTGAAGCCAATGCTGCCGAGGATAAGAAAGCGCTTGAGTTGGTTACTGCACGTAATACTGCGGATGCCTTGGCTCACTCAACCAAGAAGTCTTTGGAAGAGCACGGCGCTAGCTTAGAGGCTTCCGAAAAAGAAGCGATTGAAGCGGCTTTGAAAGATTTAGATGAGGCTATCAAAGGCAGCGATAAAGAAGTCATTGAAGCTAAGACCGAGGCTTTGGGTAAAGCAAGTCAGAAGCTGGGCGAAAAAGTCATGGCCGCTGAACAAGCTAAAGCCGGTGCTGCTGCTGGTGCCGCTCCTAGTGGCGCAGCTCCAGGTGCTGCTCCTGATGCAGATGTGGTTGATGCTGACTTTAAAGAGGTTGATGATAAGAAGTAACTCTGAAATCAGACATTCATTAACGTAGTTTTGATGTTTATAAATAACAAGTCGGCCTCGTGCCGACTTGTGTCATTCAGGTTGTTGAGAGGAATAGGCCGTGCCTAAAAGTAAACGCGATTTCTATGAAGTGCTGGGTGTAGCAAAAGGTGCCAGTGATGATGAGTTGAAAAAAGCTTATCGCAAGATGGCGATGAAACATCACCCGGATCGCAACCCCGATAGTAAAACGGCTGAAGCTCAATTTAAAGAAGTTAAAGAGGCTTATGAAACTTTAACTGACCCTAATAAACGTGCTGCTTACGACCAATATGGTCATGCTGGTGTTGATCCATCCATGGGTGGTGGTTTTGGCGGTGGTGGTTTTGGCGGTGGGGGTTTCTCCGACGCCTTTGGCGATATCTTCGGTGATATTTTTGGTCAAGGCGGTGGCCGTCAGGCTGGTCCACAAGTCTACAAAGGCGCAGATTTGCGCTACAACATGGACATCACCCTTGAGCAAGCGGCTGAAGGCTATACAACTCAAATTCGTGTGCCTAGTTGGAGTAACTGCAAGCCGTGTCATGGTACTGGCGCAGAACCAGGAACAAAAGCAGAGACCTGTTCAACTTGCAGTGGCCATGGCCAAGTGCGTGTTCAGCAAGGTTTCTTCTCTATGCAACAAACTTGTCCGAAATGCCGCGGCACTGGCGAGTACATTCCTAAGCCTTGCAAAACATGTCATGGCAGTGGAAAACACAAAGAACAAAAAACGCTGGAGATCAAAATTCCAGCGGGTATCGATGACGGTATGCGCGTTCGTTCAGTCGGCAACGGCGAACCTGGCATCAATGGCGGACCATCTGGTGATCTCTATGTAGAGGTACGCGTAAAACCACATAAAGTATTCGAGCGCGATGGCAGTGACTTGCATGTACAGATGCCAATCTCTTTTGCGACGGCAACGATTGGTGGCGACATTGAAGTGCCAACCCTTGCTGGGCGAGTTGAGTTTCCGATTCCGGAGGGTACGCAAACTGGTAAAACATTCCGTTTGCGCAACAAAGGCATTAAGGGCTTGCGCTCCACCTTGGTCGGCGACCTCTTTGTACACGTTCTAGTGGAGACACCAGTGAAGTTGACTGATGAACAAAAGCAATTACTGCAAAAGTTTGATGACAGCTTAAAGTCTGGAGGCGACAAACATAGCCCCCAACAAAAGGGCTGGTTTGACGGCGTAAAGAGTTTCTTTAGTTAGTAACTAGAGAGCTTGAGGACTGGCTGGCAATTAGCCGGCAAAGCCATGCTCGGGTCCGGGGAATTTCCCAGATTTCACTTCGCGAACATATGTCTTGATGGCGGCTTCAAGGGAATGGTGGCCTTCCATAAAGTTTTTAACAAACTTTGGTGGCTTGCCTGGACTAATGCCCAACATATCTTGGAGAACCAATACTTGGCCAGAGCAATCTGGGCCAGCACCAATGCCAATCGTTGGAATATGAAGCTGAGCAGTAATTCTCTCGCCCAATGAGGAAGGAATCGCTTCCAACACGACCATTTGGGCCCCAGCTTCTTGACATGCAAGTGCTTGCTCAAGCATGACGCTGGCTGCATCTTTAGATTTGCCTTGTACTTTGTAGCCACCCAAAACATGAACAGATTGCGGTAATAAGCCTAAGTGCGCGCAGACAGGAACGCTGCGTTCAACCAAATATTGGATGATGTCTACTTGCCACTCACTACCACCTTCTAACTTCACCATATCGGCGCCAGCTCGCATGAGAGTGGCTGCTGAATCTAAGGCTTGTACGGTGTCGCCATAGCTAGCAAATGGCAAATCTGCAATGATAAATGCATGGGTATTGGCGCGTACTACACATTCGGTGTGATAAGCCATCTGTTCAATGGTCACTGGTGTTGTGCTCGAGTGTCCTTGAATCACATTGCCTAGAGAGTCACCAATCAAAATGGTTTCAACCCCGCAGCGATTGAGAAGTGCTGCCATCGTCGAGTCATATGCGGTGAGCATACAAATCTTTTCACCCTCAGCATGCATTGCGAGGAGCTTAGTAATCGTGATTGGCTTATCGCCTTGTAAGTAACCCATGGCGAGAGTTTAATGAATTACTGCACCGTTTGGCTATAAACGTCTTTTTCCCTGCAATTACAGTTCTTGCAGGTGAGTTTTTCAATTCTTTGGTGGGCTACACTGGGTAAGTAGCTCTTTAGCTCGCCCCAGTTAGGCAAAAAGATATCTGGAGCGATTTCGAGGAGGGGAAGAAGAACAAATGAGCGCTCGATGATTCTGGGATGCGGAAGCATCAATTCAGTTTCATTCTGAGTAACCCCTTCAAAAGCAAGAATGTCAAGATCCAGGGTCCGGGGCGCATTTGCATATGGGCGCTCGCGACCAAACTCTTGTTCAATCGTTTGGCAAACATGTAAAAGCCCATAAGGGCTTAATTCAGTTTCAACTTCAATGACAGCATTGATGTAGTCACCGCCCGTGGCTTCAACGGGCGCACTTTGATAAAAACAGCTTTTTGCCAGAATTTGTAGTTCGGAGCGCAATGCCAAGCAAACAATTGCGTCAGTAATGAGCTGACGCGTGTCGCCGATATTCCCACCAAATCCAATAAATGCGCGTGCCATAGTTTTCCAAACAATAGATGAAACTACTTTACTGAAATTTCACTAAGTTTGCTTAGCTCGTTGCACTCTCTGGGGGCACTGCTGATTTTGGCTTTCTACGACGCCGCCTTTTGGCTGGGCTGGGGCTGTTGCCGGATTCATTTTTGATGCTAGCCATGAGCGCATCTTGCCCAGTAGGATCGGCTGCAATGAAGTCTGTCCACCATTGACCGATCGCTGGGTTCAACTCCCCTGTGGCGCATCGGAGCAGCATAAAGTCATAACCTGCTCTAAAGCGCGGAGATTCGATCAAGCGATAGGGGTAGCGACCAACTCGTCGCTCAAAGCGGGGTTGCATGGACCAAATCTCGCGCATATCACTCTCAAAGCGGCGCTGAATGGTCATGCCACTGCTTTGGGTAGCAATCGTGTCATCCATCGCATCATGCAAGGCAGGAATATTGGCCATGCCTTTAGCTGAGTTAGCTTTCCAATTCTTCAGCAGGTCTGGCCAAAGCAGGGTGGCAAATAAAAATCCAGCCGAAACACTTTTGCCAGATTGGATGCGGTCATCCGTATTAGCTAAGGCAAGTTTTACAAAATTATTAGCGCCCTTGGAATCTTCGCCTGTATCCAGAATATGATCTAGGAGTGGGAGTAGGCCATGATGCAATCCAGCATCCTTGAGTCCCTGGATGGCCGTCCAGGAGTAGCCCGACATCAATAGCTTAAGAATCTCATCAAAGAGTCTGGCTGAGGGAACATCGTTTAAGAGTTTGCCTAGCTCTGCAATCGGGGCGCGCGTAGCGCTATCTAATGCAAAACCAGTCTTAGCGGCGAAACGAACTGCTCTGAGCATGCGGACTGGATCTTCGCGATAGCGCTTTGCTGGATCTCCTATCATGCGCAAAGTTTTCTTTTGCATATCTGCCATGCCACCGTGATAGTCGAGGACAGTCTCAGACGAGGGGTCGTAATACATAGCATTGATCGTGAAATCACGTCTTGCAGCATCTTCACCTTGCGATCCCCAAACGTTATCTCGCAGAATGCGACCACTCTCTGCTACGTGATCTCCTGCATTATCTAGTAGGGCTCTAAAGGTTGATACCTCAATGATTTCAGGGTGACCTTTACCAAAAAAGGTCACATGCACAATCTGAAAGCGACGCCCAATCAGCCTTGCTTTACGAAAGAGTCTTTGGACTTGATCTGGGGTTGCATTAGTAGCAACGTCAAAATCTTTAGGGCTGATGCCAAGTGCAAGATCTCGTACCGCCCCACCCACAATAAATGCTTCAAAACCTGCTTGCTGCAATGTGTGCGTTACCTTCACTGCATTTTTTGAAAGCAAATGCGGATCAATGCGATGCGCTTTTTTAGGAATACGCTTTGGGGCGCCCGTATTGTTAGCTTGCGTATGTTTGACCATCGGGTCACGCCGCAAAATACGTTTAATAAATTTAGTGATCATGCAAACAATTCAAGAATGGGCCAGTTACGCTGCTTGGCTTCGTTGCGCAGGCGATCATCTGGATTGGTGGCGACTGGATTGCTAACCTTTTCAAGTAAAGGTAGATCGTTCATCGAGTCAGAGTAAAAATAGCTATAAGGCAAAGCATTCAAAGATAATTTTTGAGAGCCTAACCAGTCATGCAAATTTTGAATTTTGCCTTCACGAAAGTTTGGAATCCCCTTTACCTCACCGGTGTAATTGGATAAAGGATGATTGTCTATAGTGGCTGGCTCTGTAGCAATAAGATGCTCTATACCAAAGCTTTCAACAATCGGGCGTGTCACAAAGCTATTAGTGGCTGTAATAACGCAACAAAGATCGCCAGCGTCTTGATGACGCTTGACAAGATCGATCGCCTCTTGGCGAAGTTGACCCACGATAAATTCTTTCATGAAGGCATCGTGCCACTCTTTGAGCTGTGCTCGCGAATGTTCCGCAAGCGGCTTTAGGGCAAAGCGGAGAAACTCATGGATATCGAGCTTGCCATCTTTATAGTCTTGATAGAAGCGATCATTTTTTTGTGCATAGTATTCGCCATCTACAACGCCAATGCGAACCAAAAATTGTCCCCATTCGTAATCGCTATCGCAGGGTAAAAGAGTATGGTCTAAATCGAAGAGGGCTAACTGAGTCACGAATGAAATATTCAATAAATTATTTGGGCTGCAAGAGCTGACGAACAAGGGGCAAGGTTACAGCACGTTTTGTTTCTAGGGAGTAAGCATCTAATGCGTCAATTAAAGCCATTAAGCTGGGCATATCTCGGTAAAAACGACTCAAGAGCCACGGCAACACATCGGGAGATAAAACAAGTCCTCGTGCTTTGGCCGCCTCCTCCAATGCCTGTATTTTCTCATCATCACCCAAAAGCTGTGTCTGAAAGATCAAACCCCAGCCCAGTCGAGTTCGCAGGTCTTCTCGAAGCTTTAAATTGGCTGGCGCAGTATTACCGGCCATAAATACGTGTATTGCCTTGCTTACTTGAATGCCATTCAGCAGCCGGAAAAGTGAACCAACAAGGCGGTCGTCTAAACGATCAACATCATCTACAGTAATTACGGAAGGAGTTGCACTTTCCGTTAGTATCGACATCTTTTCTTCAGCTCTAACCCAAGAGCTTGGTTCAAATGGCGTGAGAGCAATGTGCATAAGACCAAACTTTTCAGCAGTATTCCCAATCGCATTTAGTAGATGAGTGCGCCCAGAGCCCTCTGGTCCCCACCAATAAATCCAGCGCTGATTTAAGGGATTAGCAGAGCTTTGCACATTAATATTTCCCCAAGAGTCCTCTATAACGCGCAGAGCAGAAATGAGGGCAAGGTCTTTGCCAGGTAGATAGTTTTTTAAACTCGCTTTGGGGGAGTGACTGATATCAAGCGCAAATTGTTTTGGAAGTGAGGATGTATTCATTAATACCAAATTTACTTTTGATACCAAGAGCTTTGGTTATAGATAGACCAAAGATATTGAACTAGTACCAAGCTTACAGCGCAAATAGGTAAAGCGAGAAGCACTCCAAAGAAGCCAAATAGCTTACCAAATAATAACAAGGCAAAGATCAGCACCACAGGATGAATGCCAATTCGCTCGCCGACCAATTGGGGTGTTAAGTAAAAACCTTCAATCAATTGCCCAAGACCATAAACAGCGAGCACGCCCGCTATGTGAATACCAAAACCAAACTGCAGGACCGTAGCCAAAAACGCTAAAGAGAAACCCATAGCAATTCCAATGTAGGGTACTAGGATCATGATTGCCGTGAATACCCCGATAGCAATTCCCCCTTTGATGCCTACTAAACTCAGCCCAACACTATAAAACACAGACATGATGGAAATTACAATTATTTCCCCACGCAGATATTGCGAGAGTAGACTATCAGCTTGCAATGCTAAGCGCTGAATAGTTGCCTGGGCGCGCTTCGGTACCAAGGTTTTCACTAATCGAAAAAATGGATTCCATTCAATCAGTAAATAAAACATTGCAAACAGAGTCACGACTGCATTTGCAAATACCTCAATAATTGAGTTGCCAGATTGCAATACGGTATCAAAAGCGGATGAGAATAAAGACTCGGCGTTATTATTAATATGCTTCGTGATTTTTTCGGTTGCTCCCGCTTTAAGTGTTTCCCAGTCAAAGTGGACATGAAATTGCTCTAATTGAGGTCCTAACCAGGTCTGAATGGTTTCAAGCCAGATGGGTAACTGAGTTTTTAAGAGTGGAATTTCTGTCTTGAGAAGGCTGATAAACAGGCTCAACACTCCAAAAAAAACTCCTAAGCCAATAATCATGGCTATTACCGCTGCAACAGTTGGGGGTAGGCGACGCTTCTCAAGCCATACGCAAAAAGGGCGTAAGACATAAGCCAAAATAAAGGCAAAAAGAAAAGGGGTAAAAATCTCAGTCATGACGAGTAATCCTCTAGAATTCAATGATTCTACTGATCCAACAGCATTTTTTACTAATATTCCAGCTTAGACATGACTTCATCTACAAATTCCTCCTCAAAAGGCCTTTCCTACCGCGATGCAGGCGTCGACATTGATGCTGGAGATGCCCTGGTTGATCGAATTAAGCCGCTTGCCAAGAAAACTATGCGCGAGGGCGTTTTGGCTGGAATTGGTGGTTTTGGAGCCCTTTTCGAGGTGCCTAAGCGCTACAAAGAGCCGGTTTTGGTATCTGGCACGGATGGCGTGGGTACCAAGCTTAGATTGGCTTTTGAGTGGAATCGTCATGAAACCATTGGTCAAGACTTGGTGGCCATGAGCGTGAACGACATTTTGGTTCAGGGCGCCGAACCACTTTTCTTCTTGGACTACTTTGCATGCGGCAAGTTGACTGTCGATACAGCAGCAACAGTTGTTGGCGGTATTGCTACAGGCTGCGAATTATCTGGCTGCGCATTAATCGGTGGCGAAACCGCAGAAATGCCAGGCATGTATCCACCAGGAGAATACGACTTGGCTGGATTTGCAGTGGGTGCAGTTGAGAAATCCAAAATTATTACTGGTGCAACAATTGTTCCAGGTGATGCGGTGTTGGCAATCGGCTCTAGTGGCGCGCATTCGAATGGTTACTCGTTGGTGCGTAAGATTATTGAGCGTGCTGGTGCAAAGCCTACTGATGATTTAGGCGGTCGCCCATTGGGCGATGTAGTGATGGCGCCAACAGAAATTTATGTAAAGCCACTTCTCAAGTTAATTTCTGAGATCAATGTCAAAGGAATGGCGCATATTACTGGCGGCGGCTTGGTAGATAACGTTCCACGCGTACTTCCAGAAAATACGCAAGCAGTATTGCATCGCGATAGTTGGCAAATGCCAGACCTCTTCCGTTGGTTGCAGATGAAGGGCGGCGTTGCTGATGCAGAAATGGTTCGCGTATTTAACTGCGGCATCGGCATGGTAGTGATCGTCTCTCCTGATCAGGCGGATGCTGCGATCAAGTCATTAACTGCGCAAGGCCTCAAAGCTTGGACGGTTGGTGAAGTAGTTGAGCGTCCAAAAGATGCGCCGCAAACGATTGTTATTTAAGTCGCTAATTTACTCAATTAATAACTTAAAGTCTTTTTGCAGTAATCTAAGGCCGCATTTAACTCTTCGGGGCTGAATGGGTCAAAGGTTTTTCTTCCCTCGATTGCTCGAAGCCATGTCAATTGACGCTTGCCAAGCTGTCTAGTGGCAGCCAATGCTTTGTAGCGCATTTCTTCAGTGTCAATTTGCCCGTTGAGAAATTCCCAAGCTTGGCGATAGCCCACTGAACGAATTGCCGGTAGATCAGCATGCAATCCAGTGTTCGTACGAAGCGCCTTCACTTCATCCATAAATCCGGCGGCAAGCATTGCATCAAAACGTTTTTCTAGGTTGAGATGTAGTCGTTTGCGATCGCTGGGCTCGAGTGAGACCAAATTAATCCATGGCGGAATAGCTGAGCCTTCTCTGCCATCCTCGATAGGAGAATCAGCTAGCAGTGCAGACATCGGTTTTCCAGTGATTTCAAAAACTTCTAATGCACGCTGGACTCGCTGAGAGTCATTGGGTTTTAAGCGGTTAGCAGTTTCGGGATCAACCAAAGCAAGCTTTTCATGCATCGCTGGCCAGCCCATAGATTTGCCTTCATCGTCTAAGCGGGTACGAATTTCTAGATTTGCTGGCGGCAGTGAGGAGAGGCCATGCACCCAAGCCCGCCAATACAACATGGTGCCACCCACAACGATGGGAATATTTCCTCGCTCACGAATTTCCACACAAAGACGTTTTGCATCTTTTGCAAAACGAGCAGCCGAGTAAACCTCGGTGGGTTCGATGATGTCAATAAGGTGGTGAACAACGGCTGCTTGTTCTGCTTTAGTGGGTTTAGCGCTACCGATATCTAGACCGCGATAGACCAATGCCGAGTCCATGCTAATGAGTTCAATCGTCAGACCAATCGATTTTGCATACTCAGCCAAAGACATGGCGAGATGGGTTTTGCCTGCACCAGTGGGCCCAACTATACAAAGAGTAGGGATATTGTTTGGAGCATGCATAGGCTGAATGTAGGGTTCAGTTGGCATACCTGATTATAAGAGCCTGTTAATATCCGCATCAAACCTCAATTTGGAGTGCAGATTCATGGATACCCTTTTACAACTCAGCGATTTATTGCTGCATATTGATAAACACCTTGATGTGGTGATTCAGCAATATGGTCCATGGGCTTATGGCTTGTTATTTGCGATTGTTTTCGCAGAAACAGGTTTAGTCGTTGCTCCATTTTTGCCAGGTGATTCCCTCTTGTTTATTGCTGGTGCTTATTGCGCTACTGAACATTTCAATATCTACAGTTTATGCATCGGCTTGTTAATTGCTGCGGTTGCAGGAAATACTCTGAACTACTTCATTGGCCGCTGGATTGGGCAGCGTGTCTTTAGCAGTCAATCGCGCTGGATCGATCAAGGTGCTTTATTAAAGACCCAGGCTTTTTATGAAAAGCATGGTGGTAAGACCATCATCCTTGCACGTTTTCTGCCAATCATTCGTACCTTTGCACCTTTTATTGCCGGTGTATCTGAAATGAATTTTTCACGCTTTCAGTTATTCAATATCACGGGCGCTGCCCTATGGGTATTTGGCTTGGTAATTGCTGGATACTTTTTTGGCAATATTCCTATCATTCGTCAAAACCTGAATGTGATTGTGCTGGTTGGGATTGGTGCAGCCGCGATTCCAGTTGCATTCGCAGCGATTTACAAAATTTTTAAGCCCAAGCAAAACTAAGAAAGTTAATTAAAAAACTAAAGCTAAAAATCATTTAGCTTTAGTGCAACTTGGTCTGACTTTCGAGGGTGGCAATATGCTCACGAATATCGCTCGCATCCTCCGCTTCTGGCATTTCGCTGAGGTAGCGATGCATGTCTTCCAAGGCTGGGCGAAGATATTCTAGCTGCGCGAAGATTAATCCTCGATCTCTTATTTCCTCAACAGAGTCCGGCAGAAGAATCACAAGGCGTTCTTGTATGCCTAGTAGACGCTCCCAGCGCTCATGCTCTGAATAAATCATTTTGAGGTTACGTAAGAAGCGCGACAGAATCTCCCTTGGGCTTGATGCGCGCAGAAAGATGTTGAGGGGCAAGCTGAGTTCGCCACGATAGCCCTTGGCATCCAAGTAAGGATCCAACATTTCTTGAAGCTGAGTTTTGGAGAGTGATTCACCAGTCAAGGGATCCATAATCACTTCACCTTGCTGCAATGAGATGCGCATCATGAAGTGGTTTGGAAAAGATACGCCGCGAATCTTCAAACCAATTTGGTTACCCAATTCCATCATCAGAATCGCCAAGGAGATTGGAATGCCTCTGCGATTTTCTAATACGTAATGTAAGTAAGAATTTTCTGGGGCATAAAAATCATTTGGATTAGGGCCAAAGCCCAGCTCGGTATAAAAGAAATGCTTCAGAATTTGTAGGCGCTGAATCGGTGATGTATCGGGAGTAACGCGCGACTTTAATTTATTGCCTAATTGATCAAGCTGATCTAAAACACCCTGAACATCTAAATCCGGGTAGGCGTGTTGTGCGACGGCGATTGCCGCTTCCGTTAATGGGAAGTGTTCGTCTTCAGCAACTAGGGAAGTGAAATAGTCGAGTTGTTGTGTTGGCATAGAGTCTATTTTGCATGACGCAAGAATTTTTGCCAGCGAATTCCTACCAAACTAAGGGATACAAAGTAAACCATGGCAGCCAGAGCTAGCCATGCCGCTAGAAGGCCAATCCGTAGCCAGGGTTGTACCTGCAGTTCAATCCAATTATGCGCACCCGCAGCATAAAAAAGTACTGCCGTAAAAGGGATAAGGGCAAGGAGCAATTGACCTAAGTACTTGGCCCAGTTAGAGCTTGGTAGGGCGCCGCGCCGATGCAGGCCAACCCAGAGTAGGGCGGCATTAAGGCAGGCGCCTGTTCCTATGGAAAGAGCGAGTCCCGCATGACCAAGCCAGGGTACAAAGACGAGGTTTGCTAGCTGTGTGGCGACTAAAACGAGTAAGCCAATTTTGACTGGCGTACGAATATCTTGGCGAGAATAAAAGCCAGGCGCCAAAATCTTCACCAGAATCAAGCCAATTAACCCAACACCGTAAGCTGCTAGTGCACGTTGCGTCATAAGAACATCTAGCGCATTGAATTTTCCATAGTGATACAACACTGCAGCCAAGGGTTCGCCAAAAATAAAGAGCGCTAGCGCACAAGGAGCGGCTAGCAAGAATGTCAACTGCAATCCCCAGATAAGTAATTCTCCAGCATGCGCTACATCATTCTTTGCATTCGCTTTACTCAAGCTGGGCAGTAGAACTGTACCTAGTGCTACGCCAAGCAGGGCGGTTGGAAACTCCATCAAGCGATCCGCATATGACAACCAGGAAACACTTCCCGCCTGAAGACGTGAAGCAATATTGGTATTAATGATGAGAGAGATCTGCGCAACCGATACCGCAAATACTGCGGGCCCCATTAAACGCAACACACGTCTTGCATCGGGATTGGTGAGGGCTGTTTTAATAGCGCCTGGTAGTAAACCAATGTGCGGTAATAAACCAATGCGTTTGAGTGCAGGAATTTGAATTCCTAGCTGCAAAACACCGCCGATGAGAACACCAATACTCAGGGCATAAATCGGCTGCTCAAGATGGGGTGCTAAAAATAGCGCGCTACCGATTAATGCCAAATTGAGTAAGACTGGGGTAAAGGCGGGAATCGCAAAACGCTGGAATGTGTTCAAAATGCCGGCTGAGAGCGAAACCAGAGAAATCAAACCGATGTAAGGAAACATGATCCTTGTCATGACTACGCTGGCCTCATAGGCTGAGCTACCCTTAAATCCCGTAGCGATGATCAAAATGAGCACTGGGGCGCCAATCACCCCTGCCAATACCGTGAGCAGTAAAGCCCAAAATAAGAGGGTAGAGACGGCATTTACGAGGATTTGGGCCTGTTTTTGGTCCCCTTTACTAGAAATTTCTCCCAAAATAGGCACGAAAGCCTGAGAAAAGGCGCCTTCGGCAAATAATCGACGCAGTAAGTTGGGTAGCCTAAAAGCCACATTAAAGGCATCGGTCCACTCAGATGCCCCGAAACTACGGGCAATGAGGGTCTCCCGGAGTAATCCCGTAATACGGGACACCATGGTTAGGGAGCTGACCTTGGCGGCAGCGGAAAGCAGGTTCATGAGCCGATTTTCACCTATTTATCGGTTGGCTGGGCTTTTTTGCCCCTTTAAGGTAAAATCTTGGGTTTTGGCGAGCTTGCTTATGAATCTGGCAAGTCCGCAAGATTCTTAACTAATCGCATTTTGCAATTTATAGACATAGAGGCAAGGTTTAAAGATGGCCAATACAGCACAAGCGCGCAAGCGTGCACGCCAAGCAGTAAAACAGAACGAACATAACTCCAGTTTGCGTTCTAAGCTCCGCACTTCCATTAAGGCAGTTCGTAAAGCGATTGAAACTGGTGACAAAGCTGCTGCAGCTAAAGTGTTTTCAGCAACTCAAGCAACAATCGACAAGATTGCTGACAAAAAGATTGCTCACAAAAATACTGCAGCTCGTCAGAAGTCACGTTTGTCCGCAGCTATCAAGGCGATGGCAGCGTAATACAGTTTTTGTTTTAGGCTGGTCGAAGTAGTTTCGACCTAGGCCCGCTCCTCATCAGAGCGGGTTTTTGTTTTTAAGGCTGGGCAGGGGCTGTTGGGTTGAACTCACAAGCCTCTTCGATTGGTAGGCTGTTGTCTTTGGCAAAGTTCATGACAAAGTCTAGTGCTCGGGGATCTAGGTCCCTCAGTCTGGTATCGATAACAACGCATTTCACTGTTGCAATAAGCACTGGTCTGGCATAGGGCGAATAAGTGAAGCGAGGGTCTCCAGAGTCGCCGGGAGGGCGAAAAGTAGCCATCACCCCGCAGAGACGCTCCGCCCAATCGCTAGGCCGAAACGGTTTGCCAGAAGTGGTAATGCCTTGAATGAAAAGCTTTTTGTGGTTCAAGTTCGCTTAATGATGGTTGTAAGAAGTGGTGTTGCTAAGCACTCTAGCTTAACAGCCCAAGTTGGCCTTAAGATGACTTTGAGATCCATTTTCGTGCAGCCGAATGTTTGAAGAAAAAAATGCAAGCCAAAACTTTAGTAGAAAGCTCAACTATGACATCCTTGGCAAAGCCCCAAGCGCCTGGTAAGGTAAAGCACTACCTGCAGTTTTCTGATCTCACCCGTGATGAGTATGACTATTTGCTCAAGCGTTCAGCTTGGCTCAAAGTTAAATTTAAGAGTTACGAGACATGGCACCCACTGCATGACCGTACTTTGGCAATGATTTTTGAGAAGCACTCCACCCGAACTCGTCTGTCCTTCGAGGCGGGCATCCATCAGCTTGGTGGTCATGCGGTATATCTAAACACTCGCGATACCCAATTAGGCCGTGGCGAGCCAGTAGAGGATGCAGCGCAGGTGATCTCTAGGATGACGGACATCATCATGATCCGCACCTTTGGACAGGAGATTATTGAGCGCTTTGCTGCAAACTCTCGTGTACCGGTGATTAATGGTTTAACGAATGAGTTTCATCCTTGCCAGGTCTTGGCAGATATTTTTACTTTTGTTGAGGCTCGTGGCCCTATTCAAGGTAAGACAGTAGCTTGGGTGGGCGATGCTAACAATATGGCTTACACCTGGCTTCAAGCTGCTGAGTGTTTGGACTTCGAGTTACGCTTCTCAGCACCAGCAGGCTATCAATTAGATCCAGCGCGTTTGACTGCAAATGCAGCAAAACATTTGACGATTTGCGCCGACCCTAAAGAAGCTTGCAAAGGTGCTGACTTAGTTACCACTGATGTTTGGACGAGCATGGGTTATGAGGATGAAAATACTTCCCGTATGAATGCGTTTCAGGACTGGATGGTTGATGAAGAGCTAATGTCTCTAGCTAAGCCAGATGCCTTATTCATGCATTGCTTACCAGCCCACCGCGGCGAAGAGGTTTCTGCAGGTGTGATTGATGGCCCCCAAAGTATTGTCTGGGAAGAAGCAGAAAATCGTCTGCATGTCCAAAAGGCCTTGATGGAGTATTTGCTCTGCGGTCGTTTGGAGTAGGCAATAAAACGTAAGCAATAGAATATGAAGCAATTAGTCTTAGTGCTGTATCAATGAGTTTTTAGTTAATTTTTGATTGAATAAAAAATGTCTGATATTAAAAAAGTAGTCTTAGCGTATTCCGGTGGTCTCGATACCAGCGTGATCTTGAAGTGGCTTCAAGATACTTATGGCTGTGAGATCGTTACCTTTACAGCTGATTTGGGTCAGGGTGAAGAGTTGGAGCCGGCACGTGCTAAGGCTTTGCAGTTCGGTATCAAACCAGAAAACACCTTTATTGATGACTTGCGCGAAGAGTTTGTGCGTGACTTTGTATTCCCGATGTTCCGTGCAAATACGATTTATGAAGGTGAATACTTATTGGGCACATCCATAGCACGCCCCCTGATTGCTAAACGTCAAATTGAAATTGCGCGCTTAACCGGTGCCGATTCTGTATCACACGGCGCTACTGGTAAAGGTAATGACCAAGTTCGCTTTGAGTTGGGCTACTACGCTTTAGAGCCAGGAATTAAAGTAATTGCTCCTTGGCGTGAGTGGGATCTTCTTTCTCGTGAGAAGTTGATGGCCTATGCCGAAAAGCACGGCATTCCAGTCGAAATGAAGCATAAGCAAGGTGGCTCGCCTTACTCTATGGATGCCAACCTCCTGCATATCAGTTACGAAGGTCGTCATCTAGAAAACCCAAATGCCGAAGCAGAAGAGTCAATGTGGCGTTGGACGGTTGCTCCAGAGAAGGCCCCAGACGCTCCAGAAATTATTGAGATCGAATTTAAAGCTGGTGATCCAGTGGCTATTGACGGCAAAGCTTATAAGCCGCATGAGTTGTTGGCTGAGTTAAATCGCATCGGCGGTAAGCATGGCATTGGCCGTCTTGACCTGGTTGAAAACCGCTTTGTTGGTATGAAAAGTCGCGGTTGCTATGAAACCCCTGGTGGAACCATCTTATTGAAGGCACACCGCGGCATCGAAAGTATTACCTTAGATCGCGAAGTGGCTCACTTAAAAGATGATTTGATGCCGCGCTATGCAAGCTTAATTTACAACGGCTTGTGGTGGGCGCCAGAGCGTCTGGCTCTACAGACTTTGATTGACCACACTCAACAGGCAGTGAATGGCGTAGTTCGTTTGAAGCTCTATAAAGGCTCTGTATCTGTGATTTCTCGTGATTCAGCCAATACTTTGTTTGACCAAAACATCGCAACATTTGATGATGATGGTGGCGCTTATAACCAAGCGGATGCCGGTGGTTTTATTAAGCTCAATGCATTACGTATGCGTATTGCTGAAACCGCAAGACGTAAGCGCGCCCAGAAATAGACAAAAGTAAAAAACAATCAATTAGAACCAAGCGAAATAGAAAGAACTTCAATGCAATTTGATCAAGTTTCCGTAGGTAAAAAAGCCAATGTATTTTTTGATGGCAAGTGTGTTTCTCATACTGTGACCTTGCCTGATGGCGTACGAAAGTCCGTTGGCGTTGTATTGCCAAGTACTTTACGTTTTGATCTAAATACAAAAGAAATCATGGAAGTGGTTGATGGCAATGCTTTTGTCAGCATCAACGGTGCCCCTGAACAAGAGTTCAAAGCTGGTCAGAGTTGGGAGGTAGAGAAGGGTGGTTACTTTATTATTCGTGCTGAGCAACCAGTGCACTACGTTTGCCACTTTGAATAAAACAACAAAATAATAATGTGCTAAAGCAAAACGCAGACCAAGGTCTGCGTTTTTTATAATCCATATTTACCGCACTTATTTTCTTGGCAGGCCTGTGATAACAGTGCCCGGCACAATTACGCGATCAGAGAACCATTGCTTGTTCATCTCTAGTGCATAGCGCACAGCTGCTTTAGGGCAGTGGTTGCTGGTAGTCTCAGCTTGCATCTCTTCGATATTCACAATCTTGCCATCATCTGCAATGAATGCAATTGATAGCGGAATTTTGGTGTTATTCATCCAGAAGCAATGCCCTGCTTTTTGTTCGAAGATAAACAGCATTCCAGAATTAGTTGGCATGTTAGTACGATTCATGAGGCCAACTTCTCTAGCTTTCGGTGTATCGGCGAGTTCAGCCTGTATACGGTAGATGCCAGTTTTTAATTCAATAGTTGGCAGGCCGATGTTGACCTGTGCAAGAACAAGGCTTGAAAAGAGTAATAGGATGACAGCAATGAGATTGCTAAATATATTTTTTGAAATAAGCATGAGTTGCATTTTAAGTGAGGTAAATTGCAGGCGAAAAAAAACCCAGGAACGAATCCTGGGTTTTTAATAATGATCTAAGGACTATTAAGCCGCTTGGATATTGGTAGCTTGCTTGCCTTTAGGGCCTTGGGTAATGTCAAACGTTACCTTTTGGTTTTCCTTAAGGGTTTTGAACCCAGGCATAGTAATTGCGCTGAAATGCGCGAACAACTCTTCTTCACCATCATCAGGTTTGATAAAGCCAAAACCTTTTGCATCATTGAACCACTTAACAATTCCGGTCGCCATGCGAACTCCATTACATAAACTTAAAACAACCGTGATGAGGGTAAATACTTTTTAATCAGTCTCAATCCACAACACGCCTAAATAGAACCTCTTTTGAAGCCTACCCCCCGATTGTTTGCCCTTTTTGTAGGGGTGTCAAGGAGTTATATGTACTTCACTCTCAGTAATTACCCCTTTTTTTATCGAAAATTGCCCCAATATGGGTTAAACAAGGGTTTTTGAGGGGTTTTCGCAACAAGACCCTGGTTAAATCAAGTTTAGATATCTGTTTAGAATGTTTCTCATGAGCCGCACACCTAAAAATCCCACTACTGGCGTCCCTGCCAATCCTTATGTTGAGGACACCCTTCTTCTCGAAAAACAGGTCGAGCAAGTTAAGGCGCCTTCGATGTATAAAGTTTTATTACTGAATGATGATTACACGCCAATGGAATTTGTGGTGATGGTTATTCAGGAGTATTTTAATAAGGACCACGAAACAGCAACGCGCATCATGTTGCAGGTTCATTTGGTTGGCAAAGGTGTTTGCGGAATATTTACCCGTGACGTTGCTGCCACGAAGGTGCATCAAGTTATTGAATTATCCCGTGAAGCGGGTCACCCACTACAGTGCACTATGGAGGAAGTATGATTGCCCAAGAACTAGAAGTAAGCTTGCATATGGCGTTTGTTGACGCGCGGGCATCAAGACATGAGTTCATTACCGTAGAACATTTGCTCGCCGCCTTGCTCGATAACGCTACTGCCGTTGAGGTGTTAAAGGCTTGCGCCGTTAATATTGCAGAGCTACGTGCTCAACTCAAAAACTTTATCAATGACAACACCCCTGTGGTGCCAGGCAATGATGAAGTGGATACACAACCAACCTTAGGATTTCAGAGGGTGATTCAGCGCGCCATCATGCACGTTCAATCAACATCCAATGGCAAAAAAGAGGTTACTGGTGCCAATGTATTAGTGGCGATTTTTGGTGAAAAAGATTCTCATGCAGTGTATTTCTTGCAACAGCAAGGGGTTACCCGTTTAGATGTGGTGAATTTCATTAGTCATGGTGTGCGTAAAGATCAAGCTGAGCACGTCAAACCTGCTGACAATACTCAAGAAACCGAAGAAGCTGCTTCTTCAGGTAAAGAGAGCCCATTAGATCAATACACCCAAAACCTCAATGCCCTCGCTCGCCAAGGCAAGATTGATCCATTGATCGGCCGTGAGAGTGAAGTAGAGCGAGTGATTCAAGTCCTTTGCCGTCGTCGCAAGAACAACCCGCTATTAGTCGGCGAGGCCGGTGTTGGTAAGACTGCGATTGCTGAAGGTTTGGCTTGGAGAATTGTTAAAGGCGATGTGCCTGAAATCTTGGCTAACGCAACGGTATATTCCTTGGATATGGGCGCTTTGTTAGCGGGTACTAAATATCGCGGTGATTTTGAGCAACGCCTGAAGAGTGTGCTCAAGTCATTAAAAGACCATGCACATGGTGTCTTATTTATTGATGAGATTCACACCTTGATTGGTGCTGGTGCTGCATCAGGCGGAACATTGGATGCAAGCAACTTATTGAAGCCGGCTTTGTCTAATGGTCAACTCAAATGTATTGGTGCAACTACCTTTACTGAATACCGCGGCATCTTTGAAAAGGATGCTGCTTTATCGCGTCGTTTCCAGAAGGTCGATGTAGTCGAGCCAACAGTTGATCAAACAGTACAAATTCTGCGTGGCCTGAAATCTCGCTTCGAAGAGCACCACAGTGTCAAATATGCTGCTGGTGCTTTGGTGGCAGCAGCAGAACTTTCTGCTCGTTACATCAATGATCGTCATTTACCGGATAAAGCAATTGATGTGATTGATGAGGCGGGGGCTGCACAACGCATCCTGCCAAAGTCTAAGCAGAAGAAAACCATTGGCCGTCCTGAGATTGAAGAGATTGTGGCTAAGATTGCGCGCATACCGCCTCAATCTGTCACCGTTGACGATCGTAGTAAGTTACAGACCTTGGATCGTGACATCAAGAGCGTAGTCTTTGGTCAAGATCCTGCTATCGAAGCGTTAGCGAGTGCGATCAAGATGACTCGCGCTGGGCTTGGCAAGATCGATCGTCCCATTGGATCTTTCTTATTCTCGGGTCCTACTGGCGTCGGTAAGACCGAGGTTGCAAAACAGCTTGCTTATATTTTGGGTATTGAGCTCTTGCGCTTTGATATGTCTGAGTACATGGAGCGTCATGCAGTGAGCCGCTTAATTGGTGCGCCTCCAGGTTATGTGGGCTTTGATCAAGGTGGTTTACTTACGGAAGCGGTGAATAAAAAGCCTCATTGCGTCCTCTTGCTCGATGAAATTGAAAAAGCCCATCCTGATATTTTCAATATTCTCTTGCAAGTGATGGATCACGGTACTTTGACGGATAACAACGGTCGCAAGACTGATTTCCGCAATGTGATCATCATCATGACTACCAATGCTGGTGCTGAAGCCATGCAGAAGTCGACCATTGGCTTTACTAACGCACGTGAGTCTGGCGATGAGATGGCCGACATTAAGAAGTTCTTTACGCCTGAGTTCCGCAATCGCTTGGATGCCATTGTTTCCTTCAAGGCGCTGGATGAGACCATCATCATGCGGGTAGTTGATAAGTTCTTGATGCAACTAGAAGAGCAATTGCATGAGAAGAAGGTTGACGCTACTTTCAGTGCAGCACTACGCGCGCATCTTGCAAAACATGGTTTTGATCCCTTAATGGGCGCTCGCCCAATGCAGCGCATCATTCAAGACACGGTTCGCAAGGCTTTGGCTGACGAACTACTCTTTGGCAAGCTGGCGCAAGGCGGTCATGTCGATGTGGATATTGATGCTGATGGCAAAGTGCAGTTGAACTTTGAGGCTCCTAAGTTACCTGGCAAAGCCGCCAAGGTAGACGTAGCACCTGCAGAAGAAATGTAATCAATCACAGACGCACTACTCAAAAAGGAAAATATGTCCCATCACGATAAATTGCTAGAGGCCTTTGAAACTTATAAAGCGGAGAATGAGAAGTTCCAAGGTAAAGGCATTAAAGCGTCTGCTGCTCGTGCTCGCAAGGCTTTGCAAGAGATTGCTGGTTCTTGCAAAGAACGTCGTAAGGAAATTACTGCAGAAAAAGAATCTCGCGAAGGTGCGGGTGCTGGTATGTCACAAGATGCTGCACGTAAAGCGCATATTCGCAAGTAATGAGTAGTAGGATTTATAGAAGTAAAAAGCCACCCTCGGGTGGCTTTTTTGTTCATTCGTATTGGTAGATGAATTAGCTGCGACCGGTGCTGCCAAAGCCGCCTGCACCACGGCTACTTTCAGTGAACTCCTCGACGACTTTGAGTTCAACTTGTTGCACTGGCATCACTACGAGTTGTGCAAGGCGCTCCATTGGCTCAAGCTTAAATGGAGTAGATCCACGATTCCAGGTGCTCACCATCAATTGACCTTGGTAGTCAGAATCAATGAGGCCAACTAAGTTACCCAAGACGATGCCATGCTTATGACCAAGGCCTGAGCGAGGAAGAATAAAAGCCGCATAGCGTGGATCTTCTACATAAATGGCTAAACCGGTAGGAACTAAAATAGTTTGGCCCGGAGCAATCTCCATCGTTTCATCGATACAGGCACGTAGATCTAGCCCAGCGCTGCCAGGGGTTCCATAAGTAGGTAGTTGAGACCGCATCCGTTCATCGAGAATTTTGACTTGTAAAGATTGCATGAAATTTCCTAAAGCAGGGAATATAAGTAAAGAGAATGCCGTTAAATTTTCTTGGCAACCAGTTGAATGAGTTGGCGAGCAAGGTGAAGTTTTTCAGCCTTCGCTATTTTTTTACTACCACTAGCATCCATAACGAGTAACTGATTGAAGTCGCTTCCAAAGGTATCTGGACCAATATTGCCAACAATCATTGGAACGCCTTTGCGCTTCAGTTTCTCGTCCGCGTGCCTTTCGAGATTAGTGGATTC
>Ga0209188_1000214_pt1 | contig 64268 bp, 60 predicted proteins | sample C_130625_EF_Meta_FD_187307 | JGI IMG/M metagenome (GOLD analysis project Ga0209188, IMG submission 187307) | Freshwater microbial communities from Lake Croche, Canada to study carbon cycling - C_130625_EF_MetaG (SPAdes) (version 2) | ecosystem: Environmental > Aquatic > Freshwater > Lake...
GTGTCGAGTAACACCATGGGCTCTTTGCCAGAGTTGGGTGGTCTGGCTTTAGAGGCTTTAGGCGCTTCTGCTTGGCCCTCTTGGCTTTGTGAGCCTTCGTTCATGACTGCTTGCACCCGACGATCAAATGTGTCGGGGTCGCCTTTGGCCTGACTTTTTTTCTCAGGAATGGGTTTGAACTTCGATTCAGTCTCTGGTTTGGAGTCGGAGCAAGCCACGATCAAAAGCGTGAGTCCCAGCAAAGCAGCAAGGTGAGTGAAAGAGTTTTTGCGCATGGTCAATCGGGTGTTGCGTTGTTGAAGGGTATTATCAACTCAAGGTAAACCCCTGTTGACCGATACTGTTTCCACTATGCGCCTGCGTCTTTCTTTTATTTTCAACCTGTGTCTGTGGGGTTTGCTCACGGCTTGCGGCGGCGGTGGCGGCGCGGGTGGTTCTGGCGATGATGGTGTGAGCGCTAAAACCGTCAGCTTGTTTGCCTCTGGGTTGAATGAGCCCAAGCACATGGTTTTTAAAGACGGTAATTTGTATGTTGCCAACACGGGAAGCAACAGCATCAAAAATGCATCGACGGGCACGGATTATTTTTCCTCTGCGGGTTTTTTGCCTTTTGGCATGGCGGTTTACGCAAACGATGTGTTTTTCACCGGAACCAACAATGCTTTTGCGGGGATTTTCAAAAATCAAACGCGTATTGTGATTAAAGACAACTATTACGGAATAGGTTTCGCTAACGGAAAGTTGTATGTCGCCGATAACGCGCCGAATCAAATCGTGACCTACGACATTGCCAATAATTTCAGCCTGGACCCTGTCGTCAGAACCATCTCGCAGGGCTTTATTCAAGGCATAGGTGTCTTGGGCAATGAGGTGTTTGTCACCGTGCTTAACCCCGGCTCGGTGATCAAAGTTTCAGGCACCGCCAACGAAACCATGCCTTGGGGAAACTTTGCGCTTCCCAACGCCATTGTGTTTGACGGCCCCTACGCCTATATTGCCAACAAAGGAAATGTGAATGGCGAAGGGGGCTTCATCAGCCGCAAAAAAATGTCCGACGCCAGTTTGGCCGAAATTTTTATAGACGGTACAACCGGAAGTTGGAAAACCGCCAACCCAGGTTTTTGCGGTTTGGCAGGATTGGCTATCAGTGGGTCTTATTTGTACGCCAGCAACGGCAGTTGCACCAGCGGCACCAACGCCAACACCATTTTAAAAATCAAACTCTGATTGCCCAGCCTCAGCGCTTGTCGTACTGGGTTTTGCCAAACAAAGTTTCCATGGCTTGTTTGTCGTTTTGCAGGGGCTTGCGCAAATCAGCCAACACGGCGCATCCGCGTTGCACCGCAGGCCGTGCGCCCACGGTGTCAAACCATTCTTTGAGCCGCGGGTAGTCAGCCCAATCTATGCCTTGGTTGGCCCAGCTGCGAAGCCACGGAAAAATAGCTATATCGGCAATGCTGTAGGTTTTGCCCGCGATAAAAGGGTGGTGCGCCAACTGCCTGTCCATCACGCCGTACAGACGCCTGGCTTCATTGGTGTAGCGCTCTATGCCGTAGGGCACCTTTTCTGGGGCGTAAATGCGAAAGTGATGCGCTTGGCCCAACATGGGGCCGACCCCACCCATTTGAAACATCAGCCATTGCAAAACCTCGTATTTGCCTCTATCGCTGGACGGCATGAACTTGCCCGTTTTGGCGCTTAAGTAAACCAAAATCGCACCCGACTCAAACAGGCTGATGGGTTTGCCATCCGGCCCATGCGGGTCAACCAAAGCAGGAATTTTGTTGTTCGGGCTGATGGTTAAAAACTCAGGCGTGAACTGCTCGCCTTGGCCGATATGGACGGGGTGGGCCAGCCAGTCCCGCCCCAGCGCAAAACCACACTCCTCGAGCATGACGTGAACTTTGTGTCCATTCGGGGTAGGCCAGGTATAGACATCGATCATGGGGTTTTGCCTTGGTTAAGTTTAAGAACCGCGGGTGACGGGCATCTCTACTTCTTGTGGAAAAGTAGCGATTTGTTTGGCTAACTCAAGCTTGGCAATCGAGTTGCGGTGCACCTCATCGGGACCATCGGCCAAACGCAAAGTGCGTTGGTGGGCATAGGCATAGGCCAAGGGATAGTCGCCGCTGACGCCGCCGCCGCCGTGGGCTTGAATCGCCCAATCGATGATTTGGGTGGCCATCACAGGAGCAATCACCTTGATCATGGCAATTTCGCTTTTGGCAATCTTGTTGCCCACGGTGTCCATCATGTACGCCGCTTTGAGGGTAAGTAAGCGGGCTTGCTCGATCATGATGCGCGACTCGGCGATGCGCTCATGCCACACGCCTTGGGCGGAGATGAGTTTGCCAAACGCGGTGCGGCTGTTGAGGCGTTTGCACATCAACTCCAGCGCACGTTCTGCACAGCCAATGGTGCGCATGCAGTGGTGAATACGTCCAGGGCCTAAGCGGCCTTGGGCGATTTCGAAGCCTCGACCTTCACCCAACAGCAAATTGCCCACGGGCACGCGAACATTTTTAAGCAACACTTCCATGTGGCCATGGGGCGCGTCGTCGTAACCAAACACAGTCAAGGGGCGCAAAACTTCCACACCGGCGGAATTGGCTGGCACCACAATCATGCTTTGCTGAGAATGGCGGGGTGCATCGGGATCGGTTTTGCCCATCACGATATAAACCGCACAACGGGGGTCACCCGCACCAGAAGACCACCATTTGCGACCGTTGATGACATAGTGGTCGCCATCTCGGCGAATACTGCACTCGATATTGGTGGCGTCAGATGAAGCCACATCGGGTTCGGTCATTAAAAAAGCCGAGCGAATGTCACCGCGAAGCAGGGGTTCTAGCCACTCATCTTTGATGGCTTCGCTGGCATAACGCTCGAGCGTTTCCATGTTGCCGGTGTCCGGTGCAGAGCAATTGAACACCTCAGCGGCAAACGGCACGCGTCCCATGATTTCGCACATGGGCGCGTACTCCAAATTGCTCAAACCTTCAGGTGCGCGCTTGGAGTGGGGCAAAAACAAATTCCACAAACCCGCTTTGCGTGCCAAGGGTTTGAGTTCTTCCACAATCTTGGTGGGAATCCACGCATTGCCGGCCGCACGGTTGGCCTCAATTTCAGCAAAAAAGCGCGCTTCATTGGGGTAAATATGCTCATCCATGAAGGCCAGCAAGCGTGCTTGCATGCTTTTAACCTTGTCGGTGTAATCGAAATTCATAAGAGTCTCCGTTGATGTAATGGGTTTAAAAATTCAGTTGGTGCTGCGTTGGGCAAACAACCAAGCCAGTTCGGCCATGGGACGCGCACCGGCTCCCGAAGCTTTGGCTTGGGCGCTTGAAGCGGTGCCGTCTTCGACCCGTTTGGCTATGCCTTGCAAAATCGCTGCAATGCGAAACATGTTGTAGGCCAAATAGAAATTCCAGTCGGGTTTCAAAGCTTCCAAGCTGGTGAGGCCACTGCGTTGGCAGTACATAGCGATGTACTCGTCTTCCAGCGGAATGCCCAAAGCGGCGTGGTCTAGACCACCGATGCCGCGAAAGCTGCCCGGTGGAATATGCCAAGACATGCAGTGGTAGCTGAAGTCTGCCAAGGGGTGGCCCAAAGTGGAAAGTTCCCAGTCGAGTATGGCCAAGACCTTGGGCTCGGTGGGATGAAAAATCAGGTTATCCAAACGGAAGTCCCCATGCACAATGCAAGTGATGTCAGCGCGGGCGCTGGCGGGCATATGCGCGGGGAGCCACTCCATGAGTTTGTCCATCTCGGCAATGGGCTGGGTTGCTGAAGCTACATATTGCTTGCTCCAACGACCAATTTGCCGGTCAAAGTAATTGCCTGGCTTGCCAAAGCTTCCCAGGCCTTGGGCAGCCGGATTTACCGCGTGCAAGGCGGCGATGACGCGGTTCATTTCCAAGTAAATGTCGCGGCGCTCAGAAGGCGTCATGCCGGGGAGAGACTGGTCCCACAGCACCCGACCTTGCACAAACTCCATGACATAAAAAGCGCGGCCTATCACCGATTCGTCTTCACACAGCACATGCATTTTCGCCACAGGTACAGGCGTAGTTTGCAAGCCGCTCATCACCGCGTATTCACGCTCAATGGCGTGCGCCGAAGGCAACAGCTTGGCAACCGGCCCGGGTTTGGCCCGCATGACATAGCTCTTGCTGGGGGTGTTGAGCTTGTAAGTGGGGTTGGACTGGCCGCCTTTGAACATCTCAACCTCAAGGGGGCCAGCAAAGCCGGGCATATGGGCTTGGAGCCAGAGTGTGAGTGCTTGGGTGTCAAAGCGGTGGGCGTCGCTGACCTCGCGGGTGCCCACAAAATTATCGAAATGACTCATGTGTTTACTCCGCTGCGCTGATGCGCAACAAGGCTTCGCGGTCGCGAACCACCAAGCCACCGGGTTCGATACGCAAGATGTCCTCTCGCTCCATGGACTTCAATTCTTGGTTCACTCTTTGTCGAGAGGCTCCCAATAGTTGCGCCAACTCTTCTTGCGCCAAATGCAAACCAATGCGGGTTTCGCTGCCGTGGTTGAGCGAAGGAACACCGTAACTGCGCGCCAAATGCAGCAATTGTTTGGCTAACCTGGCACGCAAGGGCAAGGTGTTGAGATCTTCCACCAAGCCGAAAAGCAGGCGTATGCGCCTGGCTTGCAAGCGCAACATGGCTTCGTAGAACTCGACATGGGTGGACAAAATTTTCTGAAAATCGGCTCTGGCCACGCACAAAATGCTGGTCTCGCCGTGCGCGTACACATCGTGGGTGCGCGAGTCTGCGTCCAAGATGGCTACATCGCCAAACCAAATGCCAGGCTCCACATAGGTCAGTGTGATTTGTTTGCCCGACAGCGAGGTGCTGCTGACCCGAACCGCGCCCTTGGCGCAGGCCATCCACTCGTCGGGTGTGTCGCCTCGGGCAGCGATCAAATCGCCGTCCTTGAGTCTTTTGATATAGGCGCATCGCAGTATGTCGTGTCGCAGTGAAGGAGAGAGAGAAGAGAACCATCGGCCAGAGTTAATGGCTTCGCGTTCCTCAATGTTAAGTACGGGGTCTTCCATGGGCTGTCTTTTCGGCGACAAAATCAGGGTTTGTAGTGAGGGGTTTGTTTATTTAAAAAAGCTTCCACGCCTATTTGTGCATTGGCATGGTTGAGATTTTTCAAGAACTGCTGTTTTTCTGCATGTAAATGTGTAAACAAATCATGGTTGTAAGCGGACTCGGTCAATTCTTTGATGCTGGCCAAAGCATTGGGTGCGCGGTCATTGATCCTTTGCGCCAAGGCCAAGGCATGGCTGAGTACCTCACCCTTGGGTGCCAATTGGTTAAGCAAGCCAAAGTCCAGCAAACGTTGCGCAGGAATGCGCTCGCCTAAAAGCATGAACTGATTGGCCAAGGCCTTGGGCATGGCGCGAGCCAAAAACCAACTGCCACCGCCATCAGGTGACAAACCCACCGAGCTGTAGGCCATGACAAAAACACTGTCGGCTGCAGCCACCACCATGTCACATGCCAGCACCAAAGAAAAGCCTGCGCCCGCTGCAGCGCCTTCAACCGCTGCAATGACCGGTTTGGGGAAGGTGCGTATGGCTTCTATCCAGCTGTGCAAAGCATCAATGCCCTCGGCTTGCTGCTCAGGCGTTGCCGCTCGGTTGGCCAATATCCGATTTAAGTTGCCACCCGCACAAAAATGGTCCCCTTCACCGGTGAGGATGACACTTTTGACATCGGGGTTGGTTTCAGCCACGTTCAAAGCTTCCACGCCCGCGCTGTACATGGCGGGGCCCAGCGCGTTGCGATGCTCTGGGTTGGAGATGGTCAAAATGAGGGTTTGACCTTGGCTGTGGCTTTTGAGTTGGGCAGTCATGGTTTAAATGGAAATATGGCTCAAGCTTAAACCCAAGGCACCACGCCTGCGAAGCCATGGGCTGGGGCGGTAACGTGGGTCGCCATAAACCGTTTGCAGGTTAAACAGCACTTCAAGTAAATTATCTGCACCTAACTTGTCGCCCAAAGCCAAGGGCCCCATGGGGTAACCCAAGCCAAGGGTCACTGCCGTGTCTAAATCTGCCGGACTGCAAATACCTTGCTGACACATATCACTGGCGATATTGACGATGCAGGCCACCACCCGCTGGGTGACAAAGCCGCCGCTGTCTTGAATGACACTGACCGCTTTGCCGTCGCCGCACATTAGGGCGCATGCGGCGTCACGCATATCGCTGCGCGTGGCAGGGTTGGTGGCAAGCACACGTCTGCGGGTGCTTGCGTCTGGGATGAGCATGTCAATGCCCAGCGTACGAGCGGGGTCTAAGCGCTCGACGATAGCGCTGGTGGTCACATCAAAGCCCAATGGCGCCACCCAACACAGGGCCTGGTTGGAAGGTGCTGCACTGGTCTCAATACGCGCACCAAGGGATTGCATCAATTGCAGCAATTCAGCGCGTCTGGCGGCGCGGGCAGACACCCACACCGGAGGCAGTTGTTCAACTTTGGGCAAAGGATGTTCAGCAGGGACCAGGGCTTTGCCATCTGCATAGGTATAAAAACCTTGACCGGTTTTTCGGCCCAGCCAGCCCCCCGCCAATCGCTGGGCTGTAATGACGCTGGGGCGGTAGCGTGGCTCTTCAAAATACTGGTGGTAAATGGATTCCATGACCGGATGGGATACATCCAAAGCGGTGAGGTCCATCAATTCAAAAGGCCCGAGCTTGAAGCCCACTTGGTCGCGCAAAATGCGGTCAACGGTAGCGAAGTCCGCCACACCTTCACCAACGATGCGCAAGGCTTCCGTGCCATACCCACGCCCCGCGTGGTTGACGATAAAGCCCGGGGTATCTTGTGCCAGCACAGCTTGGTGGCCCATGGTTTGCACATACGACTTGAGTTTTTCACATACTGCTGGCGACGTAGCCAGCCCAGGCACCACCTCCACCACCTTCATCAGCACAACGGGGTTGAAAAAATGCAATCCAGCAAACCGCTCGGGGTGAGGCATGCCTGCAGCCATTGCAGTGATGGACAAGGAGGATGTGTTGCTTGCGATGACAGCTTGGGTGCTCAGGTGTTCACACAGTTGAGCAAACAGTGAACGTTTGGCATCTGCATTTTCAACAATCGCTTCAATCACCAAATCGCAAGAAGACAAGTCTTGCAAGCTGCTCACCGTTTGAAGGCACGCTGAAAACTGCGCTAGTTGGCTTGGGGTGATACGGTCTTTGGCAAGCATTTTTTGCCATTGACTTTCAATGGCGCTCTTGGCTTGCGTGGCACGTTCAAAGGATGCGTCAAACAGCAAGACTTGGCTGCCGGCCTGGGCGGCCAATTGCGCAATGCCTTGGCCCATGGCGCCGGTGCCGCACACACCGACAGTTGAAAATAATGAATTCATAAGGGCTGATTATCTCTATGCGGACTGCTGTGACAGAATCCCGCCACATTGGACAAATCAAGGAAATGCCATGACATTGAAATTGTGTGGGTTCTCTACCAGCAACTACTACAACAAAATCAAATTGCAATTGCTCCTAAAAGGCATTTCATTTGAAGAAGAATTGGTGTGGGTAGGTAACAGCCATCCCAAGTTGATGGGCCGGTCTTTGATGGGCAAAGTCCCATTTCTTGAAACCCCGCAAGGTTGTTTGAGCGAATCCATGGTGATTGCCGAGTACTTAGAGCAAGCCTATCCCCAACACCCCTTGTTACCCACAGACCCTATGCAAGCGGCCAAAGTGCGTGAACTCATTGTGTACTTGGAGTTGCACATTGAACTGGTTGTCCGAGAGCTGTTTTCCGAGGCTTTCTTTGGCGGAAAAGTCAGCGAAGGTACCAAAGAACGTGTTCGCAAAAATTTAAGCAAAGGTGTTGCTGCCTTTGCTAAGTTAGCTAAATTTTCACCCTATGTAGGCGGAGAAAACCTAAGCTTGGCAGATTGTGCTGCGGCGTTTCATTTACCCATTGCGTCTAACGCCAGTAAATTGGTGCTGGGTGAAGACCTGCTGGCCGAATTGCCTGTGAAGGCATACGGCCAGAAGATGGCCGAAAACCCACATATGCAAAAAGTGCTGGCTGATCGCAAAGAAAATGCGATTTTGATGGCCAGCCTAGGCCCTAAGAAAACTTGAACGCCTTAACGATTTGCTTTAACAGCTTCTAAATGCACCAAGCGATCTAGCTCGGCGCAAATATCTGCCATGCGACCCGACATGACCATGCGTCCAGCGTTGTAAGGCGAATTTGCGCCATCTTCAGCAATGCGAACGACTCGTAAGGGTTTTGTGGTTGCTGTGGGTAAGTCTTGGGCAGTCATATGGGGATCGTTGGCTGGCCAAAAAGCTTTGTAGGCCGCATCGATGCGCTGAAACAAGTGGTGAGAAGTGATGAGTGCGAGATTCATGGTTTGCTCCTGATGGGGTTAGAACTGGTGACGAATGAGGCCCACTGCCAAGCCTTCGATATGAAAAGAGTCGCTTGGGCTGACATGGATGGTGGAGAAATCGGGGTTTTCAGGATGCAGGTGTATGCCTGAGGAGGTTTTCTCAAAGCGCTTGACCGTGACTTCTTCGCCTAAGCGGGCAACGACAATTTGGCCGTTGCGTGCATCGGCAGACGATTTGACTGCCAATAAATCGCCATCCAGAATGCCGATGTCGCGCATGGACAGGCCTCGAACCTTGAGCAAATAGTCGGGTGTTTGGGAGAACATGGAACTTTGAACTGAATAACTTTGTTCGATGTGCTCTTGCGCCAAGATGGGCGAACCCGCGGCCACGCGGCCTACCAATGGCAAAACCAATTGTCCCAAGCCAGGCAGAGACAGTGAGTAGGGGGTGCGGGAAACGCCGAGTTGGTTGGCGTAGTCTGGGCTTTTGAGGCGAATGCCTCTGGAGGTTCCGCTGACAAGTTGTACATAGCCTTTACGGGCCAAGGCTTGTAAATGTTCTTCAGCCGCATTGGCCGACTTGAAACCCAGTTCTTTGGCAATTTCAGCACGGGTGGGCGGCGCCCCGGTTTGGCGAATGGCTGTTTCGATCAAAGTGAGAATTTGCTGCTGTCTGGCGGTAAGCTTGTTTTGTTCCATGAAGGGCTCCCTGTTATCGATGAAAGTGGATTGACCCATTTGCGCTGAAAACACTGTTTGGATATCCAGTAGCTGTATTTTTAACCAGTTTTTAACTTTTCACAAGCCCATGACCCAAAAAAATATTGCAAGCATCACCGTTTTAGGCATGGGCGGCACCATTGCAGGATTGGCTGCTGACCCTAAAAATTCAAAAGAATATATAGCTGGCGAGTTAGGAATAGCTGACTTAATAAAGAATTTAGCCCCCTCCAATGCATTTCAATTGGATGTTCACAATGTGGCGCAAATCAACAGCAAGGACATGCGCGTCGGCCATTGGCAGGCTCTGCTTTCAGCGGTTCAGGAGGCTGTTTCCAAGCCACATACCCAAGCAGTTGTCATCACCCATGGCACAGACACCCTAGAAGAAACCGCTTATTTACTTCAAGCCATGGGGCCTTGGCCCAAACCTTTGGTGTTGACCTGCGCCATGTTGCCTGCCAATGCGCCCCATGCAGATGGGCCGGGCAACCTCAAAGATGCCCTGAGTTGGGCATTGCAAAGCACTAAGGGGGTTTTTGTGGTTTGCGCTGGCAAAGTTCATACGTCTGAAGATGTGCAAAAAATAACCACCGAGAACGTTGATGCTTTCACCAGTGGACCGCAAGGTTGTTGGGCCAATTGGGTTGACGGCCAGTGGCACATACAAGCCAGACCTGATGCGCCTAGCTCGTCAGAACCTCACCCCAGCTTGGCTTATGCCTTGGCTACAAAGCGTTGGCCCCGAGTGGAGATGGTCATCAATCATGCCTTGAATGATGGCGCAGTAGTCAGGGGTTTGCTGGCAAACAGTCATTCCGAGGAGACCCCTCTCGAAGGCATTGTGCTGGCTGGCACGGGTATGGGAACGGCCAGTCAAGAACTTGAGCAGGCTTTGCAAAAAGCAGTGAACTCAGGGGTGCGCGTCTGGCTGAGCAGTCGATGTATTTTTGGCCTTGCCCATGCACAAGCCAACACTCAGTGGGGAGAAATTACTTTGTTGAGTGCAGCCAAAGCCAGAACGGCCTTGTGTTTGAGCCTGTTAGCTGAAAAAGAGCATCAGTCCTGAAGTGCCTTGAAAGCGCGGGCGGTGATGTCTTCGACACTGCCTTGTCCGCTGATGGCGCGGTAGCGGGGAGCCAAAGCGGGCTCACTTGTCGCCCAAGATGAATAGTATTCAACCAAGGGTCGGGTTTGTGCGCTGTAAACCTCTAGGCGCTTTTTAACCGTATCTTCTTTGTCGTCGTCGCGTTGGATCAAAGCTTCGCCGCTGACGTCGTCAATGCCTTCAATTTTTGGCGGGTTAAAGCGTACGTGGTAGGTGCGGCCACTGGACACATGCACACGGCGACCACTCATGCGCTCGATGATGGCCTCAAAAGGGACATCAATTTCAAGTACGCAATCGAGTTTCACGCCAGCTTGCTTCATGGCATCGGCTTGGGGAATCGTGCGCGGGAAACCGTCAAACAAAAAACCTTTGGCACAGTCTGGCTGGGCAATACGTTCTTTGACCAAACCAATGATGATGTCGTCGCCTACCAAGCCGCCCGCATCCATCACTTTTTTGGCGGCCAATCCCATTTCAGTGCCCGCCTTGACAGCGGCACGCAGCATGTCGCCGGTGGAGATTTGGGGAATGGCATAGTGCTGGCAAATGAAAGAGGCTTGTGTGCCTTTGCCCGCACCAGGTGCGCCTAACAGAATCAGTCTCATTGTCTTCCTTACTTTTTTCTTTGTCGCTGTCTTGGCAGCGTGCTTTTAACCTTCTCTGAGAATAACACGCAGAACTCTACCCAGACTGTCACTTGGGCGGGCTCAGTAGTTGGCGAACGCGCTCTAAATCGGCCGGGGTATCCACACCTGCAGCACTGGGAATGTCCGAAATATGGACAGCAATTGAATAGCCATGCCATAGCACCCGCAATTGCTCCAAGGCCTCGGCTTTTTCTGCGGGCGAGGGAGCAAGCGTCGGGTAAATTTTGAGAAAGTCGCAGCGGTAGGCATATAAGCCCACATGGCGGTAAACAGGGTAGGGCGGCAGTTGATTGGCTTGGCCTTCGCGAAAATGAGGAATGCTGGCACGGCTGAAATACATGGCTTGAGACTGCGCGTTCAAAACCACTTTCACGCAATGTGGGCTTTGCCATTCCTCAAGGCTGTTGATCGGGTCTGCCAAGGTGCTGACGGCACAAGCGGGGTGGTCATTCAGCAGTTGGGCCACGGCATTGATGTTGTGAGGGTCTATCAAAGGTTCATCGCCTTGCACATTCACCACAATGGCGTCATTTGGCAGACCCAGCAGGTTGGTGGCTTCTGCCAAGCGATCGCTTCCGCTGGGGTGGTCGGCACGGGTCAGAATGGACTGAATGCCGAACCTTTCGCACGCCTGCATGATCTCAAGGCTGTCGGTTGCCACCACGATGTGGCTGGCTTGGGACAATTGCGCACGTTGCGCCACCCTAACCACCATGGGAATGCCCGCCAAATCGAGCAACGGTTTGCGTGGCAAGCGACTGGCCGACAGTCTGGCTGGAATCAACACCACGAACTTCATGGGGCTCAATCAGTTTTCCAGTTCTTGGTCGCTGAGGGGTCGTGCTTCCATTTCAAGCAACACAGGTATGCCGTCTCGTATGGGGTAAGCCAGTCGGGCGCTGCGAGAGATCAGCTCAGATTTTTCTCGGTCGTATTCGAGGCTGCCTTTTGTCACGGGGCAGACCAACAATTCAAGCAGTTTGGTGTCCATGTGCCAATGATAGTCTGACCAAATGCGGCATCAATTCTTCCCAAAAAACTGCTGGCAAATCGCACTGCAAGGGCACGGCCCAAACGTCTGGTTGATAGCGCCACAATTTCACCGCGTCTTTTTCAGTGCACAACACATCATTCGCAGATTGGGGCTGCCAATGGTCAAGGGGGTCATGGTCTGAAAATGCCTGCGTGTGAGACAGCAACAAGCCTGTTTGTCGCAAGGCAGAAAAAAACAACTCGGGCTGGGCAATGGCCGCTAAAGCGTCCACAGCATGATGCCGCCAAGATTGCAAAGCGCGTTGCTCGCCTCGGCCATTCACTGCGTACCCAGCCAGTTGTCGATGAGCCGCGAGACTGCCTTCAAATGGCCTATCCCCTGTGTGAACCTTGATTTGAACAACGCCTTGACCTAACCGCCTAGGCCAGCTTTCTCGCAAAGGACCCGCGGGCAACAAGCAGCCATTGCCCAAGCCCCGATCATCAAAAACACACAAGGCTATGTCGTGGTGCAGGGCGAGGTGCTGCAGGCCGTCGTCGCTGATGATGATTTGCGTTTGCGGGTAGGTTTGCATCAACAGCAAAGCTGCTTGGGCGCGTTGCCTGCCGATAAATACAGGCAAACTTAGGCGAGACTTCAGCAGCAAAGCTTCATCTCCCACCTCCTGCGCCAAGCTTTGCAGGCTTACCTCAGTGCAGTCGGCGTGTTGGCCACCATCACCACGGCAGATAACGCCCACTTGCCAGCCCATTTGGGTCAGCCGTTGCGCAACGTGAATGACGATCGGGGTTTTTCCCGTGCCGCCCACCATCACATTGCCCACCACGATCACGGGTACAGGCAGCTTGACTGTGGTTTTCCAACCGAGCTTGTAGGCCAAGCGCGTCAAGCCAATGTAAGCGCGACTGAGCAACGTCAGCGGAAACAAGCACCAAGTCAGCGGCCCGGTCCCCCGCCAAGCGTCTAACAAAAAATCGCTTGGCCTTTTAGGCATTGCAGCTTAGGGGAGGGCTGTCGCTTGAGAGCGGCTTTGTGCTGTGAAAGTGACTTGCTGCAAGCCAGCGTTTTGAGCGGCTTCGAGAACCTGAATCACTGATTGGTGACTGGTGCGAGCGTCAGCACTGATGACCACCAAGGGGTTGGCCACATCCTTGGCCGCGCTGCTCAATGCAGTCCCAATGGCTAGGATATCTGCGCCGTCGACTGCTTTCTTTTGCACGATATAGCGACCGTCACTGCTAATCAAGACCCTAATTTCATTGGGTTTTTCTTGAAGCTGGGAAGAATCTGCGTTGGGCAATTTGAGATCAATTTGGGTCAGCCGGCCATAGGTGGTCGACAGCATCAAAAAAATAAGAACCACCAACAAAACATCAATGAACGGAATCAGATTGATTTCTGGTTCACTGGAGCGAGAGCGGCCAAACTTCATGGTTTGTTGCTGCCCGAGCGCTGGGAGAAAAAGTGGTGAACCATGCGTTCGGCAGCGATTTCCAGCTCAACCACGAAATTGTCTACCCTGGCGCGTAAATAGCGCCACGCAACCAAACTGGGAATGGCAATGACCAATCCAAAAGCGGTGTTGTACAAGGCGACAGAAATGCCATGCGCGAGTTGTGCGGGGTTTCCAGAACCGGGGGTCTGAGAGCCAAATATTTCAATCATGCCGACCACCGTACCAAACAGGCCCAGTAAAGGCGCAACCGAGGCAATCGATCCCAGCGTACTGAGGTAACGCTCGAGTTTGGCCGCCACGCGTCGGCCACTGGCTTGCATCTCGCTCACAAACTCTTCTTTGGCGCACATCGGTTGGCTTTGCAGAAACAGCAAGCCCGAACTGATGAGCTCACCCAAAGCGGAGGTGGACTGGATGTGCGCGATGGATTCAGATCGAGGTAAACCTCGCTGCGAAATGGACAACACATCATCAAGCAGGGTGGCAGGCAAAACAACGCTGCTTCTCAAGTTATAAAAGCGCTCAATGATCAAAGCCAAAGCAATGACAGAGCAAAGCAAAAGTGGCCAAATAGGCCATCCAGCGGCTTGTATGATCCCGAACAAAAGCGTCTCCTCTAAATATTTAATCAATTATCACCCAGCTTTTTGGCTCTTTTCAATCTATCTATGTCACTCGAGACTTCCCTCACTCAGGTTTGGTCAGTCAGCGCCTTGAACAAAGCGATCGCTGATTCGCTTAAAGCGAGGTTCAGCATGGTCACGGTACAGGCCGAGATTTCAGGTTTCACACGGTCCAGCAGCGGGCATTGCTATTTCAATTTGAAAGACAGCGGCGCGCAGATTCGCTGCGCTTTGTTTAGACGCACCGCAGAGCAATTAAATTTTGTGCCCCGCGATGGGCAGTTGGTTCAGGCGCAGGCCCGTGTGGCGGTGTATGAGCCCAGAGGCGAAATGCAATTGGTGGTCGAAGCATTGCGACCTGCAGGCCTTGGGCAGCTGCACGAAGCGTTCTTGCAACTCAAAGCCAAGTTAGAGGCCCAAGGTTTATTTGCACCAGATCGCAAACGCGTGATTCCCATGTATCCCCGCGCCATTGGGGTGGTGACTTCTTTGGCTGCAGCAGCCTTGCATGATGTGGTCACCGCCTTGAAACGGCGTGTGCCCCATATTCCTGTGATTATTTCGCCCAGTCCAGTGCAAGGGGTGGATGCGCCCCAGCAGTTGGTCAATGCTTTGCAAGCCTTGTTGACAAGACCCGAAATAGAAGTGATTTTGTTAGTTCGAGGTGGTGGGTCCTTAGAGGATCTGTGGGCCTTCAATGATGAGCAGCTGGCCCATGCGATTGTCAGCAGCCCCATTCCAGTCATTTCAGGCGTAGGTCACGAAACCGACTTCACGATTGCCGATTTTTGCGCTGATTTGCGCGCACCCACGCCCACAGCAGCCGCAGAGTTGTGCGCTGTTTCTCGTGAAACCTTGTGGCTGGATTTGCAAGCAACCCAATCCTTTTTGGCGTCCCAAATGTCACATAACATGGATGGGCGGGAGCAGCGACTAGATCGCTTGCAAGCGGTATTGGCTCGCCCGTCCACTTGGGCCAACAAACAGCAGCACAGCGTATCCATGTGTTCTTCGCGTTTGGCCAGAGCCGCCCAGCAAATCCTGAGTCGCCAAGCCATGGCGCTGCAACCCGCAGGGCTGAGGCTGCAGCGTGCAACCCTTGATACGCCCAAGTCCCATGAGATGCGTTTGTCTCGGGCTGCCTTGTTGCTAAGGTCCTTAGACCCCGCTTTGGTTTTGCAGCGCGGCTATGCTTGGTTGGAGAATGCGCAAGGACAGGCTGTTGCCTCAGTAGAAGAATTGCAACCGGGCGCACAAATTCAAGCGCGCTTGGCCGATGGTTCGGCTGATATACAGGTCATCACTACCCGCCGATTTGATCAGTGATGGGTTCACTTGGTTGAAAAAATGGGTGCTTTGAGTTTGTAGCCTTTGCCTATTTTCTTTTTGGCAAACCAGCCTTGGTTCATTTCCAGCACGTAGCGCACGGGTTTCTCAGAACAATGTGAATCGGTGGTTTGAGGCTGCATATCCACCAAATTCACAACAGTGCCGTCGTCGTCTACAAACGCTGCGGTCAAGGGAAGCAGGGTGTTTTTCATCCAGAAACATTGCTTTTGCGGCTCTTCAAATATAAAAAGCATGCCTTCGTGCGTGGGCATGTCTTTGCGAAACATCAGGCCGATTTGCCTTTGCTGCGGGGTGCTGGCTATTTGGGCGTCAATTTGAAACATGCCAGCTTGTATTACCGTGCGCTGTAAGTCCGTTTGGGGTTCTTGCGCAACTGAGGGGGGTGCGAATATCAGCGCCAGCAAAGCCATAGCGCAGGCAAACAAAGCACGCAGGTGCGTCAAGATGTTTTGCTTAAGTGGGTTCATAGTGGGCTTGGTTAGAATGATTTAAAGTTTTATTGGGTGTTCCGCGACTTCTGTCAGCAGCTAAGTCGTCCATTTTCTGGAGATTGTTTTGTATCAGCATATCAAGGTGCCCGCCAAGGGCGAAAAAATCGTCGTTAACAAGGATATGTCTTTGACTGTTCCTTTGCAACCCGTTATTCCTTTTATAGAAGGAGACGGTACGGGTTTTGACATCACACCGGTCATGCTTAAAGTGGTTGATGCAGCTGTGGCCAAAGCCTATGGCGGCAAGCGACAAATTCACTGGATGGAAGTTTACGCAGGCGAAAAATCCACCCAAATTTACGGCCCCGATGTCTGGTTGCCGGAAGAAACCTTGGCTGTGTTGCGAGAGTATGTGGTGTCCATCAAAGGCCCCCTAACAACCCCTGTTGGCGGCGGCATTCGCTCTTTGAATGTGGCTTTGCGCCAAGAGCTCGATCTTTACGTTTGCCTTCGACCCGTTCAATATTTCAAAGGCGTGCCTTCCCCTTTGAAAGAGCCCGAGAAGACCCACATGGTGATCTTCCGCGAGAACTCAGAAGACATTTACGCGGGCATCGAATACGAAGCCGAAAGCGACAAAGCCAAAAAGCTCATCAAGTTCTTGATTGACGAAATGGGCGTGACCAAAATTCGCTTCCCCAACACATCAGGTATCGGCATCAAACCGGTTTCACGTGAAGGTACTGAGCGCTTGGTTAGAAAAGCCATTCAATACGCCATTGACAACGACAAGCCCAACGTGACCATCGTTCACAAAGGCAACATCATGAAATACACCGAAGGTGGTTTCAGAGACTGGGCCTATGCGTTGGCGCAAAAAGAATTTGGTGCTGAGTTGATTGACGGCGGCCCTTGGTGCAAGTTTAAAAACCCGAAAACTGGCAAAGAAATTATTGTGAAAGACAGCATTGCCGATGCTTTTTTGCAGCAAATTCTCCTGCGCCCTGCGGAATACAGCGTGATCGCCACCTTGAATCTCAATGGCGATTACATCTCTGACGCCTTGGCCGCTCAAGTGGGTGGCATTGGCATTGCCCCAGGTGCAAATTTATCGGACTCGGTGGCTTGCTTTGAAGCCACGCACGGAACCGCGCCAAAGTATGCGGGCAAGGACTATGTGAACCCAGGCTCCCTTATTTTGTCCGCAGAAATGATGCTGCGTCACATGGGTTGGACGGAAGCGGCTGATCTCATCATTTCTTCGATGGAAAAATCTATTCACAGCAAGAAAGTGACTTATGACTTTGCCCGTTTGATGGAAGGCGCAACACAAGTCAGTTGTTCAGGTTTTGGTCAGGTGATGATCGACCACATGTGAAAGGTCTTACTGAGCGCCCCAAGGGCGTTCAGTAGTTTTGACTGACCATATTTGCTCTGAACTGGGGGGTTCTCAGTCTTGATTGTCTTGTGCTTACGCTGACCTCCATTGCTTTGTCGGGGCTGGCAGGTGCAGCAATGACTTTGATGTTTTGAGCCATCCATCCTCTGGGGCCCTCAATGAGCTCATACATCACACTGGCCCCTTGTTGCAAGGTTTTAAAGCCCGTCATATCAACTTGGCTGAAATGTGCAAAAACATCTTGGCCAATTTCTGAGGATTCGATGAAACCAAAACCCTTGTGGTTGTTATACCATTTAACGATGCCAAACGACATGGTTGATTCCTTTGTTTAATAAAATATTTATTTTTAGATAAAAATGAGTACTAAAGGATTTGAATACAGTTCGAATTTTTTGTAAAGTGGGTTTTCATATTTTTTCCAGCGAATTTCTGGACAATTTTTCAAGTTTTTCAAGGGATGGATCAGCGTCGATAGAATGCTGCCATGGCTACCCCCCCTTCAAACCCTGTAATAGCGCCCGCCCGCACGGGGGATTCCGACTCTGTAGTGCTAGAGCGGCGAACCCAGAAGACGCAGCCCCCGCAGATGTACCAAGTCGTTATGCTCAACGATGATTTCACTCCCATGGAGTTCGTGGTCATGGTTTTGCAGGAGTTTTTTGGTAAAGACCGCGAAGCAGCCACCCAAATCATGCTGAAAATTCATTTGGATGGCAAAGGGGTTTGCGGCGTTTACACCCGAGATGTTGCCACCAGCAAAGTCGATCAGGTTCAAGACGCCGCCCATCAAGCGGGTCATCCACTACAAGCCGTGGTTGAACCGGTTGAATAATCCAACATCGTTTCCATATACAGTTAAATCTATAAAGACCGCCACAAGGAAATTTCCATGATCGCCCAAGAACTTGAAGTCAGCTTACACATGGCCTTTGTTGAGGCTAGACAGCAAAGGCACGAGTTCATCACCGTCGAGCACTTGCTGCTGGCCTTGCTGGACAACCCCAGCGCCGCAGAAGTTCTTCGCGCTTGCTCCGCTAATATTGACGACCTGCGTAAATCCCTCTCCAACTTCATCAAAGACAACACGCCGCAAGTTGCTGGCTCTGACGAAGTAGATACCCAGCCAACCCTTGGATTTCAGCGCGTGATTCAACGCGCCATCATGCATGTGCAGTCGACGGGAAACGGCAAAAAAGAAGTCACTGGCGCCAATGTGTTGGTTGCTATTTTTGGTGAGAAAGATTCCCACGCGGTTTACTATTTGCACCAGCAAGGCGTTACCCGCTTAGATGTGGTTAATTTCATTGCCCACGGCATCAAGAAAAATGACCCGCAAGAGCCGACAAAAAGCGCAGATGCGTCCCCCACAGAAAACGAAGAGTCCAACGACAAGTCTGACAAGGCTTCACCTCTAGAGCAATTCACCCAAAACTTGAATCAGTTAGCCAAAGAAGGCAAGATTGATCCACTGATTGGGCGCGAATACGAGGTCGAGCGGGTAATTCAAATTCTGTGCCGTCGCCGTAAAAACAACCCCTTGCTGGTCGGCGAAGCAGGAGTGGGTAAAACCGCCATTGCCGAGGGTTTGGCTTGGCGCATCACACAAAAAGAAGTGCCTGAAATTTTGGCCGATTCGCAAGTTTATTCATTGGACATGGGCGCCTTACTGGCTGGCACCAAATACCGTGGTGATTTCGAGCAGCGTCTCAAGGGTGTATTGAAGTCTTTGAAAGACAAACCCAACGCGGTTTTGTTTATTGACGAAATCCACACACTGATTGGTGCTGGGGCAGCTTCTGGCGGCACATTAGACGCCTCTAACTTGCTCAAGCCCGCTTTGAGTTCGGGTCAACTGAAGTGCATTGGCGCAACCACTTTCACTGAATACCGAGGTATTTTTGAAAAAGACGCGGCCCTTTCTCGTCGCTTCCAGAAGGTCGATGTGGTGGAGCCCACTGTCGAGCAAACCGTTGATATTCTCAAGGGCTTGAAGTCGCGCTTTGAAGAGCATCACAGCGTGAAGTACGCTGTGGCGGCTCTCCAAGCTGCCGCTGAGTTAAGTGCGAAATACATCAATGACCGCCACTTGCCAGACAAAGCGATTGACGTGATTGATGAAGCCGGCGCTGCCCAGCGTATCTTGCCGGTGTCTAAGCGCAAAAAGACCATCAGCAAAGCCGAAATTGAAGACATCGTCGCAAAAATTGCGCGCATTCCGCCAGCCAGCGTGTCTAATGATGACCGCGGTAAATTGCAAACCTTAGAGCGCGACCTCAAAAGCGTTGTCTTTGGACAAGACAAAGCGCTTGAAGTCTTGGCCTCAGCAGTCAAAATGGCTCGCTCAGGCTTGGGTAAAGCCGACAAACCCATTGGTTCCTTTTTGTTCAGTGGCCCCACTGGTGTGGGCAAGACCGAAGCGGCCAAGCAACTCGCTTACATCTTGGGTATCGAGCTGATTCGCTTTGACATGTCTGAATACATGGAGCGACACGCCGTCAGTCGCCTCATTGGCGCGCCTCCTGGCTATGTAGGTTTCGATCAAGGCGGATTGCTCACAGAAGCTGTCACCAAAAAACCGCATTCTGTGTTGTTGCTCGACGAGATTGAAAAAGCCCATCCAGATATTTTCAATGTGCTGCTTCAAGTTATGGACCACGGCACCTTGACAGACAACAACGGCCGTAAGGCTGATTTCCGCAACGTCATCATCATCATGACGACGAATGCGGGTGCCGAGACCATGAACAAGTCGACCATTGGCTTTACCAATGCGCGTGAAGCTGGTGACGAGCTGGCGGATATCAAACGTTTGTTTACCCCTGAATTCCGCAACCGTTTAGACGCTACCGTTAGCTTCAAAGCCTTGGACGAAGTGGTCATCATGCGGGTGGTCGACAAGTTCTTGCTGCAACTGGAAACCCAGTTAGCCGAGAAAAAAGTCGATGTCACCTTCACCGATGTGCTGCGCAAGTTTTTAGCCAAAAAAGGTTTCGATCCGCTCATGGGCGCTCGCCCTATGCAAAGGCTAATCCAAGACATGATTCGCCGTGCGCTGGCCGATGAGTTGTTGTTTGGCAGGCTGATTGATGGTGGTCGACTTACCGTGGACATTGATGACAAAGAAGAGGTTTTGCTCGACATTCAACCTCTGCCCAAAAAAGAATCGCGCTCATCTAAATCAGAGCCAACCGAACCCGAAGAAGCTGAGGCAGGCTGAACGTGGCTGGGCATAGCAAATGGGCCAACATACAGCACCGTAAAGGTCGACAAGACGAAAAACGAGGCAAAGTTTGGACCCGTGCCATTCGCGAGATCATGGTGGCCGCACGAACGGGTGGCGCTGATTTAAGCGCCAACCCACGCTTGCGTTTGGCGATTGAAAAGGCCAAAGCGGTCAATTTGCCGGCAGATACTGTCAAGCGCAATATTGATAAAGCCACAGGCAACTTGGAAGGCGTCAACTATGAAGAAATTCGCTATGAAGGCTATGGCATAGGCGGCGTCGCTTTGATTGTTGACACCATGACCGATAACAAGGTCCGCACAGTTGCCGAGGTGCGCCACGCCTTGAGCAAACATGGTGGTAATTTGGGAACAGAGGGGTCGGTGGCTTTTCAGTTCAAGCACTGTGGCCAATTGATTTTCGCGCCTGGTACATCGGAAGATGCTGTCATGGAAGCGGCCCTAGAAGCTGGTGCTGATGATGTGTTGATGGATGAAGATGGCGCGTTGGAAGTTTTGACCCCAACCCCCGCCTTCGAGGCCGTCAAAGCCGCGCTTGATGCGGTGGGTTTGCAAGCAGGGATGGCTGAAGTGACTTACCGGCCTGAAGTCACCATCGAATTGAATGATGATGACAGACTGAAGATGCAAAAAATCATTGATGCTCTTGAAGAACTTGACGATGTTCAAGAGGTTTTCCATAACGCCGCCCTATGAAAATACTCATGGTCGGCGGCGGTGGCCGTGAACATGCCTTGGCATGGAAACTCAACCAATCCTCGCAAGTGCAGCGCATTTATGTCGCTCCTGGCAATGGTGGAACCGCCACAAGCAAAGACCTGACAAATTTACCTCTCACCGACAAAGTAGCACTGCGTGAATGGGCTGTTGCCAATGGCATTGACCTGACCGTGGTGGGTCCAGAAGCCCCTTTGGCTGCTGGCATCGTCGACGAATTCCGTCAGCACGGTTTGCGCATATTTGGGCCCACACAAGCTGCCGCCCAGCTCGAAAGCTCCAAGGCTTTTTCAAAAACATTCATGCTCAAGCACGGGATTCCTACAGCTGACTACCAAGTCTTTGAAGATGCGGCGAAAGCGCATGCCTATGTTGACGCCAAAGGCTCACCCATTGTGGTTAAAGCCGATGGCTTGGCTGCTGGCAAAGGGGTGGTTGTTGCCTTTGACGTGCAGGAGGCCCATGCAGCTATTGACCACATGCTTGCCAAGGACGCCGGTGTCCAACACAACCAAGGTGTGGCACGTGTGGTGATTGAGGAATTTTTAGACGGTGAAGAGGCCAGCTTTATGGTGGTCGCCAATGGCTTGGCTGCCGTTTCGCTAGCGACATCTCAGGACCACAAGCGCTTGCTCGATGCCGACCAAGGACCCAACACGGGCGGCATGGGGGCATATTCCCCTGCGCCCGTGGTGACGCCGGAAATCCACGCCAAAGTCATGCGTGAAGTGATTTACCCCACCTTGAAAGGCATGCAACAAGACGGCATCCCCTACACCGGTTTTTTGTATGCAGGTCTGATGATTGACCGAGCAGGCACTGTCAAAGTGCTCGAATTCAATTGCCGAATGGGTGACCCAGAAACGCAGCCCATCATGATGCGACTCAAAAGCGATTTGCTGCAGTTGCTTTGGACGGCCACCGATTCGGACACCCATCTGTTGGCACATACCGAACTGCAATGGGACAGGCGTTGTGCTTTAGGCGTTGTGTTGGCCGCTGCCAAATACCCTGCCACACCTGAGTTGGGGCAAGAAATCCGTGGGCTGGGACCAGACAGCGATGAAGCCATGGTGTTCCATGCGGGCACGGTTCAAAGAGACGGCAAAGTGGTCACCAGCGGCGGGCGTGTTGTGTGTGCGACAGCACTGGGCGACACAGTCAAGCAAGCGCAAACCCGTGCTTATGAACTTGCCGATAAAGTCCACTTCCAAGGCATGCAAATGCGTCGAGATATTGGCTACCGAGCCATTCGTCGGTAAAGAATTGAATATGAACCCTTCTTTTGCACCCGTCAGAGCCTACTTACTCGGCTTGCAACAAAGCATTACCTCAGCCATATCGGCGATTGATGGCAATGCCTTTTTGGTTGATGAATGGGAAAAACCAGCTGGCGAGACACTGCAAGGCAACGGCATCACGCAAATCCTTGAAAACGGCCGTGTGTTCGAGCGAGCCGGTTGCGGTTTTTCTCATGTGCGCGGCCCCAAACTCCCACCTTCAGCTACCCAACATCGCCCAGAGCTCAGCGGCTCATCGTTCGAAGCCATGGGCGTGTCTTTGGTTTTTCATCCCCGTAACCCTTACGTTCCCACCGTGCACCTGAATGTCCGTGCCTTGCTGGCGCAGCCCGCGTCGGGTGAGGCCGTGGCTTGGTTTGGTGGCGGCATGGATTTGACGCCTTATTACGGGTTTGATGAGGATGCGACGCACTTTCATACCCAATGTAAAAAACCCTTAGATGGTTTTGATGCCACTTACTATCCCCGGTTTAAAAAATGGTGCGATGAGTATTTTTTCTTGAAGCATCGCAATGAGCCGCGTGGCGTGGGTGGCATATTTTTCGATGACTTTGCGGAGCTGGGGTTTGAGAAAAGCTTCGCCATGATGCAAAGTGTGGGCGACGCTTTTAACCATGCTTATTTGCCGATTGTGGAAAAACGCATGAACACGCCTTACAGTGAGCGTGAAAGAGACCATCAACTCTACCGAAGAGGCCGCTATGTGGAGTTCAATTTGGTTTGGGACCGGGGCACACATTTTGGCCTTCAGTCGGGTGGACGAACCGAATCTATTTTGATGTCTTTACCGCCCTTGGTCAGTTGGTCATACCAGCAAACGCCTCAACCTGGTTCGGCTGAAGAAAAGCTCTATACCCATTTCCTTGTTCCGCAAGATTGGGCAAAGGCCACTTGAGTCTGCTTCACCGCATTGGCCTCTTTGGTGGCTCTTTTGATCCACCTCACCTTGCGCATGAAACCTTGGCGCGTGAAGCTGTAGCTCAACTCAAACTCGATCTGCTCTATATCGTTCCCACCGGTCAAGCGTGGCATAAGTCGCGAGTTTTATCGGACGCCAACCATCGACTGGCGATGGCACGATTGGCGTTTGAAAGCTGCCCGCAAACCATCGTAGAAAAAATGGAGACAAGCCGAGCAGGTCCAAGTTACACCGTGCAAACCTTGACTGAGCTGCAAGCGCGTCACCCCCAAGCCACTTTTTATCTTTTGGTTGGCACAGATCAGGCTGACAGCTTTAGCCAATGGCATCAATGGGCGCGTATTTTGCAAATCGCGCAACTCGTGGTGGTTGAGCGTCCCATGCTTTCTTCTGAAACCGCCGCTGCTGTCGAGTGGCACAATCTCCCCTCTGAAAGGGTGACGCGAATGCACATGCCTTTGATGGCTATCAGTTCCTCTGAGCTTCGCGCCAGTTATGCGTGCGGCCAGCCTGATTCCGATCTTCTTAGCCCACTCGTTGCCCATTACATCCAACAAAACCAACTCTATTTGGAACCCCATGACAGAAGCCGCTGAAAAAAAAGACGTTCAAAAACTCCAACGAAGCATTGTCGACAGTCTTGAAGATGTCAAAGCACAAGAGATTGTGGTCTTCAACACAGAACATTTGTCTTCACTGTTTGAGCGGGTGGTGATTGCCAGTGGCACATCCAATCGCCAAACCAAAGCATTGGCTGCCAGTGTGCGTGATGGTGTGAAGGAGTCGGGTTTTGGCAAACCGCGCATGGAAGGCGAAGACAACGGCGAATGGATCATCGTGGACTGCGGCTCCGTGGTGGTCCACATCATGCAACCAGCCATTCGCACTTATTACCACTTAGAAGAAATTTGGGGCGAAAAACCTGTTCGCATCAAACTCGGTGCACCCAAACCCGCTGCGCCCAAACCGATTGACGCCCCTCAGCCTGCTGCCAAAAAAGCACCGACCAAAAAAGCAGCTGCCAAAAAAGCATCCGCAAAAGCCGCACCGTCAAAGACTACACCGACCAAGAAAACGGTTTCAGCCAAAACCCCCGCTCGCAAGGCACCTGCCAAGAAAACCAGCCCCCGTCAAACGCGTAAAGCATGAAGCTGTGGGTGGTTGCTGTGGGTATACGTGTTCCTGACTGGGCACAAATGGCTTGGGACGATTACCACAAGCGATTTCCCGCCGAGGCTGGCGTCAGCCTCAAAACCGTCAAAGCCGAACCACGTGGTTCACGCACCAAGGATCAAATTTGGGCAGCAGAGGCAAAACGGATCAATGAAGTTTTGCCTCGTGAATGCCACAAAATTTGGCTCGATGAACACGGTCAACACAGCACCACCAAAGCCCTGGCGCTTAGGTGGACCGATTGGCAAGCCCAAGGGCAAGATGTGGCAATGATTATTGGCGGTGCTGATGGGTTTGACCCTGCTATTCGCCAGGATGGCAGCACACTGATGCGTTTGTCCGATATGACTTTGCCCCACGCCATGGTCCGCGTTGTTCTGATTGAGCAGCTCTACCGTTGTTGGTCCATCATGACGAATCACCCCTATCACCGAGAATGAGCTCTACCCCATTCATCTATTTAGCGTCGCAAAGCCCGAGACGGCAGGCTTTGCTCGAGCAAATTGGTGTCGCCTTTAAGTTGCTGCTGCCCGCTGATTTGGCCGCAGCTGAAGCCCTTGAAAAAGTTTTGCCCCAAGAGTCTGCACTGACATACGTCAAGCGCGTTACCCGTTTGAAATTGAAAGCGGCCATGCAGCAGATGCATCAGCAGTCATTGCCCTTGGGACCTGTTTTGTGTGCCGACACCACCGTAGTGATTGATCAGCGTATTTTGGGTAAACCCGAGAATGCCAGTCAAGCTATTGAGATGCTGACCCAGTTATCAGGAAAAACCCACCATGTGTTGACCGCTGTGGCTGTGGGTCACCATCGTGGCATTCACTTGGCCTTGAGCCGCTCTAGTGTTCAATTCACCCCTTTGACCGCCGCAGACATACAAGCTTATGTGGACAGCCACGAGCCCATGGGCAAAGCGGGTGCTTATGCCGTGCAAGGTCGCGCCAGTGCGTTTATTCGAAAAATATCAGGCAGTTACTCTGGCATCATGGGCCTTCCTTTGTATGAAACCACCCAGTTACTCAAATCGATTGAGGTAGCCTGAATGCAGCAAGACATACTGATCAACTGGTCGCCCCACGAGAGCCGAGTAGCGGTGGTTGAGAATGGGGCGGTACAAGAGGTTCACATAGAGCGCTCACTTGAACGTGGTTTGGTGGGCAATATTTACTTGGGCAAAGTCGTTCGTGTGTTGCCCGGCATGCAGTCAGCGTTTATTGACATCGGTTTAGAGCGCTCGGCTTTTTTGCATGTTGCAGATTTGATGAGCAGTGTCAGCGCCAAGCATGCAGAACCCGATACTGCACCACCGCCTTCAGTGCCCATCGAAAAGCAGGTGTTTGAAGGTCAGTCGATGCTGGTTCAGGTCATGAAAGACCCCTTGGGTTCTAAAGGGGCGCGTTTATCGGCACAAATCAGCATAGCTGGAAGGTTGCTGGTGTTTTTGCCGCAAGATGATCACATTGGGGTGTCGCAAAAAATTCCCACCGAGCAACGCTTTATTTTGCGCGACAGACTTTCAAAATTAGCTCACCAAGGCGAGGCCAAGGGCGGTTTTATTTTGCGCACCAATGGTGAAGAGGCGACAGACCAAGAGCTCAGTGAAGATATTGCTTACTTGAGAAAAACCTGGGAGCGCATCCGGTTTGCGTCTGTCAACCAAGCTGCTAAGTCGTTGCTGCACCAAGATTTGAATTTACTTCAACGGGTTTTGCGAGATTTCGTGACCGAGGGCACGCAAACCATTCGCATCGACTCTGGTGAACAGTTTGGCATGTTGAGGTCTTTCGGCGAAGAATTCATGCCGTCTTCTGTGGGCAAGCTCGTGCACTACAAAGGTGAACGCCCCATTTTTGATTTATTCAATATCGATGCCGACATTCAATCTGCTTTGGGCCGAAGGGTAGAGCTCAAATCGGGTGGGTATTTGATCATTGACCAAACCGAAGCCATGACCACGGTGGACGTCAACACCGGTGGTTTTGTGGGGGCAAAAAGTTTTGATGAAACCATATTCAAAACCAATTTAGAAGCGGCGGGTGCTATTGCACGCCAGTTACGCTTGCGCAATCTGGGTGGCATGATGGTCATCGACTTTATCGACATGCAAAGGCAAGACCATCAATCAGCTGTTCTGAGTGAGTTTGAAAAACAACTTGCCAAAGATCGGGTCAAAACTTCCTTCAGTGGTTTTTCACCCTTGGGATTGGTAGAGATGACCCGTAAGCGCACCCGAGAGTCGCTTGCGCACTTGTTATGCCAACCCTGTGCCAGCTGTCAAGGGCGAGGCATCGTCAGCACTTCACGCAGTGTGGCCTACGACATCTTGCGGGAAATTTTGCGAGAAGCCAGACAATTCAACCCCCAAGAATTTCGTGTGCTCGCTTCGCCAGCTGTCATCGAACTTTTACAAGAAGAAGAAAATCACCACTTGGCCGGTTTGAGTGACTTTATTCGCAAGCCCATTTCTTTGATGGCGGAAACAAGTATGGGGCCAGAAGATTACAACATTGTGCTGCTATGACATCGCCTGCTTCTGTTCCTATTTTGACGTACCACCACACCCAAGAGCCGCCCCCAAAAGGCACGCCTATGCGAAGCCTGTGGGTGTCTCCCGCTGACTTTGCTTCGCAAATGCGTTGGCTTGATAGGCTAGGCTATCAAGGGATGGACATGACTTCGTTGATGCCCTATGTGCGTGGCGAGAAAAAGGGAAAAGTGGTGGGCATCACATTTGACGATGGCTACCAAAGTAATTTCACCCACGCGCTCCCCATTTTGAAGCACTACGGTTTTAGTGCAAGCTGTTATGTGGTCAGTGGTTTGGTGGGCAAATTCAACCAATGGGACAGCTCGTTAGGTATCCCCCAAGCCCCGCTGATGACGGCGCAAGAACTTCAAGCATGGGCTAATGCCGGTATGGAGGTCGGATCGCACACTTGCAGCCATGCAGATTTAACGCAATTGACCTCCACTCAAGTGCGTGAAGATTTGCTTCAAAGCAAATTAGATTTGGAGGGTTTACTGCAAAAGCCCGTGACGCAATTTTGTTATCCCTATGGACACTTTTTACCCGAGCATGAAGGTTTGGTGTTTGAAGCGGGTTATGTGGCAGCTACCACCACCCACAGAGGACTGGCCAATTCTTCAGACAGACTGACAGCTCTTCCTCGTGTGCCAGTGGTTCGCTCGACCCACACAGTGCAATTTTTGCTTAAAGTTTTGAGTGGCTATGAAGACAGCAAGAGAGCCAAGTAGCTTGTCCACGAGTCGCTTGCGCAAGCGTTTGAAAATAGCTGTGTTGCACCGTACTTTTTGCGCCAGTGCAGGTGGAGCAGAAGCCTATGCGGTGGCGGTGGCATTGGATTTGTCGCAAAGGCATGAGGTTCATGTGTTTGCACAAACCATGGATACATCCTTGCAAACTGTCACATACCATCCGGTCGCATTGTTTTTCAAACGTCCACGGTGGCTCAATCAACTTTGGTATGCATTGGCTACTTGGTGGTTAACGCGTGAGGGATTTGATATTGTTCATTCCCATGAAAATACTTGGCACGGGAATATTCAAACCGTTCATGTGATCCCTATGCGCTGCAAAAGCTTAAATGAAAACTTAGGGGCTAAGCTGAAATTTTGGACCAGTCCTCGATTGTGGACATATGCAGCCTTAGAGTTTTTTCGGTTTCGTATTTCTCATAAGCGTTTGTGGGTGGCGGTATCCAAGCCCTTGATGCAGCGCTTGCAACACATGCGCCCGCCCTTGCCCGATGGTCAGTTGTTTAGTATTGCGCCTGGCATTTATCCACGAGCCAATGAAGACCGTGACACCTTGCAAAGAACAGGCTTTTTTGCAGACCAGACGCCGAGTTCAAAAATACTGTTATGGGTGGGCAATGATGCAGTGAAAAAAAATTTGCAGACAGTTTTGAAAGCCCTGTCTGCTTTAGATTCGTCCTATAAATTGCTGGTGGTTGGAAAAGCTGCGCCCTTGAAAAACTGGCAAGACCAAGTTGTTGCTTTAGGTTTGGCAGACAGGGTTAAATTTTTAGGCGTGGTCACTGCCATGGACGATGTTTACGCCTCAGCCGATCTCTTGCTGCACCCCACTCTGGAAGACACTTTTGGCATGGTGGTTCTTGAAGCCATGTCACATGGTTTACCTGTAGTGGTCAGCTCATCAGAGTTCTGCGGCATTGCTGCAGATTTGCAGCATGGCCAAAACGCGTTTATTTTGGCTGATCCCAAGAGCGCCACAGAAATTGAAGCGGCTGTGCAAGCGCTTTCGCAACCTCTGGTGCAAGCCAAATACAAAGTCAATTCAATTGCTTTTGCCAATAACTGCCTTTGGTCAGATGTGGCTGCTCAATACGAAGTTCTTTACCAGCAGGCTCTTTCAGCGTGATACCTGATCCGACATCGATTCTGATGATCAAGTCGCACAGCTTAGGCGTTGGCGATTTGCTGCGAAGTTCGGCCGCTTGGCGGGTTTTAAAAAACCGCTGGCCGCATGCCAAATTGCATTTGGTTTTTTTAAGCAAGCATCCTGGTTACCCGACCGAAGCATTGGTTCAGCAGCATCCTTTACTGAGCAGCGCGCATTTCATCACGGTGCGAGACAAAGACCCCTCGCATCCTCAAGGCCAAAAAGTGCCGTTCAAGGACGTATGGGCAGCTTTCAGCAAAGTTTTAAAAGAGGTAGATGCTGATTGGGTGATTGATTTTGAACCGCATGGCATCAAAACTTCGCTGTTAACTTGGTTGGCTGGTCAAGCCTCGGGTGCATCCACTTGGGGTATTGCGCAGTTTCCCTTGCGATCTCTTCTTTACCAGCACACGTCCCCAAGCGTAAAGCACTATGCGCGAACGCATGGCTTGGAGTTACCCATGGACTACACCCACCGCGATTTTGTGGTGCTTGATGCGCTGGGTTTAGAAAGAGGCACGACGCCCATAGAAATGCAGGTGACCCAAGAGGGAAAAGAGTGGCAATCAAGCAATCAGCATCGATTTATCGCGGATTTGCCCATCGTTGGCTTGAACATAGGCTGCGGCACGCCAGACGCCGTTCACAAGCGGCCTTCTTTGTCGGATTTGGCAAACTGTTTTCATCAGCTGCTGCAAAAACATCCGGCCCAATTGGTATTGAGTGGCGCACCTTTTGAAAAAGAAGTGAACCAAGAATTCATTGGGCTTTTAAATGCCATCAGCAAGCAAGCTGTTCACATCATTGATGCGGCAGGCCAGACTTCCTTGAGCAGTTCAAGCGGCTTGATTGATGCATGCGATGTTTTTATCTCAACCGACTCTGGCCCCTATCACATGGCTGTGGCTTTGCGCAAACCCACCTTGGTTTGGTTCACTTACCCCGAGCGCACATCGTTCCACAACGAGGCATGGTGTAGACGCTTGATCAACCCAAGCGCAGACGAGTTTGTATCTGAAGTGACGTCTTTACTGCTAGGGCGTGAGGCCCGTTGATTGGCTCAGTTTGAACATGGCGGCATAAGCGCCTTGTGCTTGCAGCAACTGCTGGTGCGTGCCTTGTTCAACAATACGCCCATGCTCCATGACAATGATGCGGTCCGCTTTTTCAATGGTGGTTAGGCGGTGGGCAATCACCAAGGTGGTTCGGTTTTTTTGCAGACTTTGCAATGCGTCTTGCACCAGACGTTCAGACTCATTATCTAAAGCGGAAGTGGCTTCATCCAAAATCAGCACAGGCGCATCCTTGTACAAAGCCCGGGCAATCGCGAGGCGTTGTCGTTGGCCGCCCGACATGGTGGACGCGTTATGGCCAACCAATGTGTGTATGTGTTGGGGCAGGGTGGCCAAGTAGTCGCTTAAGTGCGCGGCTTTGAGGCACTCAATCACCCTTTGTTCATCTGGCTTTTGTCCCAAGGCGACATTGGCAGCCAAGCTGTCGTTGAGAACAACCACGTTTTGGCTGACCAGCGCAAATTGTTGACGCAAAGAGAACAAATCCCAATCTTGCACGGCAACGCCATCTAACAGCGTTTTTCCTTGCGTGGCTTCAACAAAGCGAATCAATACATTGGCTAAAGTGGTTTTGCCAGCTCCTGAGGTGCCCACCAGGGCAATGGTTTCGCCTGGCTCAATCTCTAAATTGATGTGTTGCAAAGCCCAAGGCAGATCTTCTTTGTACCTCACCGAAAGATCATCAAAGACGATATGACCACGGGCTTTTTCAGAGGTATGGCTGCCACCAGTTTCTGTGGGGGTGTTTTCTATCAATTCAAATCCACGCTCAAGAGCCGCCAAGCCACGGGTGAGTGGGCCCGTGATTTCAGACAGGTGTTTGATGGGTGCGACCAGCATCAACATGGCGGTGACAAAAGCGGCGAACCCACCCACAGTCATATTAGTTTGATGGCTTTGCAACAAAGCCACGCTGATGACCCCTGACAAAGCAATAGCCGACAAAATTTGGGTCATGGGCGTGATGCCCGAGCTGGCAATAGACGTTTTCATTGCCAAGCGTTGAAGCTTTTGAGCCAAGGTTTGAAACCGCCCCACTTGCATAGACTGCGCTTGGTGAAGCCGAATTTCACGAAAAGCCAGCGCGGTTTCTTCCACCACATAGGCCAACTCATCGGTCGCCGTTTGGGTGTCTCGTGTGATTTGGTAAAGACGTTTACTCATCACCTTCATTAACCATGCAACGGCTGGAAAAAGCATGGCCACAATCAAACTCAGTTGCCAATTTAAATAGAGCAGGTAAGCCACCAAGGCGAGCAAGGTCAAACTGTCGCGCACCAAGCTCATGACTGAACTGACCATCAGCAATGCGCCGTTTTGAACTTCAAACACCAATGTATTGCCCAGTGCGCTGGCGGATTGCTGTTTGAACAAGGTCAAATCTGCATTTTGCAAGCGTTCAAACATTTTCAAACGCAGTTGAATCAAGCCTTGGTTGGTGGCTTTGGCCAAAGCCACTTGACTTAGAAAAACCCCCATGCCTCGCAAGCCAAACAAACCAATCAACGCAACAGGTACTTGCCACACAGGAAAATCTGTTTGCGCAAAACCTCTGTCAAGTAAAGGTTTGAGCAAGGCAGGAATCAATGGTTCGGAGGATGACACGATCACTATGCACAGAACTGAAATAACCCATGCACTGATGGGTTGGGTGAAATGCGCAAATGCGCGTGTGAGTCGATACCGAATGCGAGGCTGAGGGGTCATGATGGGGGAGGGTACTTTGTCAATTGATGACGATAGCAGGAATAACGCTTGGTTAGAATCACTTTATGCCCATGAGTGTCATTATCATTACACGCAATGAAAGCGCCAATATGGTGGCCTGCCTTCAAAGCGTTAATTTTGCAGATGAAGTTATTGTCCTTGATGGCCAAAGTACCGATGACACAGTCGCCTTGGCTGAAAAGCATGGTGCCACGGTGATTCTTTCAGACACTTGGGAAGGTTTTGGTCGCCAAAAAAACAAAGCGCTCTCGCACGCCAGTCATGATTGGGTGTTGTCCTTGGATGCCGATGAGCGTGTGTCTGATGAATTGGCAAAAGAAATTCAAGCCGTGTTAAAGAATGCCCAACACGACATCTACGACATCCCTAGGCTCACCAATTTTTGTGGGCAATGGATACACCACTGCGGATGGCGCCCTGACAGGGTGTCCAGACTTTTCAAAAAAAGTGCGGCACGCTTTAGTGACGATGTTGTCCATGAAAAACTCGTGGCGTTGAAAAATCAGCCGCTAGGAAAATTGCATCACTCTTTGTTGCATTACAGTTACCCAAGTGCCCAAGCCTATTGGCGGAAATTACAGGTCTATAGCCAAGCGTGGGCGCAACAAAAATTCGATCAAGGTCACACCACCAGCATGTCGCGTGCTGTTGGTTCTGGATTTTTTGCTTTCATCAAAAGCTATCTGTTCAGATTGGGTTTTTTGGACGGTGCCATGGGTTTGGCTGTGTGCATTTTGCAAGCGCAAGCCGCCTACGGTAAATATTTCACTTTGTATTGTTTGAACCAAGGGAAAAAATGACTTCGTTCATATCTTGTGTAGTGGGAATCTTCTTCGTGTTGGGTTTGGCTTCACCCGCACAGGCCCAATTTCGGGTTGAAATTTCTGGTGTGGGCATCACCCAAATTCCTATTGCTGTGGCTGGTTTTCGCGGTGAGGACAATTCGCCCCAGAAAATCACCCAAATCGTGGCGGCTGATTTAGAACGAAGCGGCCAGTTTCGCAGCACACCTGCAGGCGCAATCATTGACGAAGTCAGTCGTCCTGATTTTGCGCCCATCAGACAAAAACCTGCCGATGCATTGCTCACCGGCAGCGTCTCACGTATGGCCGATGGTCGGTTTGATGTTCGCTTTCGTTTGTGGGATGCGGTAAAGGGTCAAGACATGGGTGGGCAAAGCTATGTGGTGGTGCCCAATGATTTGCGCTTGGTGTCACACCGAATTGCGGACCAAGTCTATGAAAAGCTCACAGGTGACAAAGGTATTTTTTCTACCCGCATTGCTTACATCACCAAGCAAGGACCCAAACATTTTCTGTGGGTGGCTGATGCGGATGGTGAAAATTCCCAAGCAGCACTTTCTAGTCAAGAGCCCATCATTTCTCCGAGTTGGTCGCCCAGCGGTAATGAACTCGCTTATGTGTCTTTTGAGTCCCGTAAACCCGTTGTTTATATCCACGACATTGCTTCGGGGAAAAGAAGGGTGCTGGCCAATTTCAAAGGCTCCAACAGTGCGCCCGCTTGGTCTCCCGATGGCAAAAGCTTGGCCATTACCCTCAGCCGTGATGGGGGTTCACAGTTGTTTCTGATTGATGCCAAAGGTGGCGAGCCAAAAAGGCTCACCCAATCAAGCGGCATAGACACAGAGCCTGTTTTCAGCGCGGATGGTTCAGCCATTTATTTTGTCAGTGACCGTGGCGGTTCACCGCAAATTTACCGAACGCCTGCCATGGGTGGGCCGGTTCAACGAGTGACTTTCACGGGCACATACAACATTTCCCCCAGTCTGAGCCCGGATGGGAGGTGGTTGGCATTTGTTTCTCGTGTAGGCGCGGCCTACAAATTGCACGTGATGGACATGGTCAATGACAAAACCTTGGCCCTGACAGATACAACTGCGGATGAAAGACCTACTTTTGCCCCCAATGGCCGGCTTATCATGTATTCCACTCAGACTCAGGGAAAAGAAGCGCTGATGACGACAACTTTGGATGGCAAAATACGCGCAAGACTTGCTGGACAGACATCCAACATGCGAGAGCCCCAGTGGGGTCCCTTTCTTTACCCTTGATGACTCTTTGGAGATTTCATGAAAAAGCTTTTAGCCCCCTTTATTCTGGCTTTGTTGTTGAGCGCTTGCGCCTCCGGCGTCAAACTTAACGATGTTCCTGTTGAAGATAAATCGGGTGCCAGCGTATCTGCTGCCCCCGAACCTGTGAAACCTGCTCCTAGCTCGGCATCCAATGCCAATGAGGCGAAATCGGCAGTAGCTCCTGTAGACACTTCCTCCGTTGCCAATGTGTCTGCTGGCCCTGCTGGCAATGTCTCTAAAGTGATCTTGTTTGATTACGACAGTTACTCCGTCAAGCCTGAGTTTCAAGCCACCATCGACGCACATGCGCAGTTCCTCAAAGCCAATCCAAGAGCCAAGGTTTCCCTTGAAGGGCACACCGATGAGCGTGGTGGGCGTGAATACAACCTCGCTTTGGGGCAAAAGCGCGCAGATGCTGTTCGCCAAACCCTGAGTCTTTTAGGTGTTTCTGATTCACAAATTGAGTCAGTGAGCTTTGGCAAAGAAAAGCCAGCAGCACAAGGTGCCGATGAAAGCGCTTTTGCCAAAAACCGTCGCGCTGAGTTCTTCTACCGATGAAACTCTGGCGTTTGTGCGTGCTTTTTTCCGTGGGGCTTGCAGCCACGACTTCACACGCCGCACTGTTTGAAGATGAAGAAGCTCGCAGAGCCATCTTGGATTTGCGACAACGCCTAGAGACACAAAGGCAGTCGCAAATACAGTCTTCCGATCAGATACTGCAAAAATCGCTGGATCAAACCCAAAAACAAGCAGAGCTTCTTCGCAAACAACTTGAAGCTGATAGCGCTCAAGCCAAGCAAGACGCCCGACAAGCTGCTTTGCAGTTGCAGTCCCAAATCGAGGCACTCAAACAAGATATCGCCAATTTGCGTGGCGAGCGAGAACAACTGGTGAGAGACATCAGTCTGCTGCAACGTGCGCAAAAAGAAACCGCTGCTGACATGGAAGACCGCTTCCAAAAACTCTACGAGCGCTTGGCCAAACGTGAACCCGTCGCTGCCAAAGAAGAGACCCCTAAGAGCAATAAATTGTCCGTTCAAGTTGACGGTTTTGAGTTCTTGGCTGAGCCAGAAGAAAAGCGGGACTTTGAGGCTGCGTTTGTACTTTTTCGCAAGGGCGACTTTTCTGCAGCGGCCAAAGAGTTTGGACAGTTTGTCAATACCTACTCTGCTTCTGGCTACAAACCCAGTGCCTTGTATTGGTTAGGTAGCGCTAGGTTTGCCCGGCGAGACTTCAACGAAGCTGTGGCCCAATTACGTACCTTGGTCTCGGACTTTCCCAATCATGCACGAGCGCCAGAGGCTATGTTGACCATTGGCAATGCCCAGTTGGAAATCAAGCAGCCCAAAGATGCTCGTAAAACCTTTAATGAATTATTGAAGTTGTACCCCACCACTGAAGCCGCGGCAGCAGCCAAGGACAGACTGGCGCAACTCAAATAAAGTGCCTGCGCTTTTACAAACCCCGACCAACCTAGACAGTGCTGACTCAGACAGGCGATTTGGCGGTCTTGCGCGTTTGTATGGCGATACTGGCGCCAAACACATACGTCTCAGTCATGTGGTCGTTGTAGGCGTTGGCGGGGTAGGCTCATGGGCTGTGGAGTGTTTGGCACGAAGTGGTGTTCGCGCTTTAACTTTGATTGACTTAGACCATATCTCTGAATCGAATATCAACCGGCAGTTGCCAGCACTGACCACCACTTTGGGCTTATCGAAAGTGGTGGCACTTGAACAAAGAATTTCGCTTATTCATCCCGAATGTGAAGTTCATACCATCGAAGAATTCATTGACCCCGACAACTGCGAAGCCTTCTTGTCTGTAGGGGCAGATGCAGTCATAGATGCCTGCGACAACATGGCTGCCAAACAAGCCATGGCCGCATGGGCTTTGGCCACCCAGACGCCCTTCATCACAGTCGGCGCTGCGGGTGGCAAGCGCTTTCCCCAGCGTGTTGATGTGGCTGATTTGGCAGATGTGACGCACGACCCTTTACTTTCGCTACTGCGTCAACGTCTTCGCAAGCAACACGGCGCTGCCCCTGCTGGAAAGACCATGGGCATTGCCGCTGTTTTCAGCAAAGAAAGTGTGCTGTCTTCTCAATCAATTGACAACCAAACTGATCACTCTTTGAACTGCCATGGCTATGGTTCGGTGGTGACAGTCACCGCCACTTTTGGCAATTGCGCTGCAGCTTGGGTATTGGACAGCTTGTCGAAAAAATCCGCCAATTAAGCTCGCAAAAATCAACAAAAACAAGTTATACTTTGCGGCTTTGCTGGAGCGCCAAAAGCGTCAAAGCATGAAGATGGGACGTTAGCTCAGTTGGTAGAGCAGCGGACTTTTAATCCGTTGGTCGCTGGTTCGAATCCAGCACGTCCTACCACCCCATCAGACACAAAAAAGCCAGTTCCAACAGAGCTGGCTTTTTTTTGGCTCTAAGCTTGTTCTAAATTTTCCAGCAGCTCAAGCCACTGCGCTTCAAGCGCTGACAATTTGCTTTCAACAACTTTTAACTGCTTGCCCAACTCTGTCAATTCATCGACTGCAGTGGTTGACGACATGGCCTGAAGCAATCGGTTTTTTTCTTGTTCCAAAGCTTGCATATCGGATTCAACTTGAAGCTGTTGCTTGTATAGGTTTTTTTGCTGTGGGTGGGGTTTGCTGTTTTTGATGACGGGGGGCGCGGCTTTGGGTGCACTTGCTGCACTTGCTGCACTTGCTATGGCCTGCGATTGCGCCAAGGCTTTCAAACGTTTAGCTTCATCAAACAAGAATTGTTGGTAATCATCTAAGTCGCCATCAAAGGGTGCAATGCCGCCTTTAGACACCAACCAGAACTCATCACACACGGCACGCAGCAATGCGCGGTCATGGCTGACCAGCATCACAGTGCCTTCAAACTCGTTGAGCGCCATAGACAAAGCCTCACGGGTTGTCAAGTCAAGGTGATTGGTTGGTTCATCCAGCAGCAACAAGTTGGGTCGTTGCCAAACCATCATGCACAACACCAAACGCGCCTTTTCTCCACCGCTCATGCTGCCGACACTTTGCTTGACCATGTCGCCACCGAAATTGAATTGCCCTAAATAGCTGCGCAAGTCTTGCTCACGCGTGGCTTGACCTGACAGCTTTCCCTCCGCCGTGACTTTTTTCACCAAGGCAATCATGTGCTCAAGTGGGTTGTCTGCTGGTCGCAAAACATCCAATTCTTGCTGGGCAAAGTAACCAATATTCAACCCTTTGCCTTCGGTGATGTCGCCACTCAATGCCGGTAAATCACGGGCAATGGTTTTCACCACGGTCGACTTACCCTGTCCATTCGCACCCAAGATACCTATGCGCTGACCCGCCAATACCGATTTACTGACATCGCGCACGATGATGGTGGGTAATGCGTCTGCCTCGGTGTGAGTCGCTGCTGCATAGCCAAAATTGACATGCTGCATAGACAGCATGGGGTTGGGCAAACTGGCCGGTTCTTTGAATTCGAATTGGAAATCTGCATCCGACAACAAGGGCGCAATTTTCTCCATGCGGTCCAAGGCCTTGACCCGACTTTGCGCTTGTTTGGCTTTGCTGGCTTTGGCTTTGAAGCGAGCAATAAATTTTTGCAAATGCGCGATTTTGTCTTGTTGCTTGGCAAATGCATTTTGTTGCAAGGTCATTTGTTCTGCCCGCATATCTTCAAATTTGGTGTAGTTGCCGCCGTAACGAATCAATTTCCCCGCATCGATATGCAAGGTGACATTGGTCACGGCATCCAAAAATTCTCGGTCATGGCTGATCACCAGTAAGGTGCCTTCATATCGCTTGAGCCAAGCCTCTAGCCACACCAAGGCGTCCAAATCCAAGTGGTTGGTGGGTTCGTCTAGCAGCAAGAGTTCGGTAGGACACATCAATGCACGGGCCAACTGCAAACGCATGCGCCATCCCCCCGAGAAACTGTTGACGGGGTTGTTCAATTCGCTGGTCTTGAAACCCAAGCCTTGAATCAGGGCCTGCGCTCTGGAGGCCGCGTCATGCTCACCGGCATCGTACAAGCCCATATACGCATTGGCCATGCGTTCACCGTCGTCTGTGGCTTCGGCTGCTTTTACTTCTGCCCTTGCAGCTGTCAAACCCGTGTCGCCTTCAATCACAAACTCGGTCGCGCTTTGGTCGGTCTCGGGCATGTCTTGGGCGACTTGGCCCATGCGCCATTGGGTAGGGATATCAAACTCGCCAGAATCCTCGGTCAAACTGCGGTTGAGCAGGGCGAACATTGACGATTTGCCCGCGCCGTTGCGACCCACCAAGCCCACTTTTTCACCTGGGTTCAAGCTCACCGTGGCTTGGTCGAGCAGTACTTTGGCGCCTCGACGCAAACTGATATTTTTCAGAGTGATCATGCCAACAATGCCGCTTTGCTGATCAGCAGAACTTGCGAGTCACCCGCACTGGTGGACAGGCCTATGACTTCTAAATTTGGAAAAGCCTTGATGAAGTGTTCATACTCATGGCCTATTTCAAGCACCAAGATGCCATCGTCTTTCATATATTGAGGTGCTTCCAAAAGTAATTGTTGAATAAAGTCCATGCCCTCAGTGCCGCCCGCCAAAGCCAATCTGGGCTCGGCTTGAAACTCTGGCGGTAACAGGGCCATGCTTTGTGCATTCACATAGGGTGGGTTACAGACAATCAAGTCCATTTCACCTTGGGTGGTTTGAAAACCATCAGACAAAGACAGGTGTATGCGGTCTTGCAAACCGTGTCTTTCGATATTGATAGCGGCTACTGCCAAGGCGTCGGCTGAAATATCCGAGGCCTGCACATGTAACTGTGGGTAAGCCAGGGCGACCAACACCGCGAGGCTGCCGCCACCCGTGCACAAGTCCAAGGCAGTGCTTGCCTGCGGGTTCAACCAAGCATCGATGCTGCCCTCGGCCAACACTTCAGCAATCAAGCTTCGAGGAATCAAACAGCGCTCATCCACATGAAACGACACGCCTTGCAGCCAAGCTTCTTGTGTGAGGTAAGCCAAAGGCCGGCGTGAGTCGATGCGTTGATTCAACAATTCACGCACAGCTTGTTCAGACCCAGCCGAGACTTCATCAGTCAGTATGTCGGTATCGACATCCAAGGGCAAGCCTAATTTCCACAACACCAGCCAAGCGGCTTCGTCCGCAGCTTGCAAAGTGCCTTGACCAAAACTCACTTGGGCTTGGTCTAATGCGGCGGCGCAGTGGGCGATCAGTTCTGCTGGCTTCATGCGCTGGTGTTGCGCTGAGGGGCAGCTTGCAAGCCTTGCAAAATTCGCAGATAAATATTTTTCAACACATCGATGTCAGCCACTCGGACAAACTCATTGATTTTGTGAATGCTGTCGTTGGGCGGGCCCAACTCTATGACTTGGGGACACATTTGTGCAATAAACCGTGCATCACTGGTGCCTCCCGTGGTTGACAGCTCAGTGTCGATACCGGTTTCGTTTCTGATGGCTTCTTTGACCACGCCAAGTAAATAACCCGGGGTGGTGAGAAAAGGCAAGCCGCCTAAAGTCCAGGTCAATCCAAAATCGAGTTGGTGCTTCATTAAAACAGCCTCTAAGCGCTGCTTTAACTCTTCAGCGGTGGACTCGGTGCTGAAGCGGAAATTGAAGTCCACCACCACCTGACCGGGTATGACGTTGTTGGCACCGGTGCCCGCGTGTATGTTGCTGACCTGCCAACTGGTGGGTTGAAAAAAATCATTGCCTGCGTCCCATGTGATGCTGCTCAACTCTGCCAACGCAGGCGCAAACAAATGGATGGGGTTGCTGGCCAGTTGCGGGTAAGCGATATGGCCTTGCACGCCCTTGACGGTGAGTTTGCCGCTTAAAGTGCCGCGACGGCCATTTTTCACCATGTCACCGATTTTGTGCACGGCGGTGGGTTCACCCACAATGCACCAATCGAGTTTTTCGCCACGAGATTTAAGCAACTCAACCACTTTGGCAGTGCCGTCAATGGAGGGGCCTTCTTCATCGCTGGTCAGCAAAAAGGCTATTGAGAATTGCGGATTTTCTTCCTGACGCAAAAACTCTTCCGTGGCCACTACCATGGCGGCCAACGATGTTTTCATATCACTGGCGCCGCGTCCAAACAATTTGCCATCGCGGTAGCTGGGCGTGAAGGGTGTTGTGGTCCATTGATCAAGCGGGCCAGTAGGAACCACATCGGTGTGGCCTGCAAACACCAAAGTAGGCGCGTTGAGCGCACGACTGCGCTTGACAGACCAGATATTGCTCACCCGGAATTCGGCGGGTCCAAAATCCAAATGCTCGACTTCGAAATGAAAAGCTTTGAGTCGATCGCCCAAAACGCCCAAGCAGCCAGCATCATTGGGGGTGACCGAGGGGCGAGCAATCAATTGCTCGACCAGTTCAAGTGTGGATGACATCTCAGTCGCGCAACAAATCGTTCAAGCTGGTCTTGGCACGGGTTTGTGCATCGACTCGCTTGACGATCACAGCGCAGTACAAGCTGTATTTGCCGTCAGCACTGGGCAAATTGCCCGATACCACCACAGACCCCGAAGGCACGCGTCCATAGCTGACTTCACCTGTTGCACGGTCGTAAATTTTGGTGCTTTGCCCAATGTAGACGCCCATAGAGATGACCGAATTTTCTTCAATGATCACGCCTTCGACCACCTCAGAGCGTGCACCGATGAAACAGTTGTCTTCAATGATGGTGGGGTTGGCTTGCACGGGCTCCAAAACGCCGCCAATACCGACACCGCCAGACAAGTGCACATTCTTGCCAATTTGCGCACACGAACCCACGGTGGCCCATGTGTCGACCATGGTGTTTTCGTCCACATACGCACCAATGTTCACGTAACTGGGCATCAGGATGGCACCCTTGGCAATGTAGCTGCCACGACGTGCAACAGCGGGTGGCACCACCCGCACGCCGCTGGCTTTCATTTGCGCTTCATCCATATTCGAGAATTTGGTTTGCACTTTGTCGTAAAAGCCCAAGTCACCGGCTTTGATGCTGGCGTTGTCTTTCAAGCGAAAAGACAGCAAAACTGCTTTTTTGATCCATTGGTGGGTGGTCCATTGGCCCACAGATTCGCGGGTGGCCACGCGCAAACGACCCGCATTGAGTTCGACGATCACGTGCTCGACGGCGTCGGCCAATTCTTTGGGCGCAGAAGCGGGGCTGTATTGGGTACGGTTTTCCCAAGCGGTATCAATAATGGATTGCAGTTGTTGGCTCATGAGGGTGATGGATAGTGGGATTGAACAAATTGAACGATGCGCTGTGCCGCTTCCAGACATTCCTGGGGTTGCGCGACCAAGGCCATGCGAATTCGGCCTTTGCCGGGGTTCACGCCATTGACTTCGCGGGCCAAATAGCGACCGGGCAACACAGTGACATTGTATTGAGCCAACAAGTCAACGGCAAAAGCCTCATCGTCCCCGCCTGGCACACCTGCCCAAAGGTAAAAACCAGCGTCTGGCAAAGACACGTCAAGTACCTTGGCAAGCAGCGGCGTGACTTGGGCAAATTTTTCGCGGTACAGCGCACGGTTTTGCTCAACATGCAGTTCATCATTCCAAGCGGCAATGCTGGCGGCTTGGACCATGCCACTCATGGCGCTGCCGTGGTAGGTGCGAAAGCGTAAAAACGCCTCTATCAAGCTGGCGTCACCGGCCACAAATCCGCTGCGCATGCCGGGCACATTGCTGCGTTTAGACAAACTGGTGAAGCTGATGAGGCCTTGAAAATCGGTTCTGCCGGACAAAACGGCGGCTTGCAATCCGCCCAATGGCGGCGTGTCACCGAAATAGATTTCGCTGTAGCACTCGTCGCTTGCCAACACAAAACCGTATTGGTCAGAAAGCGCAAATAATTTTTGCCATTCCAACAAGGGCATGACCGCCCCTGTGGGGTTGCCGGGGGAACAAACAAACACCAGTTTCGTGCGCGCCCAGATGTCTGGGGGAACACTGTCCCAATCCACGGCAAAGTTATTTTTAGCCACGCTGGCAACAAAATAAGGTTCAGCCCCGCCGAGCAAAGCGGCTCCTTCGTAAATTTGATAAAAAGGGTTGGGTGACACCACCAAGGCACCTTCAGAGCCATCTAAAACGGTTTGCGCAAAGGAAAAAAGCGCTTCACGCGAGCCATTCACCGGCAAAATTTGCGTTGCTGCATCCACCTTGATTTGGTACCTGCGCGAAAGCCAGTCGCTGCAAGCCTGACGCAGTGCCAAACTGCCGGCGGTCGCGGGATAAGCTGACAAAGCATTCATATTTGCCGCTAAAGCTTGCAAAACCAAGGCTGGCGTGGCGTGGCGCGGCTCACCTATGCCTAGGCTGATAGCGGTTAAGTTTGGCTGGGGCGTCACGCCTGTAAACAAATGACGTAAGCGCTCAAAGGGATAGGGTTGAAGTTGGGAAAGCTTGGGATTCATGGCTGATATTATCGGGGGCTATGTACAGTTACCTCGACACCAGCAAAGTTCAAGAATTCTCCATGGACAAGTCACAGATGCTGACTTTGGCGCTGACTTTCCAAGACAGCTTGGAAAAAGACCTGAATTCATTGCGAGAAGCCTTGGCCCACCGTGACCCAGAACCCGTTCACCGCTTGTTGCATTCGCTCAAGGGGTATGGAACTTTTCTGTCTGGACCGGAGCTCAGCCAGCAGGTCATTGCGCTTGAAGCCATGAGCCGCACCACAGCCTTGACGGAACTGACACTTGAAATTGCCAAAGTCCTGCCTTCATTGCAAAGTCTCTCGGCTGAAGTGGGGCATTGGATTGATGCCGATTTAAAAGCAGCGAACTGATTTTTCCCCTATTAACTATTCCATTTTCTAAAGGGCTTTAGGTGCGTCTCAATTCGATCAAGCTCTCCGGTTTCAAGTCTTTCGCGGACCCGACAAATTTTTTATTGCCTGGGAAATTGGTGGGTGTGGTTGGCCCCAATGGGTGTGGCAAATCCAACATCATTGATGCCGTGCGCTGGGTGCTGGGGGAGAGCCGCGCCAGTGAATTGCGTGGCGAGTCCATGCAAGACGTTATTTTTAATGGCACGACCAGCCGCAAGCCCGCCAGTCGCGCCAGTGTTGAGTTGGTGTTTGACAATGCCAGCCACCGCGCTGGGGGGCAGTGGAACCAGTTTGTAGAAATTGCGGTCAAGCGGGTGTTGACCCGGGACGGCACCAGCAGCTACTACATCAACAACCAGCCGGTGCGTCGTCGCGATGTGCAAGATGTATTTTTGGGTACCGGTTTAGGTCCTCGCGCTTACGCCATCATCGGGCAAGGCACGATCAGCCGCATCATTGAGTCCAAGCCCGAGGAGCTGCGTTTGTTTTTGGAAGAAGCCGCTGGCGTTTCCAAGTACAAAGAGCGTCGCCGTGAAACCGAAAACCGCTTGGGCGACACCCGCGAAAACCTCACGCGTGTGGAAGATATTTTGCGTGAGCTCAATGCGAACTTGGAAAAACTCGAGCGTCAAGCCGAGGTGGCCCAACGCTTTAAAGATTTGCAAAGCCAGTCAACACTCAAGCAGCATCAGCTGTGGTTTTTAAAACGTGCCGAAGCGCAGGCTAGCCAAACGCAGTTGCAACAACAAACCGAGCAAAGCACCAATGCCCTTGAAGGCAAGACGGCAGACTTGCGTCATATCGAAAACCAAATTGAAACATTGCGCCAAGCCCATTACGACGCGGGAGAGCAGGTCAACCAAGCGCAGGGACAGCTTTACCAAGCCACTGCAGAAGTAGGTCGTTTAGAGGCGGAAATTCGTTTTGTGGTGGAAGGTCGTCAACGCGCTCAAGACCGGCTGCAACAAATCCAAACTCAGCTTTCCCATTGGACCCAAGAAGCGGCCAAGGCCAATGAACAAGCCCAGTCTTTGACCCAAGACCAAACAGCCGCGCAGAGTTTGCTGGCGAAGGTTCAGGGGCAACGCAAGGACCTGGCAGAGCAACAACCCGCCGCCGAACAAGCTTGGCGCGGTGCTTTAAAGCTGTCGCAAGACCAAGCCGCATTGGTTAACCAAGTACAACAGCAAATTCAGGTACTGGCAGCCGAGCAACGTGGCTTGCAAGAACAGCTGCGGCAACTCGAGCAGCGGCAAAGCCGACTGCAAACAGACCAAAGCGCATTGGCAGCACCTGACGGCAGCCATTTAGAGCGCTTAGAGTCGCAGCTGACCCAAGCCCAAGCGTCTGCTACACAGTTTGCGCAAGATTTGCAAAACATGGAGTCGCAAACACCAGGCTTGGAAGCAGAACGCAAAACCGCACAAGACCACAGCAACCAACAATCAGCCAAGCTGGTGGAGCTGCAAGCCCGTCACCAGGCCTTGACCGCATTGCAAGAAAAACTGCGAACCGATGAGCGTTTGGTTCCGTGGCTGGCTAAACACGGCTTGCAAAGCTTAAAGCCTCTGTGGAATCGGGTTCAAGTCACTTCGGGTTGGGAACAAGCCTTTGAAGCGGCTTTACGTGAAAGTTTGGCGGCTTTAGAGGTGAGCAAGCTCGACACCGTCAAATCCTTTGCGTCAGATGTGCCCTTGGCGAAATTGAGTTTTTTCAGTCCTGCAGTGACTGTGCGTGCCAACAAGTCTGGGTCTTTGCCACTTCTTTTAGACCAGGTCATGGTTGATGACGCGGGCTTGAAAGGCTTGCTGGCCGATTGGTTGACCGGTTGTTACACAGCGCCCAACTTAGATGCGGCGCTGTCCTCGCGAGACAAGTTGCAAGCGGGTGAATATATTTTTATCCCTCAAGGCCATGCCGTCGGTTTGCACAGCGTGCATTTTTACGCCCAAGACTCCGAGCAAGCGGGTCTCTTGGCCAGAGCACAAGAGATTGACAATCTCGACAAACAAATCCGTGCACAGACTTTGATGGCGGAAGAAGCCCGTTCGCAACTGGCTAAAGCGGAGGCTGGCGCCACCCAAGCCGCTGCGCAAAGAAGCCAACTGCGTCAACAGACTAATGAGGCGCAAGCCAAAGCCCACGCCTTGAATGTGGATGTGCTGCGCTTGCAGCAACAAGCCCAACAGGTGCGCGAACGTCAGGGACAACTGGCTTCTGAGGTGGCAGAGTTGCAAACCCAGTCCACTGCCCTAGAGCAAAAGCAACAAGCTGCCCAAGCCCGCTTTGAAGAGTTGGATATGCAGCTCGCGCAAACCCAAGAGCGCCATGCCCAATTGCAAGACACCCAGCTTGCCAATGAAAAATCGTTTCAAAACCTGCGTGAAACCCTGCTGCAAACCGACAAGCAATGCCAAGAAGCCGAGTTTCAAGTGCGCGGTCTGCAAGCGCGTCAACAAGAGCTGCAACGCACCCAAGACACAGCGGCACAGCAAACAACCAGCTTGAATACCGAGTTTGTCAAACAACAAGAAGAACTGAACTTGCTAAGCGACACCACAGCCCGTGCAGGTTTGCAAGACGCCTTGGCATTGCAAGTCGAGCGTGAAACCCTGCTGTCCGCCAAGCGCAATGAGTACGATGACTTGACCAACCGCTTACGTGCCAGTAACGAAGAGCGACTCAAAACCGAGCACCTGCTCGAACCCCTGCGCCAACGCATTGTCGACCTGCAACTCAAATCGCAAGCCGCACGTTTGGGCTTTGAGCAATACGATCAGTTGCTGCAAGAAGCGCAAACCGATCTTGATGTGCTGGCTGCCACGATTGAGAATCAAAGCGTTAAGTTGGCGGGCTTGTCCTCTGAAATAGACCAACTTCAGCGCGAGACGCAAGCCCTGGGCGCGGTCAATTTAGCCGCCTTGGAAGAGCTGGGTACGGCACGTGAGCGCAAAACCTTTTTGGATACCCAGTCTGCCGATTTGAATGAAGCCATCACCACACTGGAGGACGCGATTCGCAAAATCGATGGCGAAACCCGTCAACTCTTAGGGGATACCTTTGAGACGGTGAACGAGCATTTTGGGCGAATGTTTCCAGAGCTGTTTGGCGGGGGCAACGCCAAATTGGTGATGACGGGTGACGAAATTTTGGATGCCGGTGTGCAAGTCATGGCACAACCCCCGGGCAAGAAGAACCAAACCATTTATTTGCTGTCGGGTGGGGAAAAAGCCCTCACCGCCATAGCTTTGGTGTTTGCTATTTTTCAACTCAACCCCGCGCCGTTTTGCTTGCTTGATGAGGTGGATGCGCCATTGGATGATGCCAACACAGAACGCTATGCCAAGCTGGTCACCCGCATGTCGGCTGAGACCCAGTTCCTGTATATCTCCCACAACAAAATCGCCATGGAAATGGCCGAGCAGTTGATTGGCGTGACCATGCAAGAGCAAGGTGTGTCGCGCATCGTTGCGGTTGACATGGAGTCGGCGGTGGGCTTGGTAGAGCCAGCGACCAACTTATGAGTAATTTACAAATTTGGCTGGCTATTGTGGGTGGCCTTGTGTTGGTGGTTTTGGTGGCTTACAACACATGGGCTGCACGGCAGAATTTGCCTAAGCAAGCAGAGCCCCTGCTGACCAGTGAAGAGCTGGATGCATTGAGCGGCAGCGACAATTCGCAACAGGGTTCTGTTTCAAGTTCGTCTATGAGTGCCGTGGGTTTTCCTGACATGGCGCATGACTTTCCTCCGCCTGACCAACGCGGCCAGCTTGACGCTTTGATCGACGTTATTGCCAGCATGGAATTGGACACGCCTGTGTCCGGTGAAGCGGCTTTGGCGGCTTTGCCACCTGTGCGCAGGGTGGGTAACAAGCTTTTCATTGTGGAGGGCTTGAACGCCGATACCGGCGAATGGCAAAGCCTGCAAGCCGGTTTTTTCTACAGCGCTTTTCAAGCTGGGATTCAAGTGGCCAACCGGCAAGGCCCTTTGAACGATATTGAGTTTTCTGAATTTATCGTCAAAGCGCAAACCTACGCAGACGGCTTTGGCGCCACGCCTGAACTCCCCGACATGAGCGAGGCGATTGCCCATGCGCGAGAACTCGATCAATTTGCGGCAAGTCATGATGCGCAACTCAGCTTCACGATTGCGTCGCGCAAAGCGGCATGGAGCCCAGGATACGTGCAGCAACAAGCGGCCCGTATCGGTTTTGTTCCAGGCGTCATCCCTGGGCGCATGGTGATTGCGGCGTCTTCTGCGGGTTCTCCTCCTGTGCTTGTCTTGGGTTTTGACGCCCGCGCCGCCATGGCTGAAGACCCCAACCAATCGGCGTTGCGCAGCATCAGCATCAGTCTGGATGTGCCGCAAGTGGCACCTTCCGAGCAAGGTTTTTCGCGTTTATGCGAATCTGCCCAAGCCTTGGCGCAAGCCATGGACGGTCAAATCACCGATGACAACGGTCAAACCCTGTCAGACGCAGCGATCCAAATCATCGACAACGATTTGAAGAGCCTTTACCAAGCGCTGGCTGACAGAGACTTGGCGGCGGGCTCTTTGCAAGCGCGTCGTCTGTTCAGTTAGGCTGCTTATGCAAGACCGCGCTGCGCAACTGCGGCAACTCTTGAACGAGCATGCCCATCGTTATTACGTGCTTGACGAGCCCAGCATTCCGGATACCGAATACGACCGCCTGTTTAAAGAGCTGCAATCTTTAGAAGCGGCTGACCCCACACTGCTCACACCCGACTCGCCGACCCAACGCGTGGGCGGCGCGGCAGTCGACACCTTTGCCAGCGTGCACCACCGTGTGCCCATGCTCAGCATTCACACCGAAACCGATATCAGCGATCAAGGCGCTGTGGCTTTTGACCAAAGAGTGCGCAAGCAACTTCAACTCAGCGAAAACGACGCTGCTGTGGCTTATGTGGCCGAGTTGAAGTTTGACGGCTTGGCCATTAGCTTGCGCTACAGCAACCATGTCTTGGTGCAAGCCGCCACCCGAGGCGACGGCCAAACCGGCGAAGACGTGACCCACAACATTCGCACGATTGGGCAAATTCCCCTGCGGCTTTCGCCCCAAGCGCCGCCAGAATTGGAAGTGCGCGGCGAAATTTACATGCGCCGTGATAATTTCGAAGCCTTGAATGAGCGCCAACGACAGCGCATTGCGGCGGGGGCCAAAAACGAAAAAACCTTTGTCAACCCGCGCAACGCCGCGGCCGGTGCAGTGCGTCAACTCGACCCGCAAATTGCTGCCCAAAGGCCTTTGAGTTTTTTTGCTTATGCCTTGCATTTTCATCCTCCAAGCCAAGAAGTGCTCACGCCCTTGGAAGCCACTTTATGGGGTTTGCAAGACTATGGCTCGCAAGCTGAGGTGCTGCAACGACTCAAGGCATGGGGCTTTGCAGTGGCCGAACAAACCCAAACCGTGAGTGGCGCGCAAGGTTTGGTGCAATTTCATCAGCACATTGCCAAGCTGCGCGACCAATTACCTTTTGATATTGATGGCGTGGTCTACAAAGTCAACCGCATTGATCAACAAGCCCATATGGGCATGGTCAGCCGCGAGCCACGCTGGGCGGTGGCGCATAAATTTCCTGCCCAAGAGGAATTGACCACGGTGCTGGCCATAGACATTCAAGTGGGGCGCACCGGCAAGCTCACACCGGTGGCCAAGCTGGCCCCCGTGTTTGTAGGCGGTGTGACAGTGACCAATGCCACCTTGCACAACGAAGATGAAGCGCGGCGCAAAGACGTGCGGGTGGGCGACACGGTGGTGGTGCGCCGAGCAGGCGACGTCATTCCCGAAGTGGTTTCTGTCTTGATGGAGAAAAGGCTGAACGAGGCGGCGGTGTTCACCATGCCAAGACACTGCCCGGTATGCGCCAGCCAAGCCGTGCGCGAGGAGGGTGAGGCCGACTACCGTTGTACCGGCGGGCTTTTTTGCAGCGCCCAACAAAAGCAGGCTATTTTGCATTTCGCCCATCGCCGAGCCGTGGAGATTGAAGATCTCGGTGAGAAATTGGTCGATCAACTGGTTGACTCTGGCTTGGTCAAAACCTTGGCCGATGTCTACAAACTGGGCTTTAGCCATTTAGCCAGCTTAGAGCGCATGGGGGAAAAATCTGCCCACAATTTGCTGAGCAGTTTAGAAAAATCCAAATCCACCACCTTGCCGCGCTTTGTGTTTGGTTTGGGTATTCGGCATGTGGGCGAAGCCACCGCCAAGGACTTGGCGCGTCATTTTGGTGGCATAGATGCCATCATGAATGCCAGCATCGAGCAGTTGCTGCAAGTGCATGATGTGGGCCCTGTCGTTGCGCAAAGCTTGCGCACCTTTTTCGACCAAGCGCATAACCGCGAAGTCGTGGAGCAGTTGCAAGCCTGTGGCGTGCATTGGCCTGAAGCTGACCCACAGGGCAGACTGGATTTACCTCTAACGGGTCAGACTTACGTCATCACTGGCACCTTGCCCACGTTGTCTCGCGAACAAGCCCAAAGTTTGCTTGAACAGGCGGGTGCCAAAGTGGCCGGCAGCGTGAGCAAGAAAACCACGGGGGTGATTGCCGGCGAGGCAGCAGGCAGCAAGCTGGAGAAAGCTTTGAGTTTGAATATTCCGGTGATCGACGAAGCCGGCTTGTTGGTTTTGCTCAAGCCACGGGCATGACTGTCTACATAGGTGTTGATCTGGGGGGCACCAAAACCGAGGTGGCCGTGCTGGATGCCAACGGCCAGTTTTTGTTCAGACATCGCCGTCCCACACCAAGCCATGATTACCAAGCCATTTTGCAGACCATCGCCGACTTGGTGAAAACCGCTGTGGCAGATACAGGTATGGCCTATCCCATGGCAGTGGGGTGTGGCATTCCAGGTTGCCTAGACCCGAGCACACGCAGGGTACGCGGTGCCAATACCTTGGTGCTCAACGGCCAGCTGTTTCAATCCGATTTGGAACACCTGCTTCAGTGCAGTGTGGCTGTGCAAAACGATGCCAACTGTTTGGCTGTCAGTGAAGCCACCGATGGCTCAGGGCAGGGCAGTCAAGTGGTGTTTGCGGCTATCTTGGGAACCGGTTGTGGCGCCGGTATCGCTTGGCAAGGGCAGGCTTGGACGGGCCGCCATGCCATTGCCGGTGAATGGGGGCATAACCCCTTGCCGTGGCCTACCGTTGAAGAACTGCAAGCCCCTCCGTGTTGGTGTGGCCAAGCAGGTTGTTTGGAGACATGGATCAGCGCCAGCGGTTTTGCAAATGAACACGCTAGGCGCTACGGGGGGAATTTATCTGCCTTAGCCATTATTCAAGCCATGCGCGAGGGCGACAACCATGCCCAAGCCAGCTTTGCGCTTTATATCAGCCGATTGGGTCGCGGTTTGGCGCAGGTCATCAATTTACTTGACCCCGATTGCATTGTCTTGGGTGGTGGCATGAGCAATGTGGATGAAATTTACTTTTCTGTGCAGGCTGAAATTTTGCGCCATGCTTTTAGCAAAACAGTGCAAACACCAGTGAGAAAAGCCCTGCACGGTGACTCCTCAGGTGTGCGTGGTGCGGCTTGGTTGGCGCGTGCAGTCAACCAGCCTAATGCTGCCCAATGACACCCAGCAACTCGGTTTCCAAATCGAGTTGTTGTCGGTTGTGTTGCAAAGCTGCGCCGTCAATCAAAAAAGTGTCTTCCACCCGCTCGCCCAGGGTCGTGACCTTGGCCAGCAAGACATTGATATGGTGATGGGCCAAGACTTGCGCCACCCCATACAGCAAACCCACGCGGTCACTGGCTGAAATAGACAACAACCAGCGTTGGGCTTTTTCATCGGGTTGCAAACTCACGCGAGGCACGACGGGAAAACTTTTCACCCGTCTTGAGACACGCCCCTTGGCGGCTTTGGGCAGTGGGCCGGCAGTTTCAATGGCATGCTTTAAATCGTTTTCCACCATCACCGTTAATTCTCGGTAATGGGTGTCATGCATATGGCTGACCACTTGAAAAGTGTCAATCGCAAAGCCATTGCGTGCGGTATGCACTTTGGCGTCCAAAATACTGAAACCGGCTTGGTCGAAATAGCCGCAAATTCGGGCAAACAAATCGGTTTGATCGGGCGTATAGACCATGACTTGCAGGCCTTCACCCAAGGGTGATAAACGGGCTTTGACGGTGACGCTGGGCGCAACACCGGCGGCTTTGGCCAAGGCCAAAGGACGCGACAACTGACGGGTATGCCAAGCAATATCTGCCGCTTCGTGGCGCATGAAATAGCCCACATCCAAGCTGGCCCATAAATCTTTGTGTGATTCAAAAGGCATGGCATAGAGGTTGAGGGTTTCCAAGGCTTGTCGCTTGCGGGTCTCCACCACGGCATCGGGGTCGTGGGTTTGCCCACCCAGCACCGCTGCACTTGCGCGGTAAAGGTCCTCCAGCAATTTGCCTTTCCACGCATTCCACACCTTGGGACTGGTGCCGCGAATATCCGCCACGGTCAACAAATAAAGCGCACGCAAATAACGCTCATTACCTACCCGTTGGCAAAAGGCCTGAATCACCTCGGGGTCGCTTAAGTCTTCTTTTTGCGCGACGCGGCTCATGGTCAGGTGTTCGCGCACCAAAAACGCAATCAGCTGGGTGTCGTCTTTAGACACACCATGTTGGCGACAAAAAATACGCACTTCGCGCTCACCCAAGTCGGAATGGTCGCCGCCACGGCCCTTGGCGATATCGTGAAAGAGCGCAGCCACATACAACATCCATGGTTGCTCCCAACCGGCGGCGAGTTGCGAACAAAAAGGGTATTCATGGGCGTGCTCAACAATGAAAAAGCGCCGTACATTGCGCAGCACCATCAAAATATGCTGATCCACGGTATACACATGGAACAAGTCGTGCTGCATTTGCCCGACGATACGCCTAAACACCCATAAGTAACGCCCCAGTACCGATGTCTGGTTCATCAAACGCATGGCATGGGTAATGCCTTGCGGGGTTTGCAGTATGCGCATGAACATGGCTCGGTTGACGGGATTGCGGCGAAATGCCGCATCCATCAAAGACCGAGCGTTGTACAAAGCGCGCAAGGTGCGGGCAGAAAAACCTTTGATGCCCACGGTTTCTTGGTAGAGCAAAAAGGTTTCCAAAATGGCTTCGGGGTGGCGTTGGTATACCTGCTCATCCACAATATCAAGCATGCCCGATTTGTCTGCAAAACGCGCATTCAAAGGGCGAGCTGGGTGGGCGGTGGATTGCTCAAACAACCATTCCTGCATATTGAGGCGCACGATTTGGTTGAGCTGCGTCACCGCTTTGGCGGCCCAGTAGTAGTGCTTCATCAAAGCTTCACTGGCACGGCGGGCGTGACGCTGCTCGCTTGGTGGGGGCGCTAACCCCAAGTCTTGGGACACCGATGTTTGTAAATCAAACACCAACCGGTCTTCGCGCCTTTGGGCGATGAAGTGCAGTCGCCAACGTACCAAAGAGAGCAGGTCTTCATTGCGAATGAGTTGGCGCAACTCTAAAGGCGTCACCATTTGATGGGAGGCCAAATCTTTCCACGACGCACCCAAGCCACTGGCTTTTGACAACCACAACAGCATTTGCAAATCGCGCAATCCGCCTGGCGACTCTTTGCAATTGGGTTCTAAAGAATAGGGCGAGTTATCAAACTTGGTGTGACGCTGGCTCATCTCCAAGGTTTTTCCCGTGAAGAAAGCGCGTGGGTCGAGGTGCTGTTGAAAACCTGCGGTGAAGGCTTGGAACAGTGGCTCGTCACCCAAAATCCGTCTGGCTTCGAGCATGGAAGTTTGCACCGTGATGTCGCTAGCAGCTTCCAAAATACATTCTTGAAGGTTGCGAACACTGGAACCTATTTCCAATCCCTCATCCCAGCAACTGCCTATGAAGCGCTCGATGGCCTCGCGCACATTCGGATCGTCTTGGGGCGATATATCGTCTGGCAACAGCAGCAACACATCGACATCCGAGTAGGGAAACAAAGCTTGGCGACCATAGCCACCCACAGCCACCAGACAAGCCTGTGCCGGCATGTCTGCTGCTTTCCATAAAGCCATCAAGCTGTCGTCACATAGTTGGCTGAGTTGGCGCAGATGCAAACGAACTTGGCGGGCGCGTCGCAAACTTTGTTGCGCAGCACATGTCGCCAAAAGGGCATTTTTACGTTGCTTGAAGTCAGTGAAGCTCAAACCGACCCAATGTCAACAAGAAGTGGTGGTCACAAAAGAAGGCAGAGGGGGGCTGCCTTGGGACAAGGTCAGTACTTCGTAGCCGGTGGGGGTCACCAAAATGGTGTGCTCCCATTGCGCAGACAAGGAGTGGTCACGGGTGACTATGGTCCAGCCGTCGCCTGTTTCGCGTATGTCTTTTTTACCTGCGTTGACCATGGGCTCTATGGTGAAGGTCATGCCTGCACGCAACTCTTCCAAGGTACCGGGCTTGCCGTAATGCAGCACCTGGGGCTCTTCGTGAAAGACTTGCCCAATGCCATGGCCGCAAAACTCGCGCACCACGGAAAAGCCCAAACCTTCGGAAAACAGTTGTATGGCGTGACCAATATCGCCTAAGCGCGCACCAGGCTTGACTTTGACGATGCCATGCCACATGGCTTCATAAGTCATGGCGCACAGGCGTTTGGCAGCGATGGAGCCTTCACCCACCACAAACATGCGGCTGGTGTCGCCGTGCCAGCCGTTTTTGATGACGGTGATGTCAATATTGATGATGTCGCCTTTTTTCAAGGCCTTGTCATTGGGTATGCCGTGACAAACTTGGTGATTGATGGATGTGCAAATCGACTTGGGGTAGGGGTTGTAGCCATTGGGGGCGTAGTTCAAGGGGGCCGGAATGGCCTGCTGCACTTGGGTGATGTAATCATGCGCCAATTTATCCAAGGCGTTGGTGGTCACGCCAACCTGCACATGGGGAGTTAAGAAATCCAGTACTTCCGAGGCCAATCGCCCAGCCAGGCGCATACCTTGTATGCCTTGTTCGTCTTTGATAGTGATGCTCATGACTCCAATTATCTCAGGCTCGGTGCACCAAGCCTTAACCAGCAGGTCAAGCCAGTAAAATGAGAGGGTCAGAACCTTGCTGACCCCGCTTTTGCACCCATCCCCAACCAGGCTTGCCCGTGACCGTTCAGATCAGCACTTTCGAAGGCGGTGAAGCCTTCAGCCCCTTTAAAACCCAACGATTGCTGCAAAGCTTGCAGTTAAAAGCCCCCTCAGTCAGCGGTTTGCAAACTTGCCAAGTCTTTTTGGTGGGCACCTCCCAAGCTTTAAGCGACAGCGACAGCGCCCGCATGGCCCGCTTGCTTGATGCCGATTCATGGTCTGCGCCTACAGACCCTTCGCTTAATCAGGTGTGGTGGGTATCGACGCGTTTGGGAACCGTCTCGCCTTGGGCCTCCAAAGCCAGCGATATCGCCCGCAACTGTGGGTTTTCAGTGCAACGTATTGAACGCTTGGTCCAATACCGCGTGAAGCTCAACGCCAGCTTGACCCCGGATGAATCGCTGGCGATACAAGCCTTGCTGCACGACCGCATGACCGAATCTTTGTGGCACACCCAAGCGCAATCCCATGCGTTGTTCCAGCCTTTACCAGCCCAAGCGTTGAGCTTTGTAGACACACAAGCCCAGGGCCGCCAAGCTTTGGAGCAAGCCAATACCGATTGGGGTTTGGCTTTGGCCGATGACGAAATCGATTATTTGCTTGATGCATTTGGCAAGATGGGGCGCAACCCCAGCGACGCCGAGTTGATGATGTTCGCCCAAGCCAACAGCGAGCACTGTCGCCACAAAATTTTCAACGCCAGTTTCAGCATTGACGGTCAAGCCCAAAGTCACAGTTTGTTTGGCATGATTCGCCACACCCATGCCAACTCGCCCCAGCACACGGTGGTGGCCTACTCTGACAACGCAGCCATCATGAAGGGCCACACAGTAGAAAAATTTGCCGCCCCACTGACCGGCTTCATGCCGCGCTACGACAAGTCGCAGGGTGTGCAACATATTTTGATGAAGGTGGAAACCCACAACCACCCCACGGCCATCTCGCCTTTCCCCGGCGCGGCAACAGGCGCTGGTGGGGAAATCCGCGACGAAGGAGCCACCGGACGCGGGGCCAAGCCCAAAGCGGGGTTGACGGGTTTCAGTGTCTCTAAGTTGTGGGGCAGCCGCTTGGGTCAACCCGCGCACATGGCCAGTGCATTGCAGATCATGACCGAGGGCCCTTTGGGTGGCGCGGCCTTCAACAATGAATTTGGTCGACCCAATCTCTTGGGCTATTTCCGCGAATACGAGCAAGTGATTGACGGCGTGCAACGCGGCTACCACAAGCCCATCATGATTGCTGGCGGCATTGGCGTGGTGCAGCGCGAGCTGACCCGAAAAATTGAATTTCCCCCCGGCACCCTGTTGATTCAACTGGGCGGCCCCGGCATGCGCATTGGCATGGGCGGGGGTGCAGCCAGCTCCTTGGCCAGTGGCAGCAACAGTGTGGCCTTGGATTTTGATTCTGTGCAACGCGGCAACCCCGAGATTCAGCGCCGCGCCCAAGAGGTCATCAACCATTGCAATGCGTTGGGTGCGATGACACCCATACTCGCCATCCACGATGTGGGCGCGGGCGGTTTGTCCAACGCTTTTCCCGAATTGGTCAATGATGCGGGACGCGGTGCGCGCTTTGATTTGCGCCAAGTGCATTTGGAAGAATCGGGCATGTCGGCGCGAGAAATTTGGAGCAATGAGAGCCAAGAGCGCTATGTTTTGGCCATAGATCCACAGTCTTTGCCGCAGTTTGCTTTCTTTTGCGAGCGCGAGCGTTGCCCGTTCTCGGTGGTGGGCAAAGCTGTTGCCAAGCCCCAATTGGTGGTGAAAGACGGTGCGGCCATCACGCCGGTGGATATGCCACTGGAGGTCCTGCTGGGCAAGCCGCCCAAGATGCACCGTGATGTGCAACGTATTCAGCGCGATTCACCCGCTTTGAATTTGACCGATGTGCGTTTGCAAGACGCGGTGATTCAAGTTTTGTCGCATCCCACGGTTGCCAGCAAGCGGTTTTTAATCACCATTGGCGACCGAACTGTGGGTGGCTTGAGCCACCGTGACCCCATGGTGGGTCCTTGGCAAGTGCCGGTGGCCGATTGCGCCATTACCTTGGCCGATTTCCAAGGCCATGCCGGCGAGGCCATGAGCATGGGTGAGCGCACCCCCCTCGCTGCGCTCAATCCCGCAGCCTCTGGGCGCATGGCGGTGGCCGAGGCCATCACCAATTTGCTGGCAGCTCCTTTTCAAATGGACAAGGTCAAACTCTCAGCCAACTGGATGGCCGCTTGCGGAGAAGCTGGCGAAGACGCGGCCCTTTACGACACGGTCAAGGCCGTGGGACTGGAGCTGTGCCCAGCTTTGGGGATTTCCATTCCCGTGGGCAAAGACAGTTTGTCCATGCGCACCCGCTGGAGCGAGCAGGGCGAACAACGGCAAGTGACCTCGCCGGTCAGTTTGATCGTCACGGCGTTTGTGTCTTTGGATGATGTGCGCGGCAATTTAACCCCGCAGCTTCAATCAAGCTCGGACAGCAGCTTGGTGTTGATTGATTTAGGCAAGGGCCAAAAGCGCATGGGGGCGAGCATGCTGGCGCAAATCTTGGACCAAGCCGGTGGAGCCACCCCTGACCTTGACGACCCGCAAGACTTGATGCATTTGGTTCACGCCATCAATGATTTACGCCAACAAGGCCTGCTCTTGGCTTACCACGACCGAAGCGATGGAGGCCTGTGGGCCACGGTGTGTGAAATGGCGTTTGCGGGTCAAGTGGGCGTGGACCTGAATATCGATTTGTTGGTTACCGAAGGCGATGGTGTGAGCGACAGCCGCGCAGACTATGGCGACAGCAAAAACTGGGCGCAACAAGTGGGGGCCCGACGCGACGAACTCAGCTTGCAAGCTTTGTTTAACGAAGAACTCGGTGTGGTGATCCAAGTGACTACCGCCCAACGCGACACCGTGATGCAGATTTTGCGGCAACACGGTTTGTCGGCCCACAGCCATGTGGTTGGCAAAACCCGCATAGCCTCGGCCAACACGCCTGCAGCCATCACGGTGTGGCGCGACGCCAAGGAAATTTTTGCGGCGGGGTTGCTTGACCTGCACCAGGTGTGGGACAGCGTGAGTTGGAAAATTGCCCGCGAACGCGATAACCCTGATTGCGCCGATGCCGAACATGCTGCGGCTGGTGACCCCAGCGACCCAGGCTTGCACCTTCACTTGCCCAGCCAGATGATTGACAAATCTCCCACAGCCCCGTTTGTTCATTCGACGCGCCCCAGGGTGGCGGTGCTGCGCGAGCAGGGTGTGAACTCCCATGTGGAAATGGCTTACGCCTTCACTGAAGCAGGTTTTGAGGCCTATGACGTTCACATGACCGACTTGCAACAAGGCCGAGCCAACTTAAAAGATTTTCAAGGCTTGGTGGCTTGCGGCGGCTTCAGCTACGGCGACACCTTGGGCGCAGGTGTGGGATGGGCACGCAGCATTTTGTTCAACAACGCGCTCAACGACCAATTTCAAGCCTTTTTTGAGCGGCAAAACACTTTTGGTTTGGGCGTGTGCAATGGCTGCCAAATGTTTGCCGAACTGGCCCAAATCATTCCAGGTGCTGTGCACTGGCCGCGCTTCACGCCTAACCAAAGCGAGCGGTTTGAAGCTCGCTTGTCTATGGTTGAGGTGCAGGAGTCTCCCAGCCTGTTTTTCAAAGGCATGGCGGGGGCCAGAGCGCCTATCGCTGTCGCCCATGGTGAAGGTTTTGCCGATTTCTCCCAACAAGGCAATGCTTCCCAAGTGTTGTCCGCCATGCGCTTTGTGGACAACCATGGTCGCCCAACCCAGACTTACCCGTTCAACCCCAATGGCAGCCCTAACGGTTTGACTGCGGTGACTACCGCAGATGGGCGTTTCACCGCCATGATGCCGCACCCCGAGCGCGTTTTTAGGAAGCTTCAATTCAGTCATTACCCGACAAATTTGCCGCAAGATGGCTCAACAAACTTCAGTTTATGGATGGATTTATGGCGCAATGCCCGTGCTTGGACCAATTGAAATTTAATAAAATTAATGTAGGATTCCTAAAGTTATTGATTTAATGGATTTTTTATGTCTACAAGCACTGAAATAAATACTGAAACTAACGAAAGTTTTTTCAGATCGATGTTCACCAATCCGATGACCAAGGCTTTTCAGGTCTGGATTTCGGTCATTAATGTCTGGATTTTTATTTCTTGCTTGTCTTTGGCCGGCGAGACAGTTGAGCCTTATGCCACCAACCAAGCAGATCTGTTTCGCTTGATCGAATATGTGGCGGTGCTGTTTTTTACCATTGACTATGCAGGCAATCTTTACTTTGCGCCCAACCGTGTCAAATATTTCTTCAGCTTTTGGGGCATGGTCGACTTGATATCTATTCTGCCCACCTATTTGACATTCTTGGACCTAGGTGCATTGCAAGGCAGTAAAGTGCTGCGGATTTTGCGCGTCGTGCGGGTGGTGCGGGTCTTGAAAATGGCGCGCATTGCTTTGCAACAAATCCAGCACTCGTTAGAGAGCAGCAACCCCATCATCACTAACTTAAAAATTTACTTTATTGCTTTGTTTTCGGTGGTCATGATTTCCAGCTCTTTGATGTACTTCGCTGAAGGCAATTTGTACTCAGCGGAAAACATGGCTATAGGCCAAGCGGCTTTGGATGAGCAGTTGAAAATCACACCCTTGCCAGAAGGTTCCCCTCCCGAGGCGGCCTTGTTCTCTCCAGTTGACCCCATTGGCGGCAACGCCATTCCGCCTGATAAACGCTTCTTCACCTCCATCCCCGCGACTGCATGGTGGTGTATCGTGACCCTCACCACCACTGGCTATGGCGATATGTACCCCGTCACCTTCTGGGGGCGGGTCATTGCGGGTTGCACCATGTTGATGGGCTTGGTTCTGTTTGGTATTTTGTTGAATATCGTGGGCAAAACCATCATGGTGATGCTGTTTGGTGAAGAAATCATTGAAGACGAGAAAATCAAAGCCACTCGCGAAAACATCTTATCGATGATGGTCACGCGGGGTTGGATCAGCCAACAACGCGCTGATGAAATTGAACTGCTGTCTGAAGAAGACATCAAATCCCGAACCCACAACCTTTGAATATGAGTGTGACCCGCGACCGAGAACTGGCTGACACTTTGTACGCATTGGTGGAGTTGGCTGAGCACCTCAAGCTCGACCTGAATTTGCTGGTTCACGGTTTGCAAGAAGCCCACCATGGGCAAACTGGCTTGGCTGTGGTGGCGGCCAAATCCAGCACCGAGGTTGCGCACGACCAGCAAGACCCGGTTCACGCTAAAAACATGCAAGACCATGCGGCCAATACCGCCAGCGCCGATAAGGCCTTGGCCAAAACCTCGCTGATGCAACAAAAAATAGAGTCAGTGATCAAACTTTTGCTGCTCAACCATACGGACGCGACCAGCATCTTGAATGAGTTTGAAAAAATTCGCACCACCAAGCTGCTGACCAGCGAAACCTTCAGCTTGGCGCACATACTTAAAGCCCAAGTGAAATAAAAAAGCCCTCGCAAGAGGGCTCCTTCATTAGGCAGTTTGCCTTCTTATTCGATCTTGGCTTTTTCGCGTAAGCCTTGCTGGTACTCAGCCAATTTACCTTGCTGCATTTGCTGAAGAATCTGCGCCTTCACATCATCAAACTTGGGCACAGGTGTTTCGCGGGTGTCGTCCAAGCGGATGATGTGAAAACCAAACTGGCTCTTAACAGCCGTTTCGGTGAATTGACCTTTTTTGAGCGCCACCATGGCGTCTGAGAACTCTTTCACAAAACTTCCGGGGTTGGCCCAATCAAGGTCGCCGCCATTGGCACCCGAACCTGGGTCTTTGGATTGCTTTTTGGCGATGTCTTCAAACTTTCCACCTTTTTTCAAGCTGGCAATGATGGCCTTGGCTTGTTCTTCTTTTTCCACCAAGATGTGGCGTGCGCGGTATTCTTTGCCGCCGCTGCTGGCGATAAATTTGTCGTATTCAGCTTTCACATCGGCTTCGCTGATGGGGTTGGCTTTTTGGTATTGGTTGAACAACTCACGAATCAAAATGCTTTGCTTGGCGATTTCGAGTTGAATTTTGTAATCGTCTGAAGAGTCTAGGCTTTGCTTTTCGGCTTCTTGCATGAATATTTCACGCATGATGACTTCTTCGCGAAGTTGCTGCTCCATGTCAGGCGTGACCGAACGGCCGGAGCGCTCGAGTTGAGCCGCCAACATATTCATACGGGTTTTAGGCACTGCTTTGCCGTTGACGATGGCGACATTTTGCGCATGCAATGCAAAGCTGGAAAGGCTTAAAACGGCCGCTGCGACAACGCGGAGAGAAAACGAAAATTTCATGGAGGGGTCTTTCGAAGTATCAAATAGTGGGGTCTACAACTTCTATGGCCAGAGCGTGAAGACCCTGCGCTATAAATGCTTGCAGCGAATCATACACAAGCCTGTGTTTGCCCACTCTGGTGAGGCCATTGAATGAAGCGCAGCCAATACGCACACGAAAATGCGTGCCTTGGCCTGTGCCATCAGACCCGCTGTGACCAGCATGGTCGGCGCTTTCGTCCCAAACTTGAAGCTCAAAAGGGCTTAATGTCTGGCGCAAGGCCAGCTCGATTTGTTCAGCGTCAATGTTCATGGTGTTTCCTCTGGCTTGGCTTCATCGGTTTTGATGTAGCGGCTTAAATAAAGGGCCTGCGCCACCACAAACACCAGCATCAAACCCATGCCGCCAAACAGTTTGTAGCTGACCCAGGTATCGAGGTCGAAATTGAACGCCACCCACAAATTGACTACACCCATAAGGGCAAAAAATCCGCTCCATGCCCAGAGCAGTCGCAGCCATATTGCCTCGGGAAGCTCAATTTGTGCGCCCATCAAGTTTTGCAAAAAATTACGTTTCATCACCAGATGACCCAAGACCAGCGCTGCACCCATCAGCCAATACAGCACCGTGGGTTTCCATTTGATGAACATGTCATCGTGAAACAGCAAGGTGGCTCCGCCAAACAAAACAATGATGACCAAACTGACCCACTGCATGGCTTCGACTTTGCCGTTACGGTAGTAAAGCCAGCCAATTTGCAGCAAAGTCGCTGCAATGGCCACCGCCGTGGCGGCGTAAATACCGGCCAGCTTGAAAGTGACAAAAAACAGCGCAATCGGCAAAAAATCGGTGAGTAACTTCATATCAGCTCTTGTCTTTGGGGTCGAAATGCAAAGCCGCCGAGTTCATGCAATAGCGCAATCCAGTGGGTGCTGGGCCGTCATTGAACACATGGCCTAAATGCGCCCCGCAATTGGCACACACGGTTTCTTTGCGGAGCATGCCGTGGGCGCGGTCAACCCGCTCTTCAATGGCCCCGGGCAGGGCGCTTTGGTAAAAACTGGGCCAACCGCAACCCGAGTCAAACTTGGTGCTGTCATCAAACAGCAGTGCGTCACAGCAAATACAGTTGTAGTGTCCTTTGGCCCAATGGTCTTCATAGCGGCCAGTAAAAGCTCGTTCGGTAGCGGCTTGGCGAGTGACTTCATAGGCCAAGGCTTCGGCGTCTTTGCTTGCCAGCAATTCGCGCCATTCTTGAGGGGTTTTGTCGATAGGTGTCATGAAGAGCAACTGATGGAGATGGTTGAAGCCCAGTCGGGCGGGAAGGCAGCGTAACTCTCAAAACCTGGGTGCTCATCGAAGGGGGCACTGAGGAGTTCTAACAAAGTCGACACGCCAGAAAAGTCGCCTATTTTGGCTTGGACAATGGCTTGCTCGCCCAAATGGTTGCGCAGAACAAATTTGGGGTTGGTGCGCAACATACGCACAGCTGCTTCGGCCAAGTCTTGCTGGGCAATGCGCTCCAGATAAAGTGTCAACCACGCTTGCCAGCCCGAAGCCTCAATAAACATGTCTTTCACAGATACAAAAGCATCGATGTGTCTTGTTTGTGCGTAGCTTGCCACGGCATGGCTTAAGCGACGCCAAAAAATTGTGTGGTCTGTGCGCTCGGTGGTCAGCAGGCGAAAAACAGCATCAATTAAGCCATGGTCGCTGGCTTGCACTTCATCCAAGCCCAGTTTGGCCGCCATGCGCTTATCGAGTTCCTGCGGATAAAAGCCTTTAAAACCATCCAGCACTTCAACCACCGCTTCTTGGTCTTGGATGAGAGGCAGCAGGGCTTGGCCCAAGCAATACACATTCCAAAACGCCACTTGGGGTTGACGGGCAAAAGCGTAGCGACCTTGATGATCTGAATGGTTACAAATGTGCGCGGGGTCGAACCCATCTAAAAATTGAAACGGCCCGTAATCGATGGTCAGACCCAGCAAGCTCATGTTGTCGGTGTTCATCACGCCGTGGCAAAACCCCACCGACTGCCACTGTGCCACCAACGATGCTGTGCGTTTCATCACAAGGCCCAGCATGGCCAAATAACGTTGTGCGCCCACTTGAGTGGCCAAGAGTTCGGGGAAATGTTGGGCAATCGCAAAGTCGGCGAGTTGCTGGAGTTCTTCATTACGCCCTGAAGCGGCGAAATGCTCAAAATGACCAAACCGCAAAAAACTCGGCGCCACCCGTGTGACCACGGCCGCGGTTTCCAGCTCTTCGCGCAACACCTTGTCGGGTGAACCCACAACAGCCAAAGCGCGGGTGGTGGGAATGCCCAAACCATGCATGGCTTCGCTGCATAAAAACTCGCGAATGCTTGAGCGCAAAACAGCACGTCCGTCACCCATACGTGAATATGGCGTGGCGCCCGCGCCTTTGAGTTGCAATTCCTGCGGTCCCATGGGCGTATCTATTTCGCCTAACCACAAGGCGCGCCCGTCGCCCAACTGTCCGGCCCACACGCCAAACTGATGGCCGCTGTACACGCTGGCCAAGGGCTGGCTGCCAGGCAAGACCAGGTTTCCGGCCAATGCTTGCAAGACCGCAGGCTCTTGCCACCAAAGGTCGGGCAAGCCCAAACTCTTGGCAAGACTGTCGCTGCGGCCCACCCAATGCACTTCCCGCAAAGGCGTGGCATTGACCTGCGTGTAAAAAGAAGGCCCTAAAGCGGCAAAGCGGTTACGCCAAGCGAGTTGAGGCAATGGGTCGGCTAAAGAAGGCATGTGGAGATTGTGCACAATACCCTCCAACCATAACTTACACAGGGCGATGACCCTAGGAGACTGTCCATGCTAGGACTCATGCAAATCCAAGATTTATCTATCTCATCCTTGATAGATTTCGCTGAAAAGCACCATGGGGACGTGGAAATTGTGTCGCGCCGTGTGGAGGGCGATATTCACCGAAGCACGTGGGCGACCATAGCGAAGCGATCGCGTCAAGTGGCCAACGCCTTAGACAAATGGCATCTGGGCACAGGCGCTAGGGTGGCCACCTTGGCATGGAATGGCTATCGACATTTAGAGTTGTATTTCGGGGTGAGCAGCAGCGGACGCGTGATCCACACCATCAACCCACGCTTGCACCCCGACCAAATCGTTTGGATTGCCAACCATGCCGAAGACGAGGTTATGTGCTTTGACATGACCTTCTTGCCAATTGCCAAGCAAATCCATGCAAGCTGCCACACCGTCAAACATTGGGTTGCGCTGTGCGATGCAGACCAACTGCCGGCTGACACGGGCATCCCTGGCTTGCTCAGTTATGAGGCTTGGCTTAGCCAGCAATCGAGCGACTATGCATGGCCGACACTGGATGAAAACACGGCGTCCTGCATGTGCTACACCAGTGGAACAACCGGCAACCCCAAGGCAGCCATGTACAGCCACCGCTCCACCGTCTTGCATGCCTATGCCTGCGCCTTGCCAGACGTGATGTGCCTGTCGGCCCGCGACGCGATTTTGCCGGTGGTGCCCATGTTCCATGTCAGCGCTTGGGGACTGCCTTACGCTGCAGCCATGGTCGGGGCGAAATTGGTCTTTCCTGGTGCATCACTGGACGGTAAATCTATCTACGAACTCTTAGAGGCTGAAAAGGTCACTTTGGCTGCAGGCGTGCCCACCGTCTGGCAAATGCTATTGGCACATTTGAAAGCCAACGATTTACGGTTCAACCATTTGAAGCGAACCGTCATTGGCGGCTCGGCTTGCCCGCCCGCCATGATCCATGCCTTCAACGATTTGTATGGCGTCGAAGTGCTGCATGCATGGGGCATGACCGAGCTCAGCCCTTTGGGCACTTTGTCTACCTTGAAAAGCAAGCACCTGGATTTGCCAGAAGCGGACAAAATGAAAATCCGCATGAAACAAGGGCGGGCGATTTTTGGTCTTGATTTCAAAATTGTGGATGACAACGGCAAAGAACAAGCCCACGACGGCAAAGCCTATGGCGATTTGTTGGTGAAGGGCCCGTGGGTCATTAAAGAGTATTTCAAACAAGAAGGCGCAGCGCCTTTGATCGACGGCTGGTTTCCCACCGGCGATGTGGCGACGGTCGACCCCGACGGCTATATGCAAATCACCGACCGCAGCAAAGACGTTATCAAATCGGGCGGCGAATGGATCAGCTCTATCGATG
>Ga0209188_1000216_pt1 | contig 64081 bp, 61 predicted proteins | sample C_130625_EF_Meta_FD_187307 | JGI IMG/M metagenome (GOLD analysis project Ga0209188, IMG submission 187307) | Freshwater microbial communities from Lake Croche, Canada to study carbon cycling - C_130625_EF_MetaG (SPAdes) (version 2) | ecosystem: Environmental > Aquatic > Freshwater > Lake...
ACCACCTGGTTTAGTCCAGGTAGCGCTCTTCGGAAAGTAGTCATCAAGTGATTCAAGCATCGCATCGCGACGCATTTTGTACTGGTCGCAGAATGAAGCAATCTGGTCGCGCCAAGGCTGATTGGCCAGGTAATTCGAAATTGTCATTTGGGTGAAATTAGATGGACAGAGAATTGATGATTCACTCGCAACTACCAATTTATCTTTTAGTGATTGTGGCACCAACGCCCAACCGACGCGTAATCCAGGCGAAATAGTTTTTGAGAAAGAACCAAGGTAGATAACATTTTCAGAATCTTCAGCACGCATTGCATTAGGTGATGGCTTATCAAAACCTAGAAGACCGTACGGATTATCTTCAACAACAAAAATCTGTTCTACTCGGCAAATTTGAAGAATTTCAGTTCGGCGATTAGCAGGCAATAAAACACCTGACGGATTCTGGTAATTCGGAATCAAGTATAAAAATTTAATCTTTCGGCCAGCTGCGCGTAGGGTTTTGATGGCTTGGCGAAGGGATTCCGGAACCATGCCATCGTTATCTGTTTCAACATGCACTACCGATGCTTCGTATTGGCGAAAAGTTCCAAGTGCGCCAACATACGAAGGTGCTTCAGCCAGAATTACATCGCCTGGATCAATAAAAATACGAGAGATCAAATCAAGAGCTTGCTGTGATCCGGTGGTTACAACAACGTCATCTGGATTAGCGCGGATACCTTCAAGGGCCATAACTTCACATATTTGCTCTCGCAACTTTGGATGCCCTTGACCGCTGCCATACTGCAGAGCTTCTTGACCCTGAGTTAAAATCAAATCAGATACAACTGATGCCATCATTTCCATTGGTAGCGCAGAAAGATTTGGCATTCCACCAGCTAATGAAACAATTTCCGGGCGCGATGCAACGGCGAACAATGAACGAATTTCACTTGCGACCATGCCGGTAGCTCGGTGGGCAAAACGCTCCTCGAGGTTCTGAGGATTACCGGTGTGAAAGCGAGTCGTTAGGTCTGACATGTGGTAATCCTGCCATAAAGAGGTACAAATACGCGCAGTTTTTATGAGAGATGGTTAATTACTGCGAAGGCCAGCTTTACGTAGGTCAGAAAGTCTCAACATTCCAGTTTTTGCATCATCTTCAGATGTTAAATAAAGACGTTGAATCGCAATAACTATTGATTCAGCTATTACATCGCGGAAATCAGCACGGCCAAGTCGTTCTGCGTCACCTGGGTTAGTTAAATACCCCAAATCAACTCGAACCGCAGGCGCTTTAGTTAAACGTAATAAATCCCAAACCTTGGCATGTGAATGACAATTGACTAAATCAGTGCGAGCACATATTTCGCGCTGCACCAGAGACGCAAACCTCTCACCGACAACTGAATGAAGTGAATGTAAATCACTTCCGTAGTAATAGGTGGCTACTCCATGTGCGCTCTGGGTTGGATATCGGTCTGCATGAAAAGAGATAACCAAATCTGCCGAAGTTTTATTAGCTAAATCAACGCGCTCTTGTTGAGTTGGGCAATTATCTTTTCCGCGAGTCAAAAAGACACTTACACCGAGAGCCAATAAACGACCCTCCAACCTTTGTGCAATGTCATAAACAATTTCAGCTTCTTCAATTCCAAAACCACTTACGCCGCGACTTTCACCGCCATTACTTGGATCCAGAACAATTACTTTATCTGCCAATGCCGGCCCACGATTTTTATGGGAGACATCTTCGCGTAATCGAACAGGAGCGCCACCACTAACAATTGTGGTTAATCGCAACAAAGCAATAATTGTTGCCGGACCACATTTACCATCAACAGTTACACCCACAGATTTTTGGAATTCACTAACTGCTTTAGAGGTGCGTGAACCATAAATACCATCTACTCGACCGCAATCAAAACCCATCTCGACTAACCGGTTTTGTAGAGTAGCTACATCATCGCCATGCATTAACGAGGGTGTAGTTATGTGAAGGGAACGATCACCAAGTTTCCATCGGGCTTCTTCTAGGGCGCGCGAAGTTACATCGTCAATGACGCCCGTGACAGTTAAACCGCGACCTTGCTGAAAGGAACGAACCTCATCTGGCGTTAGTTCTTTCATGATGGTTGCAAACCTAAGTAATTAACGGCTTAGATAAATCCTTCAAGCTCTTTTAGTAGAGCAGGTTTTGGCTTAGCACCGATAATTGTTTTAACTACTTCACCGTTAACAAAAACATTAAGGGTAGGAATCGAAGTAATTCCATATTTGATTGCAATAGCTGACTCTTCATCGGTATTTAACTTAACAATTTTAATCTTGTCGCCATGCTCATTAGCGATCTCGTCAAGAATTGGTCCTACTGCGCGGCAAGGCCCACACCATTCGGCCCAAAAATCAACCAAAACAGGGGTGCTGCTCTTAAGTACTACATCTGCGAAATTTGCAGTTGTGACTGGGGTTGCTGCGCTCATTTTTACTCCTCGTAATTACTACTTTTTATTTACTTGCGGATATGTAGGTACTTTAGTGGTGCGATAAGAATTTTTCAGCATCTAGCGCAGACTGGCAGCCTGTGCCTGCGGCAGTAATGGCCTGGCGGTAAGTGTGGTCAACCAAATCTCCACACGCAAAAACACCTTCGAGATTAGTTTGTGTCGAACGTCCTTCGACAATTACATATCCTTCTGCGTCCAAAGTAATCTGACCTTTAACTAGCTCGCTTCTTGGATCATGACCAATTGCAACAAAGAGACCCGTGAAGTCACGCTTAGATAATTCGCCAGTTATTGTGTTTTTAAGGGAAAGCGCCTCTACTTTTTCGGCACCTAATACATCGGTAACTTCGGTATTCCAAAGCATTTCGATCTTGGGATTAGATAACGCCCGCTCTGCCATAATCTTTGAAGCACGAAGCGAATCACGACGGTGAATCAGAACAACTTTGCTCGCAAATTTAGTTAAGAAAGTTGCTTCTTCAACTGCTGAGTCACCACCGCCCACAACAGCAATTGTTTGATCACGGAAGAAAAAACCATCGCAAGTTGCACACCACGAAACGCCACGACCAGAAAGGCGCTTTTCATTCTCTAAACCAATCTCTCGATAGGCCGAACCCATCGCCAAAATAACAGATTTAGCTTTTACAGTATTTCCAGAACCATCTTTAAGAACTTTAATTGGCCCTGACAAATCCATCTCGATAATATCGTCAGTTACTAAATTTGCACCAAATCTTTTCGCTTGTTTGCGCATTGCGTCCATTAAATCTGGACCCATAATTCCATCAATAAATCCTGGGAAGTTTTCAACCTCAGTGGTATTCATTAATGCGCCACCGGCAGTAACTGATCCTTCGTAAATAATTGGATTCAGCTGGGCACGCGCAGCATAAATAGCAGCGGTATATCCCGAAGGTCCAGAACCAACAATTACAAGATTTTCGACTTCACTCATGGCTTCACCATAACCTTTTTTTGACCCAATTTATTCCTTATTTCCTGCTGTGCCACGTGAAGAGCGCAACAATCCGGTAATCATAGAAAGCTCAGCAACCCGCAATAATTTTGCAATTAAGAAATAGCCAGAAGTGCTGATGAGCAAGACTAAAAGCAGCGCTAATGGCCCTTGCCAATTAAGGGTATGAGCAAGCGCAAATACTGGCCCCATCGCAGTGACGGAGGCGATGATTAGTTTTAAATGCTGTCCTAAAAATTGTGAGAACTGGACTTTCCCAACATGCTTTTTAATTAAATTCAAGGTAACTGCGGTACCCATGATGTAACTAATTGAGAAAGCTAAACCTAAACAGATAGTTACGTATTCATTTCTTACTGTATTTAGTGCCAGATAGGAAAGAGACACTGCAATCAAATTAATAATGAATATCGAGACTACTTGAGTTTTAGTATCTTCAAACGCATTAAACCCACGAATCAAAATAATGTTTATAGAAAATGCTACTAAACCTAAACCAAGTGCAGATAGAACATAGCCCATGTATGAAGAATCGCTACGACTTATGCCAAAGAAGAGCACCTCAGTTATAAGTGGACCAAAGAAGGCTAGACCAACAGCACTGGGGATTGTAATAACACCAACAAGTCGAATCGCTCTAATTAATTGTGCTTTGACTTCCAAAATATCTTTAGCAATTACCAATCTAGATAAGTGTGGCAACAATGCAGTGATGATAGAAATAGTAACAATTGAGTAAGGCAGCAACATGATCAAATAAGCATTGCTATAAGGAGTAAAACCCACACCTCGAGTAATTCCATCTTGAGCACTTCGAACTGCAGCGCTAGTAGCAACGCTAACGGTAACCAAGTAGCCTAGTTGCGAAATAATTACATAAACAAAGGTCCAGCCGGCCAACTTGAATGATTTCCCTAAGCCGCCAAAACCTAGTTCAAAGCGCAGTCTAAATTTTGTTCGTGAGATAACTGGAATCAAAACCAGCGCCTGAATTACAGTGCCTAAAGTGGTGCCCCAACCAAGAATCGCTACTTGGGTATTTGTAATCGAATCAGCTCGCACGTTGGGCACTAAGTACAAAAACCCACCTAGTAAAGCCACCCCGACCAAATTATTTAAAATGGGAGCCCACATTAAAGGGGCAAATACACCTCTGGCATTAGCTACTTGTCCCAACATCGCATAAAACACTAAAAAGAAGATCTGAGGTAGGCAATAACGCATGAAAGCAACCGTTACCGAGTATTCGTTTTCAAACCCTGCGGTAGTGAATTCAGGCGCATAAATCCGAACCAAAGTTGGCGCAAAAACAATTCCTAGCGCAGTTAATGCAAGCAGGCTCATACTGATAGTTGTAACAAGTCGAGAAGCAAAACCAACCCCACCATCTTCGTCTGTAAAAGAGCGAATCAGTTGTGGTACAAAAATTGCCGTTAACGCTCCACCTACAACTAAGTTGTAAATAATATTAGGTATGGTGTTTGCAACGTTATAACCATCTGCAAGTAGTGCGGTACCAAGAGCCGCAACCAAAAGAACACCACGAACAAAACCGGTAATTCTAGAAATTATGGTTCCAATCGCCATAACACTAGAGGCGCGATACAAATCTACTGACTTCATTTTCGACTGCGGCGTACTCGGCGAACTGTTTGTAAAGTGGCGGTAACAAAAAGCAAAACAGCCGCACTTGAAGTAAACCAGGCAACTCGAGAATCAACAATTGAGAGATTCAAATTTAACTGCGAATATTTTGTGACGGGAACCCCTTTGCCATCAGTTAGGCGAGCTGCCACCATAACTGTTCCAGGAGTTATTACATTTGCTGGGAGCGCAAGCTGCATTTTCGAATTTGGGGCAATACTTATGTCGCTAATTCCTGAAATTTGTATTCGAGAATTACGTGGCAATAGCTCTAAAGAAACTTTAACTGGGGTACTAAAGTTGTTGACTAAAGTTACTGGCAGCTTAACTTCAGAAGAAGTTAGCCGATACCGACCAGATACAACTCTCAACTTCGCAGTCGTTAGGGTGACCTCTTGATCGGCGCTAATTAGTAGTCGACCACGAAAATTATTAGTGATTTCTGGATTTAATAGACGAGCCAATTGAAGTCGCAAAGTAGTGAGTTCGGGAGCATCAACCACTCGATTTAAAGCGGTTAAGGATCTCCGATATTGGGTATATTTTTCGCGCAACGGATCATTACTTTTTAATGAACCTTCACTGTATTTACCAGGTTTATCACTAGTTACAGCACGGGCCAAGAAGCCAGCTAATCGCTCATTTGCTTTTGAATAATAAAAATTCAATTCGCCAGGTGCAAGTTCCTTAGCTAATTTGTAGGCCGGATTACCATAAGGCAATACGACCACTTGGTCGTTAGTGGTAATGAAAGAAAATTGATTTAACCAATTAGTTGCTGCCACAGAACCGGTTCCATCTTTTTGCTCACCGCTCTGCAATCCAATTTTATATTTATCTTTCATAGCAATTACGTCGTCAATAAATGCAGCATCGACTACCCAAATTCGTGGTCGGTTAGCTGGATAAAAAATTAATCTACCTAAGTCACCAGTTGGGGCTAAACGTGTTGCTAATTCATCACTATAAAAATATCCACTGTAATTACGATTAGGTTCGGTAACCAATCTAATAATTTTTGGTTCAACAGCTTGTGCTGGTAGGTAGGTAAATTGCAGACCAAAAATTACGGCTAGAGCAAACCAGATACGTTTCATGGCAAAATCTCGCCACTTTTTGCAATTAATTTCTTTTCATCAGGGTACGCCAACCGGTCTACAATTTCAGAAAGGGGAAACCATGAAACTTCATCAACTTCGGTAATTTGTGGAGTTAATTCACCCGATACTTCTTTGAAGATAAAATGATGCACCGTTTTATGAATTCTTTTACCGCCAGCCATGAACCAAAAATCAATCACTCCAATAGATTTAGTAATTTCTGAAGTAATACCGGTTTCTTCTTGTACTTCGCGAATTGCGGCTTGCTCTGGGGTTTCACCGGCTTCAATATGTCCCTTAGGTAGCGACCAAAGCAAACGTTCGCGCGATGCATCCTTATGATCAATGCGACCAATTAACAAACCGCGTGTTCCAGAAAAATCGATCACTAAACCGCCAGCGCTGACTTCATCAACGCGTTTTGCATAAGGTCGGCGCTCAGGACTCTTTTTAATTGAGGGTTTAACTGGGCTTTTTTGAGCAGGGGCATTTCCATCGGTTGGGGTTGTAACTACTTGTGGGGCGCGATTGCCGGGACGTCTACGCCGCCGCTTTTTCTTCGTACCTTCGCTGCCCGCACTAGGTGCCGGGGTCATGGAGCAAGGGTAGTCCTCTAGCCTTACCTATTGTGACGAGTCCATTAGGTGCCGCAGGCGAAGTAGCTATTCGCTCGCTTATCGAACGAGCCCCCCTGGCCAGCTCACTGGCTGCTGCCTATAAATCGGCCGGGTACAAGTTGGCGCTAGTGGGCGGACCGGTTCGCGATGCAATTTTAGGTCGCCTCGGAAACGATTTAGATTTCACAACTGATGCACTGCCGCTTGAAAGCAAAAAGATTTTAAAAATTTGGGGCGAGAATATTTGGGATACCGGTATCGAGTTTGGAACCGTCGCAGCAAAACGTGGCGACACAACTGTTGAAGTAACGACATATCGCAGCGATAAGTATGACCCCGAAAGTCGCAAACCTGAAGTTGAGTTTGGTGACAACATCGTGGGCGATTTGTCGCGTCGAGATTTTACCGTTAACTGCATGGCACTCGAATTAACAACAGCTTTGCCTGAGTTTATAGATCCGTTTAATGGATTAACTGATCTGGCAAAACGAATTTTGCGCACTCCTGTTACACCCGAACAATCATTCTCTGACGATCCACTACGCATGATGCGTGCAGCAAGATTTGCCAGCCAATTAGATTTTGAGATCGAAGATTCAACTTTATTAGCGATGAAAGAAATGGCTTCTCGAATTTCAATTGTTTCGGCTGAACGAGTACGCGATGAATTTATGAAAATATTAATGTCAAATAATCCACGTCGTGGTATTTCAATCATGGTTGAAACCGGCTTAGCTGCGTTAGTAATTCCGGAAATTCCAAAACTAAAATTAGAAATTGATGAACATCATCACCACAAAGATGTTTATGAACACTCAATTACTGTTTTAGAGCAAGCAATCGCACAAGAAGATCGTTTAGGTGGACCTAATCTAATTATTAGATTAGCAGCGCTGTTGCATGACATTGGTAAACCTAAAACCCGAGCTCTTATAGAAGGTGGTGGAGTTTCATTTCATCATCATGAAGTTGTTGGCGCCCGCTTAGCTCGGGAACGACTTAAAAAGCTACGTTTCTCTGGCGATATTGTCGAGTCAGTCGAAACCCTCACTGCACTACATCTGCGCTTCCATGGTTATGGAGATGGGGAATGGACTGACTCAGCCGTGCGTCGTTATGTGCGTGATGCCGGTGAATTACTGGTTCATTTACATGTCTTGACTCGCGCTGACTGCACCACTCGCAATGTGCGTAAAGCGGAACGCCTTGCCAGCGCTTATGAATCACTGGAAGCGCGTATTGCCCGTCTCATGGAGGCCGAGGAACTTAATAAAATACGCCCTGATTTAGATGGTGCCGCCGTAATGAAATTGCTTGAGTTAAAACCTTCAGCAACAGTTGGCAAAGCACTCGATTTCTTACTTGAATTGCGACTAGAACGTGGTCCGCTTAGTGAAGAAGAAGCAACCAAAGAGTTATTTGCTTGGTGGAAGAAATTTTCCGCGCCGCAATAGTCTAAGTGCAGTCACTAAATAAATTACCGAAACTAAAACTGGAACTTGCCAGCCTTGACCAGAGTCAGATAACAAGAGTGCAGAAATAATGCCACCACTTACAATCGCCGCATTTACTAAAACATCATAAACCGCAAAAACACGACCACGGTAGTAGTCATCAATTTTTGATTGCACAAGTGCATCATTGGTAACTTTAAAACTCTGCCCAAATAAACTGGTTAGAAAAGCTGCCAAAAATAAATTTGGCTCATTGTTCCAAATTGCTAAAGGCACTGGACCAAGCACACTCAAATACATCATGGCTCTCATCCAGTTATGACGGCCATATTTTCTAACTCCGAAAGGAGCAATAAGAGCACCCAAAACAATGCCAATCCCAGCAATTGCAAATGCTAAAGCTAAGCCTGATAGGCCATCTTCTGGATGCGCTGAATCATTAAAAGTATTTCGCTCTAACATCAGACCAACTAGCGTGAGTGCAGTTAAGCCGCCGCGCTGCAAACCATTGGCAATAATTCCGCGCATAGCGTCTGCGTGAACACCAAGAAATTTCCAACCTTCGCGTATTTCAACAAAACCTTGGGTGAGCGATGCTGGCTTTCGCTCATGTTCTAGCGGTCCTATTTCTAATCTGCGCAATCGCAACGCCATTAGTGAGGCCATCGCGTAGCCACAACTTGCAGCGATGATTAAATAAGAATCAACGTGGTCAGCGGTAGCGATTGAATCAAGTAATTTTCGTAACGCCAAACCCAACCCGCCACCTAAAACCAAGAAAACAGAGCCACCAGTAACAGCCATCGCGTTTGCCGAAATCAAATTTTGCTGATCAACTAATAATGGCAAGCCGGCAGATGTGGCAGCCAAAATCAACCTATTAAGACCAAATGCAATTAAAACTAAAACTGTAAGTTCTAAGCCGGTACGACCAATGAATACTAAAAGTGCAATCAACAGCAGATCTAAGGCACGAGAGAAGTTAGAAATAAAGAGGGCTCGCTGCCTGGAAACCCGATCCAACACAGTTCCGACGAATGGCCCAATAATTGAATACGGAAGTAGAACTACTGCAAATGCCAAAGCTGCATTTAATGCACTGGCTTGGCGTTCGGGCGAAAATAATACAAAAGTTGCGAGTGCTCCTTGAAATATGCCATCAGTCGCTTGGCCAATCCAACGCACTATTAGCAGACGCGATAACCGCGGGTGCCAAAGCAACTGCCAGAAGTTCATATTGGCAAGCGTAGTTACCTAAGACCGTTTATTCTTACCTTTAATGAAATCGCAACGCTCGTTCATCGATTATTCACTCGATAAGCGCGCCACTTTGGCAGCGCTCTTTCGGGGTACGGTCAATGCTTGCGATGCTGATCCATATCTAATGCGTGCAGCTAAATTTCATGGCGTTAAAACCACTCGCCCATGTCCAGTCTGTAAGCATGTTTCAATGGTTGAACTGATGTACACCTTTGGTGATCAACTCGGCCAATACTCAGGTCGGATTAAGAACGCTGAAGAATTGCGCCAAATGGAAAAAGAGTATGGAGAATTTCGAGTTTATATCGTTGAAGTTTGCCGCGATTGTTCCTGGAATCATCTTTGCGTCTCTTTTGTCTTGGGTGATGGCGTTGAACGCAAACCACCCCGTTACACCCGAACACTTGAGGATAGTGACTGGGCTTAACAGGTAGCCTTAAACCATGTCATTTAAGCCCTCTAAACGTTTAATTATTAGGGCTGCCATCTTTTTAGGCGGTTTCGGATTCGTAGCGGGTTCAACTTTATTTGCGATTGCATATTTCACAGTCTCAATTCCTGACCCAAATTCATATGTAAATAGCCAGTCGACCATTATTCAATATTCAAATGGTGCAGAGATTGGCCGCATTGGTGCACAGAACCGCACCATTGTTCCGCTAGCTAAAATTCCACTAAGACTCCGTGAAGCAGTTATGGCTGCAGAAGATCGTGATTTTTATACCAATAGAGCATTTAGCCCAATCGGAATATTGCGCGCATTGAAAAATAACTTGCTTGGCGGTTCATTACAAGGCGGTTCAACAATCACGCAGCAATACGCGAAAACTGCTTTCTTGAGTTCAGAGCGAACAGTCCAACGCAAAATAAAAGAGCTTGTTATTTCAATCAAACTTGAGAACCAGCTTTCCAAAGATCAAATTCTGGAAAACTACCTAAACACAATTTATTTCGGGCGCGGATCATATGGCGTACAAACTGCTTCGCAGCAATATTTTAACCGCACCGTAGATCAATTAAGCATGTCTCAAGCTATTGTTCTTGCTTCAATTTTGCGATCACCTGGTTTATATGATCCCGCTTTTAATAAAAACAATGGACCTCGATTAGCAAACCGTTTTAAATATGTAGTTAAAGGAATGGTAAGCAAAGGTTGGTTAACTGAGAAAGAAGCAGCTAAATTAAAAGTCCCCTATATTTCGCCGCGGGCAACTTCAGGATCACTTAGTGGACCTAAAGGTCATGTAATTGAAGCGGTTCGCAAAGAGTTAATTAAATTTGGATTTACCGAGGACCAAATTATGGTTGGCGGCTTAGTTGTGAAGACAACGTTAGATCAACAAGCACAACAGTCGGCTGTTGACGCCGTTAATAAAGAAGCTCCAGTAAAAGCTCCAGATAATTTGCATATTGGTTTAGTCGCAATTCGCCCCGGAACGGGCGAAATAATTGCTATGTACGGTGGAAAAGACTATTTAGCTCGCCAATTAAATGATGCAACGCAGTCGATCGCACAAGCTGGATCAACTTTTAAACCGTTTGCTTTGATTGCCGCACTCCAACAAGGAATTTCGTTGACCTCGATGTGGAATGGCGACAGCCCACAAACCTTTGACGATGCTGGCAAACCTTATCCAGTTGCAAATTATGGTTTTCAAGGTTGGGGGCAAATGTCACTTCTAAGTGCAACTGCTCATTCAGTAAACACAGTTTTCGTTCCACTTGGAATAAAAGTAGGTCCCGAGAATGTAGTTGAAGCAGCACGACGAGCTGGCATTCCAGAATCTGTCGCAATGATGCCAACGCCATCAGTAGTGCTCGGTGTTGCTAGCCCGCATGTTCTAGATGTTGCAAGTGCTTATGCAACCTTTGCCGCAAATGGAATTTACGCCAAACCATATTTAATCAGCCAAGTTCTAGGCGCAAATAAAGGCGTGCTTTACGAAGGCAAGTCTCAAACTCAAGAAGTATTTGCTGCCGACGTAATGGCTGATTTAACTTACGCTCTGAAAAATGTAGTTACAAATGGATCTGGTTTTGCTGCACTAAAACTAGGTCGACCAGTAGCAGGCAAGACCGGCACTAGCCAATCGAATGCATCAGCATGGTTTAGTGCATACACGCCGCAGATAGCTGCTTCGGTTGCGCTATTTCGTGATGATGCCACACAATCTTTAAAAGGAATCGGCGGGCTGACCTCCGTAACTGGTGGAAGTTTCCCGGCTCGTATTTGGACTACTTTTATGAAAGGCGCGCTTAAAGGAGAACCAACTTTGGATTTCCCAGCACCTGCAAATATTGGCGGACTAGATCCAATTGTCATGACATCAGGTGGCGTTCAGAGCGCTAAGAAAAAGTAAAAAGTTCAAAATTGAAAACGCGCACAATCATTTTGTTAGCGTTTCTAGCTAGCGTTATTTCATTTACTAAATTCTCACCCTGTATCGGCTTTAACTGGGCCACTCCAGGTCAATATATTCACGCTTGCTACTCTGATTTACCGAGCCTTCTAGGCAATCGCTCAATTGGTAGTGGTGCTTGGGCATTTAGTGGAGCACAACCAGTTGAGTATCCAGTAATTACTGGATTAATTATGTTTTTAACTGCACAAGTCGCACATGTTACGACTGCTTACTTCTTATTAAATGTCGCACTGCTTGCACTTCTATTTATAGTTGTCGCGGTAATTACAACCCGGATTCGGCCGCAGTTCGGTTATTTACTTTCCTTTTCGCCGGCTGTAGTTGCATCTCTTTACATAAATTGGGATCTTTGGGCAATTGCAACAATGATGCTTTCGATTTATTGGTTCGATCGCAAAAAATATGAGTTAAGTGCGTTAGCAATTGGTATTTCAATTGCCACCAAATTTATTCCTATTTTTCTAATCCCAGTCGCACTTTATATTTTCTATCGCAAAAAGAATCTTGATGGCGCCCTAAAATATTTAGCCATAACATCTGTCACTTGGCTAATTATTAATCTGCCAGTAGCGTTAACAACTTTTGACGGTTGGTGGTATTTCTACAAATTAAATATTGAACGAGTCGCTGATTGGGGTTCACTTTGGTATGCCCTATCTGCACTAGGTGTTGGATTAACAAATTTAAATTATTTATCAATCTTGCTACTACTAGTTTGTGTCGCAGCTTTAGGAATTTTCTTATTCTCACTCGATTACATTCCGTCGCTTGCACAACTATCATTTATTGTGATTGCGGTTGTCACCTGCGTAAGCAAGGTTTATTCACCACAATACGTTTTATGGTTAGCTCCACTGGCGCTAATTGCAGTAATTGATAAACGTGACTTATCTGCATTCTGGATTTGGCAAGCTGTTGAAGTTATTTATCATGTTGCAATCTGGCAACATTTAGCAACCGTGACAGGTGCTCGATTTGGTTTACCGGTCACTGGCTATGCCCTGATCAGCCTGGCCCGTATTGCAGCCACGGTTGCGCTAGTCGTAGTTCTGATTCGGCGTGCACTGCTCATGAGAGGCCCAGTTGAGCCTGATTCACAGGGCAAAATGGCCGATTTTCTCTTTGAGGCAGGCAAGAGTTACCCTTAGCTCCTTGTTTCACCTCTTTATTTATGTCAGTCCGCTGAAATATATTTGGAGTAAATGAGAGCACTAACCCTCCTGTCACGGAAATGCCGTGGCCGTCTTAGTCCAGAGGAGGTCGGGTTAACGCATGCGTCACTACGAACTAATGGTCATTCTTGATCCAGAGTTAGAAGAAAGAACAGTTACACCATCACTTGAGACATATCTCAAGATCATCAAAGACAGCGGCGGCACAGTCGACAAGCTCGATGTTTGGGGCAAGCGCCGTATGTCATTCGAAATCCTTAAGAAGTCTGAAGGAATTTACGCAGTTGTAGATATGCACTGCGAACCAGCAGCGATTAAAGAACTTGATCGTCAGCTAAATCTAAACGAATCAGTACTACGTACTAAGTTAATTCGTCCAGAATAATTTTCCAAAGATAAATACAAGAACAAAGCACGGCACCCACGAGTAGATACGAGAGAAAGAGAAGAAAATGGCAGCAGGAGATACAACAATCACAATGATCGGCAACTTAGTAGACGATCCAGAGCTACGTTTCACACCATCAGGTGCGGCGGTAGCAAAGTTTCGTGTTGCTTCAACTCCTCGTTATTTGGATAAAGCAACTAATGAATGGAAAGACGGCGAAAGCCTTTTCCTTCAATGTCAGATCTGGCGTCAAGCAGCAGAAAATGTTGCTGAGTCACTGACAAAAGGTATGCGAGTCATTCTTTCGGGTCGCCTAAAGCAACGTTCATATGAAACAAAAGAGGGTGAAAAGCGCACCGTCTTTGAAGTAGAAGTTGATGAAGTAGGTCCATCACTTCGCAGTGCAACTGCGAAAGTTACCCGCGCACAACGTGCAGCCGGTGGCAACAGTGGATTCTCTGCTCCAGCAGCTGAAAGCTTTAATGATGATCCTTGGGCTGCATCAACCTCAACACCATCTGCTGGCGGCTGGGCAACCACCACTAGCGATGAACCTCCGTTTTAAACCAACCTATCCATCCATTCCTAGTTCTATTCAAAGGGACTAGGGCCCTCGAAAAGGAGCACCACAATGGGAGCAAGAAATAACCGGGCTTTAAAAGAGCCTAAGAATAAGGGCGCAAAAGCTGCTGCCCTTAATAAGAAGTTTAAGAAGAAGCCATGCAGCTTCTGCCAGAACAAAGTTACTTATATTGATTACAAGGACATCAACACCTTGCGTAAGTACATCTCTGATCGCGGCAAGATTCGTGCACGTCGCGTAACTGGTGCATGCACACAACATCAACGTTCAGTAGCAACAGCGGTTAAGAACAGCCGCGAAGTAGCGCTACTGCCTTACACATCTACAGCGCGATAAGGAGCGATGACAATATGAAACTCATCCTTACTCGCGAAGTTGCTGGGCTTGGTCAAGCTGGCGATGTTGTAACTGTTAAAGATGGCTTTGGCCGCAACTACTTGCTTCCTCGCGGAAACGCGATCACCTGGAGCCAAGGCGGAGAAAAGCAGATCGAAGGAATCCGTCGTGCTCGTGCAGCACGTGAAATCCGCGATATCGATCATGCCAACTCAATCAAGGCAACTCTCGAAGCAGCAACTCTTACCATCAAGGTAAAAGTTGGTACCGGAAATCGTCTATTCGGTTCAGTAACCGATAAAGATGTAGCAGCAGTAATCAAGAGCGCAGTTGCGATCGATATCGATCGTCACAGCATCAAGATGGCTGGCCACATCAAGAAGATTGGTACTCATTCAGCAAAGGTCTCACTAGAGCACCATGTAACTGCAGCAATCACTTTGACAGTTGTAGCTGAATAAATTAATTAAACTAAAACAGGCTCGGCGCTAATAGCGTCGGGTCTGTTTTGTTTTTACCGAAGTATTTATAGCCACTCAGCTTTCTTAAATTTTCGGTACAAAATTCCAGTTAAAGCTAAGAGCGATCCAAGCACTATCGGATATCCGAATTTCCAGCGTAATTCCGGCATAAAATCAAAGTTCATTCCATAGATGCCAGCGACCATGGTTGGCACAGATGCCAGGGCAACATAAGCAGTAATTTTGCGCATATCTTCATTTTGCTGCACTTGAACATGCGCAAGATCAGCCTGTAGAGCCGATGAAAGCAAAGAATCTAAGCCAGCTGCAGCATCTGATGCACGCGATAAGTGATCAAGGGTGTCGCGAAAAAATGGCGTTAAATTATTTGGTACATGTGCAGCACCTTCACTTGCCAATTTTTGAAGCGGCGAAAGCAGTGGATCAATTGCATGTCGAAATTCAATAATCTCGCGCTTTAAAAAGTAGATATCTTGAGATTGCGTTTGGCGCTTGCCATTAAATACTTTTGATTCAACCTGAACAACATCTGCCTCTAGTTCTCCAGCAATATCTATGTAACAGTCGATTACATGATCGATAACTGCGTGCAATACCGCGTATGGGCCTTTCTCTAATTGTTCGGGATTACCCTCAAGTTGGTGGCGGGTATCGCGGAGAGGAGCACCATCGCCGTGACGAACTACCACAATAAAATATTCACCAATAAAACAGAAAATTTCACCGGTGGAAACCAAACTTTTCTCTTCATCATAAAAAACAGTTTTTAGAACACAGAACTGAACACCTGGGTACTCTTCAAACTTTGGTCGTTGCTTAGCGGTAATCGCATCTTCAATTGCTAATGGATGGAATCTAAAGTCACCCATAATTTTGTCGAACTCAGTTTGTGTCGGTTCAGCTAATCCAAGCCATACGAAACCACCATCATTCTTGGCCTTCATTATTAATTCAGGCAAATTTGATGGCTCGTTGTATCTCTGACCATTTTGATAAAGCGCGTAATCGACAATCATGTTGGAATCATCTCGCAGTAAGGTGAAATTTGAGTGCTATCTCAGTAATTGAGAATTAAATAATTACTTTGATCAACAGTGATGTAAGGCGCTGTAACGTCGCTGACCTGCTGGTTTATAAATTTATTAAAGAAAACTCAGAGATACCCACAGTTCATCCACCGCTTTGTACACAGGAAAACACGCTTATCCACCGACTTATCCCCAGCTTTACCCACACCCACAGTGGTGATTATTCGCTTAAGTAGGCAGGCGCTCATACCTTTGCCACCTGAGCGTAATTCACGCTCAAATGTCAGTGGCTAGTGGGAGGTTTTACGCGTGAGTATCGCAGAACTTCCAAATCGCAGCGGCCAACAAGGCGGCAACTCTAATTACTCCACGCCAGAATTTGAGCGCACCCCACCGCAAGATTTAATTGCCGAACAATCTGTTCTAGGTGGAATGCTTCTAAGTAAAGATGCAATTTCTGATGTCGTTGAAATTTTGCGCGAACGCGATTTTTATCGTCCAGCGCACGAACTTATCTACGATGTAATTATTGATCTATACGGTCGTGGCGAACCAGCTGATGCGGTAACTGTTTCAGCTGAACTTGCAAAGCGTGGTGATATTGCACGCGCCGGTGGTGCGCCTTATTTACATACTTTGATTTCATCTGTTCCAACTGCAGCGAATGCAGGTTATTACGCAAAGATTGTTCGCGAACGCGCAATCATGCGTCGCTTAGTTGAAGCCGGCACCAAGATTGTGCAACTTGGTTACACCGTCGAAGGTGATGTCGACGAAGCAGTTGATCAAGCACAAGTCGAAGTTTTCCAAGTTACTGAGCGACGCACCTCTGAAGACTATGTTCAACTAAGCACTTTGCTGCCACAAGCACTCGATGAGATTGAAGCAATATCTAAAGGTGTTGGTATCGAAGGCGTCATGACCGGTTTCCGTGACCTAGATAAATTAACTAATGGTCTGCACCCTGGCAACATGATTGTTCTTGCTGCTCGTCCTGCAGTTGGTAAATCAACTCTTGGTTTGGATATTGCACGGCAAGCATCTATTCACGATGGAAAAACTTCGGTTATTTTCTCACTTGAAATGTCGCGTTCTGAAATCACAATGCGTATGTTGTCGTCAGAGGCAAAAGTAGGTTTGAATAATATTCGCTCTGGTGCACTATCTGATGAAGAGTGGTCACGTTTAGCGCGACGCATGGGTGAAATTTCAAATGCACCTCTGTTTATTGACGATTCACCGAATCTGTCCATGATGGAAATTCGCGCTAAAGCACGTCGTTTAAAGCAACGCCATGATTTAAAGCTAATTATTATTGATTATCTGCAGTTGATGACTTCAGGCAAGCGCGTTGAAAACCGCCAACAAGAGGTTTCTGAGTTCTCTCGCCATTTAAAGTTAATGGCAAAAGAGCTAGATGTTCCGGTAATTGCAATCTCACAGCTCAACCGTTCACCAGAACAACGTTCTGATAAGAAACCAATGCTTTCAGATCTACGTGAATCAGGTTCGATCGAACAAGATGCTGACGTTGTTATCTTGTTACACCGTGACGATCTATATGACCCACAAAGTCGTTCAGGAGAAGCAGATTTAATTGTGGCTAAGCACCGTAACGGTCCAACTCGCACGATTACAGTTTCAGCGCAACTTCACATCGCTCGATTTGTTGACATGCCATTAAATAGTGGAATGCAAGATTTCACTCAGCAACGCGAACCAGAAGAAAACTAACTTCTTAACAACTATTTAATAGCGCTTCGTGCGCGATCTGCCATATAAATTCCGGCAATCACAATAACTCCACCGATTAATTGAATTAAAGTCCAAGATTCTCCAAACCAGAACCAAGCAACTATGCCGGCGAAGATCGGTTCAAGCATTCCAAATGCGCTGGTAGTAGAAGCCGAAAGATTACGCAGACCATTCATTACACAAAGATACGGAAGAACTGTTCCAATCAAAACTACATAAATAATTAGTTGCCAACCAGATGCACTGTAACCATCAAGTGCGCCTCCCAACGGAATTGAAACTGTAAAAACATCGAATGGGAATGTCCAGATCGGCATAATCAATGACCAAGCAAGGGCTGCAAAACCAAAACCCCACATAGTTGTTGATTGATTATCGCGCTGCGAAGTGACTCCTTCACCAGCTAAGAAGAAGAAGGCCAGCGCAAATGCTGCGCCCAATGCGGCAAGCACGCCAATCCCGTCGAGAGTTAGCCCATTCCAAACTTGGGCTACAAAAGCCAAACCAAGTAGCGCCAAGAAGAGTGCGGCCCACATTTCATTAGGTACGTGTTTCTTACGAACACAGCGAAGGTAAAGCACGATCCAGACAGGCGCAGTGAATTCAATAAGCAGGGCAATGCTCACATGCATGCGGGAAATAGCTAGAAAATAAGCGCCATTTACTGCCGCGATTCCGATAGCGCCAAGAGCCGCTAAACGAGGAATCTCGCCCTTAGTGATGCGCAAAGTTTTTGGCGCCCGCCAAGCGATATATACAGCGAGAATGAAAAAAGTTGAGATTGAACGAACTTGGGCCAATCGCCAGGCTGATATGTAGTCGTTAAGCAGTAATTTCGAAGCGATGCCGTTTGAAGCGAACATGACAGCCGCGATCGTTAAGAGAATTTCGCTGCGGCGCGCTTTAAGCATCTAGCAAGGGTAACCGATTGGCTACCGCAATTCTCTTGTTTAAGAGTAGGTGCGAAGGATTTAGAACGCGGCGTCTGAGATATTCATGATCGAATTGTCGGTTGTTTCGACAATTTTGCGATCAGCGGTGATGTGAGGCAAATAGTTGGTTACAAAGAACTTAGCTGATGCAATCTTGCCGTTGTAGAACTCAAGATCCTTGCCCGCACTTGGGATTTTATCCAAGGCAATATCTGCCTGACGCAGTAGTAACCAAGCGGTAATGATGTCACCGACAGCCATTAAGCAGCGTGAAGTATTTAAGCCAACGGTATAAATCTTCTCTGCATCAGTTTGTGATTCCATTGCATGGCCCACCAAAGTCGCGATGATCGCATTTAAGTCGCCAAGTGCCATGAGGAGCGCTTCTTTTTCAGCAGCATGTGCCCCTCCAGTTTCGGCGAATGTTTTAATTTCTTTGCCAAGTAAGCCAATTGCGCGGCCACCATCTTTAACAATTTTACGGAAGAAGAAGTCAAGACCTTGAATTGCAGTGGTGCCTTCATACAAGGTATCGATCTTGGCATCGCGCACATATTGTTCAATTGGCCAATCACGAGTGAAACCAGCACCGCCAAATGTTTGTAGTGATTCAGTACCAAGAAGTGTCCATGATTTTTCGGAGCCGTAGCCTTTAACAACCGGAAGCAATAAATCATTTAGTGCTTCCATATCTTTGGTGCGCTCAGTATCGCCGGCTTTAATGGCAAGTTCGATCTCATCTTGAATAGAAGCGGTATAAAGAACTAGCGCACGCATGCCTTCGCTATATGACTTCTGCACCATTAGCGAACGACGAACATCGGGGTGGCGAATAATTTCCACACGTGGGCTGGCTTTATCGTTCATAACTTTCATGTCGCCACCCTGGATACGTTGCTTTGCATACAACAACGCTTGTTGGTACCCAGCAGATAGCGTGGCTATTGCTTTCGTTCCAACCATCATGCGCGCAAATTCAATTACTTTAAACATTTGTGCAATACCTTCGTGCACATCACCGAGTAAATAACCAACAGCTGGCTCTTTCTCACCTAATTTAACTTCGCAAGTAGCTGAAACATTAAGTCCCATTTTGTCTTCCAGCGCGGTTACATAAACGCCATTGCGTTTTCCAAGTTCGCCAGTTTCTAAATCAAACATAAACTTTGGAATTAGGAATAAGGAAAGTCCTTTCGTTCCTGGCCCGCCACCTTCGCGACGTGCAAGCACAAAGTGCATTACATTGTCGTAGAAGTCAGCATCTCCTGATGTGATGTAACGCTTTGATCCTGTGATGTGCCAAGTTCCATCGGGTTGTTGAACAGCTTTACTGCGACCAGCACCAACATCAGAGCCAGCATCTGGTTCAGTTAGTTGCATGGTTGCGCCCCAATGCTTTTCAACCATGAACTTTGCCATCTTCTTCTGCGGTTCAGTTCCAAGAACATAAGCAACTTGAGCAAACGCGTAACCTGATGCATAAATATGAATAGCTGGGTTTGATCCCAAGACCATTTCCGCCATTGCCCAACGAACTGATGGCGGAACTTTCATGCCACCAAGATCAACGGGTGCATCAAGTCGCCACCATTCACCATCGACATATGCTTTATATGATTTTTTAAAACTTTCCGGCAGTGTCACATTGCCAGTCTCTTTATTTAGAATTGCACCAACGCGATCTCCTTCAACGAAAGAAGCAGCAAGATCGTTTTCGCAAAGACGTTTCATTTCTTCCAGCATTCCGACGGCGGTGTCGCGATCAACATCACCGTATGGGGCGGTGCCCATAACTTTTTCGCGCCCCAAGAGGTCAAAGAGGCAGAATTCAATATCGCGCAGGTTGGCTATGTAATGGCTCATGGGCAAATAATGCTACCCATCAGTAACTTAGGCAAGTGCCCTAGCCAAGGTTTGCCAGACCTTAGCCTGGGTTAAATCTCCTGTTAATCAGAGTGAGGCAAGGTGTTCTTGTGCGAATAATCGTGGTCGGCGGCGGCATTATTGGAACCACCCATGCGTTCTACGCCCTAAAAGCTGGTCATGAGGTAACGCATTTAGAGCGAGACGCCGAACCACAGAGCGCCTCAGTTAGAAACTTTGGCTTAATTTGGGTTAGCGGCCGGCGCAGTGGCGATGAACTCGCTTCGGCAGTGAGAGCTCGCGAATTATGGGGCGAGATCAGCCATGAGATTCCAGAGTTAATTTTTCGCCCTAACGGATCACTTACTTTGGCGGCCACCGAGGCTGAAGTAAATGTGATGAAAGCCTGTTTACTTAAAGAAGATGCCAATGCTCGTGGTTGGGCGCTATTAAACAAGGAAGAAACAAAAAAGATCAACCCAGTTCTTAATGGAAATTTCATCGCATCTCTTTGGTGCCCGCTCGACGCAGCAGTTGAACCTGGATCAGTATTACATTCACTACGAGAAAAGTTATTTACAAATCCAAAATATAAATGGCGCAATCACTTGGATGTTACGGAAGTTAAACGTGATGATGGAAAAGTTGTCGCGATTGCGCGTAATGGTGAACTATTTGAAGGCGACTATTTAATTCTCTGCCCTGGCGCTGACCACTCGTCTTTGTTTAAAGAGCAGTTTGATAGCGCACCAATTCGACGAGTTTATTTGCAGATGATGAGCACCGAAGTATTTACTCAAAAATTAACTACTTCAATAGCTGATGGTGATTCAATGCGATATTACCCAGGGTACGAAGTGCCTGAACTAGATAACTTGCCTGAGCAACACCCAGTTGCTCGTGAACACCATATGCAATTGCTTTTGGTGCAGCGAGCAGATGGCACGCTAACTATTGGTGATACTCACGCCTATGACGAACCCTTTGATTTTAAACTAGATGAGAAGCCTTACCAATATTTACACAACATAGCCAGTGAGTTAATTGGTCATCAATTGCCACCGATTGCAAAACGCTGGTCGGGTGTTTATAGCCAACGTACCGATCAGGCAATCTGTGATCGTCGCCAAATCGCATCAAACATTATTTCCGTAACTGGCCCTGGTGGCCGCGGAAACACTTTGGCGCCTGCCATTGCTGAAGAAACCATAAAGGGGATAGCGTGAACTCCTCAGCAATCAAGTTAGTCGCATTTGATGTAGCAGGTACAACCGTTAATGATGATGGTTTAGTTATCGCCGCATTCAAAGCTGCATTTGAAAAGTCACAACCTGAGTTGTGGCCAGAAAAAGGTGAGATCTGGACTCAATATGCGATAGACACCATGGGTCAGTCCAAGATTCACGTCTTTACCGAATTACTGGGTGATCTTGAACTAGCCCGCGCAGCAAATGTGGCTTTTGAAGAGGCGTATATGAATGAAGTGGCCGAGCAAGGAATCTCACCAATAACTGGCACCCTAGAAACTTTTGCCGCGTTAAAAGAGCGTGGAATCGCAATTGCCCTTACCACCGGCTTTAGTCGTTCAACTTTGGACCCAATGCTTTTTGAGTTGGGCTGGTTGGGTCTAATTGATGCATCGGTTACCCCAGAAGAAGCTGGTCGCGGTCGACCACACCCAGATATGTTGAATTTCTTAGCGAATAAATTAAATATTCAATCTCCAGAATCAGTGATGGTCGTCGGCGATACCGCAGCCGATATGCAGTCGGGAATTGCTTTCGGTGCGACCCAAGTTATAGGCGTATTAAGTGGGGCGCACAAACAGGAAACCTTGCATAGTGCCGGCGCAACATCAGTTATTAACTCAGTTGCAGACCTAAGTTCACTTATATAACACCTTTAGGCAATTCAATCTTCACGTTTTGGTTATTAAGTCTTAACGCAAAAAATCCCTTCCATTAGCAATAAATTGAGAGGTTTCGTGCACGTTCCTTAGGAAGGGAAGTACTTATGCGCAAAAAGCAATTAGTCGCAGCGACAGTCGCAGCGGCAACTTTGATCTCAGGATTAATTACATTTACTACACCTGCACAAGCTGCAGTCGATTTCTGTAAAGTTACAGACCTAAAGCAAGCTGGCGGCTTTGATGCTCTAGTGAAGGCTGCAAAGGCTGAAAAAGAATTAAACATCATCACAGTTCCTCGTAACTGGGCTAACTACGGTGAAGCAATTGACCTTTTCACAAAGGCATTTGGCATCAAGATCAACGATGACAATCCTGAAGGTTCATCAGCATATGAAATTCAAACAATTAAAACTGCACCAGCTGCAAAGCAACCAGATGTAGTTGATATCGGTATTTCTGTACTTCCAGATGCACTTGGTATCGGACGCAAGAACCTATTTACTCCTTACAAGGTTGCAGCATGGAATGACATTCCATCAGAATGGAAAGATTCAACTGGACTTTGGTACGGCGACTACTACGGCGTTATGGCGATTTCATATGACGCTTCACTTCCAAAGGCGCCAACTTCAATCAAAGATTTACTAACAGATCCAGCATTTAAGGGTGCATTCGCACTCTCAGGTGATCCAACTGGATCACAACAAGCATTGATGGGACTTTTTGCAATTGCGGCCGCAAGTGGCGGAAGTGCCAACAATATTCTTCCAGGAATCGAAGCTGTAAAGGCTGCAAAAGCCAACGGTAACTTCGTTTCAGTAATTGGTAACTCTGCAAACTTCGCAGCGGGTGCTTACAAGACCACAATTACTTGGGACTTCAATGGCCCAGGAAGTATCGAAGGCGCGAAGTCAATTGGCAAGACAGTTAAGTTTGTAATGCCATCAGATGTAGCACTTCAAGGAACTCCTTACCTACAAGCAATCAACGCTAAGGCACCACACTGTGCAGCAGCGCGTCTATGGGAAGAATTCCTCTACTCACAAAAGATCGGTAAGTCGAGCAAGGAACTAACAGCTGCAGATATCAAGCTATCTGGTTCTAAGTTGATGAACTTGATCATGGGTGGACAAAACATCTGGGTAGCAGGTGCCGCTCACCCAATTACTGAAGCAGCGATGATTAAGAAGAAGACAATCGTGGCAGCTCCAGAAGGTTTCGCAATTCCAAAGAGCGCGAAGCGCATTGCGCCAGACCCAGATCAACAAACTGCTCAAAAAGCGATTGTTATTACTGAATGGCCAAAGCTCTAATCAGAGCTTTCTAATAGATGAGTAATACAGCGGAATCCACCGTTGTGGTGAAGGGCGCCTCTTCCTCCAGAGGCGCCCTTCGCCGTCTCATAAAACTAATTCCACTTCCCCTGATTCCGTTATTTATTTTCTTAACAGTATTTTTCTTCTTGCCAATTGGTAAAGTCGCATTAAATGCGTTTGAAGATAACGATGGCGCTTACACATTGGCAAATATTCGTTTACTTTTCCAAGATCCTTACCGACTAGCATTTAGAAATAGCATCTCACTAGGCCTTATTTCAGCTTTAGTGGGGTCTGTTTTTGGATTAGTTATTGCAATTGCAATTGAAAAGCGCGGAGGCGTAAAACTTAAGAAATTTATTGCTTCGATTAGCGGAGTATTGGCAAATACGGGTGGCGTGCCGCTGGCATTTATGTTTTTAGCAGCGTTTGGCCCAGAAGGTTTAATGATCACTTTCTTGAAATCATTCGGAATTGATTTATACGAATGGGGATTCACACTATTTTCATTTTCCGGCTTGGTAATTGTTTATTCCTACTTTCAAATTCCAATAATGATTATTGTTTTTTCACCTGCAGTTTCTTCGTTGCGTCGCGAATGGCAAGAGTCAGCTGAAAATTTAGGGGCTTCTCGATTTGCATACTGGCAGCGAGTTGGCGTTCCAATTTTGTTACCTTCGTTTCTAGCCTCGTTTTTATTACTTTTTGCAAGTGCCTTTTCAGCTTATGCCACTGCTCGTGCTATGACCGTAGGAAACATCACATTGGTGCCTTTAGTTATTGGCTCCCTCCTTGATGGCAACGTAACAATTAACCAAGCAAACTTGGGCTACGCATTAGCACTTGGAATGATCGTTATTTCGATTTTAGCTATGGTTCCATACCTGTTTATCCAAGCTAAAACTTCAAAGTGGCAACAGTAGATGAAGAAGATACTTGAAAACGCAAGTAAAAAATTGCCCTCAACCATAATTCTTTCAGTCACAGCATTTTTTATATTCTTGCCACTAATTGGAGCTACTGAATTTTCACTTCGAGATGGTGGCCCAGATAAACACAGCTTCCAATCTTATAAATGGATATTTGAACAATCTGGATTTAAAGAGAATCTAGGAATAACATTCCAAGTAACTTCATTAGCTGTGATTCTTAACTTACTAATCATGGTGCCAACGGTGACTTGGCTACATATCAGCGGTCTGAAATATCGACGCCTGGTTGAAGTGGTAACAATTTTGCCGCTAATCATTCCAGTCGTAGCGCTTGCAACCGGCGCACAAACAGCACTGCCTTCTTTTCTTCACAACACTGTTTTAGAACTCTCATTTATGTATGTAGTTATCGCCATGCCGTATAGCTATAGAGCACTTGATATTGGCTTGTCAGGTAAACCACTTAATACTTATGTTGCGGCAGCCCGAAATCTAGGGGCTTCCTGGTACAAGGTCTTGGTTTCAGTAATAGCGCCAAGTATCTGGCCCTCTGTTCTAGCTGCCCTTTTCCTAACCGTGGCGTTGTCACTGGGTGAATTTACATTGGCTCAGTTGCTTCATTGGACAACTTTTCCAACTTGGGTGGCTAATGTTTCACAGGAAAATATTCTCGGTGCGACAGCACTTTCTGTCGGCTCGCTCTTCTTTGCCTGGCTTTTATTGTTCAGTTTTACTTTTTTCGGCACAAATAAAATAGACCGCAGTAAGGATGAGGAATAAATGACAAACACATCGCTCTTGGTAAAAGGACTTGGTCGTCAGTTCGGCAACGTACTTGCGCTTGATAATTTTGCCTTAGAAGTTCCTAAAGGTGAGTTGATTTCTTTACTTGGGCCGTCTGGATGCGGGAAAACAACAGCACTAAGAATTATTGCTGGCTTAGAAAAATCTGATGCAGGTGAAGTTCATCTGAATCAAAAAAACATAACGAACGTGCCAGCGCACCTACGTAATATGGGAATGGTTTTCCAGGCATATAGCCTGTTTCCACATTTGAACGTTGCTGAAAATGTGGCTTTCGGTTTAAAAATGCGAAAAGTGTCTAAATCAGATCGCACAAAGCGAGTGAATGAGATTCTGGAACTAGTAGGTCTGGATCATCATCATAAAAGATTTGCTCATCAATTATCTGGCGGACAGCAACAACGTGTAGCGCTGGCTAGAGCTTTAGTTATTGAGCCAGAAGTGTTGTTACTGGATGAACCGCTATCGGCTCTTGATGCACAAGTGCGGACCAACTTACGTGAAGAGATTCGGCGCCTGCAGATTGAACTTGGCACAACCACTCTCTTCGTCACACATGATCAAGAAGAAGCAATGGCAATATCAGATCGTGTGGGAGTAATGAATCAAGGTCGGCTCGAGCAGATTGATACCCCAGATACGCTTTATAACAAGCCAGCCAATGACTTTGTGGCTTCCTTCGTCGGGACGATGAACCACTTACCAGCCCAATTAGATAATGGCATGGTTGAATTATTTGGTAAAAAATTCCCAACTCAAAAGAGTGGGAACGAAAGCGGAAAAGTAAATGCACTTATTCGCCCAGAATCAATTCAAACTACTTTCAATGAAAGTTCTGCCAACGCTGTCGTGCTAACTCGATCATTCTTGGGTGCAAATTCCCGTTTAATTTGTCGCACTGATGATGGCACGATTGTTCATTCATTGATGAATAACGAGGCAAGCCACTCATTACATCCGGGCGAAAGAGTTAAACTCGAGATTTTAAGCAGAGAAATAATGGTTACCAATGTCTAGTACCGCCGCCAGCCGCATAGTCCGCTCAAAATCTTCGACCGATTCAAATTGGAATGACTTAGTAATGGATAAGGGCGAAGCCGTGATAGGCGAAGAGCCAATCAATGCCAAAGTGCTTTGCGCATTCATTCACCTCAGTGATATTCATATTTGTGATGCAGCATCACCTGCCCGTTTGGAATTTCTTGATCGAATTGCAGATCCAGATAATCCTATGTCTGCCTTTGTCCCATACGTCGGCACGTACCGAGCACAAGAATTTCTAACCACTCAAGTGTTTGAAGCCATGATTGAGTCGGCTAATAATATTCAAAGTGCTCCCTTAACTGGAGCACCAATTGATGCTGTCGTGATTACTGGAGATGTAACCGATAACGCGCAATTCAATGAATTGACTTGGTATAAAACAATTCTAGATGGTGGATTAGTTGAACCCAAAAGCGGTGACCCAAAGCGTTCTGAGGCATCGCATTCATCAAACGCTGATCTATACGATATTCATTACTACCATCCAGATGGACCACCAACTGGAATGCCAGCAGACCGGCCACATACACTGCATGATTTCCCGCATTTCAAAGGCGCGCTAGCTGCTTCAGAGAAACCATTTACTGCGCGCGGCTTAGAACACAAATGGTTCGCAGTGCATGGAAATCACGATGCACTCTTGCAAGGAACAGCTGCGCCAACTGTGGAATTAAATAATTTAGCAACCGGGCCTAATAAATTAGCAAAATTGTCTGAATCGGCTGACTTATCAACTTTATTTACGGGTTTTGATGAAGTTGGACCAGCTTTATATCCAGGGCTTGATCAGCTTGAGACAAATGAAATCACCGCTGATCCAAAACGCGCATTAGTAAAAATGGAAAACTGGGTCGATATTCACACAAATTGTGGCCATGATCATGGCTTAGAAAAATATACGCCAGATACTGCACATTGGTACCGTGATATTAATTCGCAGGTTCGCTTGATCGCCCTCGATACAGTTAATCGTTATGGCGGATGGCAAGGCTGCATTCATCGCGAACAATTTGACTGGTTATGCGAATTACTAGAAGCTTCAAAAGATAAATATGTAATTCTGTCATCACATCACCCATTGGATCGCTTATTTAATGGCTATGTTCCAGAAGGTGAGCCGGAACCAGCGCTAGAAGCAGAAACTAAATCGCTACTATCTGAAAATCCAAATGTGATTCTTTGGTTTGCTGGCCACGTGCACGATCACAAAATTACTCAACATAAGAACGATGACGGCTTGCCATTATTTTGGGAGATTAGAACTGGCTCGCATATTGATTGGCCGCAACAGTCGCGAGTAATTGAAATTGTTAAGACCTCAAATAACAAGATTGCAATTGGTACTGTTGTTTTTGATCATGCTGGGCCAGTTGAATTCCATGGTCGCCCTGATGAACTTGAGGATCCAATCGCGCTGGCTGGACTTTCCAGGCTTCTGGCAGCAAATGATTGGCAGCGCCAGAATCCAGGACCATTTAACTTAGAAGTTGCAGCCGGTGAGGCAAAAGATCGAAATATCTGGCTCTGGGCCAACGATCCACTAAATTAATTGAAAATAGTTATAGGCTCACGCTCATGCTATTAAGTGATCGCGATATTCGTGCCGAAATTGCCGCTGGCCGGGTTGCCGTTGAACCCTTTGCCGAGTCGATGGTTCAGCCTTCAAGTGTTGATGTCCGACTAGATCGCTTTTTCCGGGTCTTTGAAAATCACAAGTATTCGGTGATTGATCCATCGATCGAACAATCTGAGCTAACCCGCGAAGTTGTAGTCGAGCCAAACGAGCACTTTATTTTGCACCCAGGTGAATTTGTGTTGGCTTCAACGTATGAAATTATCACTTTGCCCGACGATATTGCGGGTCGCCTCGAAGGAAAATCTTCCCTGGGCCGCCTTGGCTTACTGACTCACTCAACTGCTGGCTTTATTGACCCAGGTTTTTCCGGCCACATCACGCTCGAACTTTCAAATGTGGCAAATTTGCCAGTAAAACTATTTCCTGGAATGAAGATTGGTCAGCTATGTCTAATCAAACTCTCATCTCCGGCTGAGCATCCTTATGGTTCTGCCGTTTATGCTTCTAGATACCAAGGCCAACGTGGGCCAACTGCGAGCCGTTCTTGGATTAATTTTCACCAAACCATAATTCAATAAATCAGATTTTGCAGATTAACTAAGGAGTCAGAATGAAGACAACTCTCATCATCGGTGGAATTGCCGTACTACTTATTATTTTCTTTATAGCGCAATACAACCGGTTAATTAGATTAAACGTTGCAGTCGATGAAGCATTTGCCCAAATTGAGGTTCAACTTAAGCGTCGCTCTGATTTAATTCCTAATTTAGTTGAAACCGTAAAAGGTTATGCAAAACATGAGCAATCAACTTTTGATGCTGTGATAACAGCACGCGCCAAAGCAACTTCAGCAACTACTGTCGCTGATGTTTCGGCTGCCGATGGAATGATGACGCAAGCCCTGCGCGGATTATTAGCAGTGGCTGAGGCATACCCAGATCTGAAAGCATCAGCTAACTTCATGTCTTTACAAGAAGAACTATCTACAACTGAGAATAAAGTTGCTTTCTCTCGTCAGTTTTACAATGACAATGTTCGCTTGCTTAATACTGCAGTTAAAACTATTCCAACTAATTTCTTTGCTGGTTTTGCAAAAGTAACCGAACGCGAATTCTATGAAGTTGATGAAGCGACTAACCGAAACGCTCCAAACGTAAGCTTTTAAAGGCTTATGGCAACTGTCTCGTTCCGCGCTGCACAGAGCGCTAATAAACGCAAAACCTTCCTGCTCTTGGCTGCCATGGGTGCGCTTACCTGGTTAGTTTTAATATCAATTTTTACCTACCTTGGTACAAGTAGTGCTGCAATAGTGCCATTTGCCGTCGGATTAACTTTGATTTCAGTTTGGGGCTCTTACTTCGGTTCGGATAAATTGGTTTTAACCATGACCGGAGCAAAACAAATTCAAGAAAGTGATAACCCGAAGTTGTTTGGTCTGATTCAAGAGATAACCATTGCTAGCGGATTACCAATGCCAAAAGTTGCCATCGTTGAAGATAGTGCGCCAAATGCATTTGCTACGGGGCGAAATCCAGAGCATGCGCTTATCGCGTTTACTACTGGAATTCTCGATGCCATGGATCGTGATCAGCTGCAAGGTGTGATTGCACACGAAATGGCGCACGTTGGAAATCGAGATACTTTAGTTTCAGCAGTAGCTGCTACAACCGCAGGTGCAATTGCGCTGATCAGCGATATGTTGATGCGCATAATGTGGTTTGGTGGAGGTCGTCGTGATCGAGACAATAATGGAAATCCAATAATGCTCGTTGTCTCACTTATTGTTTTAATTTTGGCACCCATAGCCGCCGTGATGCTGAAATCAGCAATCTCTCGCAAGCGTGAATCTTTAGCTGATGCAACCGCAGTTGCTTTTACGCGCAACCCAGCTGGGTTGCGCAGTGCGCTTGAAGTCTTGGCTGCAGATTCGACAGTTGTGCATCAGAAATCAACTGCAGTAGCTCATATTTGGATTGAATCACCACTTGATGGAACTTCGGTCTCAAAGATGTTCGCTTCGCACCCACCGATTCACGAACGCATCGCAACTTTGCGCGCTATGGAATCGCTTAATTAGAAGTTAGCGGGAAGAAAACGGTGAAGGTTGCGCCTTCTCCTAATTTTGAAGTGACGCCAACTTTGCCACCATGCGCCTTCATAACTGCATCAACGATTGAAAGCCCTAAACCGCTTCCTTCTTCATTGGATCGATTACGCGATGGGTCTGCACGGTAAAAACGTTCAAAAATACGAGCTTGATCTTCTTCCGATAAACCAGGGCCAGAATCGGCAATCGAGATCGTTGTACCGTCTTCATTGCTATTAATTGAGATCGAAATTGGTGTTCCGACCGGTGTGTGAATTCGTGCATTTGCTAATAAATTAGCAACGACTTGATGAATTTTACGAGCATCACCCAACACGAAAGCTTCGTCAGGCAAATCAAGAGTGATCGGATGCTCTGGGCCAGCAGCTCGTGCAGATTCAACTGCCTCAGTTACTAGTTCAGTCAAATTTACTGGCGAATTCACTAAGTCACGGGATTGATCTAGTCGAGCTAGCATCAGTAAATCTTCAACTAAGGCGCCCATGCGCACTGATTCATTTTCGATGCGGCCGACCAGCTCAGAGGTTGCAGCCTCACCTGTTACGGCACCTTGGCGATGTAGTTCAGCAAATCCACGTATTGCAGTCAACGGAGTGCGGAGCTCATGGCTGGCATCTGCCACAAAGCGACGCAATTTGTTTTCACTTGCAGTTCTTGCCGCAAAAGATTCCTCGATTCGGGCAAGCATTGCATTTAACGAACTTACCAATCTTCCAACCTCGGTATCTGGCTTTGCATCAGGTAAACGTGCGGATAAATCTCCGGCAGCAATTTTCTCTGCAGTTTCTTCAACTGCGACAAGTGGCCGCAAGCCAATCTTAATAACCATTCGCGAAGCAAAAGCGATGAGAAAGAGTGCAATCAATCCAATAAATACAAAGATAATTCTTAACCTGTTAGATGTTTCATCAACACCTGATAAAGATTGTGCCACAAAAACAGAACCCAATGCGGAAGGCAACACTCGTGCGAGAACTCGAAAATCTGCACCAGGAACTTCTAGCGTGAATGGACGGTTCCCATATTTGGCGGCGCTTGCGGGCAAAGTTCCAATTACAAAATCAGTGATCTTCTGAGAGTTTAAGTCGCCGCCTACGCCACCCACATAATTACCAAATGGGTCAAGCAAAGTGATTGAAACCGAGCTAGGAACGCTACGTAAAGGGGTTTCAGCTGCTTTGGCCGTTGCTGGCGAATTGCCATGTGATTCAATGCCTTCATTATCACTTTGAATTCCAGCGCGGTCGACTCGCATAAGCGCGCCATCGGCAACGCTTACTAATTGTTGATCTACTTGTTGAAGCAAAAACTTTTGTATCGCGTTTTGAGCAATGAAATCAGAAATCATGAAACCAAGTGCCGACAAAAGCAAGACCCCAACTAGTAGTCGGGTTCGTAAGCTCGCACTTGATAATGGGTTTCGATTCTTCATTTATAAATTACTTCGGCGGAATCCGTAGTCGATAACCAACGCCACGTACGGTGTGGATCAATGCGGGTTCATAGGTATCAATTTTCTTGCGTAAATATGAAACATAAGTTTCGACAATGCCGGCATCGCCACGGAAGTCATATTGCCAAACATGATCAAGGATTTGTGATTTAGAAACAACACGATCAGCATTGATCATCAAGTAACGAAGTAGCAGAAATTCAGTTGGCGAGAGGTCGATTAGATTTCCAGCCCGATGAACTTCGTGTGTGGCTTCATCTAATTCAAGATCAGCAAAGCGAATCTTTTCTTCATCGTTTATTGTTGCGGTTGCACCAGTCCGACGAAGTAGTGAACGAAGTCGAGCAACGAGTTCTTCTAGGCTAAACGGCTTGGTCATGTAATCATCGCCACCAATTGTTAAACCAGCTACTTTGTCTTCCATGCCATCTTTGGCGGTTAGAAACAAAACTCCGATATTTTGGCCTTCGTTACGAATGCGTTTGCAGACTTCAAAACCATCCATGCCGGGCATCATTACATCGAGCACCATTGCATGTGGTTTAAATTCTTCGGCAACTAAGAGAGCTTGTGAACCATTATTTGCAGTTCGCACGTCAAAACCAACAAAACGAAGACTGGTTGAGATTAAATCGCTAATGCTCGATTCGTCGTCAACTACGAGAATTCGTTGGTTATTGCTTTCGCCCTTGCTCATGACTTCCTCTTCTATTCTCACCAGAAACTTTTCTGGGGCCGTTAACAACGACGTAAGAGAATGATGCTCAGGAAACCTGAGAAGTACCTGAGGATAGACTCGATTCAGGCTGTGGTTTTACCGCTCGCAATAGCGCTTGAGCTACATCTAGGACTTCGACATCAGATTCGCGGGCAGTCATGCCATCTGTAACCATAACGCGGCAAAACGGGCAGGCTACAGCGACTTCATCTACGCCGGTAGCTATTGCTTCATCTACACGACTTAAATTAATACGTTCGCCAATTTTTTCTTCCATCCACATGCGTCCGCCACCGGCGCCACAACAGAACGAACGTTCTTGATTACGTGGCATCTCGGTAACTTTCACACCCGTTGCATTTAATAATTCACGTGGTGGTTGGTAGATCTCATTGTGACGACCCAAGTAACAAGGATCATGGTAAGTAAGTGAGGTAGTTGCCTTGTTAACCGGAATCAATTTCTTTTCCCGGACTAATTGGTTTAATAATTGTGTGTGGTGGACCATGGTTAACTCAAAACCACTTTGCGCATAATCGCGGCCGATTGTTGTGAAGCAATGAGGACAAGTAACAACAATTTTCTTGTTGCCTTTTGAAACATCGCGATTAGCAAATACTTCATTAAAGGTATCAATGTTCTCGCGCGAAAGAATTTGATACAAAAATTCATTTCCACTTCGACGAGCAGGATCACCAGTACAGGTTTCACGTTTTCCTAAAACTGCAAAATTAACACCGGCCATGTGAAGTAACTCGGCAACTGCCTTAGTTGTTTTCTTAGCACGCTCTTCGTAAGCGCCAGCACAACCAACCCAGAATAAGTATTCAACTTCATCAGGCAATACGCCCTCTACAACCTTAATTGGGAAATCACATTCAGCAATCCAGGATTCACGGTCACTGCGGTTAGCACCCCACGGGTTACCAGCTTTTTCTAGATTACGGAAAGTTCCGCCAAGTTCAGTCGGAAATTCTGATTCAACTAATACTTGGAAGCGACGCATATTTACAATGTGATCAACATGTTCGATATCTACTGGACATTCATTTACACATGCACCGCAAGTAGTACAAGACCAAAGAACATCAAGTGAAATCGGAGCGTTTTCACCAACTAATACTTCATTTTCAACCACTTTAGACATGGCGTGGTCACGCATTGCCATGATTAAAAGCTTTGGCGATAGCGGTTTATCAGTGTGCCAAGCAGGACATTGCGATTGGCAACGGCCGCACTCGGTACATGAAGTCATGTCGAGCAAACCTTTCCAAGAAATGTCACCACGATTTCCTAGTCCAAAGACATCATCTTCGGCCGGATCTTCAAAATTGATTGGTTTACCGTGAGATAACATTTCGGGCAAAGGACCAAGTGAATTCTTTCCATCGGCATTGCGCTTAAAGAAAATATTAAATGGGGCTAAGAAGCGATGCCACGCAATGCCCATAGTAAAGTTTGACGCAATAACAATAAACCAGAGCATCGATACAAAAATCTTTATTGCCGCGATTACCTGAATCGAATTTGTGATTTGGCCAAGTGATAGCCCCTTAAACATCTCGGCAATCCACCAAGTCGTGATGTAGTGGCGGTTTCGAGTTGTTTCTTCAGAAAGAGCACCTTCAAGACCGCGTAGCGCAATAACGCAGAACACGATTGCCAGAATTGTTGCTTCGACGTAATACGCTTTCCAGTTTCCAGAACCTAGGAAGCGTGAGGTGCGTCCTTTATGGAAGAAGCGGGTTACTTGTCTGATACCAATAAGCGTGACAATGCTAATTCCAGTTAACCAAGTAATTAGTTCAACGAAATATTCATATGGCCATTGATGACCAATTATCGGAAGTTCCCAACGCGGATTTCCGATTAAGTAATATGCCTGAACTAAAGTTCCAAATAAAGCTCCGAAACCAATCATGACGAACCAGTGCGCAATTCCAGTTGCAGTGAAATTAAGCATCTTGGTATGGCCAAGAGTTTCTTTCAAAGTGTTCTTTAGGCGTGCTACACGATTACCACTTCGAGTTGGGTCAGCTACACCTTTTTTATAGATACCTATTAATTGGCGAACTCGAATTGCCAGCAGGGTTAAGGCAGCGATCGTGGTGCCATAGGCAATGATCATCAAAGCGAGCGTTAGCGTCATAAGGGTCAGGGTAAAGGGAAAATTGCGTGGGAATAAGTTCTTAGGGCTGTGGGTTACACCCTATGGAAACCTGAGTCGCACCGACTCAAGTATTTGGGTATGATCGACTCATGTCCCGCTGATAAGTGGAGCCTATTAGACGGACTTTGAGCTGATTAAGACTCAAAATCAAGCCTGAATAGTTAAGAGAGAAATTGGAGTAAGAAAATGGCCAGAGCAGTAGGAATCGACCTAGGAACCACCAACAGTTGTGTTTCTGTTCTAGAAGGCGGCGAGCCAGCAGTTATCGCTAATGCCGAGGGCGCCCGCACGACCCCTTCGATCGTGGCTTTTGCCAAGAACGGCGAAGTACTTGTTGGTGAAGTTGCCAAGCGTCAATCAGTAACAAACGTTGATCGCACAATTCGCTCAGTCAAGCGCCACATGGGTACTAACTGGACAATTGATATCGATGGCAAAAAATACACCGCTCAAGAAATTTCCGCACGCGTATTACAGAAGCTAAAGCGCGATGCCGAGGCATATCTTGGTGAAACAGTAACTGATGCGGTTATTACCGTGCCGGCTTACTTCAATGATGCACAACGTCAGGCGACTAAAGAAGCTGGCGAAATTGCTGGTTTAAATGTGCTTCGTATTATTAACGAGCCAACTTCTGCAGCGCTTGCATATGGGCTTGATAAAGGCGATCAAGAACAAACAATTCTGGTTTTCGACTTAGGTGGCGGAACTTTCGACGTATCACTACTTGAAATCGGCGATGGCGTTGTTGAAGTTAAAGCAACTAATGGTGATAACAATCTTGGTGGAGATGATTGGGATGATGCACTTGTACAACATCTAGTAAAAACATTTGCTGCTCAATCAGGCATTGATTTAGCAAAAGATAAAATGGCCATGCAACGTGTTCGTGAAGCTGCTGAAAAAGCAAAGATCGAACTTTCCTCATCACAACAAGCATCAATTAACTTGCCATACATCACCGTTGATGCCGAAAAGAATCCATTGTTCTTAGATGAAACGATTACGCGTGCACAATTCCAATCATTAACTGCAGATCTACTTGATCGTTGCAAGAAGCCATTCCAAGCTGTTCTAAAAGATGCCGGAATTCCAATTGCTGATATCGACCATGTAGTTCTAGTTGGCGGTTCAACTCGCATGCCAGCAGTTGTTGATCTAGTGCGCGAACTTACTGGCGGGAAAGAGCCAAATAAGGGCGTAAACCCTGATGAAGTAGTAGCCGTAGGAGCTGCGCTTCAAGCTGGTGTTTTAAAGGGGGAAGTTAAGGATGTTCTGCTTCTCGATGTGACACCACTATCACTTGGTATTGAAACCAAGGGTGGCGTAATGACCAAGTTAATCGAGCGCAATACAACAATTCCAACTAAGCGCAGCGAAATCTTTACAACTGCTGATGACAATCAACCAGCAGTACAGATTCAGGTTTTCCAGGGCGAGCGGGAAATGGCGGCTTACAATAAAAAGCTCGGCATGTTCGAACTAACTGGTTTGCCACCTGCTCCACGTGGAGTCCCACAGATTGAAGTTGCTTTCGATATCGATGCCAACGGCATCGTGCACGTATCAGCTAAAGATCTTGGTACCGGTAAAGAGCAGAAGATGACAATCACCGGTGGTTCATCTCTTTCTAAAGAAGAGATTGATCGCATGATGAAGGATGCCGAATCACACGCCGAAGAAGATCGTAAGCGCAAAGAAGAAGCTGAGATCCGCAACAACGGTGACTCACTTCTTTACCAGACTGAGAAGTTCTTAAAGGACAACGAAGATAAGTTCACTGAAGGCGAAGCTGCGACAAAGAAAGCTGAAACCGAAACCGAACTTGCTGTTCTTAAGAGCGCTCTCGAAGGCAATGATCTTGAGGCAATCAAAGCGGCAACTGAAAAGGTTGCAACTGTTAGCCAAGCACTTGGCGCCGCACTTTATGCAGCAACTGCTGCGACACAAGGTGATTCAACACCGAGTGAAGATGGCGTAGAAGATGCTGAAATTGTTGAGTGAGACACAAAAGTTTCGAGCATTGGAATTGGTGTAACTAAGTGAACACAGAAGATGAATTAACATCCGAAGTTGGTTTTGAACATCCAGAGGCGGGTCAAGAAATTGACCCGCTTGCTGTGATGACTGCTGACCTACAACGCCTACAAGCTGAGTATGCCAATTACCGTAAACGGGTAGAACGCGATCGCGCAGTTGCTTCAGAAATCGCTATTGCCTCAGTGTTAAATGAGCTATTACCCCTATTAGATGGGCTTGATAGAGCAGCTGAGCACGAAGAGCTAACTGGTGGATTTAAAGCGATTGCCGATCAATTGACTTCAATTACGTCGCGAATAGGGCTAGAAAAATTCGGCGAAGCCGGAACTGAGTTTGATCCACAGATTCATGATGCGTTGATGCACGAAACTTCAGCCGACGTCTTAGTACCTACTGCTAGCAAGATTCTGCAATCAGGGTATAAATTCAAAGAGCGTGTTTTGCGTCCAGCCAGCGTCGCAGTAACAGATCCAGCGGGAGAGTAGGCAATGGCAGCGCGTGATTTATACGAAAAGGATTTCTATAAAATCCTGGGCGTATCTAAGAACGCACCTGCCGATGAAATTAAAAAGAAATATCGCTCTCTTGCGCGCGAGCTGCACCCAGATAAAAATAAAGGCGATGTAAAACTAGAGGAAGAATTCAAGGCTGTTTCTGAGGCTTACGACATTCTGGGTGATGATAAAAAGCGGGCCGAATACGATGAAGCTCGTTCACTTTTTGAAAAAGGTGGAATGCGCGCAACCATGGGTGGTGGTAATTACCAAGGTGGTGATTTCGGCGACATTTTTGGCGGTGGAAACCCACAAGATATTTTCGCAAATCTATTTGGTGGTGGCCGTCGTGGCCCACGCAAAGGTCAAGATCTGCAAACCGAAGCCACAATTACATTTAAAGAATCTATTTTCGGAACCACTTTAGATCTTCGACTCTCAACTGATGGTGGTTCTGCTCAAAACATCACAGCTCGAGTTCCAGTTGGCGTTACTGACGGGGCAAAAATTCGTGTTAAGGGCAAAGGTGCACCAGGTGAAGCTGGGCCAGGCGATCTATTTATTTTGTTACACGTAAAACCACATTCCGTTTTTGCGCGCAAAGGTGAAAACTTAACAATAACTTTGCCAGTTACTTTTCCCGAAGCAGCCCTTGGCGCAGATATAAAAGTCCCAACTCTTACTGGCGAAGATGTAACTGTGCGTTTAGCGCCAGGGACCTCAAATGGCCGGGTTTTACGCGTAAAAGGCCGCGGTGTTACTAAAGCAGGTGCAACTGGAGATTTATTGGTCACGGTTGAAGTTCAAGTTCCAAGACGCCTAGATCAAAAGAGTGAAGAAGCGCTAAAGAATTTTGCAAGTGCGACCAAAGATGAAGATGTCCGAGCTGAATTTAATAGCAAGGCAAATTCATGAACATTGAAAATGATAAGAATCAACCAGATGATGATGCCGGTGTTTATGTAATTTCTGTTGCTGCTGAATTATCTGGCATGCATCCGCAAACACTTCGTCAATATGATCGCATGGGTTTAGTTTCACCAGATAGAACTAGTGGTCGCAATCGTAGATATTCACTGCGTGATATTGCCTCTCTTCGAATGGTACAACGTTTGGTTGGCGAAGGAATCAATCACGCCGGCATTAAACGAATCATTGAACTCGAATCAGCGATGGCGAACATGGCGTTAGAGGTAGCCAAGTTACGAATTGAAGTTGATGCGCTGATTGAAGCAAACCCACCTAAGGGATTAACGGTTCATAAAAAACAACCAGTAATTCTTTATGAAGAAGAGAAGTAGCTAGAAGTATTGACCTTTGCTTTTCCAGCCAGCCAGAACTTTTTCGGCCGGCGTCTTTAAAAGATCCTCTAATATCGCAGCATAGATATCGCGGAAATCTGAAGTCACCGCTAAATCACCACCGATAAGTTTTGATAGTGATGGTTGATCACCATAGAAACCACCTTTTACGCGATCGCCAATTAAAAATACTGGGCCAGCGGTGCCGTGATCGGTTCCTTGCGAAGCATTTCCTTTAACGCGACGACCAAATTCAGAATAAACCATGGTGACAATATCTTTACCACGAGAAGTATTTTTCATCTGACCAGCGAACCTGGTTAACGCTGCTGAAACTGTGCCAAGCAGAGCTGCCTGAGCATTTGCTTCATTTGCGTGGGTATCAAAACCACCGAGGGAAACTGACCAGACGCGCGTTGGCGAGCCTGCCGCAATGAGTTTGGCGACTACATCCAACTGCTGTGAGAGATTGGAGTCGCCACCAGCATTGCCACCGTTTGCAGTAGGTAATTCATCGGAGACCGGTGCTGGCATTTTCAAGATTGGAGTGACAGTGCTTGAAACGGCAAACAAATCACGCATTGACGTCGCAGCTGCTGCCATTAGTTTGTTATCTGTTGAAACTACCTGGCTTAATTTCTGGCAATCTTTTCGAAAAGCTCCTGTTGGTATAACTAAGCCGCCAAGTGGCAGAACAGATCCAGATCTCTTTTCGCCAGCAAGTAAAGGTGGCAATACTGAACCTAAACTAATTGCCAACATAGGATCTAATTCTTGTGATTCAACCCAACGACCTAACCAACCACTATTTAATCTAGAAACTGGTGCACCACTTTGCCAAATCGCCATTGAGGTGAAGTGAGAATGATCAGGTCTTGGATAACCAACACCACGAATAATTGCTACTTTCTTCTGATCCCACATGGATTTGATTCCGGTCATGGCAGGGTTTAAACCTAATTGCTCATCTAATTTCAAAACTTTCTCTGGCGCATAAGAAATATCTGGTCGAGATGAGAAATAAATTGGATCGGTATAAGGCACAACTGTATTAAGCCCATCATTTCCGCCATAAAGAGTGACCATAATTAAAATTGGTGTTCCAAGTGGTAGTGGCCTGGCAGAAGCTGCAGAAGCAATTTCATCAAGTGTCAACATAGGGGCGACTGCTCCTACGGTTGCAGCACCGGATAATTGAAGAAATTTACGCCGAGTTAAAGTATCCATCAGTTCTCCTCAAGCACTCACTACATATTCCGGGCTGCAGATTGCTAACTGCAGTAATTGGGCTGGATTATTTTTCTCGCCATCTAAGGCAATTCGAGTTCGATTGCTAAAAGTTAGAACGCCCAGCTCATCTTGCAACCAAACAATTCGCTTATTAGGGGCAACCGCATTCAAGTCAGTTAAATCAGCCTGTTTTATCAGCCAGGCAGCAAATTGCAGTCGATATTGGGCGCTAGCCGAACTCAACCAAGATTCATCTGTTGGCCAACCGCCAACATTTGGTGGATTAAAGGGAACCTGAGCTAACTTGTCTAAGTAACCAAGAAGTTGGGCTGGAGTTTTCAGCGCTGATGGGGTTAATTTCAAAAAGCGGGCAACACTTGCGAACCATTCAACTGGTGCTTTGACAATAGAATTATTTGGGTCGCTAAGAATTTTGCTATCGGTAGCGGCAAATAAAATTGATTTAATGTCGCGATTAACAAAGGCGCTTTCTAGAGCGTTGTCTGCAGGCAGTGAATTAGTACTAGAGATAAATCTAAACCAAATACGTTCGGAAATAAATTTTGCACAGTCTGCTTGTGAAAGCAGTAAAGCAGTTGCTTTTGGCCCATCGAAATTTGCACTCGAACCCAAAATAGTTTTTGAGTTTGCATCAAAACGCTTAGAATTAAAAACTACCTTACCTGACCATGGCTCGACTTGGTATCCGGTTAAAGCTCTAGCTAATTCGCGGACATCGTTTTCGACATAACGATTTACGCCAAGTAGAAATAACTCCATCAATTCGCGAGCTAAATTTTCATTTGGTGCCTTCACGGTATTGGCGCCACCATCAAGCCAGTCTTGGAGAGCGCCATCATTTAACATTGCAAAAGACATCTCTTTAAAATTACCAACTGCATGCTTGCGCAGTGTTTGATTCTGTAGGTACATCGGATATGCAAAATTAATTTTGCTAATTGAAGTAGCCCAATGTCCATGCCAAAACCAGGTCATTCGCTCAGTTAGCGAATGATCAGAAAGAACCATGCGGTCTAGCCACCAGATTGGTAAGTCTTTGGTCTGTTGGCGCAGCGTGATACTGAATTCAATTAACTCATTTGTTTTCTGAGCAGGACGAGGTCCTAAATTTGTAATATTTGGCTCAGCTATTTGAGCAGCAGCTGAATCAACTGCAGGCACGTTCAAGAGAGCGTTTTTTGTAGCGCTTAGACCATTTGCTAAAGCGGCTTTAAATTCACCAGGGCGTGGTCCAAAACCAAAGCGGTGGTAGAGCCGTGCGATCTCTAGCCGTTCGGTTTCCATAACTTCCAATGTAGGTGATTTGAAACAGTTAGGTAAGGTACAGACATGAACTCACACGAAATTCTCCGAGAAGAGATCCTGAAAAAAGCGGTTGTACACGGCAAAGTCATTTTGTCTTCAGGGAAAGAAGCTGATTACTACGTTGATTTGCGTCGCGTGACTCTTGATTCAGTGGCAGCTCCACTTGTCGGCGCTGTGATGCTAGAGCTAACCAAAGATTTAGATTACGAAGCTGTTGGTGGATTAACTCTTGGGGCAGACCCTGTAGCAACCGCGATGATGCATGTCGCCGCACAACATGGACGAAAGCTTGATTCATTTGTGGTTCGTAAAGCAGAAAAAGCGCATGGGTTGCAACGTCGTATTGAAGGACCAGATGTAAAAGGACGTCGGGTGTTAGCTGTTGAAGATACTTCGACAACTGGCGGTTCAGTTTTAACTGCAGTTGAAGCGCTGCAAGAAGCGGGTGCGATTGTGGTTGGCGTTGCAGTAATTGTTGAACGTGGCGCAAAACCTAAAATTGATGAAGCCGGTTTTGAATATCGTGCTGCTTACCAACTAGCAGATCTCGGCCTTTAATTTAACTTAAGTGACGCTTGGTGCGTAATTCGCGAACAACTTCCAGAGCAATTGGCGCCAAACTCGCAAGAACAATTAAGGCAATGATCGGTAGTAGATATTTATCTACTGAGCCTTTCAGTTTGTTTCCCAGCACATAACCAATTGCGATCACACCATCGGTCCAGATAATTGCTCCAACAATATTCCAGATAAAAAATTTTCGAGCCGGAATACCAACAACACCGCACATCGGGTTAATCAAGGTACGGATAAATGGAATAAAACGGGCCAAGACAATCGCTTTGCCGATTCCATATTTAGCTAGCCATTTTTCAGTTGAAGCCACTCTGGCCTGAGTAAAAAAACGGCCATCTTTACGATCAAATAACCGGCGACCGTATTTGGCACCAATTAAATGGCCGAGTTGAGAACCGATGACGGCAGCTAGTGGCGCACCTATAAACAGGGCGGCCGGAGATAAATGGACTCCACCCAAAAGCGCCGCCGCCGAACCCGATGCGGCAAGACCTGCAATAAAGAGAAGTGAGTCGCCCGGGAAAGCGAGCCCAACTAAAAGACCGGTCTCTGCAAAAAGGATCACCAAAATTCCAATTAAGCCCAGATCGGCCACAATCGAATTTGGGTCAAAGAGAGTTCCAATATCCATAGGCAAAGACCCTAGTCGCTCACGGCCAGGGTTCCAATAGTTTGGTTTAGTTGAGTAAATCTCACGCTAATAGATAGGTGCATTTGCCAATTTATGGGGGGTTATGCGTAAACTCAGGCAACTTTGTGGGCAATCAGCGCCCCATAACTCTCCAACGGAGGAGACAAGATGCGGGCAAGCGCCTCACTCGTGCAAGTAACTGGAAATAACCTCACCTATGTTTATGTAGTTCTAGCCATTTCATTGGTGGCACTCGGAATCGCTTATGCGCTTCGGGCCCAAGTTTTGGCGCAGGGCGAAGGTACCGAGAAGATGAAGGAAATCGCCGGAGCGGTTCAAGAAGGAGCCGCAGCTTATTTAGCGCGACAGTTCCGCACCCTTTCCTACTTCGTAGCGATTGTTTTCGTTCTTCTTTTTGCACTTCCAGGCGAAGCCGATATTCGTATCGGTCGCTCAATCTTCTTCTTACTCGGTGCTGCATTTAGCGCCTTGGTTGGATACAACGGTATGTGGCTTGCAGTTCGTGCAAATGTGCGTGTTGCTGAAGCTGCTCGTCAAAAAAATGCCGAGCGCGCTGTGCAGATTGCTTTCCGCACCGGTGGCGTTGTTGGTATGACAACTGTTGGTCTTGGTTTGGTAGGAGCCTCACTTGTTGTGATTATCTACCGCGAACAAGCCCCATCGGTTCTAGAAGGTTTTGGTTTCGGTGCCGCAATGCTCGCGATGTTTATGCGCGTTGGTGGCGGTATCTTTACAAAGGCAGCCGATGTTGGTGCTGACTTAGTAGGTAAAGTTGAAAAAGGTATTCCTGAAGACGACCCACGTAACCCAGCAACTATCGCAGATAACGTCGGCGACAATGTTGGCGACTGTGCGGGTATGGCTGCTGACTTATTTGAGTCCTATGCCGTAACACTTGTTGCTGCATTAATTCTTGGAAAAGCTGGATTCGGTAACGCCGGTCTTATTTATCCATTGATCGTTCCAGCGATCGGTATCGTCACTGCAGTAATTGGAATCTTCCTTACTCGCCTACGTCCATCAGATAAGAATGCAATGACCGCAATTAACCGTTCATTCTTCTTATCTGCAATCATCAGCGCAGTTCTTACCGCGCTTGCAACATTTACATATTTGCCAGCGAGCTTTAGTGAGCTAGTTGGTTTAAGCGATGAACAGAAGAATTTGTTCGGCGATACAAATCCTCGCATCTTGGCAATTGGTGCAGTTTTAATCGGCATCGGTTTAGCTGCAGCAATTCAATTATTGACTGGTTACTTCACTGAAGTTGGAAAACGCCCAGTTAATGACGTTGCCGCTTCATCACAAACAGGTGCTGCAACCGTAATTTTGGCTGGTATTTCAATTGGTTTTGAATCAGCTGTTTACAGTGCCTTGCTAATCGCAGCTGCAGTATTTGGCGCGTTTATGTTAGGTGGCGGTTCAATCGTGCTTTCACTTCTTGCAATCGCACTTGCCGGAACTGGTTTGCTAACAACTGTTGGCGTAATTGTGGCGATGGATACTTTTGGCCCAATCTCAGATAACGCACAAGGCATTGCTGAAATGTCTGGTGACGTAAAGGGCGAAGGCGCACAAATTCTTACTTCACTTGATGCAGTTGGAAACACCACAAAGGCAATCACTAAAGGAATCGCAATCGCAACTGCAGTTCTTGCTGCAACTGCGCTATTCGGTGCCTTTACTGATGCAATCAAGTTAGCAGTAACTGATGCTGGTTCTACAACTGTAGATCTAGTTAAGAATCTGCAATTCCAAGGAATTCTCGATGTAGCTGATCCACGCAACCTAGTAGGTCTAATTATTGGAGCAGCAGTGGTGTTCCTATTCTCAGGACTAGCGGTTAATGCGGTATCTCGTGCAGCTGGTGCGGTAGTTATGGAAGTTCGTAATCAATTCAAACTACACCCAGGAATCATGAAGGGTACTGAAAAGCCTGAGTACGGTCGCGTGGTAGATATTTGTACTCGCGATTCGCTACGTGAACTAGCAACACCTGGTCTACTTGCTGTTATGGCACCAATTGCAGTTGGTTTCGGTCTTGGCGTAGGTGCACTCGGTGCTTACTTAGCTGGCGCAATTGGCACAGGAACTCTGATGGCTGTTTTCTTATCTAACTCAGGTGGCGCTTGGGATAACGCTAAGAAGATGGTTGAAGATGGAAATTACGGCGGTAAAGGTTCAGATGCTCACACTGCAACAATTGTTGGCGACACAGTTGGTGATCCATTCAAGGACACTGCTGGTCCAGCAATTAACCCACTAATCAAAGTTATGAACTTGGTTGGTCTATTAATTACGCCAGCAATTGTTGGTATGGCACTTGGTGGTCGCGAAAGCACCAGCACTCTGATTGGTATTGTCGCTGCACTCGTAATTGTTGCGGCACTTGTTCGCAATCGTCGTCAATCGACTTCGATTACTTACTAATACTAATTTTGTAAATTCAGCTTTTCCCCGGAGCTAACTTAGGAAATTAATGGCGCGTGTATTGAAGAAGCTAGTGATTGTTGAATCACCAGCTAAAGCACGCAAAATTGGCGGCTACCTCGGCGATGATTACATCGTCGAGGCTAGCGTCGGCCATATTCGCGATCTACCTCAGCGCGCAGCCGATATTCCTAAAGAATATAAAAAGATTGCTTGGGCCAAAGAGGGCGTAAATATTGAAGAAGATTTTGCGCCACTTTATGTAATTAACCCAGATAAGAAAGCGAAAGTTGCCGAACTTAAGGCGTTGATGAAAGATGCTGAAGAGTTAATTTTGGCAACTGATGAAGACCGCGAAGGTGAAGCTATTGCCTGGCACTTAGTTGAAGTGCTTGAGCCAAAGATTCCGATTAAGCGCATGGTTTTCAATGAAATCACTAAAGAGGCAATCCAGAGCGCAGTAGAAAATACCCGTGACCTTGATTATGACTTAATTGATGCGCAGGAAACCCGTCGAGTTCTAGATCGCCTATTTGGCTATCGATTATCGCCAGTTCTCTGGAAAAAGGTAATGCCACGTATTTCTGCTGGCCGCGTGCAATCAGTAGCTACTCGGTTAATCGTAGAAAAAGAACGCGAACGCATGGCGTTTATTTCTTCGGCTTGGTGGGATTTAACCGCTAAGTGCGAATTAGGTTTTAACGCACGCCTACTTAGCGTTGATGGAAAGCGCGTTGCTACAACTGCGGACTTTGGTGCAGATGGCGCAGTAAAAGAGAAATCACTTGCCAACATTTTATTACTTGATGAAGTAGCAGCTAAATCTTTAGTTACTGCCCTTAAAGCAGCCCCATTAGTTGTTAAGTCGATGGAGGAATCTCCTAGAACTGAGCGACCAAAGCCACCGTTTACAACTTCAACTATGCAACAAGATGCTGGTAGCCGATTAGGTTGGGGAGCGCAGATTACAATGCGTATTGCACAACGCTTGTATGAAAATGGCTACATAACATATATGCGTACCGACTCGGTAAATCTTTCAGCGCAAGCAATCACTGCAGCACGTGAATCAGCCAAAGCACTTTATGGCGCTGATCATGTCGCTGATTCGCCACGGGTTTACGTAGGCAAAACTAAAAATGCCCAAGAAGCTCACGAAGCAATTCGTCCAGCTGGTGAAAGTTTCAAAACACCAGGCGAATTAGCGCCCGAACTTTCACGCGACGAGTTCGCGCTGTATGACTTAATTTGGAAGCGCACAGTGGCTTCGCAAATGGCAGATGCCAAGAAGATGCAGATGCGTGTTGACTTTGATGCAAAAACTAGCGATAGCCGCGAAACGATTTTCCGCGCTAATGGTTCAGTTGTAACTTTCCCTGGCTTTTTAGCCGCTTATGATGATTTAGTCGATGAAAAAGAGGGCGAAGAAGCAGAAGATAAGCGCTTGCCGGCTATGAACATTGGGCAGAGCGTAAAAGTTCAGGAATATAGTTGCGAAGGCCATGAAACTAAGCCACCTGCTCGTTATACCGAGCCAACGCTAGTTAAAAAGTTAGAAGAATTAGGCATTGGTCGCCCTTCAACTTTCGCCTCAATCATTGCAACTATTCAAGATCGTGGTTATGTATCAAAGCGTGGACGCGCTCTAGTACCTACTTTTCTTGCCTTTTCCGTCACCGGTTTACTCGAAACACACTTCACAAAATTAGTCGACTACGAATTTACGGCGAGCATGGAAGAAGACTTAGATAAAATTGCCAACGGTCAAGCAAAGCGCGTTGATTGGTTACGTGATTTCTTTTACGGTCACGATGGCGAGCCTGGTTTGAATGAACTATCAGCTGACTTAGGCGCAATTGATGCGCGCGAAGTTAACACAATGCGCCTTTCACCTGAGATTGAAATTCGAGTTGGTCGTTACGGTGCTTATCTACAAGAGGGCGAAGGCGAAACTCGTAAGTTAGCCAATGTTCCAGAATCGCTAGCGCCAGATGAATTGACTTTGGCAAAAGCAATCGAACTGCTTGAAGCACCATCAGGTGAACGTGAGCTAGGAATCGAGCCATCAACTAATTTACCGATCATTGCCAAGAGTGGTCGCTTCGGTCCTTATGTAACGCAAGTTTTTCCAGTAGAGCCAGTAGTTGAGGGCGCCAAAAAGAAACGTAAAAAAGCTGATGATCCGAAACCAAAAACAGCTTCATTGCTTTCGACGATGACACTAGACACAATCACTTATGAAGATGCGCTACAACTTTTATCTTTACCGCGCACCCTTGGAACCAATGCTGCTGGTGATGACATAACTGTGCAAAATGGTCGCTATGGTGCTTACTTAAAAGCTGGTGCTGATTCGCGCACACTAACTTCCGAAGATCAATTATTCTCAATAACACTCGATGAAGCATTAGAGATTTATTCCAAGCCAAAGGAACGTCGTCGTGGAGTTGCTAAGCCGCCTTTGAAAGAATTGGGCATTGATCCAACTACTCAAAAACCATTAATTATTAAAGATGGTCGATTTGGAATGTATGTAACTGATGGTGAAACTAATGCAACTTTGCGCCGTGGTGACACAGTCGAAGCAATGACTATCGAACGCGGACTTGAATTATTAGCTGGCCGCCGAGCCTGGGAAGCTGAAAATGGTGGCGCCGCTCGCCCTAAGAAGAGTCGCAAAAAAGCAGCCAAGTCAGCTCCAACTTTGACGAAAAAAACTGTGAAAAAAGCAGCTACCAAGCGAGTTGCTAAGAAGGCGACCACTGGGAAAGCAAAAACCAAGCCCACTACGATTGAGCCGTGAGCAACACTCTTCCAAGACCGGCGGCACCGGCACCCGAGGAGACTCGAAGCGTTTTAGCGATTCCGGCTTTTCGCAAACTATGGAAAGCAATGGCTTTTGGCTCTCTTGGTGACTGGCTCGGCTTGCTTGCAACAACTGCGCTCGCTCAACAACTCTCTGGTGGCAGTTACGCAAAAGCAAACTTTGCAATTGCTGGCGTATTCATTGCTCGTTTATTGCCAGCAGTGGTCTTAGGCCCAATAGCTGGCGTGATTGCAGATCGGCTAGACCGGCGCATTCTTATGGTCGTCGCCGATGTAATTCGTTTCGTACTTTATATCTCAATTCCAATTGTCAATAACTATTTTTGGTTATATACCGCAACTATTTTGGTGGAATGTGTTTCACTATTTTGGTCACCAGCAAAAGATGCCAGTGTTCCAAACTTAGTTCCCAAAGATAAACTCGAAAGTGCAAATCAAGTTTCACTATTTGCAGCTTACGGAACTGCGCCAGTTGCTGCAGGACTCTTTTCGATCTTGGCTCTTTTCAGTAGCGCCATTACGTCGGCCTTCCCAAGTTTTAAAGGAACCTCAGTTGATATTGCGCTGTATATAAATGCTTTAAGTTTTGCATTTAGCGCTTGGACAATTTTTAATCTACATGAGATTCCGAAACGAAACAAAACTGGAAAGAAAGCTGACTCCAGTGTTGGAAAATCATTGATTGAAGGTTATAAAGCAGTTAGTGGTTCGAAAATAATCCGTGGTTTAGTCGTTGGCATGGTTGGAGCTTTCATTGCAGCCGGCGCCGTTATTGGTTTAGCTCGTACCTTTGTTGGTGATTTAGGTGGCGGAGATGCTGGTTATGGCGTGCTCTTCGGCGCAGTATTTACAGGCTTAGCAATTGGTATTGCATTTGGCCCCAAAATATTTGCACAGTTTTCTCGCCGCCGGTTATTCGGTGCATCCTTAACTATCGCTGGAATGTTTTTGGTTGTTCTTGCCGCTATTCCTAACTTCACTCTGGCCGTATTTATCGTAATAATTTTGGGCGCATTCTCAGGCGTCTGTTGGGTAACGGGTTTTACGATGCTAGGCCTTGAAGTTCACGATGATGTTCGAGGTCGCACATTTGCATTTATGCAATCCATCATCCGCGTTACCTTGGTTGCAGTCCTGGCTATTTCACCAATCATCGCCGCATATATCGGTGAGCATCGCATCAAGGTTCGCAATACCGAAGTTATTTACAACGGCGCAGCGATTACTTTGCTTTTCGCAGGCATATTTGCAATTTTAATTGGTGCCGTTTCTTATCATCAGATGAAAGATCGCCCAAATGTTTCAATCTGGAGCGATATTGCAAATGCAATTAAAGGTGAACTTGGCTCAATTACTGGTGCTCCAACTAAAGGAGTATTCATCGCTTTTGAAGGTGGCGAAGGCAGTGGCAAGTCAACCCAAAGCAAATTATTAAAGGAATGGCTAGAAGCCGAAGGTGAAGAAGTTCTTTTAAGTCGCGAACCTGGTGGCACAGAACTCGGCAAGGACTTACGTCGAATCTTGTTAGATCATTCAACTGGTGAAATTTCACCACGTGCTGAGGCACTGTTGTATGCCGCTGATCGAGCGCATCATGTATTTTCAAAGATTCGCCCTGCACTTGAACGCGGGGAAGTTGTTATTACAGATCGCTACTTTGATTCTTCAATTGCATATCAAGGTGCTGGCCGAGTACTCGTACCTGGTGAAGTCGCGCGAATTTCTCGTTGGGCTACCGAGTCGCTGTTCCCGACCCTAACGATTTTGATTGATCAACCAGCTGAAGTTGGATTGGGTAGATTAAAGAGTAAAGATCGTTTAGAAATTGAACCGATTGATTTCCACGAAAGAATTCGCCAAGAGTTTTTACAACTTGCACTCGTTGACCCTGAGCGATACTTGGTTGTTGACGGTCGTAAAACTATTGCCGAAATTAATCTAGAAATCATTAACCGGGTTGGTGAAATTGCAGGATTGCGTCGCAATATTCGCGATGCCCAAGGTAATCGAATTATGAAACCAATTCGGCGAGCAGCAACTTCAGCTCGCAACACTGCGCGTAAAACAGTAAAGAAGAAGTAACAATGTCGGTTTACGATCAGCTTGTTGGTCAAAGCCATCTGGTAAAAATCCTCGAAGGCGCCGTGGCTGCAGCTCGCAGTGGCGAGGAATCCCAAGAGATGACTCATGCTTGGCTATTTACTGGCCCACCCGGAAGCGGTCGATCATCGGCCGCAGTTTCTTTCGCTTCGGCTTTGATTTGCAGCAACAATGGTTGTGGCACTTGCACTGATTGCCGCGCGGCTAAAGCTGGCACACATGCTGATGTGGAAATTATTCGAACCGAAGGTTTATCGATCAAGATCGAAGAGATTCGTGAACTTTTAACCCGGGTGGCTTGGGCGCCAGCAATGGGTGGATGGCGAGTAGTCGTAATGGAAGATGCTGATCGTCTGACCGAATCAGCAGCAAACGCCTTACTAAAAGCAATAGAAGAACCTGGCAATCGCACTGTTTGGCTGTTATGCGCACCAACTTTGCATGATGTTTTGCCAACTATCCGATCAAGATGTCGTCATCTGCAGTTAGTAACACCTAGCGCCAAAGATGTGGCAGATGTATTAGTTAATCGTGAGGGCGTCTCGCCAGCAATGGCAGATTATGCAGCACGCGCATCGCAAGGACATATTGGTCGTGCCAGGTATCTAGCGAGTGATGAAACGATTAGAAATCGTCGAAACACAATTATTCGATTGCCAATGCAGATTAACGATGTAGCTTCAGCGTTTAAAGCTGCGGAAACTCTTCTAAATCTAGCCACTGAAGAAGCTGAAGTCGCAGCTAGCGCTCGCGATGAAAAAGAAAGTACCGAATTAGCTGAAGCATGGGGCAAAGGTGCAACTGGGCGCGGAATGGCCACCGGAGGTTCAAAAGCAATTAAGGATCTAGAGAAAGAACAAAAGTCACGCACTACTCGAATGATACGAGATTCGATTGATGGAGCTCTGGTTGATATCGCAACTTTGTATCGTGATGTAATGTTTATTCAATCTGGAACTCAGGGTGCGTTAATTAATCAAGAATTTGTTTCAGAGATTTCAAAGATGGCCGAAAGAATTCCGGCAGCCAAAACTGTTTCTAAAATAGATGCGATTATGTCAGCTCGAACTAATTTGAGTCATAACGCTGCTCCTCTGCTCACGCTAGAGGCGCTTATGTGCCAATTAGCTCAAGCATGATTCAAAAAAAGATTGCCGTCGTAGTTTCTTTATTTTTACTGCTAACGAGTTGTGCGACAACTAAACCAGAACCTCTTTCCTCGTTGACGCAATATCAATCACAAGAACTCAACTGGCAGGAGTGCCACCAAAATTACCAATGTGCAACTTTGTTGGTACCGATTAATTATGCAGATTTATCAGTTGGCGCTTTCTCGTTAGCAGTATTGCGGTACCCAGCGCTAGATCAAGCTCATCGAATAGGTTCTTTAGTTGTAAACCCAGGTGGGCCAGGTGCGTCAGGGGTTATTTACGCTTACAACGCTGAAAATATTGTGAGCCCTGAAATTTTGGAACGTTTTGATATCGTGGGTTTTGATCCACGCGGGGTAGGCGAAAGCGCACCGATTAAATGTCTTAGTGATGCCGAAACTGATGCAAGCTTTGCTGCAGATCCTAAACCTGATGATGCAGTTGAACTGGATCAATTAATTAGTGATGCCCAAGAATATTTCAAAAAGTGCGCTGCCAACACTAAATATCTAATTGATTACAGTACTTTGAACAGCGCACGTGATTTAGAGATTTTGCGTTCAGCACTTGGTGATCAGAAACTAAATTACTTAGGAAAGTCATATGGCACATACTTAGGCACTCTTTATTCAGAGCTATTTCCAGGCAGCGTTGGTCGCTTCGTTCTAGATGGTGCAGTTGATCCAAATAGTAGCAATCGTGATGCATTGCTTGGCCAGGCAATAGGATTTGATTTAGCATTAAATGCATTTATCACTGACTGCCTAAAAAACAGTTCTTGTGCATTAACGGGTAATCAATCGGCAGCCCAAGTACAAATTAAAGAATTGCTGGCCAAGACATCGATTACTCCACTCTCAAGTAAATCTGGCCGCAAAGTTACTGAAGGTTTAGTGGTGTTTGGAATTGCTTCAGCTTTATATGACAGTGCATCAGGTTGGCCAGTATTGCGCGATGCTTTCAAGGAAGCAACGCTTGGACGTGGCGAAAGCTTTCTTGTTTTAGCTGATCAATATGCTGGTCGTACTAAGAACGGAAGTTATTTAAGTAATGAAAATGATGCGCTACAAGTAATCGATTGCCTTGACCACAAAGAAACTGAAACTTTGGCATCAATTAAAAAAAGTGCAATTGATTTTTCTACCAAAGCGCCGATTTTTGGTGCTTATTTGGCATATTCTGGTTTCGCCTGTCGTTACTTGCCAAATATAAGTAGCGTGGAACAAATTGACATCAAGAAAATTGAAGCAAACCCAATTCTGATTGTCGGAACCACCAGAGACCCAGCAACGCCATATAAATGGGCACAATCGTTGGCAAAAATCTTTGCTGGCTCAGTTTTGATTACCCTTAATGGAGATGGTCATACTGGGCATGGGCGAGGCTCGACCTGTGTCGATTCGGCCGTTGATCACTACCTTTTAACTGGCGTCACGCCTAATTCAGAGCTTTTTTGTGCGAAATAGTCAGGTCTAGCACTCACCCACTATCCAGATAATTCTCAGTGAAATCGAGTTAAGTGGCCCTATGAGCCAAATATCCGCACGAAAGTTCAGCGCCGCCGGAACTGATTGGGCGGCCTTGTTAACTGGTTTGGGTCTTGGTTTAACTGTGGCTCTCGAATTAACAACGTTACGTAAGTCAGATTTCGCAACTGTTTATTCGATCTTGCAAGCAACTTCAAGATTTGCGGCGCTCATCGGAACTTATTTCGCGTTACTTGGAATTTTATTGGTCTCACGAATTCCTTGGGTAGAACGCGGCGTCGGTCATGACCGGTTAGTTACGTGGCATCGCAAACTCGGACCTTGGTCGCTTTATTTAATTGGACTTCATGTCCTGCTAGTAACTGTTGGATACGCCGGTCAGTTCCACGTAAATCTCGCTAGCGAATTAATAAATATTTTGACAACATTTAATTGGATGTGGGCTGCACTGGCAGGCTTTATTTTCATGATCACAGCTAGCATCACTTCTTATAAGAAAGCTCGCGCAAAGTTGAGCTACGAAGCATGGTGGGTTATTCACGTTTCTACTTATTCTGCGATTGCACTTTCATTCACGCACCAAGTTTTAAATGGTCCAATGTTTATAGGGCACCCATTAAATAAAGGATTTTGGATTTTCTTATATGGATCAATGGTGTTTAGCATTCTTTATTGGCGATTTGCAATTCCAACTTTCCGTTCTTTCCGACACGCTTTAAAAGTTGAAAAAATTGTTAATGAAGGCGAGAACATGGTTTCCGTAATTATGCACGGAAACAATCTAGATAAACTGGGTGCTCAAGGCGGACAATTCTTCGGTTGGCGTTTTATGTCAAAAGGTCACGCACTGGTCTCGCACCCTTATTCACTTTCGGCAGCACCAACTGCACATTACTTACGAATTACTGTTAAAGATTTAGGTGATCATTCACGTTCACTTGCAGATCTGAAAAAAGGAACTCGGGTATTTTTGGAAGGTCCGTACGGTGCATTCACTGCCGGTCGTTCTTCTCGCAAACATGTTGTTTTAATTGGTGGCGGAGTTGGTATTACGCCAATTCGGGCCTTGATGGAGGAATTCCGCGAAGGTGTACAGCTAGATGTAATTTTCCGTGCTTCCCGCTCAGAAGATTTAGTTTTACGCGGGGAAATGGACTATTTAGCGGCTCAATCTGAAGGCAGCATTAGAGTCCATTATTTAGTGGGTTCACGAAAGATTCATCCAATGGATGCGCGATCGCTTAAAGCACTAGTTCCAAGGTTTGCTGATTCAGATATTTACATTTGTGGCCCTGGGCCGCTTGTTGAAACCGTTCGTGAGGCAGCAAAAGATTTAGGTGTACCAAAGAACCGATTCCATGATGAAGCATTCGCTTTTCACTCTGAGTAAGTTGAGGTCATGAGATGAAAAGATTTCTACTAATTGCTGCTGGCACCGTTGGTGGCTTAGGAGCCGTGCTGTCGATTACTCCACCTCAACTTGGTGCGTCCGAACTAGGACTCGGTATGGATTTAGGAACTCTGCCTGTATCAGATTCCGCAACTCCACCACCTGTACTTGATCAAACAACACCAACACCAACGCCAGTGGTTACGACTTCTTCTGCGACACCAACTCATGCGGTGCCAACACCAAGTGCAACAAAATCCTTAAAACCATCTAAAAGCGCATCAACCATGCCAACCCAGAACACGACATCAATACCCGTTGCGACACAGACTCCTACTAAATCTGAAATTCCGACGCCAACTCCAACACCAACACCAACGCCAACACCAACGCCAACACCAACGCCAAAACCAACACCAACACCAACGCCAACACCAACGCCAAAACCAACGCCAACACCAACGCCAACACCAACGCCAACGCCAACGCCAACACCAACGCCAACACCAACGCCAACACCAACACCAACTAAAACGGCGACTCCGACACCTACGAGGACTGTCATTCCAACTCCGACAAAGACTGCGACACCAAAACCAGTAGCTGTGCCAGCAAGTGGAACTTTCACAGGTCCTTCAATAAATGTTAATTATGGGTATGTACAAGTCGAAATCACAGTTGTTAACGGAAAAATAACCGATGCGCGCGCGTTACAGTCTCCCAGCGGTAGAAGTGATCGGTATTCAACCTACGCAATTCCACTATTGAGAGAGCAGACGTTAGCTGCGCAATCAACCACCATTCAAGGCGCATCAGGTGCCAGTTACACAACTTACGGATGGCGTAAATCGCTACAAAGCGCGATGGCGAAGGCCGGATTGTAGGAAAAGTGAAAAGATTTTTATTAATTACCGCCGGCACGGTCAGCAGTCTCGGAGCCGTACTCTCGATCACACCACCACAACTTGGTAATTCTGATTTAGGACTAACGTCAAGCGCGGGCAGTTCACCTGCAACACCTACTCCTGCGCCAACTATTAAATCTTCTAGCGGTACTTTTACTGGACCTGCAATAGATGTGAGTTATGGAATGGTGCAGGTTGAGATCAAAATCTCTAATGGGAAAATCATTGATGCGCGAGCACTTCAATCTCCAACAGGTCGCAGTGATCGATATTCAAGTTATGCAATTCCCGTTTTGACCCAGCAAACATTGGCTGCCCAATCAACAAACATTCAAGGCGCATCAGGGGCCAGTTACACAACTTACGGATGGCGTAAATCGCTACAAGGTGCAATGGCTAAAGCAGGACTTTAAAATCTAATGCGCACCCAACATGAGATTGAAGTTTGGGGAACAGTTGTATTTATCGACGCCACGAGCACAGTCGATATTGGACCTGCGATTATTAAGGTAAATCAATATGTTCAGCACGTTGATGAAGTTTTTTCAACCTATAAAGAAAATTCAACAATTTCACAATTGCGCAGAGGTGAGATTGAAATTGAGCAGTGCACGCTAGAAGTTATCGAGGTCTGGAACTTATGCGCGTTCTTAAAAGAATTAACTCAAGGAGCATTTGATCCTTGGGCTGTCGCTGGTGGCTTTGATCCATCTGGACTTGTGAAAGGTTGGGCAGCTGATAAATGTGCCGAAATATTGTTAGCAGCTGGCGCAGATCATGTTCAAGTTAATGCTGCTGGTGATTTAGCGCTACGCGGTGGGTTCACACCTGAGCAACCTTGGTCAATTGGGGTGGTTAATCCAGATAATCGGCTAGAAATATTGCAAACTTTTGAAATTATTGATGGTGCGATTGCCACAAGTGGTACTTATGAGCGCGGAGCACATATCAATGATCCACACACCGGCATGATTGCAATTGGTGCTAAATCTGCAACTGTAATTGGTCCAGATGGAGCTATTGCGGACGCGCTAGCAACTGCACTTATGGTCGCTGGTCGAGACGGAGCAGTTTGGTTCACAACTCCAGAGTTATCTGATTATTCAGCTTGGGCGATTGATCGCCATGAGAACGTCGCTTGGAGCATTGGGCCAGTCACCGCATAATTAGGTCATGGTAGATACCACAGGTGGATTTAGTAGCGCAGGTTTGCAATTAGAAGCCAAAACACTTGTGCTGCCATCTTTATCGCAAAGTGAAGCAATTGAAATTGGCAAGATAGCCCTTCAGCTCGGACGTGATCGTGGTTTAGCAATCACGATTGAAGTGCAACTAGGAAAGTGGCCGGTATTTCATATTGCGTTATCTGGCACAAAACCAGAAAATGATAATTGGATCGCTCGCAAAGCTCGAGTAGTTCATGTAACTGGTAATTCAACAATGTATGAGCGCGTGTTTGCCGAAGAAAACAACTTTGATTGGTATTTGAAGAACAAATTATCTGAAGAGTTGCATGCAATTCATGGCGGTGGATTGCCACTCAATGTCAACGGATTAGGATTAGCTGGAGTATTACTAATTAGTGGATTACCTCAAGTTCAAGATCATTTACTTGGAGTTGAAGTGATTGCCGAGTTCTTAGCGCGAAAAGGTGAGCAGCAGTGAGTATCTGGGTTTGCGGTGAAGTCTTAATCGACCTTTTACCAGGCACTCCACAGCTCACTGCAGTTGTTGGTGGCGGACCAGCAAATACCGCCAAAGCGCTTTCTCGCTTGGGCCACGATGTTCAATTCATCGATGGAATTTCTACCGATGCTTATGGAAAATTAGCCCGAGCAGAATTAATTCGCGATGGTGTCGGTTTAGATTTAGCACTAACAAGTGATTTGCCAACTTGTACGGCAACCGTTTCATTGAGTAGCGATGGTTCAGCTAGTTATGAATTCTTAATTGATCAAACAGCAACCTTTGCCTTTGATAACTCGTGGTTGCCTGATCCAGAACGATTGAAGCCAGATGTTTTACAGATTGGCACGTTAGTGACAATTATCGAGCCCGGTGCTTCGATTCTTTACGAGTGGGCGGTAAAAGTCGGTGAATTTGCACCAATAGTTTTTGATCCCAATATTCGCCGGAGTGTGATGTCTGATCTAACAAAATATCGTGACGAAGTTGAAAAATGGGTAAAGATTAGTAGCGTTGTGAAGTTTAGTGAAGATGATATTGCTGAACTTTATCCAAATGAAGATCCGATTGAAATCGCCAAAATCTGTTTGGAAAAAGGTGTTCAATTAGTGGTGATTACTAAAGGTGCAAACGGCTTAGTCGGTATCACTGCCGATGGAGTCGTTGAAGTTCCAGGTATAAAAATTGCGGTTATAGACACAGTTGGCGCTGGAGATACAGTTGGTGCAATTATTGTTGAAGCAGTTATAAAGATGGGTATTTTGAACTTAACTGGATCAAATTTGCGTGAAGTTTTACATCGCGCTGCAGTTGCAGCAGCGATCACCTGTTCTCGTGCCGGAGCTCAACCACCCCGTGCATTTGAACTAACTGAAGCACTCGAGCGGAACTAATATGCAATTCATTGACGATGCTGAATTTCAAATAAATATTGATTTAGATCAAGGCGCGAGAATTGCCTCGCTAATTTGGCGAGATATGCAGTTCACACTGCCCTTTCGTGGCACTCCCGTAAATTACGGCTGGTATGGCATGGGCCCATGGGCCGGCCGTGTCCGCGATGGCTTAATAACTGGCGCCAATGGTCAAGAGCACCAATTGCCGCAAATTTTTGATCCACCAAATGCGCTACATGGATTTGGATTTACCTCATCATGGCAGGAAATTGGCCCAGGGCGCTCGTTATTACATTTACCCGCACCTTATGGCGGCGCAACTTTAGAACAAACGATTGAAGTATTAGATGATGCAATTCGTTGGTCACTTGAATACGAACCAGGTGATTGTGATTTGCCGGCTTGGTTAGGTTTACATCCTTGGTTTGCGCGTGATTTAGACCGTGGTGGCAGCGCGGTAATTGATTTTTCTGCAAACCAAATGTTGCAACGCGGTTCAGATGGACTACCAACTGGTGAATTAGTTAAACCAGTGCCTGAACCCTGGGACGACGCATTCACGGGCATTATTGGAACCCCCGCAATCATTTGGGAAGATGTTGCGCGTATCGACATCGAGTGTGACGCACCTTGGTGGGTCGTCTATAGCGAAGATGCTGAAGGCGTTTGTATCGAACCACAAACTGCGCCACCTGATGCAGCTAATTTAGGAATTACCGGCGAGCACTACATCGAAGCGCTTTTTGTTTTCACCGAAGAGTAAAAGGATAGGAAAATTAATTGATCGACCGTAACCATCTGGCCAAATTAACTGCACGCGAAGAAGAGCGATTTTTAAAGTTACATCCTAAAAGTGGCGAGCTCTTTGAAAAAGCAAAACTTTCAATGCCCGGTGGAGTTCCTATGTCCTGGATGGCAAAGTGGCCAGGTGCTTACCCAATCTTCATTGATCAAGCAAAAGGTGCGCGTTTTACCGATGTTGATGGCAACTCTTATATCGATTTTTGTTTAGGTGATACCGGATCAATGACTGGCCATTCACCAGATGCAACCGTGGCAGCGATACGTGAACAAGCAGGAAAAGGTATTACTGCCATGTTGCCGACTGTCGATGCCGCAATTGTTTCGGCTGAGTTAGCTAAACGATTTGGCCTTCCACTTTGGCAATTCACCGTCTCGGCCACCGACGCTAATCGCCATGTAATTCGCTATTCCCGCCTGCTTACGGGCCGCACAAAGATTGTGGTTATTGATCGCTGCTATCACGGTTCCGTAGATGAAACTTTTGCCACCTTAGACGTAGCTGGAAACACGGTAGCTCGCGAGGGAAATATTGGCGCACCAGTGGCACTTGATCACACAACTCGGGTTGTTGAATTCAATGATCTTGCTGGCATGGAAAAAGCATTGGCAAGCGGTGATGTAGCAGCAATTTTAATGGAACCGGCAATGACAAATGTAGGAATTGTTCTGCCGCGAGCAGGCTACCTAGAAGCAGTGCAAGAACTCGCCAAGAAATATGGCGCTATTTTAATTATCGATGAGACTCACACAATTTCAGTTGGTCCTGGTGGGATGACGGCAGACCTTGGTCTAAATCCAGATTTTCTAACCATAGGTAAAGCCATTGGTGGAGGAATTCCAACCGGAACATTCGGTATGACACAAGCAATTGCTGATTCAATCAAGAAACTGGTTGAGCTAGAGATCATTGATACTGGTGGAGTCGGTGGCACACTTGCGGGTAACGCACTCTCGCTTGCAGCAATGCGAGCAACACTGACTCATGTTCTGACGAAAGAAAACTTTGACCGCATGATTGATCTTGGCTCTCGTTGGTCAGATGGCGTAGATGCAGCGATTGCTGAATTTGATTTGCCATGGAGCTGCAATCGTCTAGGCGCACGAGGCGAATATATTTTTGGAAAAGTTGCGCCAGTTACTGGTGCTGATGCAAACAACGCAGGAGACTTTGAGTTAGAGCAGTACTTGCATTTGCGTATGTTAAATGATGGATTTTTAATAACACCGTTTCATAACATGGCCTTGATGTGTCCTGACACTACAAGCGCCGATGTCGATGCTCATACTGTGGCATTTCGTGAGATGTGTGCTGAATTAGTTGAAGCCTAATTTCTTATAAAGAATAAGCGCTGAATGATTATCAGCATCAACATAGAGCATTGATTCCTTAATTTCTTTGCTTTGGAAATAATGAAGAGCAGTAAGCATTAATGCTTTACCCAACCCTGTGCTATGAGCAGCGGGGTTTACGCCAATTACATAAATTTCCCCAATAGCGCCTTCATTTACTCGATCGTTATGGATTTTGGTCCAACAGAAACCGATGAGTTTGCCATTGTCTCGAGCCAAGAAGAAGCCATCAGGATCAAACCAGCTTTCGTCAATGCGATTAGTTAAATCCTGCATTACCCAATCTCCTTGGTCAGGATGCACGATAAAAATCTCGTTATTTAGCGCTAACCATTCATCGGCATCGATGGGTTTAAAAGTAGTTACCTCAGTCGAAGTATTCGGCTCTGGTAAATCAGCAGGAATTGAAAGATGTAGTTTTAGAATCGTGCGCACGATTAAATCCGCTCAGATACTTGGGTATCTTTCATGGCACTAGTTACCGTAAAGCGATAGCCCACATTTCGAACGGTGCCAATAATTGATTCGTGCTCTGGACCAAGCTTGGATCGAAGTCGTCTGATGTGCACATCGACTGTGCGGGTCCCGCCGAAATAGTCGTAACCCCAAATTTCCTGCAGTAACTGGGCACGTGTGAATACTCGACCAGGATGCTGAGCCAAGAACTTTAATAGTTCAAATTCCTTAAAAGTTAAATCTAGTGCACGACCTTTAATGCGAGCGGTGTAACTATTTTCATCAATTGCAACTTCACCAGTTCTAATTTCACCAGCTGCCGAATCGTTTTCTGCCAGATGTGCAGCAAATTCTCCGATCGCAATTCGAATACGTGCATCAACTTCAGCTGGGCCAGCAGTATCGAGAATTACATCATCGATGCCCCAATCAGCACTTAGCGCTGATAACCCACCTTCAGTTGTAATGACAACAACTGGTGCACCAGAACCCGTAGCGTGAAGTAGTTTTGCTAAATTTTTCGCAGCCGGAATATCACGACGCGCATCTAACAATAAAATATCTGTTTCAGGTATATCAATTAGAACGCTTGCTTCAGCTGGAACGATTTTTACTTGATGTTGTAACAAGGCAAGTGAAGGTAGAACTTCCGCGCTCGCGCCTAGAGTGTTTGTAAGTAGTAACACTCTTGCCATTTGCGCTCACCTGCCTTCAGTTGCGTTCTAGGTGTTAAGTGGCACAGACTACTCTCGTGAAATCTTTCCTACCAATTCTTTTCGTGCTGGGGGCTGCTACTGGTTATGGCCTTTGGTACCAGAAATCACGGGGCAAGATTCAAGCTAAAGCCACCTCTAGCAAGGCTTTAACTGCTTCAGTTATTGGTGGCGAACTCGGATCAAGGGCTACCTTGGTGCAGTTTTCATCAGCCTTTTGTACTCCATGTCGAGCAACTCGCACTTTGCTCGAAAACGTAGTCGCTGACTTAAGCGATGTGCGTCATGTTGAAATAGATGCTGAAACAAACCTGGAATTAGTGCGAAAACTAGATATTCGCTCAACGCCAACCACCATAATTCTTAATAGTTCAGGTGTTGAAGTAGGACGCGCAGTAGGCGCCCCTAAACGTGACCAAGTTTTTGCCGCACTTGCCGCGATCAAATAACACCTGCAAGTAACTCGCAATTAGGCTTTCTTGCACCGCCTCTTTATTCTTATGACATGTCTTTTGCCTTTGTAGCCTTCCCGTTTTTTACGGGCTTTTTCACAAAGCGTCGCGTACTTGATTACGGACGCTTAGCTGTTTCGTTGTGTAGTAACTAAAACTTAAAAATTCCAGTTTTAGTAACCCACAACAAAGAATAGTAGGAAACAAATGACAACTTTAGAAAAGAACGACACCTCAGTAGTGATTGATGCACGTGGTCCACGTTTTTCAGCAGCAATTACAGTTTTTGTATTAGCAATTGCGCTAGTAACTCAATCACTAACTCTGATTGCTTTTCAATTAATTGTGTTTCTAATTGGCGCCACTAAAGGACCACAATTCACACCTTACGCATTTCTCTTTAAGAGACTTGTAAAGCCTCGGCTGAAAGGTGAATTCGTACCCGAAGATGTACGACCACCTCAATTTGCCCAAGCCATTGGATTTTTATTTGCAGCAATTGCTGTAACTGGTCTGCTATCTGGAGTCACAGCACTTTTCACCATTGCAACTGGCTTTGCACTCGCAGCCGCATTCTTAAATGCAGCTTTTAATTACTGCTTAGGCTGCGAAGTTTATTTACTACTTCTTCGCGCTCGTCGTTAATCTGAATACCGATTTTTACTCACCAACTAACAAATTACTAGAAAAGGAAAACATATTTATGTCACGTGAAACCTCACTTGTAAGCGCTGATTGGGTAGCTCAAAACCTGAATAATCCAACAGTCGTACTAGTCGAAGTAGATGAAGACACTGCTCTATATGAGCAAGGCCATATTGAAGGAGCAATTACTTTTCATTGGCGCGATGATTTGCAAGATGGCTTAATTAGAGACCTAATTTCAAAAGAAAAATTTGAAGCTTTGCTCTCTAAGAGTGGGATATCAAACGACACCACAGTCGTTCTCTATGGCGGCAACAACAACTGGTTCGCAACCTATGCTTTCTGGTACTTCAAGATTTATGGTCACACTGATGTGCGATTGCTCGATGGTGGCCGCAAGCTTTGGGAGCTTGATGCTCGCCCATTTGTAACAACCGTGCCAACTCGCACTGCAACTCGCTACGTAGCTAAAGAACGAGATAATTCAATTCGTGCGTATCGCGATGAAGTTATCTCGGCAATTAGTAAATTAAATATTGTTGATGTCCGATCACCGGCAGAATTCAGTGGCGAATTGGCAGCCCCCGCGCATTTACTACAAGAGAGTGGCCAAATTAAGGGCCATATCCCAAGTGCCAAAAATATTCCGTGGTCAAAAGCTGCAAATGAAGATGGCACATTTAAATTAGATACTGAACTAAAAGAACTCTACGTTGGCGCTGGTGTTGATTTAGCAAAAGACACGATTGCATATTGCCGAATCGGAGAACGTTCAGCATTTTCGTGGTTTGTGCTTCATGAATTACTAAATGTTTCAAATGTTAAGAACTATGACGGATCATGGACTGAATACGGTTCATTAGTTGGCGTTCCGGTTGCGATAGGCGCTTAATGAGAACTTGCGGCGCAACTCCAGGCGGTCCAGATATTTCAGGCATTGACTTAACAACGCAAACCGTAATTCAAGGTGTCATTCTCAGGGACGGGGAAGACGATGGTGTTCCAAATGGAACTCCCGTTGGTAACGCACATGTTCGATTATTGGATTCAACTGGTGAATTCACCGCAGAAGTTCCAACTAACGCAGACGGGCAATTTCGATTCTTCGCCGCTCCTGGTGCCTGGACCTTAATAATCCTGGCTTCAGGAGCGCGCGCGGAACGTGAAGTAATAGCTGCAAAAGGTGCTCCAGTCGATTTAGTTATAGAAATTTAAGTAGAATTGGCTTATGGCTGAACAACATGAATTACGAGATAAAGGTTTGCGCTTAACCCCGCAACGTGAATTAGTTTTAGCTGCAGTTCGCGAACTCGGCCATGCCACACCTGAAGAAGTTGCCGAAAAAGTTCGCCAAACACATCCAGGAATCAACCTCTCAACGGTTTACCGCAACTTAGAAACTCTAGAAAATGTGGGCTTAGTGCAGCACACTCACTTAGGCCACGGTGGAGCTACGTATCATGCAGCCGAAGAACTCACTCACTTACATTTAGTCTGCGGAATTTGTGGCTCAGTTGGAGATGCACCTATTGAGGTCGCAGCCAATTTTGTAAATGCTCTAGCCGATGATTATGGATTTAAAACAGATGTCACACACTTTGCAGTTTATGGCACTTGTTCAGCTTGTTTCGCAGCTGAAAGTAAGTAATGAGCGCCGTACTCGTCGAGGACGGCCCCGACAAAGGTGCAGTTTGGCATTTTGGTGATCCAGTAAAAGAACAAAGAGCACTCGAAGCCGGTACTGCTTGGGCTGACTTATCACATTACGAAGTTGTCGCACTATCAGGGCCAGAACGATTAACTTGGCTTCACTTATTAACTACCCAAGATCATGAAAATTTATTGGCTGGTCAATGGCAACATGCTTTAATTTTAGATCCCAAAGGCCATATCGAACACCAATTCTTTTTAGTAGATGATGGTGACGCCACATGGTTAGTCGTTAATCCTGGTCGTAGTGCTGAATTAATTTCGCATTTAGAGAAAATGAAATTCCGAGCTCAAGTTGAAATTCATGATGCATCTGCGGAGTTTGCAGTTTTGCGCGCCCCTGGAAAAATCAATGAAATTAATGGCCCATATGCACTTGTGCCTCGTGCCGAATTAGCAAATATGATCGAAACATTTAATTCTATCGCAACTCAAGTAGGCACCTGGGCACTTGATGCAATGCGAGTAGCGGCTGGGTTACCGCGAATAGGTTTTGAAACCGATCACAAATCTATTCCCAATGAACTGGGGTTACTAAATAGTGCTGTGCACCTTAATAAGGGTTGCTATCGAGGCCAGGAAACTGTGGCGAAAATAAATAATTTAGGAAATCCACCACGCCGTTTAGTCATGTTGCATCTTGACGGCACCGAAGTAAATTTTCCTAAAGTCGGTACTCCAGTTGAGAATGATGGGGTGATTGTTGGTTATCTAGGAACTGTTGCCAGACATCATGAACTAGGCCCAATTGCACTCGCAGTGGTTAAACGCAACACCCCATTAGATGCAACGCTCTCGGTTGCTGGAATCCCAGCCGCACAAGAAGCAATAGCTGCAGGTAATTAGTAAATGCAATTGTTCGGACAGTTACTACTCACTTTAGTAGCAGGGCTCGCGATCATGTGGGCCGTAAGAAAGATGTAACTAACC
>Ga0209188_1000218_pt1 | contig 63563 bp, 64 predicted proteins | sample C_130625_EF_Meta_FD_187307 | JGI IMG/M metagenome (GOLD analysis project Ga0209188, IMG submission 187307) | Freshwater microbial communities from Lake Croche, Canada to study carbon cycling - C_130625_EF_MetaG (SPAdes) (version 2) | ecosystem: Environmental > Aquatic > Freshwater > Lake...
ACAATATCCGTACCGCCACCTGGAGCAAAACCAACAATGAGTCGAATGGGTTTGGTTGGAAATGCCTGCTGTCCAAGAGCAAAGAATGAAGTCGTGGCTAGCGTAATCGCCAACAAACTACGTACGGCCCATTGCGGTGTTTTAACCAACATAAAATCTCCAAAATTATTTTTATTGTGTTTGATACTATTAGAGAGCAATTCAAACATATAAAAACAATTGAGACAATGACGAAAACACCTATAAACGCTGCATCTAGTGGCCAGCAGGATCGGGCATCTAAGCCATTACCCCTATCTGGAGTGCGTGTTCTTGACGTAAGTCAAGTGATGGCTGGCCCCTACTGTTGCATGCTCTTAGCGGATTTGGGTGCAGACGTTATTAAAATTGAACCTCCAGGAACGGGAGACCAAACACGCGGTGCGATGGGATTCAAAATGAGGGGCTCAGATAGCATGGGCTTTCTGAATATGAATCGCAATAAACGCAGCCTAACCTTAAATCTCAAAACTGAGGCAGGTAAAAAAGTATTTTTTGAATTAGTAAAGACTGCTGATATTTTGGTGGAAAACTATCGCCCTGGAGTGATGAAGAAACTGGGGATTGATTACCCTTCTTTACAAGCCATTAATCCAGGTTTGGTATATGCCAGCATTTCTGGCTTTGGACAAACCGGTCCGTGGGCAGATCGACCTGGATTTGATTTGATGGCACAAGCGATGTCTGGCGTCATGAGTGTCACCGGTTATCCAGATGGCCCTCCAGTTAAAGCTGGTGTACCAGTTGCTGATATTGGCTGCGCTCTTTTTGCGGTTTACGGCATTTTGTCAGCCTATATTGGCAAAACAAAAACTGGTGAAGGTCAATTTATTGACGCTTCTTTATTTGATTCTGCTTTGGCATTCTCGATTTGGGATACTGCTCAATACTGGGGTACCGGGGTTGAACCCTACAAACTAGGTACAGCCAATCACATGAGTGCCCCCTATCAGGCTATGAAAGCCTCTGATGATTACTTTGTCATGGGTGCGACGAACCAAAAACTCTGGAGGTTGCTTTGTGACAATATTGACCGTCCCGAATTATTTGATGATGTACGTTTTAAAACGAACCCTCTTCGCCTTGCCAATCGCCTGGAACTTGCTACTGAATTAGAAAAGTCATTTGCAACTAAAACTGCTGATGAATGGGTGGATAAACTACTGGCTGCAGGTATTCCTGCAGGGCCAATCAACACCTATCCAGAGGCATTTGATAGTGAACATGGACGCCATCGCAAGATGCGCATGGAAATTGATCATCCTATTGAAGGAAAAGTTCCCAATATTGGATTTGCTGTCAAGATGAATGGCACACCACAACAGGTTTATCGCCACCCCCCTCTATTAGGTGAACACACCAATGAGCTTCTTGCAGAACTGGGCATCGCTGGCGAAGAACTCAAGTCGCTTGAAGCTGGCGGCGCATTTACTCCATAAATTACTAATTTTTAGAAATATCGCTGGTATAGAATTAAAATCATTTACACATTGGTTTAATGGAGCATATTAATGAATCGATCTAAAGCCAAGCAATCTCTGGTTAATATGCTTTGCGAAATAGAAAACCCTAGCGAAATGCAATTCTTTCTAGAGCAAATACTAACCGTTGGAGAGATTAACGATTTATTAGATAGGGTTCGGATATATGAAAGTCTTGCATGTACCGAGGTACCTCAAAGAGAATGCGCGAAAACCTTAAATGTCAGTATCTCCAAAGTCACTAGAGGGGCATCAAATTTACGAAAACCAAAAACAAAAGACTATTGGAAATCAAAATTTTCATACAATAATTAAACAAAGAAATTTAGTCTTTAAGCATTAATTTTATCAGCAGCGTTTCTAAACCTATATTCAAATTACTAACTACACATATACATATTCCTCCATAAAATTTTGAAGGATTTGCTTGCCATACTCTGTTCCTATACTTTCAGGATGAAACTGAATACCTTCTAACTTTAATGAGGCAAGTCTTATGCCCATAATGTAACCATCATCCTCAGATCTAGCGGTAATCTCAACTTCAGTAGGAAAGTCTTCATCCGAGATTACAAGGGAGTGATAGCGCATTGCCATAAAAGAATTGGGTGAGAACGAACTAAAACAACCTTTTTGATCGTGTGAGATAGGGCTTGTTTTGCCATGCATGAGATGTGTTGCGTACTGGACTTTGGATCCATAATGCAATCCTATCGCCTGGTGACCTAAGCAAACACCTAATACCGGCATACGCTCAGCATTCAACTCTAGTAGTTTTCCATAGCCAGAATCCTTGGGATGCCCAGGTCCAGGGCCAAGTACAAGTACATCCCCTTCTGACTCATCAATAATTTTCGCCAACCTGATGTCGTCTCTTCTATATAAACTAACATCGCACCCACACGACTCGAAATAGCCAACCAGGATATGGACAAAACTATCATATGCATCAACTACGATCACACGATATGACATGAGATTTCCTCGTTCGTAATAGCTTTAAATACAGAACCCATCTTATGTAAGGTCTCATGATATTCACCTTCAACTTTAGAATCAGCTACTACTCCGGCAGATGCGCGCAATGTAAACTCACCACTACGTTCAACTGTGGATCTAATACATAAAGCTGTATTAATAAAATTCACGCCTAAGCTAATTACCCCTAAAGCACCAGCATATAAACCTCTTTCGCTATCTTCAATTTCAGAAATCAGCTCAATAGCTCTAATTTTTGGGGTTCCGGTCATGGTGCCCGCCGGAAAAGAGGCTTGTATCACATCATATTTATCAAAATCACTTTTGACTTCTGATTGCGTAGTCGAAACCATGTGATAAACATGTGAATACTCTTCGACAGACATTAACTGAGTAACCATAAGACTTTGCGGTAAGGAAATTCTACTTAAATCATTTCTACACAGGTCAACTAACATCATATGCTCAGCCACTTCCTTTGAGTTTGATTGAAATTCAGCCATCGCCATCTCTTTACTCGATATAAATGACTTACCAAGTGTTCCAGCTATAGGCCTCATGATCAATTCCTGATCATTCATATAAATAAACGACTCGGGACTAGCTCCAATAACTCTATATGACCCATAATCAATCAAATACATATAAGGAGATGGATTTAACATCCTCAAGCGCTCATAGACCTCTAATGACGAAACTTCACTAGTAACGGTAATTTTTTGACCAATTTGAATTTGATAGACATCGCCAATCTGAACATGTTTTAGTGCAGTATTTGCCTTTTTCAAATACTCATCTTTAGATGTTTCTCTATTTATAAAAAAGTTTTTATTAGTAATTGGGGTTAAATCAATATCCGTATGGGTTAAATAAGGCACAATTCTGGAAGCTTCAATTGAATCGGTTCCAACATAAGCATATTCATGAAGCGTTACATGATCATGGCTGCATTCAATATAAGTTTTATAGCAAACCAATGATATGTCGGGCACATCTCCCTTCACATAGCCAGAAATTTTTTCTATGAAATATATGGTGTTGTAAGCAAATATCACAAATGCCATAACTCCATCCTCAACGCCTTTAAGCTCGGAATCTAATAACCTTAAGAAATCCCATATTTCATTTCGTTCAATTAGTTGATATTGCAAGTACTGATCATTTGATGTGACCAAGTGCTGGCCATCGTATATGGAACGAATTTTATTGATCAATTGACTATTGCCAGCAATAGTCACTATGCAGTCATAAACCTCTATTTTTAGCGCTGGATCAATTCCAACCAAGGAAACTTTAGAATCAGGCGATCCTGGACCCAGAGACTCCATTAGAACCAAGTTTTCACTTCTGAACTCAGCAAGCAAATTGTTATAGAAGCAAAAAGCAGCTGAACGATAGCCCATACCCTCAGGAGGAACACTGCTCAATTTTATTACTGTTGATTTTTTGTATGAGATCATTTTTGGAATTATGTATTGATGTATCATTACAACAATACAATAATTACAAAAAATATTCAAGCAGAAACGGATGATTTAGATGAGGTAATTTAATGAAAAATCAGAAGGAAATAAGCCAAGCGCTAAGCAAGGCTCGGCCAACTCACTAAGTCTCGTTATCTGGGCTCGCAGTTGGATACCAACACCAATTACACTGCTAGAAAGACCATTGCGAGCGGCATTTGATTGACCCATACCAAATTCTTAGGTGACTTGCGGGGCGCTCTGGGGTTTAACTCTCTTTTCTCCGTTTGTACCGACTTTGAAATTGACCGGGGTGCATTAGATCCACTGTTTTCAAGAATTAGGGTCATGTTTTACTATCAATTCGGGCAAAACGGGCACGGCACCAGTATTAGATTATTCGCCAGCTTTTAATAGTAACAATACAATAGTCACAAATACTAAATTAATAGTATTTACTATATCTCCTACCACTGTGTTGTAATTCACTCCTCATACCTTAAGGATAAAAATCATTATGAAAAAAATTATCATTGCTGTTGTCATTGCAGCTATCGTAGTTGGCGCCTACCTTTATCTCACTAAACCCAAAGCACCTATCGCTGGCATCGCTGCCCAAGAATCTGCACTTCTTTATGATGGTGAAGTCACTAAGATCGATGCCGCAACTCGCACTGTTACCCTAAAAAACAACGATGGTGAAACTTCTATCGTTGCCGGCCCTGAAGTGAAGAACTTTGCAGAAATTAAAGTGGGTGACCGTTTTGATGTTGTCTACGAACTCGCTGTAGCTATTGAATTGGTTAAGGTAAAAAATCCAGGTGTAACTAGTGAGCAAGTTACTACTAGCACAGCTACTGCCCCACAAGGCGACAAGCCAGGCATGATTACTACCAATACCGTAACCGCAACAGCTAATGTTGAAGCGATTGACGCTGCCAAAAATATCGTGTCTTTGAAAGGTCCGCAAGGTAACATTTTCAAAGTTAAGGTTCAAAATCCTGACTTGATGAAAGATATCGCTGTAAACGATCAAGTAAAAGTGGTTTACACAGAAGCTATTGCTGCAGTAGTAAGTGCGCCAGCTAAGAAGTAATCAAGAAATTTAGTGGTTTCTTAGCGGCTCTTTTCTGTAAGCTAGAAAGACAAAAGCCCAGCAAGTAGTTGCTGGGCTTTCTATATTTGACTTGGCGGAAGAGGTGAGATTCGAACTCACGGAGGACTTTCATCCTCGCCAGTTTTCAAGACTGGTGCATTCAACCGCTCTGCCACTCTTCCTTTGCGATTTCAGCCCTAGATTATAAGGAACTTTTGATTTGCCCTTCTAAATGCTTGGCAATAGCTAGGCTGGAGGTTAATCCTGGGGACTCAAAGCCATATAGATTAAAGAGTCCCTCTAGACCGTGATCCCTTGGAGTATTGAAGCAAAAGTCTCCCGCTGGGGCATTTGGTGGCACGATCTTTGCCCTTACCCCTGAATAATCTGGCTGCAATGATTGGTCTTTTAGACCGGGCCAATAGCGTCTTACTGCCTCATAAAAGCCATCACCTCTTTTGGGATTGACGGTGTAATCAATCTGCTCTTCTGCATTGATATCGAGCCATTCGACATCAGGGCCAAATTTTGCTTGCCCACCCATATCTAGAGTTAAGTGAACTCCTAGACCACCAGGCTCTGGAATGGGATAAATCAAATGCTTGAATGGTGACTTTCCAGATAGGGAAAAATAATTTCCTTTAGCAAAATACGCTTTTGGAATTTGATCTTTAGAAAGAGAGTCAATTTTTTGTGCCACCGCTGGCGCACTCATACCTGCGCAATTAATCAGCAACTTAGTCTGAATGTACATACCATCTGCGCCACCGATTTCCAATTCAAATCCATCTTTAGCTTTTTCACCAATCGGGTTTGCACTGATCAAGGGTGATTGATAGGCAAGCATACCGCCAGCATCCTCAAATCCTCCCAGGAGAGAAAGCATGAAGCCATGGCTATCGATAATCCCTGTGCTGGAAGACAAAATCGCCGCAACACAATTGAGTTGAGGTTCAAGTTGCTTAGCCTCATCACCAGAAATCAGCTTAATGCCAGGGACACCATTGTTTTGCGCCTTATATAAAAGCGCCTGAAGATCATTAATTTGATTTGAGTCTGTAGCCACAATGAGCTTGCCATAGGGCTGAGTAGCAACCTGATGACTGCGACAATACTCGTAGAGCATTCGATTACCCTCAACACAGAGCTTGGCTTTGAGTGAATCCTTGGGATAATAAATACCTGCGTGTATTACCTCGCTGTTGCGGGCACTACTAATCGTGCCAAATGAAGACTCACGCTCGAGCAGAATTGTTTCCCTTCCCTGAAGGGCCATCTCCCTAGCAACAGCCAGACCAACCACTCCGGCACCGATGACGACACAATCGAGTCGCTCCATCTACTTCTTTCGCTTTATTTTTTAGGTATCAATATAGTCAAATCGTAACATTTTCAGTGTTTTAGTGGGTTTTGGGGCACTTCTTGATAAACTCTATAAATGTCTTCAAAACCAGCCACAAAGAACCCACAAACGGTATTTACCGCCAAAGATATCGTTTTAGATAGCGCTTATCAGGGTATTGACGCTGCCGACTGGAAATCTCTATTTAAACAAGCTAAAGAAGCTAATTTAGAGCAATTTATTGCCGATCTGTTTGCTGGTAAACCAGTCAATAACTCTGAAAATCGCCCTGCACTCCATTCTGCCCTGCGTAATCTGGAGATGACTCCCGTTTTAATCAACGGTAAAGATGTTATGCCAGAGGTTGCACAAGTATGGCGACATATAGAGGCACTTTGTAATACATGGGTTGGCATTACCGATGTGATTCACATTGGTATTGGTGGCTCTGATTTTGGTCCCCGCTTAGCGATCGAAGCATTGGCACATGTTCCTGATATTGAATCCCGTGGCATGCGCATGCATTTTCTAGCTAATATTGACACTGCGGAACTCAATCGTATTTTGCAACGTGCTTTGCCAAATAGTACGCGCGTCATCATCGTATCCAAGTCATTTACAACTCTTGAGACCACAATGAATGCCAAGGCAGTGGTTAAGTGGCTTAAAAATCATGGTCGCACTGATACACAAATTGCACATGCAATTTACGCAGTCACTGCGAATGTTCCTGCCGCAGAGGCTTTTGGCATTTCTCAAGACAACATCTTCCCATTCTGGGATTGGGTTGGCGGGCGTTACTCTGTTTGGTCTGCCGTTGGTTTACCCATTGCCCTGCAGTATGGCTTTGATACCTTTAAGCAGTTTTTAGCTGGTGCACATGCGATAGATCAACACTTTAAGTCAGCGCCTTTAGAAGAGAATCTACCAGTCATCATGGCACTGAGCCTGCTCTACCAGCAAGAGAAGCACAACATCAAGTCTTATGCAGTTATTCCCTATGCTGATGCATTAGATTGGTTTCCGAAATGGCTACAACAGCTTGATATGGAAAGTAATGGTAAGAGCGTGGATCGTGATGGCAAGCCAGTCAAGTTCTCATGCCCTGTAGTGTTTGGTAGCAGCGGTAGTAATGCACAGCATTCCTACTTCCAGCTACTGCATCAAGGCACAGAAATTATTCCAATTGATTTCATCACCATTCGGGAGCCGATGAGTCATTTGCCAGAAGCAAAAGAGCATCACCGCATTTTGCTATCGAATTGCCTGGCTCAAGCCCAGGTGCTTGCTAATGGCAAAAACACAGACAACCCAAATAACACCTATCCAGGAAAACGCCCCAGTAATCTATTGATTCTGCCCAAGCTCAACGCTTTCTATTTGGGGGCGCTGCTGGCTCTGTATGAGAACCGCACAGCTGCACTTGGAGCACTTTGGAACATTAATAGCTTTGATCAGCCCGGTGTTGAACTAGGCAAAGTATTAGCCAAACCGATCGAGGTCGCATTAAAAAATGGCGGCACTATTCAAGCAGATGCCAACATTGATGAAGTGACGGCAGCCCGCATCAATTTATTTAACCAATAGTTTTATTAGCCTAGCTTCAGCCTAGATATCGAAAGAACGCAGATGCAACTCTCCCCATCCATTTTCAAGGCTTATGACATTCGCGGCATCATCGATGAGACCCTAGATCCATCGATTGCCAAACTGATTGGTCAAGCTTTTGGAACCGAGATGCGTGAACTTGGTGAAACTGAAATTGTCATCGGTCGTGATGGACGTCTATCAGGTCCTAGTTTAATTGAAGCATTAACTGAAGGTCTGCTCTCAACTGGCATAAATGTAATTGACCTAGGTATGGTTGCCACTCCCATGGTGTACTTTGGCACCAATCAAGAGATCAATGACAAGAAGCCAAAGTCCGGCATCATGATTACTGGGAGCCACAACCCCCCTAATTACAATGGCTTCAAGATGGTTCTGGGCGGTGCAGCAATTTACGGCGATCAGATTCAGGCATTGCATAAGCGCATTGAGGCTAAGCAATTTGCTAGTGGTCAAGGTGTACGCAGCACCTTTGATATTTTCCCAATGTACTTAGAGCGTATTGTGAGTGATGTGAAGTTAGCTCGCCCTATTAAGATAGTTGTCGACTGCGGTAATGGTGTTGGGGGTGCTTTTGCTGGAAAACTATTTAGAGCCTTAGGTTGTGAGGTGCAAGAACTCTTCTGTGAAGTCGACGGACATTTTCCGAACCACCATCCAGATCCAGCTCATATTGAGAACTTACAAGATCTCATTAAGAACCTACAAACCTCAGACAACGAGCTGGGTTTAGCCTTTGATGGTGATGCTGACCGTTTGGGTGTAGTTACCAAAGATGGTCAAGTGATTTTCCCAGATCGTCAAATGATGCTCTTTGCTAAAGATGTTCTATCACGCAATCCAGGCGGACAGATTATTTATGATGTCAAGTGCACCCGCAACCTTGCAACCTTTGTAAAGAAACATGGTGGCGAGCCTTTAATGTGGAAAACAGGTCACTCATTAGTGAAGGCCAAGCTCAAAGAAACTGGCGCACCTCTTGCCGGTGAAATGTCTGGTCATATCTTCTTTAAAGACCGTTGGTTTGGCTTTGATGATGGTCTGTATACAGGCGCTCGCTTATTGGAGATCCTCTCTAAAGAAAAAGATCCAAATATGACTCTCAATAACCTACCTAACGCCATTTGCACACCAGAGTTGCAATTAGCCTGTGCTGAAGGCGAGCCTTTTGCCTTGCTAGAGACTATTAAGGCCAACGCCAAGTTTCCTACTTCTGAGTCAATCAACACGATTGATGGCGTACGCGTTGAATATGCCGATGGTTTTGGTTTAGCTCGTCCTTCGAACACCACACCAGTGGTTGTGATGCGCTTTGAGGCAGATAGCGATGAAGCTATCGCCCGTATTCAGGCGGAGTTTAAGGCTGTCTTATTGGCCGCTAAGCCGGATGCAAAGCTGCCCTTCTAGGATCTGCACAAAAAATCTAGGGGTCTAGTAATATTTCGTATGAATTCAACTGCTAGTACCCCTATTTCTTTTGATTACCCCCAGCAAGATTCTGCTGGAGTTACTTGCACCGCCCAAGCATGGGCAAAGACCCCTCCTCAGCTTCATGGCGCAGAAAAAGCTGCTGTCATTGATCGTATTAAGCAGTTACTGATTAAGAAAGATGCTGCCTTAGTTGCTCACTACTATGTCGATGGCGATATTCAAGACTTGGCATTGGAGACTGGTGGTTATGTTGCCGACTCTTTAGAAATGGCGCGCTTTGGCAAAAATCACTCTGCCAAGAATTTGATTGTTGCTGGTGTGCGCTTCATGGGTGAATCTGCCAAGATTCTCAGTCCAGAAAAACGTGTCTTCATGCCTGACCTCGATGCAACCTGTTCTTTGGATTTGGGTTGCAATGCTACTGACTTTGCGACTTTTCGAGCAGCGCATCCCGATCGTATTGTTGTTGTTTATGCAAATACAAGTGCTGCAGTAAAAGCACAAGCCGATTGGATGGTCACCAGTTCATGCGCTCTTGCTATCGTGCATCAACTCAAAGTTGAAGGCAAAAAAATCTTGTGGGCACCGGATCGTCATTTAGGGCGCTATATTCAAGAGCAAACTGGTGCTGATATGTTGTTGTGGAATGGGGCTTGCATTGTTCATGATGAATTTAAGGCAGTTGAATTAGAAATGCTCAAGGCTGCTCATCCCAATGCCATGATTTTGGTTCACCCAGAATCCCCGCAAGCCGTTGTTGACCTTGCAGACGTTGTTGGCTCTACATCCGCGATGATTAAGGCAGTGGTTGAAGGTACGGCTTCTGAATACATTGTGGCAACGGATAATGGCATCTTGCATCGTATGCGCCAATTAGCCCCGAACAAGAAGCTGATTGAAGCCCCGACTGCTGGCAATAGTGCAACATGCAAGAGCTGTGCCCATTGTCCTTGGATGGCGATGAATGGCTTAAGAGGAATTTTAGATTGCCTAGAAAACGCATCCGGTGAAATCTTCATCGATGAGCCTATTCGTGTTGAGGCATTAGTCTGCATTGAGCGCATGCTCGACTTCACCAAGAATCATCCCGAACTTTTAGCTAAAGCCCAGCACGGCTTTGTGAAGAATATTGGTGCCGCTTAGTTTTTTAATTCTTTTCTTTTTTGACAAATCTTCATGTTTGAATATAACGAATCTTTAGAGCAAGCCCGTCAACGCAATATTCATGATGCCTTGATGGAAGATATTGGTACGGGTGATTGGACGGCAAAACTCGTTCCTAGCAAACCCGTGCATGCACAACTGATCGTTCGTCAAGAAGCCGTTCTCTGCGGTATTGATTGGTTTGAAGGCACTCTTAAGAAACTCGATCCTAATGCGAAGATTACTTGGCATTACATGGAGGGCGATCTCATGAGGCTCGATACCAAGGTTTGCGATATCACAGCAGATTCTCAAGCATTACTCTCTGCAGAACGTACTTGCATTAACTTCTTACAAACGCTTTCTTGGACGGCCAGTATTACTCGCCAGTATGTAGATGCCATTGCAGGCGTTAGCCCCAATCCTACAGGTTGTGCAGTCTTAGATACGCGCAAGACAGTGCCTGGACTTCGTCAGGCTCAGAAGTATGCTGTGCTTGTGGGTAGAGGTAAAAATCAACGTCTTGCCCTATGGCACGGCATTCTTATTAAAGAGAACCATATTGCTGCGGCTGGTAGCGTATCGGCTGCCCTGAAAAATGCTCAAGCTTTAAATGCCGGGGTGGATATCCAAATTGAAGTAGAAAACTTTGCTGAACTTGAAGAAGCATTGGCTGCAGGTGCAAAGAGCATCCTAATCGATAACTTCAATATCAATCAAATGAAACAAGCTGTTGCCATTACTGCTGGACGTGCTTTACTAGAAGCCTCCGGGGGCATCAACCTGGATCAAATGCGCGCTATTGCTAGCACTGGGGTAGATCGCATCTCTCTTGGAAAGTTAACCAAGGATGTGCATGCAGTGGATTTCTCAATGAGAATCTTGGGCTAAGATTCTTTCGCTTGCGAATTTGCCCTAACCTTACTTAACCTTACTTAACCTTCCCTAACCTTATAAATAATCTGTTTCAATTAGAGGTCTAAGAGACGGAATCCGTTTCAGCACCCTCTGCTTGAGGAGTCAGAATGGTTGGGTAGGATACAGCCCATGTACCGGGGTAGTCACGGCTGTAATGTAACCCACGACTCTCTCTACGCATTAAAGCTGAGCGTACGATGAGCTCTGCACATTCCAATAGGTTTCGAAGTTCAATCAGGTCACGAGATACCTTAAAGTTAGCGTAATACTCCTGCACCTCGTAACGCAGAAGCTTAATGCGATGAAGGGCTCTCTCAAGACGGCGATTTGTTCTCACAATGCCAACGTAGTTCCACATGAGGGAGCGCAATTCATCCCAGTTATGAGCAATAACCACTTGCTCATCTGCGTCTTCTACCTGACTCTCATCCCATAAAGGGAGCTCAGGCATTGCCGGAGTCTTTAAGGATGAAATATCTTCTGCTGCTGCTTTGCCAATAACGACGCACTCTAATAAGGAGTTACTTGCTAGACGGTTAGCACCATGAAGACCAGTATAGGTTGCCTCTCCTACCGCATAGAGTCCAGGCAAGTCCGATCGTCCCTTAAGATCAGTCACTACGCCGCCACAGGTGTAATGGGCTGCAGGAACTACTGGTATTGGCTCTTTGGTGATATCCAAACCAAGACTTAAGCAACGTGCATAAATCATCGGGAAATGCTCTTTAATAAATACTTCGCCTAAGTGAGTTGCATCCAGATGAACAAAATCTAGGCCATGCTTTTTCATCTCAAAATCAATTGCTCTAGCAACAATATCGCGCGGCGCTAACTCATGGCGCTCATCATGCTCAGGCATAAAACGTGAGCCATCAGGCAGCTTTAATAAACCGCCCTCACCGCGCATGGCTTCAGTAATGAGAAAGGTGCGATCGCTGGGGTGATACAAGCAGGTTGGATGAAATTGAATAAATTCCATATTGCCTACCCGGCAACCTGCGCGCCAGGCCATAGCAATGCCATCACCTGTAGCAGTGTCGGGATTACTGGTGTAGCGATATACCTTACCAACACCACCAGTAGCCAATACGACTGACTTCGCTTTAATGGTTTCTACCCGATTGTTTTTAATATCGAGTGCATAGACTCCATAGCAACGATTAGGCTGAGTGCGTTGGGTCTTGGCATCTAACTGACGATTGGTAATGAGATCAAGTGCAATCCAATGCTCCAGAATCTGAATATTTTGATGAGATCTTGCTTTATCAAGCAGCACCTCATGAATTGCCTTGCCAGTAGCATCAGCAGCATGCGCAATACGGCGATGACTGTGACCACCTTCGCGGGTTAAATGCAAACCCATTGGGCCAGTTTCATCAGCCGTAAAGGGCACACCCTGCTCCACTAACCAACGAATTGCTTCAGCACTTTCTTCGGCGATATAGCGGGCAGTAGATTCCACCACGAGGCCTGCGCCTGCATCTAATGTATCGGCTACGTGCGAATCAATACTGTCATGCTCTTTATCGACAACGCCAACAATGCCACCTTGCGCCCAAGCGGTAGCTGCCTCACCCAGACCGCGTTTAGCCATCAGAATTACTGGCTGAGACTCAGCCATATGCAAAGCAACGGTTAGGCCAGCTAATCCAGCCCCAATAATGAGGACAGGAAGTTCAGCGTTGCTATTGGTATTTGAGGAGGATTTGGTGCTTGCCATGGAGGCTTCATTCTAACTGGCATTAGAAATGTTAGTTAAGCCCTAGTTCCGGTGTTTTGTGACACAAAAGGCGTGGACTCAAGTAATTTTGACTCTGAAAGGGATAATAGACAATTGGCCACAAAAGTAGGAGGAAGATACGGATTATCCATACAAGCACGCTGTAATCGAAACAAGAATTGAGCCTGCTCCTCTTCGAAATAACCACTCACCAGGGTTAACGACTTTATATATTTGTATAAATCGGGCTCGAGCATTGGACGCTTATCTACCAAGTAATGGAGAGCAGAGATTTTGCCTTTGCCCTTACCTCAGCTAGAACTTCAGAACCAACCCTATTTTTATATTTCGCTTTCCTAATTTTCCAATCTAAAGATTTAACCTGATCGGACAATATTACGGATTCAACCCCATCCACCTCTACCAACACCTCAAATGGATATCTTTTGATTTGGGTAGTTAATGGGCAGCAAATCATCAGATTTGTCTTTTTGTTATACATCCCTGGTGTTAAAACAACAGCAGGCCCACGCCCCGCTTGCTCTCTTTCACCTTGAGGATCAAATTCAAGCCAAACTATATCGCCAGCCTCTGGAATATAAGACCTCCCCATTAAAGGAGCTCTTTACCAATAGGGATGCCGAAATTACATTCGCCGTGAAGATTCTTCGTAGTGATTCCAGCTAATAAATCATCTAACTGATACTCTGGCTTAAGCATTGGCTCGATAACAATTCGACCTTTTTGAACTTTTAAAGATACTAATTGGTCAATATTAAGTTGAGCTGATTTCATAAGGGCAGTATTTAAGCGCAAAGCTGGGCTATTGCCCCACTTTTTAATCACTGTTTGCATATAACCTCCCTTATAAATGTATCTACATTGTATCTACACTATAAGAACTATCAAGTTGCAAATTAAATCCCCACCTAATGAGCAGGGTTTAAAGTGTGAATCGATGTAATCAAGGCTTTATGCAGGAACCTTCCTGCCAGGATCATTCGTTCCATAACCCATGTACTTAGAGACTTGACCACCCTTAGCGAGTTTGACCGCACAGTACTTAAATTCGGGGATCTTGCCAAATGGATCAAGCGCTGGGTTGGTGATGAGGTTAGCCGCAGCCTCGAAGTAAGCAAACGGAATAAAGATTACCCCTCTTGGCGTGCCATCATCTCTTCTCACGTGAATACCGACCTCACCACGACGAGACTGAACAGTAATAACGTCGCCGGCTGTAACGCCTAACTGCGTCATATCCTCACCATGCATGGATACGGTTGCCATAGGCTCAATAGCATCTAACACTGTCGCACGACGCGTCATACTACCAGTATGCCAATGCTCTAACTGACGCCCAGTGATCAATACAAACGGATACTCAGTATCTGGTCGCTCATTTGCCGGAATGATGTCAGCGGGAACGAGTTTTACTTTGCCATCTGGAGTTGCAAACTCATCATCAAACACAATTGGACGACCTGGGTCTTCAGCAGATAAGCATGGGTATGTCACGCTAGATTCTTTTTCTAAGCGCTCCCAAGTAATACCTTTGATGGCGCCATGCATCGCTTGTCGCATTTCATCATAGACTTCTGCAACGCCAGCATCAGGACCTTGATAATTCCAAGAGAGACCCATGCGCTTAGCAATCTCTTGAATAATCCATAGGTCAGGCTTTGCATCACCTGGAGGATCAATCGCCTTCTTGCCCATTTGCACCATACGGTCAGTATTGCTGGCAGTACCAACCTTTTCAGGCCAGGCGCTTGCTGGCAAAACAACGTCGGCCAAGAGTGCAGTTTCTGTCATGAAGATATCTTGAACTACCAAGTGCTCTAAGGAAGCTAAAGCATGACGAGCGTGATTGAGATCAGGATCGCTCATCGCCGGATTCTCACCCTCAATATACATGCCGCGGATCTTGTCTGGATCTGAATCAGGTGCAGTGATCTTATGCATGATTTCCACAACGGTATAACCAGGCTTCTGATCTAATGGCGCATCCCAAAACTTCTCAAACCAAGCATGCGCTTCTGGATTATCAACGCGCTGATAGTTCGGGAACATCATTGGAATCAAACCAGCATCACTAGCACCCTGCACGTTGTTCTGACCGCGCAATGGATGCAAGCCAGAACCAGGCTTACCAATTTGACCGGTGATACTCACTAGGGCGATTAAACAGCGAGCATTATCAGTACCGTGCACGTGTTGACTTACGCCCATGCCCCACAAAATCATAGCTGACTTAGTAGTAGCAAATTCTCTAGCAACTTCACGCAAGGTTTCTGAAGGAATACCGCAAATCGGCGCCATCGCTTCTGGGCTGTAGCCCTTGATATTTTCTTTTAAGGCTTCAAAATTATTTGCGCGATTTTGCACAAAGTCTTTATCAACCAAGCCTTCTTCAATGATCGTGTAAATCATGGCATTGAGCATGGCCACATCAGTATCTGGTTTAAATTGCATCGTACGCCAAGCATGCTTACTAATTTCAGTTGCGCGTGGATCACACAAGACAATTTTGGCACCACGCTTAGCGGCATTCTTAAACCAAGTAGCTGCTACAGGATGGTTTGCTGTGGGATTGGAGCCAATCAAGAAAATCATGCTCGAGTGCTCAACATCATTTACTTGGTTGCTTACCGCACCAGAGCCAACACCCTCAAGAAGCGCCGCTACCGATGAGGCATGGCAAAGGCGGGTGCAGTGATCTACGTTATTACTGCCAAAGCCAGTACGAACCAGCTTTTGAAATAAATAAGCTTCTTCATTACTACCTTTGGCAGAACCAAATCCGGCCAATACCTTTAAGCCATGCTGATCTTTTAATTTCTTGAGTCCCCCAGCGGCAACTTCAAGCGCCTCTTCCCATGTAGCTTCACGGAAAATATTGGACCAATCTTGATTACCTTCAAGTAAGGCCTCATCTTTTGCTACGCCTACTTTGCGAATTAATGGCTTGGTAAGACGCTGTGGATTATGGATATAGTCCATACCAAAACGGCCTTTGACGCAAAGACGATTGTGGTTAGCTGGTCCATCACGACCCTCTACACTAACAATCTTCTCGTCTTTAACGTTATAAGTAATTTGACAACCAACACCACAGAATGGACAAACTGAATCTACTTTGCGGTCAACTATTTGTGAACCAATCAAACCTTTCGGCATTAGTGCACCCGTTGGACAAGCTTGCACACATTCACCGCAGGCAACACAAGTACTATCACCCATAGGATCGTTCAAATCAAAGACGATCTCACTGTGACCACCGCGCATGGCATAACCGATCACATCATTGACCTGCTCTTCACGACAAGCACGCACACAGCGATTACATTGAATACAGGCATCCAAATTCACAGCCATCGCTGGATGAGAAATATCACTCCCAACCTTCTCACGACGAAGCGCCTTCAGTTCAGGACGAACGGTGACATCCATACGGGCAGCCCAGGTGCTGAGCTCACCGTGTTGATTTGTATGCTCTTGCGCCTCAGTATCGCCAACCCACTTAAAGCCTTCATCAGGCATGTCGGAGAGCAACATCTCTAAAACTAGTTTCTGACTCTTGATAGCGCGCTCGCTATTGGCTTTCACTTCCATGCCTGGTGTAGCACTTCTGCAGCAACTAGGAGCGAGCGTACGCTCACCATTAATTTCCACTACGCAAGCACGGCAGTTGCCGTCAGGGCGATAGCCATCTTTAAAACAGAGATGTGGAATATCAATGCCATGGCGTTTAGCAGCTTTGAGAATCGTTTCACCCTCATAGGAAACAATGGTCTTACCGTCTAGCTTGAACTCTATGGTTTGTAATTCGAGTTCTTTAGGATTTGTTGGTGCGTTCATGTTTGTCTCGTTATTCCCTGATTGTTCTGAGTACTTAGCTTCAGTAACTTCCTTATTGCACTTCTTGAGGGAAATATTTATGAATACAACGAATAGGGTTTGGTGCTGCTTGACCAAGACCACAAATAGAAGCGTCTACCATCACAGTAGCTAAGTCTTCTAAAGTTTCTTGATCCCAGGATTTGGCTTGCATGAGTTTGGCAGCTTTACCTGTGCCCACTCTACAAGGTGTGCATTGTCCACAGCTCTCGTGTTCAAAGAAATGCATGACATTGAGTGCCATATCGCGTGCTTTATCTTTGTCGCTAAACACCATGACAGCGGCAGAACCGATGAAACAGCCATAAGGCTGCAAGGTATCGAAGTCGAGCGGGATGTCGTTCATAGTGGCAGGCAAAATGCCGCCCGATGCTCCACCTGGTAGATAGCCATAGAAATGATGGCCCTCCTGCATACCGCCACAGTACTCATCGATTAATTCTTGAATAGTAATTCCTGCTGGCGCTAACTTCACACCCGGTTGCTTCACACGCCCGCTAACACTAAAACTACGTAAGCCTTTGCGATCGTGACGGCCGAAGGAGCTAAACCATTCTGGTCCACGCTGAACAATATCGCGAACCCAATATAGGGTCTCAAAGTTATGCTCTAGGGTTGGACGTCCAAACAAACCTACTTGGGCAATGTAAGGAGGCCGCATACGTGGTTCGCCGCGCTTGCCTTCGATACTTTCAATCATGGCAGACTCTTCACCGCAGATATAAGCACCGGCACCACGACGTAATTCAATATTCGGCAACTTAAATGGCGGATTAGCCTTGAGTTTTACCAGCTCGGCTTCAAGCAACTGACGGCATCCATGATATTCGTCACGCAAATAGATGTAGCAAGCATCAATACCCACCACGCTTGCTGCAATCAGTAGACCTTCTAAAAAGCGATGGGGATCACGCTCTAAGTAAGTACGATCTTTAAATGTTCCTGGCTCACCTTCATCGATGTTCACGGCCATCAATCTAGGAGCGATCTGATCTTTCACAATGCGCCATTTACGACCCGCTGGGAAACCTGCACCACCTAAACCACGTAGACCAGAGCTTTCCATTGCTTGAATGATGCTCTCAGCATCTTCCTTGCCTTCAACAATTTCTTTGGCTAAAGCATAGCCACCTTGAGCACGATAAGACTCGTAACCCACATAATCTGGTGATATTGCTTGCATCTCGCCCTGAGGAGAGATGCCCTGCTCTACTAATGCCGCAGGATCAAAAACGGCATCATCCTTAGCCATAGGCTGAGTAGTCAAATTATTTTTAACTGCGGCTGCTACCTTTTCTGTTGTAGCAAACAAGACTGGGTATTGGTGCACTACCGCTACTGGTGCCTGCTCGCAACGCCCTACACATGGGGCTGCTGCGACTTTGATATTTGGATTACCAAGAAGAGATGGCAGTTTGGCTAACAGATTCTGTGCGCCCGCTAATTCACAAGCAATGCCATCACACACACGGATGAGAATATCTGCAACAGGGTCATTGCCACGAACCACTTCAAAGTGGTGATAGAAAGTGGCCACTTCATATACCTCTGCCATTGGCAGGTTCATTTCTTGTGCAAGTGCAACTAAGTGGCGATCATGCAAAGCGCGGTATTCATCATTGAGTTTATGCAGATTTTCAATCAGCAAGTCACGACGATGTGGTGCATTTCCAATTAACTGACGCACCTGCGCAATAGAAGTATCGTCAGCTTGACGACCTTTTAACTTACTCTTACGACGAATGGTTTCCCTTAAATCATCTGCCGTTGCAATGGCAACCGCTTGGACTTCTCCAGAAGGCTTTGGATGATTCATAGTTCTTAGTCTCTAATTTCTATATTGATGGCTATTTTGCTTCGCAAAAGTGCACGGCTTTATACCATTTTGCCCACCTAAGAACCTGTCCAACTCAATGCTGAAACAGCCCTAGATATACAAAATAACGCCTTATTTTGGGGTATTTAAAGACCTAAGTCCTTGACGGAGCTCAAGGAGTTGAATCGAGGGTTTACCCTCATTACATCAATGAGGGGGATGGCTTGTCGCCAGGAGGTAATGAGTAGTCCAGCTTACGCTCATATACCCTTGCTCTATAGCAATCCTGATAGCCCTTGCTACCAATTTGCCAGCCAATAGAAGTGCAGTCGTCCTGAGCAGCAGATTCAATGGAGCCGCAACCAGCGAGGCCCAGGACACTCAAAAAAGTGAAAACAGAGAAAAACAGCAATTTTGTTGAATTCATAGGCTCAAGTCTACTTGATTCTGATCTCAATATCGAGAGGCATCCCCTCTTCTCCAGCCTCTGCAGCATGAAGTTCATATTGCAGACTTGTTTTTATAGGGCAATATCAGTAACAATGAAAACTATCATAAACAGTAAATATGACCCCTTATGGATAAATTATGAAAACCTTGTTTAAGCAGTTTGCCTTATCGATTTTTACTCTTTTCGCTTTAACTTTGGGTGGCATGGCGAATGCGCAAAATGCAGATGGTTTTACAGATCTGATTGATGGCGTAAGTTTGAGTGGATGGAACATCATTGGCAGCGCCAATTGGGTCATCGGCAATGGTATCGTGGAAGGAAATAAGCCGAATGGTTTTTTGGTAAGCACCAAGACTTATAAGAACTTTGTAATCAAAGCAGAGTTTTATGCTGAGTCTGATACGAACAGCGGTATTTTTATCCGCTGCCAAGATCCCAATAAAGTTTCTGCGGCAAACTCTTATGAAATCAATATTTGGGATACACGACCGGAACAGGCTTATGCAACTGGAGCCATTGTTGATGTTGCAAAAGTTGATCCTGTTCCTAAGGCGGGTGGGCGTTGGAACACCATGGAGATTGTTGCGAATGGGTCCAACTTTAAAGTGATGTTGAACGGTGTGGTGACTGTAGCCAATGGCCAAGATAGTAAATTCTCAGAAGGCCCTATCGCACTCCAATCAGCTGGTGGCGTGATTAAGTTTAGGAAACTACAAATCAAATCGCTTTAGTTCATTGAAGACTTATCTCGTATCGATCACCACATGCCACAGGTCTCAGAGCTCTGGCTTCTTGAAGCATTTCGACCAATCCGTAATAGGACATTGTTTTTAATGTGCGGGATAAGTTACCTTGCTTTCTTCCTGTCAGTTCTGCCAGCTCAGAGATCGACACAGGCTTAGACGCTCTAATGACGTGCAATAAAGCTCTGTTTTCATCGCTCAAGACTTGTGCCAAGGAGCGCATCGAGGTAAACCATATCTTTGGATCCGTTGCCTTAGGCTTTAATTCACCCTTAGCGATAGCCAGAACGCGCGCCCGGATATCTTTTTGTGACGCAATCCCAATTTTGATAACTTTCATTTCTCTTTATCCAGTTTTAAGACCTTATCAACATCTACAAAAAAATCGCTTAAGAGTTCATGCGCATCTTTAAAGTCATAGCGGATACCAGGATCGGTGGAATTGCGATGCTTGTGATCGTAAGCTAATTTCTACCTGAATACCCCGATCTAGATCTTACAGAATGAGCATTGTCGTAACCTAAAATTCTCACCCCTTTTGGGTTATGCAAGATTAATATCATATGCCACGTGGTACAGCATCGCTAACCTTGGCTTCCCAAACCTCTATCTTTGCCCAGTAACCATCACCATGATCAATGACCTCTTGATGCAAATCCAAAAGGGTAGAAAGTCCACGCTTTCCCATCACTTTTAATATATCACTTGATGATATACCAAAAGTAACACCCCTGTTTAAATCATGGCATTATTTTGCCGGAGGAAAGCCTACTTTTTGCTCCCACATATTATTAAAGACATTAATGATGGGTTTTTCATAAACACCAGCCTTGGTGTAGGGCTCATCCTTTAACCATGCGTCTACATCAGCCCTGCTGGGGAAATCAATTGCGATCAAACTGCCTAATGTAGTTTTGCCATCCTCTGATGTCAGAGGTCCAGCAAAGGCCATGCGATCTGATAATTGAGCTAAGTAAGCGCGATGCTCAGGGCGAATCTGAATGCGTAAATCAGCAGTACCGGGTTTATCCATTAACAAAATTGCAAAAATCATGTTCTCTCCATCTTTGAATTGGTTTTGTGCTGTTACTGTTATTTTCCACTTAACTCCTGAGATATTACGGGAAGTTACAAAGAAAAAACCTCCCCAATGACTGCTAACGACCCTTAGCGGATGCCAAAAAAAACCCGCCAAGGCGGGTCCTTAATACTTAAATGTAGTTAAAACTTGCTTTAGCTTAAAAATAATCTATGCGTTAGCAATTACCTAATTACTAATAGTGCGATTAGCAACATATTGAATTTGGCGATTTAGCATATCATAAGATTTAGTGGTTAACTCCCTGTACACCTGCCTTACAGCAGGATTTGTACATACTGGATGAGATCCTTGATTTGAATTCAGCAAGTCACTGCCAATCCATTTATCACCTGTAATCAATACTCCACTTAGAGCGGCTCGAGAAACTCCTTTTGAAACTGAGTCCACAACAGAAGGCAGTATGTAGTAACTGCCACCAGACAAACAGAGTCCTCTAGATGCACCACTAATAGAGTCCACCCCCTGCGCACCCTCTGGAACTATCCAAGCCAGATTTAGGGCAGTTCCTGATGCAATAGTTGTCATTGGGGTAGCTCCAAGATACTGATCTATTACGCTTGGATTTATCGTTCTAAATTTAACGTCGTTAGCATAGACCCCCGAAGTATTACTTACAAAAGGCATTCCGCCAGTTATTCTGCCCGCAAGAACGGTCGCGCTATTCCAAAATGCAGTTTGATTGGCCCATGAAAGGGCACCATTCGAGTTGGTGTAGGAGTTATCCATAAATAGATACGCCCTATAACGAGCTCTTGAGGCATCCCCATAAATATTTTTATAGGCCAACTGCTCGGCATCGGTCACGGCAACAGACTTAAATGTAACGTTTGATTTTCTAGGACAATTTCCCGTTACACACGTTCCAACATTTGACCTGGTAACCGCCGTTCCCGACGAGTTTGCATAAGCCCATGTGGCGGCTGAATTAGCCTTATAACCATTGATTGTAAATTGACTATTGATACCAAAAGTTGAAGCAGTCGAATTTGTTGGTCCAGGTGATACAGACTTTGCAATGCAGTCATCATATAATATTTTCTGGTCGCCAGAGTTATTTACTGGATCAAAATCTGTTGAATACTTAGCTGCAATCGCCAAATAATTTCTACTATCAGTCACGGCCGGATCAACCAGCTTTAAAAGAATTCCTCCAATAGGTGCTCCATCGGCTTGTACAGCAGCATCTGCCTGTAAAAATGGGCCAGTTACCCATGCGCAAATCATCTTAGGATCTGGTTTATTAGTGCTGTCAAAGTAGTATTTGGCTGCACTTTGACCGGGTAATTTTGCTCGATGGGTTGTTGTATTAATTTTAATGCGGCCTTCGACTCTATTATTGGCCGGGGTTCCCTGATCATCAATGAAGGTAAAGTTAGCATCAACCCCAAAATCAAGAGCGCGCTGATTGCCAAATAAACTAAAGGTATCAACTCCGCCGATTGTTGCTCTGGTTAATAGCTCAACTTTGGTGTACCAGAGACCGTTTACGTCAGTGAAATTGACATTGACTACATATGCATCTCCAGAGCCTGGATAGATCGCTGTATTGTTTACAACATACAAGGGGGCTACTGATACCTTGATTGGGGTACCAGCATAATTTGCAGAGTTTAGAATAGCGCCCCATCTCTCACCATATGAATAACTACTATGCAAGTAAAGTGGATCAACATATGACTTGCATTCAGCAGAAATATTTGAAAATGCAACCGATACATTGCCGCCAACATCGGTAACTGGATTGGATACACGGTTACCTGCGGAATTACGCAAACATTTAGCAATATTTACCTCTAGTCGAGCCAGCGCACCTCCAATAGGCAATGTACCAGTTGGAAGAGTGCCGCTAGAGCCTATTTTCGTTAAGGTTATATTAGTTGCATTAGCACTTTCCATCAGAGGTTCAGTTTTATTATTTATAACAATTCCACTAGATGTTATCGCAACACCCACGGTATCAAGCACTTGATCATGACCTAAGTGATCAGCAGTTAAAGGAGATGTTACTGGATTAAAGGTGGATGTACTTAAAGATGCATCCTTCAATATAGGCGATATTACAGCTATCAAAGCCTGATTTGCCGCATTCACATTGGTTGCCGTGACAGCCGAGGGAAGAATGCCTGCAGCATTGTAGGAATTATTAGCGTTAACTAATCCGGCTAACGCAGTAGTTAGTGTAGTCACGTTTGCCGTTTGATTACCAGTCGCCTCACTTGATGGCATCACAGATACCAGACTAACCTCTTGAGTTCCAACTGCACCAGATGCTGTAATCACCAATGGCTTTGTCAGCCCGCTAATATCCACATTTGAATAGGCGCCATCACTATTCGTTGTGAAAGTCAATGTTTTGCCAGTAGCATCAGTAATCACGACTGTTGCATTTGGAACTGGGGCTCCTGATGCCACAGTGCCACTGAGCGTTGTACTCGGGGCACCTCCAGTTGTGGAGCTGCTACCACCCCCTCCGCCACAAGAAATAAGAAGTCCCGAAACAATGCAAATACTAATGCGAGTAAAGATTTTCATGTATGCGTCTTCTTATAGAAATTAGAATTAAATCTTATCATATTTAAATTCAGCTGAATTTAGTGTAAACCCTAGTAAGACTAAACCTCGATTGAAAGTCTATCAGGGGCCATTTTGAGGCCCCCTAAAAACCATCAATTGCTCTTCAAGTCTCTCCTACTGGCCGATTTCAGACATCAAGAGTCAATTTAACTAATTTGACCGTTCTTAGCCGAAAGCAGACCATCGGCGCCAAAAGAAAAGCCACCCCGAAGGATGGCTTTGGTAACAAGGGCGTTGTATCTCTACAAACCCCTTTTAATGCCTATTGACATGGCGGAAGAGGCGGGATTCGAACCCGCGGTAGGCTATTAACCTACGCACGCTTTCCAGGCGTGTGACTTAAACCGCTCATCCACCCTTCCGTGTAGCCATTTATTATACGATTGACGGTAGGGTTGTCTCTAAAAGCGTATTTAGCGGCTTAAAGAGACTCTTTGAGTTGGTCTAGGATGTGGGGATTTTCTAGGGTTGAGGTATCTTGAGTCACTTCCTCTCCTTTGGCAATGACGCGCAAGAGACGACGCATGATCTTGCCAGAGCGGGTCTTAGGCAAGTTATCACCAAAACGGACATCCTTAGGTTTAGCGATTGGTCCAATCTCTTTTCCTACCCAGTTACGTAACTCGGTAGCAAGCTTCTTGGCCTCATCACCAGTTGGACGACCACCTTTCAGAACTACGAATACGCAAATGGCTTCGCCAGTCAGCTCATCAGGACGACCAACCACTGCAGCTTCCGCAACCAATGGGTTAGCCACTAAGCAAGATTCAATTTCCATTGTGCCCATACGGTGACCAGAAACGTTCAAGACGTCATCGATACGACCGGTAATAGTGAAGTAGCCAGTATCTTTATTACGAATTGCGCCGTCACCAGCCAAGTACAAAGTACCGCCTAATTCTTCTGGAAAATAGGATTTGACGAAGCGATCTGGATCACCCCAAATCGTACGAATCATGGATGGCCATGGACGCTTTACAACCAAGATGCCACCATTACCATTTGGCACATCCACGCCAGCCTCATCCACAATTGCCGCCTGAATACCTGGCAATGGCAATGTGCATGAACCTGGAATCATAGGGGTTGCACCTGGCAATGGCGAAATCATGTGACCGCCAGTTTCTGTTTGCCAGAAAGTATCTGCAATAGGACAGTTGGAGTTACCAACATGTTCGTAGTACCACATCCACGCTTCTGGATTGATTGGTTCACCAACAGAACCTAGAAGACGCAATGAAGATAAGTCATAGCTCTTTGGATGCACTGCTTCATCATTGCTAGATGCTTTGATCAATGAACGAATCGCGGTTGGCGCTGTATAGAAAATAGATGCTTTGTGTTTTTGGATCATGTCCCAGAAACGACCAGCATTTGGATAGGTTGGAACGCCTTCAAATACGATTTCCGTGGCGCCAACTGCGAGTGGGCCATAAGTAATATAGGAGTGGCCCGTTACCCACCCAATATCGGCAGTACACCAGAAAACGTCATTTGGCTTGATATCAAATGTCCACTTCATAGTGAGAATTGCCCACAAGAGATATCCGCCTGTTGAGTGTTGAACACCCTTAGGCTTACCAGTTGAACCGGATGTGTAAAGAATAAATAATGGATGCTCTGCGCTGACCCACTCTGGCTCACATGTAGTAGCTTCATTAGCCACAATCTCTTGCATCCAAACGTCACGGCCTGCCTGCATCGTAACATCAGTCCCAGTTCGCTTACTGACGATGACATGCTTTACCTTAGGACATTCACCAGTGGAAAGGGCCTCGTCACAAATTGCTTTAAGTGGCAATGCTTTGCCCCCACGGAACTGTCCGTCAGCAGTAATCACTGCAACAGCACCGACGTCCACAATACGATCACGCAATGCTTGCGCAGAAAAGCCACCAAACACTACCGAGTGAATTGCGCCGATACGGGCACATGCTTGCATCGCAACAATACCTTCGATAGTCATTGCCATGTAAATGATGACGCTATCGCCGGACTTAACGCCCATCTTTCGAAGTGAATTTGCCATTTTGCAAACACGCTCGAGCATCTCCTTATAAGTTACTTTGGTAACAGTGCCGTCATCCGCTTCAAATATGATTGCGGTCTTATCGCCCAAACCGGCTTCAACTTGGCGATCTAGACAGTTATACGAGGCGTTAGTGGTGCCATCTTCAAACCACTTATAGAACGGTGCTTTAGATTCATCCAAAACTTTGGTAAAGGGCTTTTTCCAATAGAGATTCTCTTTAGCAAGGCGACCCCAGAAACCGTCGTAATCTGCATTTGCTTCGGCGCAAAGCTTGTGATAAGCATCCATCCCTGGAATGGACGCGCTCTTTACAAAGTCTGCAGGTGGGTTAAATACGCGGTTCTCTTGCTTTAATGGTTCCATGCTTACAGCCCTCTATCAAATAATCAATAATCTAAAATCAACTCCAAATGCGAGAAAATGTCGCAAAATAACAGGTTTTCACCCTCAAGACCTTAGAAGATAAGTGAAAACACTTGGGATTTGTTCTATGGCAAACCCTTAAAATAGGGCAAACCTTACTAATAATGTGGAAATAAGCAGATCACCATGACCAATATCAAACAAAACGACCTTATTCAAAGCGTTGCAGATGCATTTCAGTTCATCTCCTACTACCATCCAAAGGACTTTATTACTGCCATGGGCAAAGCTTATGAACTGGAGCAAGGTCATGGCGCCAAAGATGCGATTGCCCAAATTTTGACCAATAGCCGGATGTGCGCCGAAGGCCATAGACCAATGTGCCAAGATACTGGCATTGCAGTGGTCTTCCTCAAAATTGGTATGAATGTGCAATGGCCTGATGCAACGATGAGCGTTTCCGATATGGTGAACGAAGGCGTTCGTCGTGCATACCTCAATCCAGACAATATGTTGCGTGCATCGGTATTGGCTGACCCTGCTGGCAAACGTAAAAATACAGGTGATAACACTCCTGCTGTAATCCATTATGAAATCGTACCAGGTGATGATGTTGAAGTGATCTGCGCAGCTAAAGGTGGTGGCTCAGAAAACAAAGCCAAGATGGTTATGCTTAACCCCTCTGACTCCATTGTGGATTGGGTTCTGAAAACCGTCCCTACCATGGGTGCAGGCTGGTGCCCGCCGGGCATCCTCGGCATTGGGATTGGCGGTACGCCAGAAAAAGCGATGTTGATGGCTAAAGAAGCCTTGATGGGCCCAGTCGATATTCAAGAGCTGATTGAGCGCGGTCCTCAAAATCGCGTTGAAGAGTTGCGTCTAGAGCTCTATGAAAAAGTCAACAAGCTTGGCATTGGCGCTCAAGGTCTCGGTGGATTAGCTACGGTTCTTGATGTCAAAATCCTGGACTACCCAACCCATGCCGCTTCATTACCAGTAGCCATGATTCCAAATTGTGCCGCCACTCGTCATATTCATTTCCATTTACATGGTGATGGCCCCGCTAAACTAGAAGCCCCTTCCCTCTCCGATTGGCCAGATGTCACTTGGACGCCAGATGTTCAAAAATCAAAACGTGTCAATTTAGATACCCTTACGGCTGAAGAAGTAGCCAGTTGGAAACCAGGCCAAACCTTATTACTCAATGGCAAAATTTTGACTGGTCGTGATGCCGCCCATAAGCGTATTCAAGACATGCTCGCTAAAGGTGAAGAGCTCCCAGTAAGTTTTAAGAATCGCGTCATCTATTACGTTGGTCCTGTTGATCCAGTGCGTGATGAAGCTGTTGGTCCAGCTGGTCCGACTACCGCTACCCGCATGGATAAATTTACCGAGATGATGCTTGCCAAAACGGGTTTGATCTCTATGATTGGTAAAGCAGAGCGTGGACCTGAAGCAATTGAGGCCATAAAGAAACATAAATCAGCCTATTTAATGGCTGTCGGTGGCGCCGCCTACTTGGTATCCAAAGCCATTCAAACTTCTAAAGTGGTTGGCTTTGCTGATTTAGGTATGGAAGCCATTTATGAGTTTGATGTCAAAGACATGCCCGTCACAGTTGCCGTGAACTCAGAAGGTATCTCTATGCACAATGAAGGTCCACGAGAGTGGCAAGCCAAAATTGCTGGCATTCCGGTCAAGATAGCTTAATCACTTTATTTATCTGAATTTTTTTAGAGCGCATAGTTAACATTGGCACTAATCGGAGTTTTTGATTCTGGCGTAGGGGGCTTGTCCATTCTGGATGAGGCTCTACGTCAGCTGCCTCATCAAAACTATATTTATCTTGCAGATTCCGCAAATGCACCTTATGGGGAAAGATCTAGTGACTGGATTGCTGCGCGAAGTCTCGCCTTATGCCGATATTTAGCTGATCAACATTGCGATGCCATTGTGGTAGCTTGCAATACCGCAACTGCACAGGCTATTAAAGAAATTCGTGCGCAACTGTCTATTCCAATTATCGGCGTAGAGCCTGGTATCAAGCCAGCAGCCATGCAATCCCAAAATAATATTGTCGGAGTCTTGGCCACTGAAGCCACTCTCAAAAGCGATAAGTTTAATGCTTTGTTGGACACTCTTCCGTCCGACTGTACCTTTATTAAGCAGGCAGGTGCAGGCTTAATTCCCTTGATTGAGTCAGGTCAAGCTGATGGTGGAGTCACCTTGGAGCTACTTGCAAAACACCTAGAACCTATTCAGAATGCTGGAGCAGACACCTTAGTGCTGGGATGTACTCATTATCCTTTTTTAAGAAAAGCCATTCGCAAATTACTTGGTGAATCCATTACGCTAATTGACACCAGTGAAGCAGTTGTTCGTCAACTCAAACGACAGCTGGAGTCACTTCAAAAAGAAAGTAGTGAAAAAGACTTTGGATCGGTACTTTTCCTAAGCAGTAAAAATGATGAATTATTACTATCGATGGCTCAAGACTTAATGTCGGCAGATTTAACTTTACACCTGGTAGAGGCACGCATATTGGGTGAAGTGAGATGAGTGCTTTCTTAAAAAAATTAGATTCTTTCGTTCCGTTCAATAAAACTGAACGCATCATCATTTGTATCGTGGTACTTTTACATGCTCTTCCAGCTCTCGAGTTTTTGCACTTTAGCAAACGCCCACCACAAGTAGATGATGAGCGTGTTATGGCCAATCTAGTTAGTCCAGAAGCGGCCAAGACACAGCAGGCACCAGCTGCTCCCCCACCCAAGCCAAAGGAGGAGAAAAAGGCTACTAAAGAAAAATTGAGCCCAACTCAGGAGCAACAAGCAACACAGCAAAGCCAGGCTCAGAGTAAATCCGAAGCTCAGTCACAATCTCAGATGCCAAATGCAGCAGTTGCCCCTGCCACTAGTGGGGGTGCTAGCGGCACCCCTATTCAAACTGACATTGGTAAACTAGTCGTTGTTTACCAACCAGATGCTGATGCTTACTATCCTTCATTTTCCAAACGTTCTGGAGAGCAAGGGGCAGTTGTGGTGCGTTTAATTATTGATGAAGGCGGTAATGTTGAAGACGTTATTTTGTTACAGTCAAGCACTTTCCCAAGACTCGATCGTGCTGGAACTGATATTGGCAAACGCTATCGCTTTAAGCCTTTTTTAGTCAATGGTTCACCTCAAAGAATTTCCACCAATCTTTTAATTAAATTTAATCTCAAGAATTAAACATTATGAATACACCATTTGGTATAGCAAATCTCTGGCTTGAGGGCGATGCAATTACCCGCTTTGTGGCTATAGCCCTTATCACCTGCTCCATCGTTACATGGGTCATTTTATTAACTCGCCTATGGGATTTACGCAGCCTTCGCAAACTCAAACCCGAGCTCGAGCAATTTTGGCGCGCCACTTCATTTGAACAAGGCCTGCAAGCATTTAGCAATCATGCGACCAATCCATATTATCAAATCGCTAAATCAGCAACTAAGGCATCAGTCCACCATCAAAGCCAATCAACCAATCATCGTGAACTACTACAAACACTGAACTATTCAGAGTGGATGGCAAGAAGCATTAAAAATAGTATTGATAGTATTGCTGCTAGTCTGCAAAAGGGTTTGACCTTCTTAGGCTCTACAGGTGCGATTGCTCCATTTATAGGTTTGTTTGGTACGGTTTGGGGTATCTATCATGCTTTGATCTCTATTAGCAGCTCTGGAAGCGCACAAATTGACCAAGTAGCTGGCCCCATTGGTGAAGCCCTCATCATGACTGCGCTTGGCTTGGCTGTGGCGATTCCTGCTGTTTTGAGTTTTAACGCCATTAATCGTGCTAATAAATTACTAGTTGCCGACCTGAATCGTTTTGGGAATGATTTATTAGCTTACTTCGTTACTGGTGCCCGCGTTAGTTCTGGGGAGTAAGCATGTCTTTTCATATTCAAGACGAGCCAAACGACGACAGCATCATGTCAGAAATCAACATGACACCGATGGTAGACGTCATGTTGGTACTTCTTATTATCTTCATCATCACCCTACCGGTGATTCAGCAAGCCGTTAAAGTAGAACTACCTAAAGCCAATAGTGTTCGCAATGAAGTGAAGCCTGAATCAGTGCAATTATCTATTGATGCCAAAGGTCAAATTTTCTGGAATAGCACTCCAATTGATCTAAAAACCTTTGATGGCTATGCAGAAAAAGCTGCTCAGAAAGAACCTCAACCAGAAATTAATCTGCGCGCTGATAAATCAGTCAAATATGAGTACGTTGCTCAAGTGCTAGCTGCTTCACGCCGTGCGGGTCTGACTAAACTTGGATTTGTAACTGAACCAAACTAAATTCCATATTTTGAGTTGGTATTGAATGAAGTTTGCTTACTTGCTTTTGTATGGCAATTTACCGAGTGAGCATTGCTCTTCAGTAGTGTAGGTGCCGTTTCCGATAGTTGCCCCTAAGATTCCACCCTGTATTTTTTCGACTTTCTTGAATTTGCCGGTGACCGGGTCAAGAGTAATATTTGTTATCACATTACCAGCGGGATAAGAAACTCCCATAATTTCTTCAGGCTCAAACTTGGCCTCGATCAATATCAAAATATTGGGACGTGCTAACGTTACGCTTTTGACTGATTGCACTCCAAATACATCTGACTGATCTAGGTCACGACCATCTAAAAATACCTTTGCCTTTTGAGGGCCAGATGCAAGAGTAATCTTCATCTCATACTCTTCGGTATAGCCTTTTTCTGAACGCTTGCAATTAAATTCGAGTACATCAACACCCCAAGCAGCATGAGATAGAAAAACCAGGCCAATGCAAGAAAAAGATTTAAATAAGATTATTTTTATAGACGTAGTTTTAAACATGTATGTTTTCACAGGCAAATTTAAGGCTAGGTAAAAAATATATATGCCAAACTAGTCAGTCATATTTGAATTAATTGGGATTCCGAGCGCCAATGCTTGACTCTTTTTAAGCTTACGAATGTAGGCATTTAATCCAATAATGATGGGCTGCCCATCGAACATGGCAGTCGTTGTTTGATTGCCATGACTGCTAGCCACCACTAAAGTCTTACCACTAGTCGATGGAGTTGGCTCTTGAAGTTCAATTTCAATCAAGAGTTTTCCATCCTTCACTTCAGCTTTCATAGGTACTCCTCAAATAACAGAATAAGCAAAATTATGCCCCAATTGTTAGCTTAAAATAGGGCAAGATGTAAAGATAGTAATGAATACGTCCCAAGTAATAAGGTGTAATGCTTAAGGTTAATGTTCCGCAGTAAAAAATAATCAATCTACATGGTTTGAATCATCACTTCTTTATCAGAACAGCTTTCTTGAAGACTCTCTTACTTTCCAAAAAACTTCATTACGCCCTTATATTAATTTGTATTTCGGCTTGGGGGCCCTTTTACAGGGCAGTACTAGATAAGCTATGGATGGTCAATGGGGATTTACATACCGTTGGGTATTGGGCGCAACTACAAACAATGCTTGAATTTATAGGTGCGCCAGTTATCTCTGGTATTGCGATAGGCTTGACTATTCTTGCCGCACAACAAGAAAAGGCACACCATCAAATCATCCTAATTAGCGGATACCTCCTAAGCCTACTCATCATACTGCCATTTTTACTACTAACGATTATCTTTTCTGAAACCGTTTGTCAATGGATTGGTCTTAGCAGTGAATATAAACAAGATTTTATTTTGTCAACGATTGCAGGTTATTTGAGCATTGGTATAGCACTACTCAATAGTCTACTCATTGGAAAAAATCAGCAAGGTAAAGCACTTTTATTGGCTTTTTTTTGCGGGACTCCGGCTATATTAACGCTGACAATTTGCGTGTTTTTTAATGCCTCCCAGCCAATTACTTGGGTATTATGCAGCATTATTTGCATAGGCTTGTCTATAAATATTCTAATCATTTTTCTATCAATTAAATTAATAAACAATGGCAATTTTGATGTTTCAATGTTTCGAAAGACTTGTCATCAACTGCTGCGATTCATACCCGCAGGTTTATCCATAGGAATCTTATCCCCCCTATGTGTCTTGTTGGCTAGAAGTGTCATTGCGTCCCAACAAAGCTGGGAAAATGCCGGTATGGCAACGGCAATCTGGAGAATCTCTGATTGGATTCTTAGTTCAGCAGTCACCATTCTTTATTTTCACTATCTCCCTATGCTGAGCGCCGCCTCTTCAAAGGGCAGCATTAAAGCCTCAGTTATGAGGGTGATGTTAGATGTTGGCATCCCAAGTTTTATTGGCCTACTCTTACTATTAATTTTTAGAAATGAAATCTTGCATATTTTATATAGCCCCACTACAGATGTCACCTTTAGCACAGCATTTCTTTTTTGGTCTGGAGAGGTCGCCAGGATTCTTTCAGCTGTTTTCTTAATGGGTCTTTTTGTTTTGCATGCAACAAAGATCATCGCTATATGGGACTTCTTCAGTCAACCATTATTTGTTTTGCTCTTACTTCTGGGAATGTCAAAGAGTCTTGAGTTAACTGGATTAGCCTACTTACTAACCTACCTCTTATATGCAACTTTGTGCATAACAGCTTTTCTATATATAGATAGGAATCAATTTCATAAAGCGACACTAAGTAAATAAAAGTCTCTTATTGATGCCTTAACTAGACTTCTTATTTGACAACCTTTAAAACTCCCATTTTTACAAGCCAAACAAGACTGCGCAATAAATGGCGCTGGCGCATCGGCGGAAATCCAATTACTAAATCAATAGCCTTCATTTGGGAGTCTCTGACTGCATTCAGGATCTGTTTGGACTCTTCCACCGAGGGAATAATCATGACCGCAAAATCAACCATAGACAACTTCCTAAATGATTCAATTTTAGCGATAGCCTGGTTAGCATCATCATCTACGAGACTTAATATGGTTTCTGGCCCAAGTACAGTTGATGGATAGGAAGAAAAGAGCCTGAAGGGATCCATTCTTGCAGGCCAGGATTGTTGTGAGATTTTTAAATGAGCTGCTTGAGACAGTCTTAAGGCATTTAATTCTGACCATAACTCTTCGTACCGCGGAATGATCTTACCCCAATCATAATTTGCCAACGCCCTATTCTGGCCAGCTAAACCCATTTGCTTTCTAAGTTCAGGGGATTGAATGAGTTTTATAAATGCCTCTGCTGTAGCCTGTATATCGACCGCCACTAGACTAGATGTGAAACCAGAGTACATATCAAAAGAATCTAAGAATAAAGCATGACGTAAAGCAAAATCTTCCCCATAGCCTGGTTGTGGCATCAGAGTTGGAATTCGAAAACCATCAATACCATCGCGAACAGTGTCCTTATAACCATCCCAATCCGATACAACCACAGGTATACCAGCAGCCATGGCTTCAATCGGTGTAAGACCAAAAGTTTCTTGAATATTATCTGAAAGACTACAAAAGATATCAGCGCTAGCCCATGCCATTTTAGGATTATCGCGGTCGCGACCGTCTAAATACATTAGATCAATATTCGGGCATGCTAACTTAAAAGCCTCTTCATAGGCTTTTTGAATGAACTCATTATGATGCTGACCACACTCCACTAGAAGAATTTTTTTACCAGTCTTCTGTGCCGCAATATTTAAAGCCTGATACATCGCTAAGGGATGCGCTTTTGCATGAAAAGAAAGTCTACCGACATACAATACCACTATCGCCTCAGGATCAATACCTAGCAGTTTTCGAGAATTTGTTTTTTGATCAGTAGTACTAATAAAGTCATTTACATGTACACCCAATGGAATAACAGGTAATTGAGGGCGCACTTGTTTAGTAATGCCTAATCGATCACTCAAATATGCAGCTTGAGCATCTAGCATGGTCTCTACAGATTTTTTTGCAGCGCTACTAGTACAAATCAGCGCATCCCATGGCTGTACTGGACTAGTGAGCATATTGGCAATAGCATCCATTGCAAAACTACTGCTGATGGTATGAGTGATACCGCATACACTCCAAGCACCATCACCAAAAGCAACCCGATGAAATGCTTCTTCACCAATCACGGGACCAGGATAGAAGGCTACTCCAACATCGGCTAATGACCCTAAATTTCCCGGCCCTATTGTCCTTATCCTCTCATCACGATTCAATTTTTTGACTAAATCAGCAAAATCTTTTACATATTCAGGTTTAGCTACTTGCACCCAAAACTCTGGCGCTTTGCCATGTAATAAAAAGCCGCGAAGAAAAGATTCTCCCGCAGCATTGCGACCCATTAACTTGCTGCCGCTAGTCTTGTATGCTTCAGGATGATAGTAAATTGCTGCATTCATAATGAAAATGATCTAATGTTGAACCAACTCAGTAATGAGTAAAACCAAAGCTACATTGAAAATATAGTGGCGAGAGCAGACAAATCAAAATATTACCCCATGGTGATAAATGAATCAGAAACCTAGAAGTATGTCTTTGATAACTAAACTCAAATCCCTCACCTCAACCCTGTTTCAATCTTCATAAAACTTGTAGGCAAGACAGTTACCATGACTCAATACAAACAGCATAATGTGATTTAAAAAATATGAGGTTAACCATACAGTAATGCATAAGTCATTGATTTATATAATATTAATTATCATTCTAACGGGTTTTCAGGGAGGACTAAAAGCGCAGCCATCTCCTACCAGTAGCGAATCTATCTGTACAGACCCCATACCCAATCCAGCATCTAAGGTGATATTTACAGTCCCAAACTTTGAAATAGATAACACTTTGTCGATAGACGAGATCACTAAGCTATCTAATGTGACTAATGGCAGCAAAAATAATGGTATTACTAAGGCATCCCTTAAACAACTTTATGGACTATCTGGTGCAGGAAACTCTCCTCGTCCTGGCATTAACTGCATCAAAATCGGTCTTGATGGCAAGCTAAGCTATACCAGTCTTAAAATTTACATCGGCAAAGAATTTAAACCGAATACCTGTGAGTACGAAGGAATTCTTCGCCATGAAATGATGCACGTCCAATCGCTTACCAATATCTCTGAAGAACTCACAAAAGAAGTAGATAGCTACTTCAAGTCAAAGTATGGCGATAAAGTACTCCTAGTTAAGGGAAACTTTCAATCTCAACCAGTAATCGACGATATCTTTAATTACGGCAGTAAACAATTTGACACAATGGTAAGCACTCAGACCAAAAAAATTGATACCACCCTTCCCTGGTCCAAAATCAAGCTTGAATGCAAAAATTAATCAAGCTTGATTTTGAAAAGAATACTAAAGCAACATTCAGATAACTTTTAACCAAGAACATATACATCAGTATGGTCTAGCACAGGATGAATAGCTTGGCCTAGAGTAGCAATCCTTACTGCAGCTGCACCACCAGCACCATCAGCATCGTAATAGAGATTACCTGCAGATGAGTCATAAACGATGCGTTGATTAGCATTCGTTGCAGACTTAGCACCATTAGCTGCATAGAACTGGTTGCTGCCAAAGCACCCAGACCCTGAACTCCCCAAAAGCTCGATTGATGAATATCAAGACGATCTTGTTCGGGGTCAAAGTCAGTAGTGGTATTGAAGCGCTGTATTCCCATACTCAGATCTATCGATACACCTCAAGGAGCCGCCAAGATCATTAATAATGAAAAAACTAGTCTAGTCATTTTTGCTTACAGCAATATTCTGTCCGATATGATTGATTGTGCTTTAGCTTGTAACCTGATTCCTAGCAAGATTTTTATTGATCGACGGGAACCATCTGGGTATTAACAATTTCAGTTTTATCGTTTTCTTTAGCTTTAGCCCATTGACACAAAATAAAGATACGCTGAAAGAGCATTAGCACTCAAGCGATTTGAGTTGATCACCCATAATCCTGCCTTGGGAACATTCTTCTGGCTTTTCAAATTCTGACAAGAATGTTAATCGAAGGATGTCAGGATGGAGATCATGAATATAAGGATGGGATACCCCGTCAATAACCCTTTTTATTAAAGAGAGATCAATACTTTTTTAGAGGATGAAATAGATCTTGCCAATAATTTAGTTTTCACGAATCTGTGTTCGTAGAGGTATCCTGATATTAAACCCAAGAAAAAATCTGAGATTCGCACTCCAGCCCTGTGCTTTACTGATCAGAGTAACTATGGTGGTGCCCGAGGCCGGAATCGAACCGGCACGACTTTTTTGAGTCGGCAGATTTTAAATCTGCTGTGTCTACCGATTTCACCACTCGGGCCTGCAACAATGAAACGTAATATTGTTGTGCTAAATAAATCAAGACAATCGAAATTTTAGCATGCATGCCCTTTACAAACCCTTAGAGCCCCTTTTGCCCCGCTACGCATGACTGGGTTGCGCAGACGATCTAAAATAGCAGCATGAATTTACTGGTCAAATCATCTGGACCCAGCAAGCTTTTACGAGTTAGCCTATGGCTAATCGGGCTATGCCTGATAGCGGGTTTAAGCATCAGCCTTGCTTATCTGTATTACGCACAATCCAATATCTCGGGTAAGCGCACGATTAAAAGTTTAGGCGATTCGGTTGCTATTACTTTTGATGAAGCCGATATTCCCCACATTAATGCAAAAAGCCAGGCAGACGCTTACTTTGCCTTAGGCTATTTACATGCTAGCGAGCGCTCTTGGCAGATGGAGATGAATCGCCGCATTGCTAGTGGACGATTATCTGAGGTATTAGGGGCTGATACTGTGAAAATTGATCGCTTTGTACGCACCTTAGGAATTAAGCGTGCAGCAGAGCGTCAATTTGATCGCTACCCCGTCTCTGCTAAGCGACTCTTACAGGCTTATGCCGATGGGGTTAATGCTGGCAATGCTCAATTAGGATGGGCTCTACCAGTAGAGTATTTTTTGACGGGCTCTAAGCCTGGGCACTGGTCTCCGACAGATAGTGTTGCCTGGATGCTCATGATGGCTTATGACCTAGGGGGTAATTGGCAAAAGGAATTACAACGGCTAGAGCTTTCTCAATACCTTACCACCAAACAAGTATGGGAAATAGTTACACCGTATGAGCCTGGAGAGCCCGTTAGCAATCTGGATTTTTCTAAGCTATATAAAGATCTCAAAGTTTTCCATTCATCACCGGGCTCCACCGAAAGTAAGCCACAAAACTTACCGGCTACCGAACTAAGTCAATGGGATCAAATTGGTGGCAAAGATGGTGTCGGCTCAAATAACTGGGCTCTTAGCGGAAAATTAAGCGCTACTGGCAAGCCCTTGCTGGCAAATGATCCCCATTTAGGTTTGTCCGCCCCAGCGATCTGGTATTTTGCACATCTTGAAGCCCCAGGGTTAAATGTAATCGGCGGTACCCTCCCTGGAATTCCGGCGATTGTTTTAGGAAGAACCGATAAATTTGCTTGGAGCTATACCAATACTGGCCCCGATGTTCAAGATTTATATATTGAGCGAATTGATCAAAATAATCCAGGGATGTATCAAGGACCAGATGGCCCTCTTCCGTTTAAGGTTCATCAAGAAATTATTGATATTAAAGGAGCGCCATCGCTCACCTTTCTAGTAAAAGAAACGCGACATGGCCCCGTCATTTCTGATTCTTATGCTCGAGCTAAACGTGTCATCGACACCGATCGTTATGCATTGGCATTGCGTTGGACTGCGTTAGATATAGAAAATCAATCCATTGCTGGTTTATTAGATATGAATCGCGCCGTCGACCTTGATCAATTCAAGCAAGCTTTACGAAAAAATTACGCTCCGATGCAAAACGTGGTGATGGCAGACATAGAAGGAAATATTGCCTACCAGGCTGCAGGAGTGGCACCAAAGAGATTGTTGCACCATGGACTATATGGCGTAGCCCCAGCGCCTGGCTGGGAGAAGCAATATGACTGGAATGGCTACGTACCTTTTGAACAACTTCCTGCTAGTAACAATCCCGAACAAGGCTGGATTGCCACGGCAAATCAAAGAATTATTTCAATCAATGATCCCAATCCCTTGACGGGTGATTGGGAATTGCCAACACGTTATGACCGCATAGTGGATCTCATCAAATCTAAAAATATTCACTCAGCCGATGATATGAAAACCATGCAAGGCGATACCTTATCGCTTGGAGCAACGCCACTATTGGAGCTCTTCAAGTCCAGTCAAAGCTCACACCCATTGAGCGCTAAAGCTATGGAGATTGGTAGAGGATTTGATGGCAATATGAAAGTGGATAGTGCAGGCGCACTAATCTTTAATGCATGGGCAGACCAACTTACACGCAATCTTTTCTCTCGCCTGAGTTATATGTTCACTGAAAATTATGGGACACGTAACTATCGCGCTCCTCTGATAAACCAAGTTCAAAATCCGAATAGTCCCTGGTGCGATGATCCCAAAACACAGCAGGTTGAATCCTGTCAGGACTCTTCCAATAAAGCTCTTGATAAAGCACTTGAATATTTGAGCAAAGAGTATGGCAACGACCCCACAACATGGTCCTGGGGGAAGGCGCATATAGCCATCTCCGAGCACCGCCCTTTTAGCAAGGTTCCACTTCTAGGAAGCCTATTCAATATCAAAACACCCTTTCCAGGGGATAGCTTTTCAATCAATGTGAGTAGACTAGAGCTCATGCAGTCTCAAAATCCTTATGAGACGCTTCAAGCACCAAGCCTGCGGACTATCTATGACTTGTCTGATCTTGAGAAGTCCCTTTTTATCTACCAAACAGGCCAATCAGGGTGGGTACAAAGCAAAATGTATCGAAATATGAACTCATTTTGGGCAAACAATGAATATCTCCCTCTGCAGATGAAGCCACAGAAGATCAGCCGTCAACTTGAGTTAAGTGGCAAGTAAACGTCTTGCATTAATTGGATCTTCTCCAATCGGGCGTTTAAAATACCCATAAATACCAACAGCCATTACAAAGGACTGAATAGCCATGAAATCGATTGTCACCCTACTCGCAATTTCCTCCACACTTCTAGTTAGCGGAAATGTCATGGCTGAATGGCAAGAGATTGGTAAAAATGATCAGTCAATCGTGTACGTAGATACCGCTACCTTGCAATCTCAGGGCAACTTAGCTCAGATCATGTCAATGCTGGATTTTAAAAAACCTGGCCAAGATCCGCAAACCAAAGAGAATGTGAATTCGATTATTGGTCTCAATGAATACGATTGCAGCACTGGAAAATATCGACCAATCGAATTCAAAGTGTTTACAGGAAATCGCGGTAAAGGCAAGATAGCTGTTGATCAAAAAACTCCTAATAGTATTTTTGAAGCCATTCCAAATGGATCATGGGCTGCCGGAGTATTTAATGTTGCGTGTCGTAGCAAGTAAATACCAGCAACTGCAATTTCTTCTAGCTCCCTGGATTGGCATAGCCTTTGTAATAGGCGTCTTGACAGCATGTGCCGCACCACTGGCTGCACTCAGTGGATCTGGAACTGCAGCCGCTAGCACGGTTGGAACTGCCGCAGTTGCTAATCCAGGAACGGCGGCAAGTCTTGCCTCTACTGCAGCCACAGGAAAATCACCTCTTGAGCATGCAGCATCTGCGGCCACCAAAAAAGAATGTAGCTTCTTTAATTTGATTGACTCAAAGCCAATCTGCATAGAGGTGATTCTTCCAACCATTACTGATAACAGCACACCCTTATTCAGGCCAGCGGATACATCAAGCAAATCAGCCCAACAATAGGGGAGCGACTCGTTTCAAGTTAGGGGATAACAGACTAAAATTGGTCTTTTCCCGCATTTCTCTATAAGTTGAATATGTCTACAGAAAATTACTATCTCACCCTCACCTGCCCCAATAAACCCGGCATTGTTGCTGCTGTTTCGACCTATATATTTGAGCTAGGTGGTGACATTGAAGAAGCCCAGCAGTTTGATGACAAAGCTTCGAAGCGCTTCTTTATGCGTGTCAGCTTTAGCTGTCCCGCAAATGTAGATTCACTCAGAAATGGTTTTCTAGAAATCGCCAGACGCTTTGAACTCATCTGGGATTTGCGTGCAGTCAAAGACCTCAAGCGCGTATTAATCATGGCCTCAAAATTAGACCATTGCTTGGTTGACCTACTCTATCGCTGGCGGATCGGTGAATTGCCAATGATTATTTGCGGTATTGTTTCAAATCATCCACGCGAAGTCTACGCCAGCATTGATTTTGCTGATATTCCCTTCTACCATTTGCCAGTAACCGCAGATACCAAGTCAGTTCAAGAAGCGAGATTGCTGGAGATCATTGCAGAGTCAAAAGTCGATATGGTGATCTTGGCACGCTATATGCAAATTCTCTCTGATGACTTGTCATCCAAGCTATCTGGTCGCTGTATCAATGTACATCATTCATTCTTACCAAGCTTTAAAGGTGCCAAGCCTTACCACCAAGCACATGCTCGTGGCATTAAATTGATTGGTGCTACCGCTCATTTTGTAACTAGCGATTTAGATGAGGGCCCAATCATTGAGCAGGACGTTACTCGCGTAACCCACGGTGATACGCCAGATGATTTAGTGCGTAAAGGTCGCGACCTTGAGCGGACAGTTCTCTCGCGCGCTCTTCGTTACTACCTGCATGATCGCGTTCTCATTAATGGAGCTACATCAGTAGTGTTCTCCGACTAAGGATTGAAACTGCAATCACTTTAGCGTGATTTAGTGAAATATTATTTAAAATTAAGGCCTCACCCCTGGCGACTCTAAGGGGAGTCCTTTAGCACGCGACATCAGAAATAATTCTAACTGCGCCATCTCAGAAGAGCCATATTCAAACTGCTGAGCTCTGACGCCGCTCATACAGTTTCGCAGACGTCGCTGTAATGAGCCTAGAGTCTGCCACTCTAGGCGGTATATTGGGTAGGCATTTGGATGACCCTGGGGTATTAGACTTCCGCCCAATTTCAAACCAGCTCTATCCTCATGGCATTGTGCACAAGATAAGTTGAGCTGCCCCATTCGCTCATTAAATATCTTTCGCCCCTTTTTCATATAAGAAGTATTGCCAGAGTTTTCACTAACAGCAATTGGCATACCTTTTGATTGAAAGGCAATAAATGCCGTTAGCGACAGGAGATCTTTACTCTCATAAGCCAATGCAGGAGCTGATTGTGTGCCAACTCGACATTGATTAATTTGTCCCTCTAGGGTTTGAAGCTTGCCCTTAATCACCTTGGGAAACTGAGTAGCTACCCCGCGCATTGATTTTTTAGCATCACCATGGCATGTCCTACAAGATTTATTCTGTGGCCCCATTTGTTGTTGCCACAAGAGCTCACCATCACCCACCCAAAACATCGCCGGGTTAAGCGATACATCATCTTGCATTGCCTTGTTCTCAGCAGACATCAACTCATAACTAGATTGTTGAACTGGGGGCGCTGAGTTTGCAAACCCCATGAAGCCAAATACAGCAAGCAATAGGCAAATACTGCAAAGAAAATAAGCAGATAATCTATTCACGAAACAGTGATGCGCGCCTGATTAACTGCTTCGTAACCATCATCTCCAGCCCACTTAAATTCAAGGGTTCCAGATTCCACAGCTACAGTAGTAAAAATGATTAAGGGATTAGCACCAATGCCTGAATAGAAATCCGCTTTAAATACTTCTACATTATTGTAGGTACAGGTAAAAGTGCGAATGATATCTCTTGGTATTAACTTGCCAGACTCGGTATAACGAAAGCCGGACTCCATATCATGCTGTGCAATCGCGCGGATCTCAATAATAGAATCTTTTTTTGCCGTTGTCGGCATAGTGATAGACGTACGGGATGTTTTACTCATACCATCTCCGTGCATGCTGAAAGCGTAACCAGGGTCTCAGCAGAACCTCTCCAAAAACTTCCATTACTCATCTGAGCAATTGCCCAGACTGTCTGGCTATCGGCCAAACGAACTCGAGTGGTAATGTTGGCCGTGCCTGATCGAGGCGTTAGAAATACCGTAAAGATATTAGGCAAAGGATTACCCTCAGCAATTACATGAATAGACTTCACATAATCATTTGCTGTCATAGGACTATCAACACTCACCTTGAGAACCACTAAATTACCATTCTCAACCAAAGGAGGGATAGTTAAAGTGACTTTTCCTTCTTTTACAACAGCGCCCCCAGTAATCTTTTGCATTGCCTCATCAGCATCTGCTTTTTTAGCAAAGGCACTTAAGGGGTTTACACAAAATCCCAAGGCCAATAGTCCAAAACCTTGAACTTGCTTGAGCCAATGTCGACGATCGTATTGAGTCTCTTTTTTCATCTGGATTTCAGTTATTTGGGTTATTCAAAGTCATTAAGAAAGCAACGACATCTTCTATTTCTTGTCCATTCAATATAGTTTGACCAATGAATTTAGGGGCCACTCGATTGAGGTGATTAGTTTGATAGTAGGCCGGCATAATAGTTTGCGGATTAAAGTGGGCAGCATTGACAATACGCGCTCTTAATTGAGGTGCATTCAAACGAGCCACGCTCGCCTTCAGTTCGGGGGCTAAATTGCCCTGAAAGCGCTCCTCCGGAAATGGTCCACTATGACACAGCAAACACAAACCTGATTGACGACTAGCTATAATCGCTCTGCCACGCATTGCATTACCGGGATCAGCAGAAAGGGATTCGAAAATCGAATCCCCCGTGATGACTTGAGCATTTACTGCGCTGAAATTGAGGACGACTAGCAATGAAAATGCTAGTGCGATCCTCTTTCTCATGGGCACTGTTTCACTTTGATTTAGCGCTTAGACCAACTTAATACCGCTGTTTTTCAAAGGCACTGTACGCAAGCGTTTACCTGTTGCGCGATAAATTGCATTCAGCACCGCTGGAGCAGCTACTGCAATCGTTGGCTCACCTACTCCACCCCATTCCTTGCCACCACCCTGAATAATGATGGTTTCGACTTTAGGCATTTGGTAGAGGCGAATTGAATTAAAGGTATCAAAGTTCTTCTGCACAACAGCACCTTTATCGATTGTGATCTCTTCTTCGAATAAGGCTGATAGACCATAAACGAATGAACCAGATACTTGACGCTCAATTTGCGCAGGGTTAACCGCATAACCTGGATCAGTTGCAGCAACAATACGATGAATCTTCACTTCATTGCCGTTAGTCACTGAGAGTTCACAAGCTGCAGCTACATAACTACCAAATGAACGCATTTGCGCAACACCACGATAAACGCCTGGTTTAGCTGGCTTAGTCCAACCAATGCCATCGGCTACTGCATTAAGCACTGCCACTGCACGTGGGAAACTTTCCATATGCTTACGACGGAACTCGACAGCATCCATGCCAGTGGCTTCGGCCATTTCATCCATAAAGGTTTCAATAAAGATCGCATTTTGGTTTACGTTCACGCCACGCCAAAATCCCGGTGGGACGTGGGTGTTTCGCATTGCATGATCAATATTTAAATTTGGAAAGCTGTAGCAGATACCATGCTCCCCCGAAGGTTCAACTCCTTGGAATGCCAAAGGATCCTTGCCCTTGTTTGCTTCCACAACAGCTGGACGAACTGCCGCCAAAATAGATTGGCCAGATAAACGCATATTGACCGCTGTGACATTCTTCTTATCATCAATGGCAGCAGACATTTTGCACATCATTACTGGGTGATAACGACCTTGAGTCATATCCTCCGCACGACTCCAGATCAATTTAACCGGAGTTCCAGGCATTTGCTTAGCGATATTAACTGCTTGAGTGGTGTAGTCCTGGAATGCACCCCGACGTCCAAAGCCGCCGCCAAGGTTTACCTTATAAACATTACATTTGTCAGCAGGCAATCCAGAGGCAGCAATCACGGCAGCCAAAGAAGCTTCACCGTCTTGAGTCGGAACCCAAGCCTCGCAAGAGTTGGCAGTCCATTTAGCAGTTGCAGTTTGTGGCTCGAGGGTTGCATGATTTAAAAATGGGTAGAAATAAGTAGCCTCGAGAGTCTTAGATGCGCCAGACATTGCAGCCTTCACATCACCATTGGCATTATGGACAAATGCATCGTTAGCATTTAAACCTTCTTCGAGCATCTTCTTGATAGAAGCACTAGAAACATTGCCATTTGCACCGTTATCCCATACAACATTCACTTGATCCATAGCGACTTTTGCTTGCCAGTAAGTTTCAGCTACAACCGCTACTGCAGAGTCACCTACCTGAACTACTTTCTTAACGCCCTTCATGCTTTGAGCTTTTGCAGCATCGTAACTCTTCACTTTGCCACCAAATACAGGTGACTCTTGAATGGTTGCCACTAACATGCCTGGCATTTTTAAATCTATTGCGTAAACCTGTCGGCCAGTAACCTTATCTGCTACACCATCAATACGGTTTACAGACTTACCAATGAGGGTCCACTCTTTTGGATCTTTGAGCGGAGCGTCTTTGGGCACTTCCAACTGAGAAGCAGCTACAGATACTTTACCGAAAGTGGTTTTCTTGCCAGAAGGGGTGTGGGTAATAACACTATCTTTGGCCACGCACTCTGAAGCAGGTACATTCCATTGATTGGCGGCAGCCTGAATCAACATGATGCGTGCTGCAGCGCCGCCTTTACGAACATACTGTTCTGAAGTACGAATACCACGGCTACCACCAGTTGAGTAGCTACCCCATACTTTATTGCGCTTTAAGTTCTCGCCAGGAGATGGGTAGTCATAAGAAACTTTTTTCCAATCACATTGCAATTCTTCGGCAACCATTTGAGCTAGACCGGTGATAGTACCCTGGCCCATTTCGGAACGGACAATACGCACCACCACATCATCGTTTGGCTTAACCACCACCCACACACCGATCTCTGGAGTGGCTAATGGAGTCATGGAAGAAGTGCCGGAGCCGTCTGCAGCATTAGCGGCTGACATCAATGAAAAGTCAAAACCAATTGCTAAGCCAGTAGCAATTGCGCTACTGCCAATAACAAAGTGGCGACGGGAGGTATTTGTAGTTGTAGTCATGTCTTTCCCCTTATGCCTTGCTTACAGCATGGATAGCTGCGCGCACTTGTTGGAAGGTGCCGCAACGGCAAATATTGGTGATCGACTCATCAATTTGAGCATCAGTAGGTTTTGGATTGTTGCGCAATAAAGCAGTGGTTGCCATCACCATGCCAGATTGGCAGTAACCGCACTGCGGAACCTGATTATCCACCCAAGCTTTTTGTACTTTAGAGAGTTGACCACTCTTCTCTAGACTCTCAATGGTCTCGATTTTTTTACCTTCAGCAGCAGCTACCGGCAAAGAGCAACTGCGCATCGCTTGACCTTCAAACAAGATCGTACATGCACCGCATTGGCCAATACCACATCCGTATTTTGTACCTGTTAATCCAATTTGCTCACGAATCACCCAAAGCAATGGTGTTTCTGGATCTACGTCCACCTTATATTTTTTGCCATTGACATTCAGTTCAGCCATGAGTCTTCTCCTGTGTTTTCTGTATTACTGTTTATTGTTATAGGGACATTTAAATGCCCCTGCTTTTGATGTGATTATCTTAACTAAGAAATAATATATTGCGATGCAACATAAATGGGGTAGTGAATGGTGAACTGTGAATTGTTAATTGTTAATTGTGAATTAATAATAGGGGCTAGCGATCCTGCCAATCCAGTATTAGGTCAGAAAAGAGCTGGGTTGCCTCGACAATCTTGTGGACATAGCAAAACTCATCAGTTTGATGGGCCATTTCTGGCTGTCCCGGCCCCAGAATAACGGTTGGCGGGTTACCAATGGCGGGCTTTAAGGCCGAGGCATCGGTAAAGTAGGAGACGGTCTTCTCAATCGGACGGACGCCATTGGTCTTCTCACAAAAATCAAAAACACTTGCCATCCAAGGATCTGATGCTGGCGTGAATACGCCTTCAATATCAATAATGGTATCTAAGCGAACGGTAGGACCCAAAGCCTTGCATAAGCAGCCATAGATATGTGGATGGCTTTGACCCGCGACTGTACGGATATCTAAAGTCATTTCAGCTGCATCTGGCACTGAATTAATATTGATACCAGATTTAGCAGTTCCCACATTAAGAGTTCCCTGCCCCATTAACTCGTGCGGCGGTGTATCGAAGGAAAACTTTTCTAACGTTAAGGCAGCTTTGGCTAATTTATAAAAAGCATTGTCTCCTCGTTCAGGCATTGAGCCATGAGCAGTAATGCCATCGGTAGTTGCTCTCAGCCAGTAAGCACCCTTATGCCCTAGTAAAGGTTCATTAGCTGTAGGTTCAGCAACAATGAAGCAACCAGCAGGTCCGAGAAAATCCAAGATTTCCTGACTAGCAGCCAAATGAAAAGCGCCTTCACAGCCAGTCTCTTCACCAGCCGTAATAATCAAACTCACTCCAGCGCCCTGCTTAGCTAAGTCAGCCATCTTCATGGCAGCAACTACAAAAGCGGCAACACCGCTTTTCATATCACTAGAGCCGCGACCATACAATTTACCATCGTCAATAACACCAGCAAAGGGCTCATGTGTCCAAGTGCGCGCACCTAATGGCACGACATCCACGTGGCCAGTAAAACTAATGCTAGGCTTTTCTTTGGAGCAGGCGCCAATTTTGGCAACCAAACTCATACGATGTGGAGCAAATTCAATCTTGCGACATTCATAACCAACTGACTCTAAGAGCCTGGCCAAATATTCACAAACTTGATCTTCATTGCCTGGTGGGTTAATCGTATTAAAACGAATCAGCTCTTGGGTGAGCTCAACAGGATCAGGAATGCGGGCAGAAAACTTAGTTGTCATTTTGAATTATCCAAAATACGCAGCTTGCACTTCAGCATTTTCAGCCAAAGCGGCAGCACTTCCCTCAGCAACTACCTGACCTTTAGAAATGACATATCCACGATGGGCAATAGCCAGAGTTTGACGGACATTTTGCTCGACCAATAAGACAGTCGTTCCCATTTGATTAATCTCTTTAATGATCTTGAAGTTTTCCTTAACGAACAAGGGTGAAAGCCCCAATGAAGGTTCATCAAAGATTAGTAGTTGCGGCGAGCTCATTAAGCTGCGACTAATTGCGAGCATGGCTTGTTCACCACCCGACATGGTTCCTGCCAATTGGTTAGAGCGTTCTGCTAGGCGTGGGAATAAATGCTTCACATGCTCACGTCGCTCCTCAATGACTTTTTTATCAGTTACTAGATAGGCGCCGGCAGATAAGTTTTCATCCACTGTCATTCGTGGGAATACACGACGCCCCTCTGGAACACAGGCAATGCCGGCTTCAATAATGCGATGCGTTGGCAGGCGTGTAATATCCACGCCATTAAATACAATTTTTCCACGATTTGCAGGTGTCAGACCTAAAATAGAACGAATTAAGGTTGATTTACCAGCGCCATTAGCACCAAGGATGCAAGTAATTTCACCCTGCTCAACTTTGATAGAAACATTTTCGAGAACATCAATCCGATCGTAAGCGGTGTAAATGTGTTCGATCTCTAATAAGGCCATGATTATTCCTGCCCTAGGTAAGCGACTTGTACTTCACGATTATTGACAATCTCATCGTAAGTGCCCTCAGCAATTTTCTTGCCGTAGTTGAGCACAATGCAACGCTCCGTCATGCGCTGAATTAAGCCCATCTCATGCTCAATCAGAATAATCGTAAATGGCTTGATCTTGCTACGGACTTGCAAAATATCATCCATCACTTCAGCAGTCTCATCATGAGTCATGCCAGCTGATGGTTCATCCAATAAGAGTAAGTCTGGCTGACTAATGAGCGCACGGCAGATCTCAATCCGGCGGCGATCAATCATCGGCAGACTGGCAACCGGCTCAAATATCTTGTCAGCTAATTTAGGATTAAACGTCAGCAGCAATTGTCTTACCTGCTCAACCAATCTTTCATATTCTTGCTTGAACTTTTCTCTTTGAAATAAATTAAAGATAAGTCCAGTGTTTAATCGACGGTTATCGCCAATAGCAATGTTGTCAAATACAGTAAGCGGCAAAGACAAGCGTGAACGCTGAAAGGTACGAGTAATTGCATTTAAATAGACTTGCTGGGCAGTAGCATCTGTCAAATCCTCACCCCGAAATGTAACCTTGCCCGCGCTTGCTCGATACAGTCCAGTAATGACGTTAAAGAAAGTGGTCTTACCGGAGCCATTCGGACCTAATAATCCTAATACCTCACCCTCACTCACATGAAGGTCTAATGAATCTAGCGCAGTGACACCACCAAAACGCATGGTGAGTTTTTCAGCGAGCAGAATGTGCTTTTTAGATGATGCTTGGTTCATCGCGTTTATCGTCTTCATTTCTGACCCCCTGCTTTATTGCCAGGGAAATATTCACGAATGCGTCTCGGCAATAAACCATCAGGACGGAAAAGTAAGATCAAGATCACCACAATCGCATACAGTAAGAAACGATATTCCTGAATGAACTGAAGCTTTTCAGGCAGGATCACCACAATGGCAGCTGCGGGAATAATTCCCCAAGGATTGCCAATGCCACCTAAGATCACGATCGAAACCAAGATTAAGGAGTCGGCAAAGGTAAAGTTATTTGGTGCCACATAAGCAGTCATCATTCCGTAGAGTGCGCCTGCCATGCCAGCAATGAAGTTACCTAAAGTAAATGCCACTACTTTCCAGTGCGCAATATTCACGCCGAAGGTTGAAGCGGCGATTTCATCAGTGCGGACCATATCCATACTGAGGCCAATCCATGAGCGCTCTAAATTGCGGGTCATTCGGAAGCTCGCAATCAGCAGCACCAACGCGATGAGCAAGTACGGAATATAAAAAGAGAGCTCAAAACCGCCAATTTCTAAGCCCTCAGATAAATTCCAACCAAAAATAGTTAAGGGCGGAATCTTCAATCCTTGCGGACCACCTAATGTGTCATTCACTTCCAAGAAATTACGGAATAGGATGCCAAAAGCAATAGTAACCAGTGCTGCATAATGCCCGCGTGTTCTGAGAACTGGATAAATCAGGATTGAACCTATTAAGGCAGAGATCCCAGCAGCAATAAATAATACTAGCAAGTGTGGAACTGCCGTATGGGTTGCCAGAATAGCTGCAGTGTAACTACCAATGCCAAAGAAAGCGGCACCTGCAAAGTTCACGATACCAACATAGCCAAATTGAATATTTAGGCCCAGGCAAACAATCGAGTAAATGAGCACCGTAGCCAACATTAATAGCGCAAAGTGTGAATTATGAAAGACCAGCATGGTTACCAGCACACCAACAACAGATGCATAAGCTGGGAACTGAGGATGCTCTCTGACAGCAGCTGCCAGTTTATCCATAAAGCCCATTTTTTGGCCAATTAAGCTGACCACAAAGGCAAGCACTACCAAAGCGCCAACTTCTAGCTGATTTTCAGAACCCAACAAGAGAATGCTGTAGACCAAACAAGCCACGAAGGTAGATATTAATAACTTCATACTTAAACTCGCTCGCTTGATTTTTCAGAAATCAAGCCAGTAGGCTTTAATCCCATGATGATGATGATGACGGCAAACGCAAAGACGTCTTTGTATGCACTAGGAACATTGGGCAAAATGGCTGGCAATAAGACAGCGCCAATGGTTTGCAATGCTGCAAACAGAAATCCACCCACAATCGCACCGTAAAAGTTACCTAAGCCGCCTACTACCGCAGCGGAGAAGCCAATCACGCCAAGCAACAAGCCCATGCTGAAATTGACTTCGTTGTAATACAAACCATTCATTAGGCCGGCAAGTGCTGCCAAAGCGGAGCCCAACATGAAGGTGATCAGTACCACGCGATGAAAGTTAATGCCCATAATGCGAGCTGTTTCACTATCCTGCGCCACTGCGCGAATTGCTAAACCGATTTTGCTCTTGGTAATCAGACGTTGAACTGCAACAATCGTCAACACACCAGTAATGAGCAAAATCAGACTGTCAGAGCGCAAGGTAAATTCACCCAGAGCAATACCATCCACTGGCAACAGCTTTGGAAAAGGCTTGGGGTTCGAACCATTTGGATAAAACAAGCGCACCATTTCGCGTAGTGCAAGACCCAACATCAAAGTCACCAGCAAGGTATTAATTGGGGGGGCTTTCTGCAAAGGCAGAATGAGATAACGAGCAATAACAGCACCAAGAAAAGCCGCAACAGCAAGACTCACTACTATTAAAACCAGAAGCTGTAGCCAAGGCGAAGTAAAAGTCTCTGCTATTCCAATATAAGCGGTGAGGCCAGCAAAGGCTCCCACCATCAAGATATCACCGTGAGAGAACTTAATGACATCCAAAACACCAAAGTAGAGGGTAAATCCAACTGCCACAATTGCGTAAATCACGCCTAACATTAAACCGTTAAGCAAGTACTGCAAAAAAATATCAAATGACATGCAAAATTACCCTCTTCTACTGCGATTTAATTACTGCCCCAACTTACGCTGCTTTTTGGCATAGAGACTATCTTCCCAAAGAACCCATTTGCCATCTTGGGCAACATACTTAGAAATTAAAGGAACAATGTTTTGACGATGATCATCAAAACTGACTGTGCCAATAATGGTTTCTACGTTTTGGGTATTGTTTAGAACTTCCATCACCTTCTTGCGATTCGGACCTGCTTTTTCTATAGCAGCCATGATCAAGTTAGCAGCGGTAAAGGCAAAGGGGCCATAGGCTTCTGGAGCATCTGGATATTTTTGCTGTGAATATTTAGCAATAAATTCCAATCCACCTGGAAGTTTTTCCCAAGGTGCGCCTTCGATGAAAGACAAAGAGCCTTCAGATAGTTTACCCAAGCCCTCGATATATGCATCAGACTTAATACCAGAGGTTCCCTCAAACACAGCCTTGATACCTAAACGATCCATTTGCGTACGGATACGAATACCGATTGGAGTCAAACCACCGAAGTAAACGACTTCCGGATTTAATTGCTTAATTTTAGTTAACTCAGCTGTGAAGTCTTGTTGATCAGCAGTTACGCCAAAGGTACCCAAAATCTGTCCACCATTTTTAGTGAGGAACTGAGTGAAATACTTGTTATGGCCTTTACCGTAATCGGTAGTGTCATGAATAATGACCCACTTCTTGTAGCCTAAGCCAGTCAAGAATTTAGCAGCCACTTCATTTTGGTTAATCATTGTGCCGTTTACACGGTGAATTTCTTTATAGTCATTACCGTATGTAATTTCTGGGAGAACTGCGCCCCACACCATGACTGGCAAACCAAACTTGTGATACACATCAACTGTACTCATTGCTACTGCTGAACAGTAGTGAGTTACCCCAGCAATAATCGAGCTATCAGAGGCAATTTTGGTAGCAACTTGAACACCTACGTTTGGCTTACATTCATCATCAGCTGAAACCAACTCGTACTTATATTTAGCGTTGGGGTCTTGATTTTTAAGACGAACCGCTAAGTCGGCAGAATTTCGTCCACCGATGCCGTTAGCAGAAACACCTCCAGTCAACGGTCCAATGTAGGCAATCTTGACGGTATCTTTAGCGGATACAGAAAAAGTAAGGCTTGAACACAAAGCAAAAAGCAAGCCAGAAACGAGTGACTTCATGTTAAATCTCCTATTTATTAATATGAACAGCTATTTTGAGTCCAGTGTAGCAAGATTTTGTATACAAGATGTTGTCCACAATAGCCTGCACTATCCTGCACTGCTGAACTCTAGCCCAGGAGCCAATAGCCTAAGACTATGGAAACCCCCTCTTTGGTGCCTGGCGCACTATAGTAGTTAAGCGGAATAGTTACGCCGACTCAGTTAAGAAAGCTCCCCATCCAAGCAGGCGGTAAGATAGGCCTATGATTTCTGGTCTGGTACAAATCCTTCTATTTCAAAGCTTGGGTGAGCTGGTTTCCAAGTTCCTTCTACCAACGCTACCTGGACCGGTCATTGGACTCGTCCTATTAGTGATGTGGCTTGTTTTACGCAAGGGGATTAATTCCGAGTTAGCGATGGTGGCTGATGGCTTTAGCCAATACCTTGGCCTACTGTTTGTCCCGGCAGCGGTTGGCGTGGTGCTATTTCTACCCCAATTAAAAGCCAATGCCCTTGCTATTATTAGCGCGCTGCTGGGTAGCGTAATTCTCACGATTGCCTCTAGCGCATTAGTCGCACGCTTTTTAAGCAAGAAAGAATCTCATGGGTGAAAAGCACTCTATTGTCGAGATTTGGGTCTACTTATCTGGCAGCCCCCTCTTTGCCTTATTTATTACACTGGCCGCCTACCAAGTTGGGCTCAGCATTTATAAAGCAACTCAACAGAATCCATTAGCAAATCCGGTAGCGATTGCCATACTGATTGTGGCAACTACTATTCAATTTATAGAGATGCCCTACTCAACTTATTTTGAGGGCGCTCAATTTATTCACTTCTTATTAGGTTCGGCAACAGTCTCTTTAGCGATTCCGATTTACCGTGGCCTTGCCAGTCTCAAAGGTCGATCTCTTCCTTTGATTGCTTCGCTTTGTACAGGTGGTCTAGTTTCAATCTTTAGTGCTGTAGGCATTGCCACCTTTCTCGGCGCAAACTCCAGTATTACCGGAGCCATGTATCCCAAATCGGTTACCGCACCTATTGCAATGGGTATAGCAGAGCGTATTGGCGTATCACCTACCCTGACAGCAATCTTTGCAGTGTGCACCGGAATCTTGGGGGCAATCTTGGCGCCCTTTGTTCTGAATGCATTAGGTATGAAGGCCTGGTGGCAAAGAGGGTTTGCAATTGGCATTGGTGCGCACGGCATTGGTACTTCACGTGCATTTAGCATTCATCCTGAAGCAGGAACCTATGCCAGTCTTGCCATGGGAATGAACGGTGTTTTGAGCGCAGTTGCTATCCCAGTGATTTATCACCTATTTAATAAGTAAGGCAATAAGCTATTCAGACCTCACATTCGCCGCCTTTACTATAGGTGCGAACCGGACTAAGTCAGCTTTGATTTGCTCCCCAAATTTTTCTGGCGTTCCTGGGGTTGGAGTAATACCCATAGCAAATAGTCTAGCCTTGCCTTCTGTAGAATTCAGAATCTCATTAAGAGCTTGGTTCAATTTCATGATGATAGGCTTTGGCGTTTTTGCAGGAGCCAATAAGCCAACCCAATCATCAATAACAAAATCTTTTACACCGCTCTCAATAAAAGTTGGCACGTCGGGCATACCCGGACTTCTTTTAGCACTAGATACTGCAATTGCCTTAATGCGCCCAGTAGTGACATACTGATTCGCTCCTGCAACCGCCGTGTATACGAGAGGAATATTGCCACCCAACAAATCGAGTAAAGCCTGTCCGCCTCCTTTGTAGGGAATATGGACTAAGTTAGCACCTGATTTTTGTTTAAACAATTCACCAGCAATGTGTGGGGTGCCCCCTGAACCTGACGTTCCATATGAAAAGCCATTTGGATTCTTCTTGGAAAGCTCAATGACATCAGATAAATTCTTTCCAGCAAAATCATTATTCGCAACCAATATCAATATGGCATCGCCTATTTTTCCAATTGGAGCAAAGTCTTTAACGCTATCAAATGGAATCTTATCCGATAGGGTTGGATTGATCGATAAGGTACCGGCGTAACCCAATAGTAAGGTGTAGCCATCAGGCTCGGCTGTAGCAACCATTTGAGTACCAATATTGCCAGAAGCGCCCGGCTTGTTGTCTGCGATTACTTGCTGTCCCAACTTCAGGGAAAGTTGTTCAGCAATAAAACGCCCTGAAGTATCGGTAACTCCGCCAGGAGTAAAGGGGATGATTAATCGAATGGGTCGATTCGGATAATTAGATTGCGTATGTCCTAGTGAAGGAATAAGAGACACAATCGAGATAAGGATAAATGCAAGCCAACGATGTAATTTCATACTAACCTCTTATTTAGTCTCTACAAAACGTTTTTCAAACTCCCACACATCTTCAAAACCCATTAGCTTGGAGAGCTCACCAAAATCATATAAGTTCACTGGATTATTGATAGATGAGCCAGTGTCTTTAAAGTGCTCATAAACCTTGGTCATTGCCTGAACGGAGGCCAATAAGGACGTAACGGGAAAGATGGCAATCTTGAAACCCAATTGCTCCAACTCTAGTTTTGATAAAACAGGAGTTCTACCCTTCTCAACCATATTTGCAATCAAAGGATGTTCAGGGAAGGCCTGCCCAATACGCTTCATCTCATCTTCATTTTCAGGCGACTCAATAAATAAAATATCGGCACCTGCTTTAGCATAAGCCTCGCCGCGACGAAGCGCTTCATCTAAGCCTAGAGTCGTTCTGGCATCGGTTCTGGCGATGATCTTGAACTGAGGATCAGTACGTGAAGCTACTGCTACTTCAATTTTCTTCACCATATCTTCCAAGGAAATAACCCTTCTTCCTGGAGTATGACCACACTTCTTTGGAAACTCCTGATCCTCGAGCTGAATAGCTACTGCACCTGCAGCCTCATAACCTCTAATGGTGTGCCGAACATTCAATAATCCTCCGTAACCGGTATCACCATCAGCAATCAAAGGTGTCTTCGCCACTCCCGCCATTGCTACTACGCGGCTAACCATTTCTGTATAAGTTGCTAAACCTGCATCTGGCAAACCCAATAAAGAGGCAACTGTTCCATAACCAGTCATATAAAGAGCATCAAAATTCATACGATCAGCAAGACGCAATGAGACCATTTCATACACGCCAGGAGCAACGATGAGCTCAGGCTTAGCAAGCCTTTCTGAAAACATTTTTCTTTGACTAGTCATATCTCTTCCATTTTTACAATATGTATTCTGGTGATTTTTTATGCATTTATTTTCATTGCACTATCAATAGCTTCGCCTAATACACTACAGAGAAACTCTACCTCTTCGGGCTGAGAAATAAATGGTGGGCCTACTGCAATAGCGTCACCGGCAACCCTTACTAGCGCACCTCTTTCAATACAAGCTTCCAACACTTTCATGGCGCGCAGGCCAGGCTTACCGGGAACAGGGTCAAGCTCAACGGCTCCTGATAATCCAAAGTTACGAATATCTAAAATACCTGACTGGCCTTTTAAGGCATGAAGACCATTTTCGAGAACAGGTTCAAGTGCCCTAGCTCGATTGACCAAATCATCAGACTCAAAAATATCAAGCACTGCATGACCTGCAGCCGCAGGGATCGGATGACCTGAATAAGTGTAACCGTGGAAGAACTCAATGGCTTGCTCTTGCCCGCCATTAGCAATAATGTTGTCATAGATATCGCCGCGCACAATCACACCACCCATCGGAATGACACCGTTAGTAATACCTTTAGCAAACGTAATCATGTCGGGCGTAACACCAAAACGATCAGCACCAAAGTTGGCGCCTAAGCGGCCAAAGCCCGTGATCACTTCATCAAAAATCAGCAAAATGCCATGCTTAGTACATATCTCTCGAATCTTTTGCAAGTAACCATCTGGTGGCACGATCACACCAGTTGATCCTTGCACTGGCTCCATGATTACGGCTGCAATGGTATTGGCATCTTGCAAAGCGACAATCTTTTCTAATTCTTCCGCTAAATGCGCGCCCCACTTTGGCTGACCTCTTGAGAAGGCCATCTCTGAGAGGTTCAAGGTATGTGGCAAATGATCCACTCCAGGAATCATCATGCTGGCAAACATTTTTCGATTGGCAACCATACCGCCCACTGAGATACCAGCAATACCAACGCCGTGATATGCGCGATCTCGCCCAATCAAGCGAATACGTGATGCATTACCCATCACGCGGTGATAGCCGATGGCAATCTTTAAGGCAGTATCAACCGCTTCTGAACCGGAGTTTGTAAAAAAGACTTTGTCCAATCCCTTGGGCGCCATTTTGGCAATTCGCTTGGCAAGGCTGAACGTAGTCTCACTAGCCATCTGAAATGCAGGGCAATAATCCATGGTTTCAAACTGTTTTTGAATGGCTGCACCAATACGTGGATCAGCATGCCCTAATGGGGAGCACCATAGCCCTGATAGACCATCAAACAGCCTACGACCCTGATCATCATAGTAGTAAGCTCCTTTAGCAGACTGCATGATCTTCGGGTGATGGGCAAAGTAGCGGTTAGGAGTGAACGGCAGCCAATAGGCTGACATGTCAATTCCGCCCGCAGTCTTATTTGATGTTGTCATATGTCTCTCTGTAGATCTTTTAAAAAACTAGATTCTGAATTTCTAATACTATATTACTCATCTCACTGATTTACCTCACATATTCATCTAACAATCGAATCTTTATATGAACCATCTCAAATTCCTCCTCCTTGGCATCTTTGGGTTTTTAGCCCTTTGTAATAGCGGTTTAGCTGCAACAGATACGGATTGGCCTAAAAAACCGATTCTTGCAATCGTCTCATTTCCAGCTGGCGGCTCTACCGACATATTTGCCCGTAGTGTCACCGCCCCTTTGGCTGAAGCTTTAGGTCAATCCATCGTTGTCGAGAATAAACCTGGTGCCGGCGGCATGATTGGCTTGCAAGCTGCGGCAAAAGCGGCTCCTGATGGTTACACCATCCATATCAGCGCATTGACTAATCAATCAATTTCTACAGCCTTGTTTAAAAATCCACCAGCAGACTTGCAAAAAGATTTTGCGCCAGTTGCCTTGATCGGAACCATTCCACACTTAATCGTAGTGAATCCATCAGTACCCGCAAAGAATTTGCCTGAGCTAATTACCTTTATTAAATCCAAAAAGGGTGACCTTAATTACGCATCTCAAGGTAACGGTAGCCTTTCGCATCTCGAGTCAACCTTATTTATGCAACGCATTGGGGCTACAGGCACACATATTCCATACAAGGGAAGCAGCTTCGCCTTGCCTGATTTGATCGCTGGTAATACCCTCATGATGTTTGATAGCGTGACAGCTTCTCTGCCACATATTCAGAGTGGCAAACTGCGTCCGATTGCGATTGCGGCTAGCGAACGCTCTCCACTGATGCCAAACGTACCTACTTTAGGGCAAGACGGCATGAAGCAGTTTGATGTAGAAAACTTCTATGCTGTGTATGTGCCTAAAGGCACTTCACCAGCAATTATTGCCAAATTAGAACGAGAGATTCGGAGGATTTTGACCAATCCAGATTTCAAGGCGCGTATGGCAGCTCAAGGTATTCATCCTCAGTTTGCCAATTCTGAGAAATTATCTGAAATTACCCTCGATGAGGCTAACAAATGGACGAAGGTAGTAAAGTCAGCGAATATTAAAGTTGATTGATCCATTAGATAGATAAGCCCCCATGTTGATATCCCCTCCCTTTGGCGGTGGCCGCGCCCCTGTTCTAGCCAGAAATACGGTTGCAAGCTCCCAGCCATTAGCTACTCAAGCTGGTATTGAAGCACTGCAAAATGGTGGTAATGCCGTTGATGCTGCTCTTGCTACTGCAATCACACTCACGGTAGTTGAGCCTACGATGAATGGTATCGGTGGAGATGGATTTGCGATTTTGTGGGATGGCCAAAAAATACATGGCTTAAACGCTTCGGGGCGCGCCCCTGCTGCCTGGACTCCAGAATATTTTGCTGGCCAATCGGAGATGGATCTGATTGGTTGGAATACCGTGACCGTTCCTGGGATGGTGGCCGGTTGGATCGAACTCTCCAGAAAATTTGGCAAGCTTCCTTTTGCGCAATTATTTAAACGCGCGATCGACTATGCAGAAAATGGTTTTCCAGTTTCACCGGTGATTGCGCGTCAATGGCGTGAAGCCGTTCCCATTCTGAAGAATCAACCAGGCTTTGCTGAATCTTTTTTGCTTGATGGCAAAGCACCTCAAGCTGGTCAGTTTTGGAAATACCCAGCACAAGCCAACACCCTTAAAGAAATCGCCGAGACGGAAGGTGAATCTTTTTACAAAGGTCCGCTTGCTCAAAGTATGGTGGATTTTGCGCAAGCTACTGGCGGCTGCTTCACCATGCAAGATTTTGCAGACAATCAACCAGAGTGGGTTGAGCCCCTTGCCTTTGATTACGGTGACTACACCCTTCATGAAATCCCCCCAAATGGCTCTGGTATTGCCGCACAGATTGCCCTAGGCATTTTGCAATCTGCCAATGTCAAGCAATATCCGGCCAATTCTGCTAAGCGTATTCATTTACAGATTGAAGCGATGCGCATGGCGTTTGCCGATGCCTACGCTTATGTTTCTGATGCACGCTCAATGCAAATGCCAGCCAGTTCACTACTGAATAGAGATTACTTGGATAAACGTGCAGCCATGATCGATCACCAAAAAGCTTGTAGCTATGGTGCTGGTGATCCGCATTCAGGAGGCACCGTTTACTTATGTGCCGCCGATAAATCTGGCATGATGATTTCTTATATTCAATCGAATTTCAAGGGCTTTGGCTCAGGAGTGGTTGCACCAGGCGGCATTGCTTTTCATAACCGCGGTATGAGTTTTAGACTAGAAGATGGCCACCCGAACCAAGTTGGCCCAGGTAAACGCCCTTTTCATACTATTCTTCCTGCTTTCCTCAGTAAGGATGGCAAACCAACCATGGCTTTTGGTGTCATGGGTGGCAATATGCAACCACAGGGTCATATTCAGTTTGTAATGCGCTTTGTAGATGAATACCTAAACCCCCAAGCCTGTTCGGATGCCCCCCGCTGGCGTATCGATGATATGGGCCAACTCACTGTTGAAGCAACAATGCCAGTAAGTGTTGTTGAAGGATTGAAAGCGCTTGGTCATGAAGTTGCCATTCAACCCGCCAATAGCCTAGATTTTGGCAGTGCGCAAGCAATCGCTAGATTAAGTGAAGATACAGATTCTGCCTATATTGCTGGTAGCGATCACCGGCGCGATGGCTTGGCGGCCGGGTTTTAGTTCGTGAATATAACTTCTATAGGGTGAATGCCCTTTGAAGAATACTCAAACTAGCACCTAATAATTTATTGTTTACTGAGCCTAGTCGCTTTACTAGGCGACCTTTATCAATCGTACGTATCTGATCAAGCATTACCAGTCCTTTTTTGCCATCATGGGTGATGGGCAAACGATAAGGTGCTTGGCGACCTTTAGTGGTCATGGGAGCAATGATCACTGTTCGCAAGAAATCATGCATCTCTTGAGGAGACACAATGATGCATGGTCGAGTCTTTTGAATCTCGCTACCTTTCGTTGGATCTAAATTAATGAGCCAAATATCTCCGCGTGAAACGATACTTTTTACCAAACCCAATCCTCATCACCTTCGTTCATAAAGTCACCCAATACTAAGTTGTCTTCACCAGCCTCAGCAATTGCTTTTGAAGCCTCAGCCCAGCCTTGGCGAGGATTTTTTTGGGGCTTACTCAACACCAGTCTGTTGTCCTCAACAATCAAATCTGCTTCATCCTCAAAGCCAACTTGCTCAAGGATAGACTTTGGAATAACCACTCCACGAGAGTTACCAATTCGACGAATTTGGAGGTGCAACTGTTTTTTCATAGTGATAACAATGTTATAACTATTTAGACCAAAAGTCAAACCAATCATTTACACTTAGTGGGCAAGCAATTCAGATAGAAGCGCTTGATCTCTTGATCACAGCTCACGTCTCTGGGTTCAATCGGCCTTTGCAAGGATATACCTTCAATTGTTTTACATCTACTTAAGGCAACATAGACCTGCCCTGATGCAAAGGCGCCTGATGAAAGATCGACTTTCACCTTATCAAGCGTCTTGCCCTGGCTCTTATGAATCGTTACCGCCCAAGCTAGCATGAGCGGTACCTGAACATAAGTGCCGATGATGCTGGGCGATATCTTTCCGGACATCATATCGTGGTCATAGCGATAGGATTCCCACTGATGTCCTGTTACTTCAACTGTATTAGCATAAGGTCCATTCTGCACCATCACCTTGACTTTATCTGGCAGCAACTCTCGCACTACACCGATCGTGCCATTAACCCAACGCTTCGGAAATCCTGGATCAGTAGCTGTAAACATTACCTTAGCACCAACCTTAAGCACTAAATGATTTGGAGATGGTAAATTGCGCTCATCAATATTGAACTTGCCAGTGGTTTTACCTGTATAGATCTTACCTTCAGAGGTAATGGCCCTTAGTCCTGCGCCATTAATCTGATCTGCCCGTGCATTGGTGGTTGTTAAAGTGATGGTCTGCTCGTCGACCTCTTCATCATTTTTAAAGCACTGCGCATTGAGAGTGTCGATTGCCTCGTCCACATCTTGATTGATGCGAATGCGATTTAATAAACCTGCAAAGTACTCATCTTTTTGCCGGAAGATCTTTGAGAGCTCGACCATGGTGACATCTTTACGATGCAAGGCCATCGCGCAAAAGAAATAAGGCCCTTCATAACCTCTCTCAGATAAGACCTGCATATCAGCGCTCGAAACTACAGGCGGTAGTTGAAATAAATCCCCCACAAACATCACCTGAATGCCGCCAAAGGGCTTGCCTTTTTGTGGTCCGTTCTCACGCAGGAATAAATCCATAGCATCTACCACATCCGCACGCACCATCGAGATCTCGTCAATGATAAGCAAACGAATATCTTTATAAAGACGCTTATCACGCAGTGGCTTAATATCTTCTTCTGGAAATATCAGGCGCGGAGGTAATCTAAAGAAGGAATGAATTGTCACCCCTTTAACTTGCAATGCCGCGACCCCAGTAGGTGCAACCACGACAACATTGCCAGGGATAGTTTCACGAAGATGACCGATTAAGGTAGTTTTACCGGTACCTGCTTTACCACTAACAAAGATATAAGGGTCGTGACGCTCAATAGCCTCAATTACCGCTTGGTAATCAGGAGTAATTTCAATATTAGATGTTTCAATGGCTGAACTGGTCATCCCCTATTGTTTCACGGCATCAGCCACACACCGAAATCCGATGTAAACCACAATTATATCGCCAGGCTTGGACTCGATATCGGACTCTTGCTGTCGTTCTGGACCATACCACCATGAAGCACCACGAGTGATATAGCCACCATTACGTTCGGTAGCAGTCCACTCCCATACATTGCCACCCATGTCATACAGACCATTGACACCAGGCTTAGTACTACCCGTGACAACGTGCCCTGTGCCGCGATTTAGGGCACCTGCTGGTGCAAGACCTTTGTAGTCTCCGCAAGCACTCAGGCAATGAGAAGGTGAAGGATTAGCGCCACCTGGATAGGGGTAGCGCTGACCTTTAACATATCCAGCAGGTGGATTGGCTCTTTGCTCCAAGAATGCAGCATTAGTCCACTCGGCATCCGTTGGCAAACGCTTGCCGTAATAACGACAAATAGATTCTGCTTCATTTTGATTTAATTGAACCGCCGGTTCAGCATCTTTAGCAGGCACACCGTATGGTGTCTTCCAAATCCAGCCTGGCTTTTGAACGAAACCAGCCTCGTAAGACAGCCCGCCACCCTTCCTCTCTGCAGAGCTTACGAAGCCAGTCGAAGACGCGTATGCCTTGACATCAGCGATATTCATCTCAGTTTGATCCCAGATTAAATTACCTATCTGCACTGTTGGAATAGTTGAAGCAGGTGCGCTGTGACTGGGCGCAGATCTGAGCATGAAATAAAGCGCAATTGCTGAAAGCAGTAAGCCAAAGAGAATTGTAGAAATATCAAATTTTTTCATGGGGGCTATAACTATTTAAGAAAATCACACCAAGCAAGAGTCTATATCAGATCTTTTAGTGTGATCTTCACTGTATGTTCACCATACATCACGATGGTATTTCTACCTTTAGATTTAGCTGAAAAGGCCTCTCTCTCCGCTAAAAATTGCGCTACTGCTGCTAAATTGGCTGCTTCAGAAGCGGTAGTGGATGCCGCAGAGGCCGCTGCAGATGCAGCTGCCGCCTCAGCTGAAGCCGCGATTGAAGCGGCCGCTGCAGCCTCTGCCGCAGCCTCTGCAGTAGCTCACCATGCAGAAGAATCCTCTATATTGGCATCATCCGAAGCCGCAGAAGCTACCAAACGCGCCGCCATGGCAGCAGCTGAAGCGGTCAAGATGTCCAATCTTGCAGCCGAATCTGCTAGGTCTGCACGCAATAGAAAGTAAGGTAAAAAGAGAGAACAAAAAAGCCCCTGGCAAGGAGCTTTTTCACATCAATTCTGTGGGGCGAACGACGGGGCTCGAACCCGCGACAACCAGAATCACAATCTGGGACTCTACCAACTGAGCTACGTCCGCCACTGAAGACCATAGATTATAGCTTTTTGCTCAAAATCCTGTCAAAAATCCCCCTTCCAAACCTTGGCCCTCGCCCTATTACTCAAAATACGACCCTTGATTGGGGCTCGAATCAAGATTGCGCCTTGGTGGCTTTTTGGTGGCTTTAACATTGGTTTTAGGCAATCTATCGCGCACCGAGAGTTGATGCTCCCATTAGATAGGGAATCAGCTTAATCCAATAGAATATGAGCGTAGGATATTGCCCATCCTTCCCATTAGAGGGAATTCGTCCATTTAACTGCCTCATCATCTCCGCAAATCATGAATCAAGCGTCCCCACCCTCTCAAAATAATCTGCGAAGTCAATTTTTTGAGATCAATAAAACTGCCAGAAGCATGCTGAATGATCAAAAGCCATCATGTCTTTGGTTCACAGGTTTATCGGGCTCAGGAAAGTCCACCCTTGCTAATGCACTCGAAAAGAAATTATTCGAGATGGGAAAGCGCACTTACATTCTTGATGGAGATAATCTCCGATTAGGTTTAAATAGCGATCTAGGCTTTACGGATAGTGACCGCGTAGAAAATATTCGAAGAGTAACCGAAGTGGCCAAGCTCATGGTTGATGCCGGTTTAATCGTATTGGTAACCTTCATCTCACCATTTGATCGTGATCGAAAAATCGCTAGATCCAAATTTGAAGACGGGGAGTTTATAGAAATCTATTTAAATACACCGCTCGAAGAATGCGAGAGACGTGACCCCAAAGGTTTATATAAAAAGGCACGGGCAGGAATGCTGAAGAATTTTACTGGGATTGATTCCCCATATGAGCCACCCAGCAACCCTGATATCACCATTCATCCAACCAGTAATTTAGATGAATTAATCAATAATCTGATTCAAAATCGTTGTATTGGCTGATATCTTATTTTTTCTGAACCGCTAAAGCTACTGGTTTATCTTTTTCAAGCTCATAGCGTATATTGAATGCAATAGAAATGCGCTCACTGTCTTCCTCATTGGGATATACCCAGTGCCATACATAGGAAGGAAAAATAAATAAAACACCTTCTTGAGGCTGTCTCTGTATTCGAATATTAAATGTCTCAGAGTTAGGCACAGAAGCTGACAAAACACTTCCTCTAGGATCTAAAAATTCTAATACTCCGCTTCTGTGATTCTTATCTTTTTCTACCTTAGTTGCAGGAGCCGAAACATAATAACAACCAGACCACATGTAACCAGGGTGATCATGCG